>Ga0190270_10000055_pt1 | contig 54487 bp, 56 predicted proteins | sample Popmic320T_FD_133748 | JGI IMG/M metagenome (GOLD analysis project Ga0190270, IMG submission 133748) | Populus adjacent soil microbial communities from riparian zone of Weber River, Utah, USA - 320 T | ecosystem: Environmental > Terrestrial > Soil > Riparian zone | place: USA: Utah | collected...
CAGCGCCTGCATCGTCCGGGTCGTCCGGAGCTCCTCGACGTCGTGGGCGTGCTGCATCTGGAGCAGTTGGATCGTCCACTCGACATCGGCAAGGCCGCCCCGACCGAGCTTGAGATGCAGCGCCGGATCGGCTCCCCGCGGCAGCCGTTCGGAGTCGACCCGGGCCTTGATGCGTCGGATCTCGGTCACATCGGCCCCGGTCAGCCCGCCCGACGGCCATCGGATCGGGTCGATCATCGCCGCGAACCGTTGGCCCAACTCGGGATCGCCGACGACCGGATCGGCTCGCAGCAGAGCCTGCGCCTCCCAGACGTGCGACCACCGTTCGTAGTAGGCGGAATAGGACGCCAGTGTCCGGACCAGCGGCCCCTGCTTGCCCTCGGGACGCAGCCCCGCGTCGACGTCGAGCGGAGGGTCATCGCCCGGGGCGGCAAGCATCCGCCGCATCTCCTGGGCGACGGCGTGGGCCGCATCGGTCGCGACCTTCTCCTGCTCCCCAGATCGCGGCACGTGGACGAACATCACATCGGCGTCGGAGCCGTAACCCATCTCGTGTCCGCCGAGCCGACCCATCGTGACCAGCGCCATGCGCGTCGGCAGGGGCCGGCCGAGCTCCGACTCCACGGCGGCGGTCGCGGCGGCCAGCGCACCGGACAGCGTCGCGACAGTCACATCGGTCAACGCCGCGCCCGCCGCCTCGACGTCGAGGAACCCGAGGGTGTCGGCGATCGCGATCCGACACAGCTCGCGGCGGCGCATCGCGCGGACTGCATGGATCGCGGCCCCCGAGTCGGGGTAGCGCTGCGCGGCCGCGGTCATCTCGGTCAGCAACCGATCCCGGGACCGAGGCGCGAGGTCGTCGGCGTGACCGAACATGGCGACGACGTCCGGAGCGTTTTGGATCATGCCGGCGGCGTAGCGACTGGCGGCAAGCACCCGAGCCAACTGCTCGGCCGCCTCGCTCTCGTCGCGCAGCTGCCGAAGGAACCAGTGGGTCGAGCCGAGCGTCTCGCTGACTCGGCGAAACGCCAGCAGTCCGGCGTCGGGGTCCGGCCCTTCGGCGAACCAGGCCAGCATCGCGGGGAGCAGCTGGCGTTGGATCGCGGCGCGGCGCGCGACTCCCGACGTCAGGGCCTCGATGTGGTCGAGCGCGCCGCGCGGGTCGGCGTAGCCGAGCGCGACGAGTCGCTCCCGTGCCGCCTCGGGCGTCAGCCGCAACCCCTCGCCCGGGAGGGCCGCGACCGCGCTCAACAGGGGTCGGTAGAACAGCTTCTCGTGTAGCCGGCGGACCTCGCGCGCCTGTCGCCGCCATTCCTTGGTGAGCTCAGCGACCGGGTCGCCATGGAACCCGAGGGCCCGGCCGAGTCGGCGAAGGTCGTCCTCGTCGACCGGCACGGTGTGGGTCCGGCGCAGGTGATGCAGCTGGATGCGATGTTCGAGGGAGCGCAGGAACCGATAGGCCTCGGCCAGCGCAGCCCCGTCGTCCCGGCCGACGTAGCCACCCGCAGTAAGCGCCTCCAACGCCTCCAGCGTCGTCGGGCTGCGCAGCGACTCGTCGGCCCGGCCGTGCACCAGTTGCAGCAGCTGGACGGCGAACTCCACGTCGCGCAGCCCGCCGGGACCGAGCTTGAGCTGGCGGTCCATCTCCTCGGCCGGAATGTGGTCGATGACGCGACGCCGCATCGCCTGCACGTCGGCCACGAACCTGTCACGCTCGGCCGCCTGCCAGACCAGCGTGTCGACGGCGTTGGCATAGGCATCGCCGAGGTCGCGGTCGCCGGCCATCGGACGCGCCTTGAGCAGCGCCTGAAACTCCCAGGTCTTCGCCCACTTGTCGTAGTACGCGAGATGGCTGGCGAGGGTGCGTACCAGCGGTCCGGAGCGTCCTTCGGGCCGCAGGCCGGCGTCGACCTGCCAGATCGTGCCCTCGCCGGTGTGTGTCGAGCAGATCCGCATCAGCTGCGATGCCAGCTGGGTCGCGGCCCGCAACGCGGCGTCATCGCTGACCCCGTCGACCGAGTCGTGGACGAACACGACGTCGACGTCGCTGACGTAGTTGAGCTCCCGCCCGCCGGCCTTGCCGAGTCCGATGACGGCCAGGCGGCAGTCGCCGGCCGAATCGCCGACGGCGCGGCGGGCGATCGCCAGTGCTGCCTCGAGGGTGGCTGCGGCGAGGTCCGCGAGCGCCGCGCCGGATCGGTCGACCGTCCACTGTTGCGTCAGGTCACGTGCCGCCAGTCGGAGCAGGCGTCGGTGATAGGCCACCCGAAGGGCATCGGTGGCTGCGTCCGGCCCCAGCCCGGCGGTCGGAGTCGCCGCGTCCGGGTCGGCGTCGACCGCGCGGATCAGTTCGGCGCGGGTGTCGGCGGCGGATTCGGTTGCTCCGGCCAGGGCAGGGTCGGCGATGTCGGCGATGACCTCCGGATGGCGGGCGACGAAGGCACCGAGTGCGTCGCTCGTACCGAGTACGGCCGCGAGGCGGGCGCGCAAGTCGGAGTCGGCGATGACGGCCGCGAGGAGGTCGTCGTCTGCCGCCTCCGCGATCCCGGCGAGCGATGCGACGGCGAGATCGGGGTCCGGCGCCGCGGCGAACGCCTCGACCACGATATCCGGCACGTCGTCACCGGCCGCGAGCTGCTGTAGGTGCGACCACGACGCCTCGGCCTGCCGGTAGCCCATCCGCGTCAGTCGGGCATGCGGCGATCTCACTCGCGACGATCCGTCGGCCATGTCACCTCACCCGGACCCGACCGGCACGCCGTCGACCAAGCCGATCCGGCCCCCGCTGTAACGCCGCAGTGCGCCGTCGATCTCCACGAGGCGCGCGCGCCGCGATGAGACGGGGTAGACGATCGGCGTGCCGAAGAACCGACGCATCTCGCGACGCATCCTCCGCGCGTGAGTCGGATCGCCGGCAGCGAACGCCTCCGGCTCCCACACGTACACGAAGATGCCGCGACCCCGGCACTTGGTTGCGACGTGGACCGCGACGACTCGCTCCCACGGCAGGTCGACGTACGTCGCGGTCGGCAGCAACCACAGGCGCATGCCGGCTGCGGTGATTCGCAGCGGATGCGCGACCAGCCGGAGGACGCGCCACACGGCCCAACCCAACGCGCCGACCTGGAAGATGCTGCAGAGGAGGACGCCGATCGTCGCGATCCACAACCATCCGCCCTCGTCGGGAACGAGAAGCCACACCAAGGCGCCGTAGAGCGGGATCATGACGATCAACGATCCGATGATGAGGTAGGCAGGCCACGCCTTGGTCTTCACCACGTACTCCACCGGCTCGTCCACGGGCCGAAGGCTACGGCACGCGGCGACTGTCGGGGCGACGATCTACCGTCGGGGCATGGACGAATCCGCGAAGACACGGGCGATCGTGCGGGCCTACTTCGAGCGGGCCGAGGCTCGCGATTAGGAGGGCTTCGGGGCACTGCTGGCCGACGACCTCGTCTACGAGATGCCGCAGACTCGCGAGCGGATCCGCGGCAAGCAAGGGCTGTTGCGGTTCAACCAGGCCTATCCCGGCGACTGGCACCTGCGAGTCCGGCGCATCGTCGCCGACACGCGCGTCGCCGCGGCCTGGCTCGACACCAACGTGGGCGACGACTATCAGGACGCCTGCATCTGGTTCGAGCTCACCGACGGCGGACTGATCGCCAAGGTCACCGACTTCTGGCCGGAGCCCTACGATCCGCCGCCGGGCCGCGAGCACCTCGTCGAGCGCTGGTGACTACGGGGCGGCTTCGATGATCCGGATGTCACGATCGGCGCCATCGCCGAGCGCCTCGAGAGCACGCTGATAGCCCGGGCTCTCGTACGCTGCGACCGCCTGCGCGACGCTCGCGAACTCGATCAGGGTCGTCCGCTCCAGCACACCCGACTCGAACGACGCCGCCGGCATGCCGCGGGCCAGGAAGCGCCCACCGTTGTCCAGCATCGCAGGGCCGGCCAGCTCGACGTAAGCCGCGACCTTCGCCGGGTCGCGGATCTCGCGAAACGTGTTGATCCAATACGCGGTCATGGCTCACAGCACAGGTAATAGGTGATCGAGCTCGTGCGGGGTGACCTGGCGACGATACTCGGCCCACTCCTGACGCTTGTTGCGCAAGAAGAAGTCGAAGACGTGCTCGCCCAGAGTCTCGGCGACAAACTCGCTGGTCTCCATCAGGCCGATCGCCTCGTCGAGGCTGTGCGGCAGCGGGTCCATGCCCATCGCGCGCCGCTCGTTTTCGGTCAGCGACCACACGTCGTCCTCGGCCTCACGGGGCAACTCGTAGCCCTTCTCGATCCCGCGCAGCCCGGCCGCGAGCATCAGCGAGTAAGCGAGGTACGGGTTGCACGCCGAGTCGATGGAGCGCAGCTCGACCCGGGTCGACGGGCCCTTGTGCGGCTTGTACATCGGCACCCGGATCAGCGCTGAGCGGTTGTTGTGGCCCCAACAGATGTACGCCGGCGCCTCGCCACCCTTGCCGGCCTCTCCCCCGACGCCGCCCCACAGTCGCTTGTAGGAGTTGACCCACTGGTTCGTCACCGCAGTGATCTCGGCGGCGTGCTCGAGCAGGCCGGCGATGAACGACCGACCGACCCGGGACAGTTGGTATTCGGCGCCGGCCTCGAAGAAGGCATTGCGGTCGCCCTCGAACAGCGACATGTGGGTGTGCATGCCAGAGCCGGGGTATTCGGCGAACGGCTTCGGCATGAACGACGCGTGGATGCCCTGCATCAGCGCGACCTCGCGTACGACGACCCGGAAGGTCATGATGTTGTCTGCGGTCGACAGCGCGTCGGCATACCGCAGGTCGATCTCCTGCTGGCCGGGCGCTCCCTCGTGGTGGCTGAACTCGACCGAGATGCCCATCGCCTCGAGCATCGTGATGACCTCGCGCCGGAAGTCCTGCCCGCCGTGCGCGGTGTGGTCGAAGTAGCCGGAGACGTCGGCCGGCTCCGGCGGGACGCCGGGCTCGTAGCTGTGCTTGAAGAGGAAGAACTCGATCTCCGGATGGGTATAGAACGTGAACCCGAGATCGGCCGCCTTGGCCAGCGTGCGCTTGAGCACGTTGCGCGGGTCGGCGTAGGACGCGGACCCGTCGGGCATCAAGATGTCGCAAAACATCCGCGCGGTCGCCGGCACCTCGCCCCGCCACGGCAGGATCTGGAAGGTCGACGGATCGGGCTTGGCGAGCATGTCGGCCTCATAGACCCGGGCGAACCCCTCGATCGCCGATCCGTCGAAGCCGATGCCCTCCTCGAACGCCGCCTCCAGCTCGGCCGGGGCCACCGCGACCGACTTCAGGAAGCCGAGCACGTCGGTAAACCACAGGCGTACGAACCGGACGTCCCGCTCTTCGAGGGCTCGGAGCACGAAGTCCTCTTGCTTACCCATGTGAGCAGTGTCGCAGGCCCCGTGTTACACGGAGGTTAACCGGACTCGCACGCCTCCCCTTCCGGCCCGGATAGGCTCGATGCGTGCCTCAGCTGCGTATCGCCTTGGCCCAGGTCAACGTGTGCGTCGGCGATCTCGCCGGCAACGCCGACCGGATCGTCGCCCAGTGCCACGCGGCCGCCGAACAAGACGCCCATCTCGTCGTGTTTCCCGAGATGGCGCTGACCGGTTACCCGATCGAAGACCTGGCCATGCGCGCATCGATCATCGAGGCGTCCCGAGCGGCGGCCGACGCGGTCGCCGCCCGCCTCGCCGACGATGGCCTCGGCGAGCTGGTCGCGATCGTCGGCTTTCTCGACCAAGCGCCCGGCATCCCCCAAGGCGCCGGCATCCCCAAGAACGCCCCGCAAGACTCCGTCGCCGTCATGCACGGGGGGCGGATCGTCGTACGTCAGGCCAAGATCCATCTGTGGAACTACGGCGTCGGCGACGAGATCCGCAACTTCGTGGCCGGTGACACGATCAACGTGATTCAGGTGCGCGGAGTCGACGTCGCGATCGCGATCTGCGAGGACCTGTGGCGCGACGGCCCGACAGCCGCCGTACGGGCCGCCGAGGCCGGGCTGCTCGTCGTATCCAACGGATCGCCGTACGAGCGGGCCAAGGACGACATCCGCCTCGAGCTCTGCGCCCGGCGGGCCCGCGAGGCCGAGGCGGCGCTGGCGTACGTCAATCTGGTCGGCGGCCAAGACGAGTTGGTGTTCGACGGCGACTCGCTGGTGGTCGACCCGTCCGGAGATCAGCTGGCACGGGCGCCGCAGTTCGAGGAGAGTCTCCTGGTCGTCGACCTCGACCTGCCGGCGGCGACCGAGGCGATGCCCGACACGCAATCCCGGTTCGCCGGGCTCGGCGTCCGACGGACCGTGCTGTCGCGCGAGCCGGTCCCCGCATACGAGCCGCGACGGACCGACGACGCCGACCGGCTGGACGACCTCGCGGAGGTCTATCACGCGATCACGCTCGGCTTGCGCGACTACGTACACAAGAACGGCTTCCGCTCAGTGCTGCTCGGCATGTCCGGCGGCATCGACTCCACCCTGACCGGCGCCATCGCGTGCGACGCGATCGGGGCGGCCAACGTCTACGGCGTGTCGAACCCGTCGGTCTATTCGACCCAGCACTCGAAGGACGACGCCGCCGAACTGGCCCGCCGCACCGGCCTCAACCTCCAGACCGTGCCGATCGCGCCGATGGTCGATGCCTTCGACGCGGCGATCGACATCGACGGCTTGGCCGCCGAAAACCTGCAGGCTCGGATCCGTGCCGTGATCTGGATGGCGCTGTCCAACCAGCACGGCCATCTCGTCCTGGCCTGCGGCAACAAGTCGGAGCTCGCCACCGGGTATTCGACGATCTATGGCGACGCCGTCGGCGGGTTCGCCCCGATCAAGGACGTGCCGAAGACGATGGTGTGGGAGCTCGCCCGGTGGCGCAACATCGACGCGAAACGACGCGGTGAGACGCCGCCGATCCCCGAGAACACGATCGAGAAGCCGCCGTCGGCCGAGCTCGCTCCAGGCCAGATGGACACCGACTCGCTGCCGCCGTACGCCCTTCTCGACGACATGCTCGATGCGTACGTGGAGCACGATCGAGGATCGGCCGACCTGGTCGAAGCGGGCTTCGAGCCGGAGCTGGTCGAGCGGGTGATTCGTATGGTCGATCGCGCCGAATACAAGCGGCGGCAATATCCCCCAGGGCCGAAGATCTCGGTCCGCAACTTCGGTCGCGACCGCCGGCTGCCGATAACCACCGCCTGGCGCGAACACCTCTGACCATCCGTGAGTTTCAACCCGCTCATCCGTGAGTTTCAACCCGCTCATCCGTGAGTTTCAACCCGCTCATCCGCGGGTTTGGTCCACGCGCTCAGGTCAGAACTCACGGACGGCCGGGTCAGAACTCACGGATCGGCGGAAGCGTGACGGAGGAGACACCCGCGGGGACTGCCACAGGCCGGCTCCGCGTGCGAATCTGAGGACATCCGGGGACTCCACCAGGGAGCCTCGAGAGCGACAAGGACGTCATGCGATGAGCGAAGAGCAGGCACCCTACGGCTCCGGACCTCCGGGCACCGACGCCGGGTCCGCCGCCATCAAACGCATTCGGATCCACCACCTGCGCCAGATGAAAGAGCGCGGCGAGAAATGGGCGATGCTGACAGCATACGAGCAGTACGCCGCGGAGACGTTCGACGAGGCGGGCATCCCCGTACTCCTCGTCGGTGACTCGGCCTCCAACAACGTGTTCGGCAACGAGACGTCACTGCCGGTCACGGTCGACGAGCTGATCCCGTTGGTGCGGGCCGTCACGCGATCGGTGCGGCGGGCGCTGGTGGTCGCAGACATGCCGTTCGGGTCCTACCAGGCGAGCCCGGAGCAGGCCTTCCACACGGCCGTTCGGTTCATGAAGGAGTCCAACGCGCATGCGGTCAAGCTCGAGGGCGGACCTCCCGTGGTGCCGCAGGTGCAGACGCTGACCGACGCCGGCATCCCCGTGATGGCGCACATCGGGTTCACCCCGCAGTCGGAGCACAACCTCGGTGGCTATCGGGTGCAGGGCCGTGGCGACACCGGAGACAACCTGATCGAGGCGGCCGAGGCTCTGGAGGCGGCCGGAGCGTTCGCACTCGTCATGGAGATGGTGCCGGGTGAGGTCGCGGCCGACATCACCAAGCGACTCGCGATCCCGACCATCGGCATCGGCGCCGGCCGCGACTGCGACGCCCAGGTGCTCGTATGGCAGGACATGGCGGGCCTGCGGACCGGGCGCACCCCGCGCTTCGTCAAGCGGTACGCCGACCTGCATGGCGAGCTGCGTCGCGCCGCCGAAACGTACGCGACCGAGGTCGCCGACGGCACCTTCCCCGGCGAGGAGCACACCTTCCACTGAGTTGGTCCGGGGTGGCCCCGGACCAATAGGTCTATACCGGGGCCACCCCGGGCCAAAACCCGACGCCGTCAGCCCCAGTCCCACCAGGCGACTCCGGCCGCGACGACGGCGGCCCACGCGGCGAGGCCGAGCAGCGGCGCGAAGGCGACCCATGCTGGGTGGGGTCGGGTCCAGCCGACCGCGAGCAAGACGGCCGCGACCCAGATCGCTAGGAGCAGCACGACGCCCCACCAGGAGGCAAATAGCACACTGGCGATGGCGAGCCACAACAGACACGCCAGCCCGCCGTACCCGATCCACGGCCCGGACCGGCGGAGCTGAAGTCGAGGCACCCGCCGACCCTAGCGGCGCTCGAGCACCCCGCGGACGAACGCCGCCTGACCGGCATGCTGCAGACCGTCGGACAGCACGCTGACCAGCCGGACGCCGAGTGTCACCGGAGGGTCCCACGCTTCGTCGACGACCCGGGCGAAGTCGTCGTCGGCGAGCCCGCGGACGTAGTCGACGGTGCGCTCCCAGACGGCGTCGTGATAGCCGATCAACAGGTCCGGCGACTCAACGCGGACGGCGGCGACGTCGGACGATCCATGGCCGTAGCCGGTCGCCAGCGGATCGAGGGGCAAGTCGAACCGCTGCTGCCAGCCATCGACGAGCCACACCTGATCGGACCCCGCGGCGTCGGCGATGTGGTCGTCCTGCACACGGGTCAGGTGCCACACGAGCCAGCCGATCGAGTTTGCCTCGGAGTCCAGCCGGTACGCGAGGTCGTCGGCCGTCAGCCCTTCGACCACCCCCCGCACGATCTCGCGAACGCGGCCGAAGGAATCGGTCAACAGGTCCACACTGCTCATGCTGTCGATCCTGCCAGCTGGCGCAAGAGCACCTCTCTCGCCTCGGCAAGCGACGGACCGTACCAGGTCAAATGCCGACCCGACACGAGCGCACACCGAAGCTCGGGAAACGCCTGCGGACCGTCGTCGGCGGTGAACCGATAGGGCTCGTCGGGCAGCAGAACCAGCTCGACTGGCGGCACGGCGGCTACGTCGAATCGCGGATAGCGCTCCGCATGCGAGGCGAAGCAGTGGTCGACCCCGAGTCGGGCCAGGAGGTCGCCGGCGAACGTGTCGCGCCCGAGCGCCATCCAGGGGCGGCGCCAGATCGGCACCAACGCGGTCCGGCGGTGGCCGGTCCACGGCGCGCGCCACGCCGTCTCGGCCGCGTCGAGCCATGGCACTCGGCGCGCGCCGAGTCGGGCCAGCAACGACCGGAGCTGGTCGAGCGCCTGCGGCACCGTCTCGGGGTCGGTGATCCAGACCTCGAGGCCCCCGGCGCGCAGCGCGTCGATGTCGTCGGCCCGGTTTTCCTCGCGGTTGACGACGACCAGGTCGGGTCGGAGAGCGCGCACGCCCTCGAGATCGGGATTTTTGGTGCCGCGCAGTCGGGTAACGTCGAGATCGGCCGGGTGGGTGCACCAGTCGGTCGCCCCCACCAGGGCACCCGGGCAGGTCTCGGCGATCGCCTCGGTGAGCGACGGCACCAGCGACACGACTCGAATCGGCAGGGCCGCCGGGGCGTCAGACACCGCGTCGCTCGCCGAGCTCGTAGAGGTTGCCGTCCGGACCGCGGAAGTACGAGGTGGTCCCGATGCCGATCCATCGCACGTTCATCACCTGCATCGATCACCTCCTGGCGACGATCACCTTCGCCCTCGACGATCGCACCCGCCCCCGACAGCATCGGCTCAGACGTCGGTGATGCGGATCCCAGCGTGCGCCTTGTAGCGGCGGTTGATCGCGATCAGGTTGGCGGTCAGCGCCTCGACCTGGCCGGCGTTGCGGAGCCGTCCGGCGTAGATGCCCCGCATGCCGGGGATGGCCTCGACCAGCCCGATCACGGTGTCGACGGCCTCTCGTACCTCACCGAGCACCAGCACGTCGAGGTCGAAGCTCGCCACTTCGGGATCGGCCAACAGGACGGCCGACACGTGGTGAAACGCCCCGATGACGGTGGCGTCCGGCAGCAAGGCCTGTGCCTGCTCGGCCGCGCTGCCTTCGGGGACCTGCAGCGGATAGGGCCCGCGCTTGTCGAATCCGAGCGGGTTCACGCAGTCGACGACGATCTTGCCGGCCGCGTGGGGTGCGAGGGCCAGGACCGTGTCAGCGTGTCCGCCCCACGGCACGGTGACGACGATCAGATCCGCAGCGGCGGCAACAGCGTCGTTGGCATCGCCGGTCACCGATCCGCCGAGCTCGGCCGCGACGGCGGCGGCCCGATCCGCATCGCGGGAGCCGATCGCGACCCGGATCCCGGCGGTCGACCAGTGGGCAGCGAGGCCCTTGCCCTGCGGACCGGTCCCGCCGATCACTCCGACAACGACGTCCGCGGGCAATGTCATGCGCCGATCCTGCCAGCCGGCGCGGCGAGTGGATTAGGACCTGCATCACTCGCCCGGACGGCTGAAATGTTCAAGACGGCGCGGCGGGCCTGCGCATAGCGTCGGGCCATGGCAGTCGATCTCGTCGCAGCGCGCAGCTTCATGACCGCCCACGCCCGCCTTCTCGACCGGCATCGGTTCAACCTACTCATCGGCGAGGGCTCCGCCGACGCCGCCTTGCACGCCCTCGGCGGCTACCGAAACTCCGACGGCGGGTACGGGTGGGGCCTCGAGCCGGACCTGCGCTCGCCGGAGAGCCAACCGAGCTCGGCGCTACATGCCTTCGAGGCGTTCGCGGACGTCGCACCACGGACATCTCCCGACGCCGCCGCCCTGTGCGACTGGCTTCAGAGCGTGACGCTGCCCGATGGCGGTCTGCCCTTCGCCCTCCCCCTAACCGATCGGACCGGCAGCGCCCCGCACTGGGCCAACGCCGAGCCGTACCCCTCGTCGCTTCAGATCACCGCCATCGTCGCCGCGAAGGCTCACCTGGTCGCGGAGCACGACCCCGCGGTCGCCGCGCATCCGTGGCTGTCGGGGGCCACGGCGTACTGCCTCCGAGCCGTCAGCGACTGGGAGGGACCCATGCACGCGATCGAGCTCGCGTTCGCGGTCCAAATGCTCGATGCCGTGCACGACCGACACGAGGAGGTCGGCGCCCTGCTCGACAAGCTCGGCCGGCACATCCCGGAGACCGGAGTCGTGCCGGTCGCGGGTGGGAGCGAAGGCGAATCCATGCGGCCGCTGGACTTCGCGCCGATGCCAGATCGGCAGGCGCGACGGCTGTTCACGGCAGCCGCGGTGGACGCCGACCTCCAGCGGCTTGCCGAAGGCCAGCAGCCCGACGGCGGGTGGGTCGTCGACTTCGGGGCCTACTCACCGGCGGCGAGTCTCGATTGGCGCGGCTACGCGACGGTGTCGGCCGTGGCCACCCTGCGCGCCAACGGGTTCACCTGACCGAGTCGCTGACGCTCCGGACCCATCGGATCTCGCCGTCGTGCCACTGGTCGGTGGGCGTGAGCCCGCAGGCCGAGGCGACGGCGCCGGACGCCAGGTGATCGGGGTGAATGTGGGCGATAACGGTCTGCACGGGCTGCTGGCTGAGCCAGTCGACGAGCCCCCGGGCGGCTTCGGTGGCGATGCCCCTCCCCTGCCATGGCGATCCGACCACCCAGGCGATTTCGGCGGCAGGCTCGGGGCCCGCGGGACTGATCGTGGCTTGGAGCGTGCCCGTCAGGCTGCCTTCGCCGCGGAGCTGGATCACCCAGTTGCACCAGGTGACGGAAGGGTCGGGCGAGCCTGCGGCCAGGCGTTGGTAGCGCACTCGCATTGCCTCCGCAGTGTCCGGCGAGCCGCCGATGAAGGAGTGCAGGGCCGGATCGGACAGCACCGCGGCCATCTCTTCGGCGTGGTCGACCCGCAGCGGGAGCAGGTCGAGCCGCTCGGTACCGATGTGCTCGGCTGCGATGAGGTTCACGTAGCAGGCACCTCCACGGTGTGTCCTCGAACACGGTACGACCGATCGCCACCGCTCGCCGCTCCCCCTCTAGAATCGCCCGTGTGACTGCTCTCGCGCCCGCCGCCATCTCGCCGCGCCGGCCGGTGCCGGAGTCGATCGTGCGCCCGGAGTACGTCGACAGGCCCCAACCGGCGCCGTTCACCGGCTCCGAGGTCAAGGCCGACGACACGATCAAGCGGATGCGGATCGCCGGACAGATCGCGGCCCAGGCCCTCGACGCGGTCGAAGCCGCCATCGCCCCCGGCGTCACAACCGACGAGCTCGACCGGGTCGGCCACGAGTTCCTGATCGACCATGGCGCCTACCCGTCGACGCTGGGCTACAAGGGCTTTCCGAAGTCGCTGTGCACGAGCGTCAACGAGGTGATTTGCCACGGAATCCCCGACGCGCGGCCACTGCAGGACGGCGACATCGTCAACATCGACATCACCGGCTACATCGACGGCGTCCACGGTGACACCAACAAGACGTACCTCGTCGGCGATGTCGACGAGGCGAGCCGGCTGCTGGTCGAGCGCACCCGCGAAGCCACGACGCGAGGCATCAAGGCAGTCCGGCCGGGCCGACGGGTCAACATCGTCGGCCGGGTCATCGAGTCCTACGCGAAGCGCTTCGGCTACGGCGTGGTCCGCGAATTCACCGGCCACGGCATCGGCGAGTGGTTCCACTCGGGTTTGATCATCCCGCACTTCGACACCCCGCATTTCGACACGCTGATCGAGGCGGGCATGACGTTTACCGTCGAGCCGATGCTGACGCTCGGCACCCACGAGTGGGACATGTGGCCGGACAACTGGACAGTGACGACGAAGGACAAGTCGCGGTGTGCGCAGTTCGAGCACACGATCCTCGTCACCGACTCGGGTGCCGAGATCCTGACGCTGCCCTGAGAGCCGAGTCGAGACGGTGCTGCGCGTCGCGGTCGTACAGGTCACCGCGGCGGGGCACCGTCTCGACCCTCGTGGTAAAGCACCACGTGCGAGCCATCGTCGGCCGGCAGCCGCGTGATGGCTCGACTCCACCTCCGACGCCCATCCTGGCCGACCGCACGCGTCCGCGGGTGGAGTTTGCGTCACGATTTCGGACGCCTCCGATCGGCCCAAGCATCGCGAGATCGTCGTGTGTGACAGATATCTGATATCTGACTACCGTCCGCGGCGCTCGCCCATCCAAGCGCGGCGGCCGAGCTCGAGAGACGCCTGGCCGAGTGGTTCGACCGCCACGTCGATCCGCTCCAGCGCGACGGCTACGGCAACCCCGCACTGGACAAGTTTCTGGTCAAGATTGGCGATTGGTGTGATGTCGGGCTGCGGGCGCGTTGGCCGTACGCTTCGATACCCCCGGGTGTGGTGGCACCGGCCCGCCAATCCGCTCGCGGACTCGTACCGGAACTGTTTGAGACAGGAGCCCGATGACCTCCGACCTGGCACCGGGTGGACGCGGCTGGCGACGCGACCAGTGCGCGGCCACGCTGCGGTTCGCCGAGGCCTCGGTGCTGCCGAGCGGCGGTTTCGGCTGGCTCGACGGCTCCGGGCGGGTCGACGCGTCGCGGGACCTCGAGCTGTGGATCAACGCCCGGATGGCCTACGTCTTCTCGATCGCCTCCCTCCTCGAGGGTCGCGTGCACCCACTCGCCGAGCACGGCGTACGCGCGCTCGACCAGCTCTTCGCCGACCCTGAGCACGGCGGCTGGTTCCAGAAGGTCCGGCCCGACGGCACCCCTACGGCAACGACGAAGGGCTGCTACGAGCACGCGTTCGTGGTGCTCGCTGCCTCGACCGCCCGGATCGCCGGAGTCGACGGCGCGACCCGGCTCCTCGGCGCCGCGCTCGACATCCACCAGCGCTACTTCTGGGACGGCGCCGCCGGCCGCTGTCGCGAGTCGTGGAACGCCGACTGGACCGAGACCGAGCCGTACCGAGGCGCCAACAGCAACATGCACACCGTCGAGGCCTACCTGACGGCCGCCGACGCGACCGGCGACCGGATCTGGCAGCATCGGGCGCTGTCGATCTGCGAGCGCCTGATCGACCGGGAGGCACGGGCCAACGACTGGCGGATCCCGGAGCACTTCGACACCGACTGGCGAGTCGACCTCGACTACAACGCCGCCGCGCCGGCCGACCCGTTCCGACCGTACGGCGCGACTCCCGGCCACGGCTTCGAATGGGCTCGACTGGTCCTCGCCGTCGAGGCGACCCTCGACGATCCGCCGGCCTGGATGCTCGAGGCGGCGACTGCGCTCTTCGCCAGGGCGACGGCCGACGGCGACGCCGGTGACGGGACGCTGGTCTACACGACGAACTGGGCCGGCAGACCGGTCGTTCGCGAGCGCTTCCAATGGGTGATCGCCGAGGCGGTCGCAGCCGCCGACGCGCTGGCCCGGCGTACGTCGGGAGCGGTTGGCGCCGAGCATGACGCGTGGTGGTCGGCGATCGATGAGCACTTCGTCGACCGGTCGACCGGCAGCTGGCATCACGAGCTCGGCGACGACCTTCGGGTGTCGTCGCGCACGTGGAGCGGCAAGCCCGACGCGTACCACATCGTCAACGCCGTGCTGCTGCCCGACGCCCCGCTCACTCCAACGCTGGCGGCCTCCCTCGCGACCTAGGTCCGTCGCCGAGTGGCGCACGGTCGTCGAATTCGGCGCCGTGGCGCGGCAACCGTGCGCCACTCGCCGAGGACGGGGGTCAGGGTTCGGGCACCCGCAGCGGAAGGCGGACCCGCACGACGGTCTCGCCCGGCCGCGAGTCGATGTCGATCGACCCGTCGTGACGATTCACCACGATGCGCCGGGCGATGTCGAGCCCGAGCCCGGTGCCCTTGCCGACGTCCTTGGTGGTGAAAAACGCCTCGAACGCCCGCGCCACCACCACCGGCTCCATGCCGTGCCCGGTGTCGCCGATCTCGACGACCACCACACCGTCGTCGGCGCGGGTCACCAGCCGCAGCGTGCCGACGCCGTCCATCGCGTCGATCGCGTTGTCCATGAGATTCGTCCACACCTGGTTGAGCTCGCCGGCGTACGCCTCGATCGGCGGGACGTCGGTGCCGTAGTCGCGGACGACCTCCACGCCGTCGCGAAGCTTGTGCCCGAGCATCACCAGCGAGCTCTCGAGGCCCTCAGTGACCTCGAAGCGCTGCACCGACGCCCGGTCCATCTGGGAGTACGACTTCATGGCCGCGACGAGCTCGGAGATGTGTCGAGTCGACTCCTTCACCTCAGAGAGAAGCGTCGCCGCATCCAGGGTGCTCGCCACCCATTCCAGACCGGGTTCCAGAGCCGAGTCGTCGAGCACCGCGACGGCCCGTTCGCACCATGCGACGTCGACGCCGGCGGCGGCGAGGGTTGGCGCGATGACCCAGCCTCGCTCGACGCCGTGGCGGGCCAGCCAGGTCGACAGGGCCTCCTCCACGTCGGCCCGATCCAGCGGATCGACGATCGTGACACGCGGCTCGATCTCCCGACGCAGGGTGTCGAGCGCGCTGAGCTGCTCGGCCGAGATCTCGTCGTTTGCCAGCCGGGTGATCGACGACAGCAGTGTCCCGCACGTCTCATCGAGTGCGTCGACGGCCCGCGTGGCAGCGGCCGCCGGATTGTTGATCTCGTGCGCGAATCCCGCGGAGAGAGTGCCGAGCGCGACGAGCGACTCGCGCTGCCGCACGGTTGCCTCGATGGTGCGAGCCGTCCCGTACAACCCCTCGATGAGGTGACCGCCGAACGGAAACCATGTGTCGGTCAACGCCCGTAGCGCCTCAGAGGGCACCCGCAGCACGCGCCCGGTCGCCACGCCCCGTCCGGTCGCGAGATAGACGCCACTCGAGTCCCACGCCCGGAAGCCGCCGGCCCAGCGACCGGGGAGATCCATCCGGCCGACCACGTTTTGCTCGTGGCCGACGTGGCGTACGAGTTCGATCGCGCCGTCGAGGAGCACCCACCAGAAGTCGGCCTGCTCGCCTTCGACCCACAGTTCGACGCCGGGCTCGACCGGCACCTCGTCGCCGGCCGCCACCACATCGGCGAGCTGGCCGTCGGTCAGCCCGTCGAAGAGAGCCAGCCCCCGTACGTCGTCGGCCAGCATCAGATCGTCGCCAGATAGCGGTGCACGAGGTGGACCGACATCGCACCCTCGCCAACGGCCGACGCGACCCGCTTCATCGAGTCGAGCCGAACGTCGCCGGCCGCGAAGACTCCGGGTCGGCTCGTTTCGAGGGCGAACGGCGGCCGAGTCAGTCGCCACTGCTCTTCGTACGCCGGGTGTTGCAGGTCTTGACCGGTGACGACGAATCCCTTGTCGTCGCGGGCGATGTCGGGGCCGAGCCAGTCGGTCCGCGGCGAGGCGCCGATGAACACGAAGAGCCAGCTCGCGGGCACGTCTTCGCGAGTGTCCGATGCGCGGTCGACGATGGTGAGCCTCTCGAGATGCCCGTCGCCCGCGCAGCCGACGACCTCGCTGCTATAACGCACCTCGATCGTGGAGTTGTGCTCGATCCGGTCCACCAGGTAGCGAGACATCCGATCCTTGAGCGTCGGAGCTCGCACGACGAGCACGACCCGCTTGGCGAACCTCGCCAGGTTGAGCGCGGCCTGGCCAGCGGAGTTGGCGGCGCCGACGATGTGGACGTCGTCACCCTGACACTGGGTCGCGTCACTCGCGTTCGCGCCGTAGTAGATGCCCCGTCCGGTGAAATCGTCGATCCCGTCGGCTCCGAGCTGGCGGTAGGACACGCCCGTCGCGACGATGATCGACCGGGCCTCGATGTCGCCGGCGCCCTCGAGGACGACGGCATGCACAGGGCCGCGGGTCTGCAGGCCGACGACGTCGCGGGCGAGCACTGTCTCGGCACCGAAGCGAGCCGCCTGGGCGACGGCACGTTGCGCGAGATCGCTGCCGCTTAGTCCGTTCGGGAAGCCCAGGTAGTTTTCGATCCTCGCACTCTGACCCGCCTGGCCACCGGGTGCCTCGCGCTCGACGATGACGGTGCTGAGGCCCTCCGACGCGGCGTAGACGGCGGCGGCCAGGCCGGCCGGGCCGCCACCCACGATGCACACGTCATAGAGCGGCTGTTCGGCCCTCGTCGAAATGCCGAGCGAGTCGGCGAGATCCGGCGTCGACGGTGCGCGAAGCGTCTCGCCTTCGGGCACGAGCACCAACGGGAGCTCGGCCGCCGTCGCCTGGGCGAGCTCCATCAGTTGCTGCGACTCGGGGTTGCGCTCGACGTCGTACCACCGATACGGCACGTGATTGCGGGCCAAGAACGTCTTGATCTCGTGGCTTCGGTCGGACCATCGGTGTCCGACGACCCGCAGGTCGGTCGTGACCTCGGGATTGGCCCGCCGCCAGTCGCCGAGCAGGTCGTCGATGACCGGATAGAGCCGCTCGTCCGGAGGGTCCCACGGCTTGAGGAGATAGTGATCGAGCCCGATGTCGTTGATCGCCTTGATGGCCACACCGGTGTCGGCGTACGCCGTGAGCAGCAGCTGCTTCGCGCCGGGGGCGATGGTACGTGCTCGCTCCAGCATCTCGATCCCGGTCATCGCCGGCATTCGCTGGTCGGAGGCGATCATGGCCACCGGCTGGCTGCGCAAGGCGAGCTTGGTCAGCACCCCGAGGGCCTCGTCACCCGACGTCGCCCGTACGACGCGATATTCGGCGCCGTAGCGCGATTGCAGATCCCGTGAGATCGCGGCCGACACCCTGGGGTCGTCGTCGACTGTCAGGATGGCGGGCTTGCTCATGGATTCGGCCTCCGGAGTCGAGACATGCGTCAGTGGGCCCCGTGGTCAGGAGGCGCCGGCGCGCCGGCAAATACCGACCGACGGTGGAATCGCGAGCAGATCGTGGCGGCCCGCGTATTTCGTCACGTCCCTGGCGATTTGAGCAAGCATCTGAGGTATATGGGACACATCGCGGCGTTCGGTCCAGATTCGTCGTGCCCGAGTTGGGTCCCTCATCACGCCACTGCGACAACCCCATGGTGTAGCGGACGAGCCGGCCTGTAGGCCGGATTCTGTGGGCGCTTGACGCGCCCGGCGGCCATCCATCTCCGGGGCATCGTTGCCGATGCCCTCATGCGGCCTACCCGCGGACTCGGGCGAGCAGCCCTCAGGCATCCGCGCGGCACGGCGTGGCCGTACCTTCTTGACCTTGCTCCGGATGGGGTTTACCCAGCCGCTCCGGTTGCCCGGTGCGCTGGTGGTCTCTTACACCACCGTTTCACCCTTGCCCGCACCCGCCGGCCGAACACGTGGTTCGAGCCGTCGGGCCGTTGGCGGTCTGTCTCTGTGGCACTATCCCGCGAGTCGCCTCGGGTGGGTGTTACCCACCACCCCGCTCTGTGGAGTCCGGACCTTCCTCGGCGAACGGTTCGCACCGTCCGACGCGGCCGCCCGGCCGGCTCGTCCACCTGTCAGCCTAGCCGGCCAGACGCTGCGCCGTGCGGGCTAGTCGATCTGGCCTACGACGAAACCGCGGCCGGAGTTGATGTAGAACCGATCGTCCGTCACCAGGTCGACCAGCTGATCGAGCGTCACATCGTGGTCGCCGCCGGCCGCCAAGTGTGCGGCGACTTCCACCAGGTCACCGCCGCGACCCCACGTGACGGCGAGCAGGTCGTCATCTCCGCGGCCGACGACGACCTCGGTGCCGTCGGGGAGGTCGCGCCGGTCGCACGTGTCGTACGCCGGGTCGTCGGCACAGAGCGCCGGCACCGGCTCGCTCCCCTCGCGTACGTCGTCGCTAATCCGCAACACCGCGAGCGAGGCGCGGTCGTCGTTGAGGATGAGGGCGGAGAAGCGGATCGGCTCGTCCTCGCCGAACGACGTATATGGTTCGTCGAGCTCCAAGCCGAGATGGTCGCGCACCGCGCTCTTGTAGTCGGACGCGTCAAGAGTGAGCTGTCGCCCTTCGGGGTCGGCGGTCGCGACCGTCACCGAGCCGTCGCCGGACGGGTCGGCGTCTCCCCCACCGCCGAGGGCCGGAAGACCAGCGACCGCGGCGGCTCCGGCGACCGCGCACACACTCGTGCCGGCCGCGAGCTGACCCGCTCGCCGGCGCCGGCGGCCCCGTCGACCTCGCGCCAGGTCGGCCTCGGCGTCGACGGACGCTGCGTAGGCCGGGCGAACGGCCGACTCGAGTCGGCTCTTGAGATCCAGATCGGACATGACGTCATCCCCTCGTCGTTTCGTCTAGGGCCAGGTGGGTCCGGAGGTGCTCCAGCGCCTTGGCCGTCTGCGACTTGACCGTGCCGGCGCTCACACCGAGCTCGGACGCGGTGTCTTCCACCGAAAGATCGAGCCAATAGCGCAGCACGACTGTCGCGCGCTGCCTCGGCGGCAGGGTTGCCAGTGCTCGCACCAACTCGTCGCGCTGCTCGTAGCCGCCCCGGTCAACTGCGGGTACCTCGGGCATCTCGTCGACGGTTCGCTCGCGATTCCACAAGCGCCGCCGGGCATCGATCCCGACGCGGACCAGAATCGTCCGCACGTAGGCGTCCTCGTCGCCCTTGCGTTGCACCCGTGGCCACGCCTGATAGAGCTTGGTCAGGGTGGTCTGCACGAGGTCTTCGGCCCGATGCCAGTCACCGGCGAGCAAGTACGCCGTGGCCAGCAAGTGTCGTCTCCGGGACGCGACGTAGATGACGTACTCCTCGTCGGACTTGCTTCGTCGCGACACCCAGCTCAGCTCCGTCCGGTCGACCCTCGCCCAGTAATACGGCGAGCTCCCAGGCGAGGTTGCCTCGGTGGTCGCCGACTCAGATCGGCGTGTACGAGAAGAGCTTGACCGCCGACACGCCGTCGGGCCACCAGGCGACGATCGACAGCGACGCCGGCGCGACATGCAGGTGGTGAATGACGTCCATCGGCGCCTGGAGGGTTTCGCGGAGGATCATCTTCATCGGCGTCACATGGCTGACCACGACCACGGTCTGGCCCGGGTATTTGTCGATGAGCCGATGTAGGGCTCCGCCAGCTCGCTCGGCGACGCGGTCGATGGGCTCACCGCCCGGCGGCGCGACGGCGGTCGAGCCGATCCAGGCGGTGAACTCGTCCGGCCAGCGCTCCTGGACCTCGGGGTAGGTACGTCCGTCCCACTCGCCGAAGTCGGTCTCGACCAGATCGTCGTCGACGCCGATGCTGATGCCGAGCCGCTTGCCGACGATCTCGGCCGTCTCGCGGCAGCGCCGCAGGGGGGACGAGTGCACCGCGGCGATCGTGTCGTTGAGCTGCGCGTCGGTGGCGAGCGAGCGCCAGCGCCGCAGCCAGTCGGCCGCCCGCGTTGCCTGCGCCTTGCCCTCGGCGTTGAGCTTCGGGTCGGCGCCACTGGAACCGCTGAACATCTTGCCGACGGTGTGGGCGGTGACGCCGTGTCGCAGCAGGATCAGGGCCGTCGGCGTGCCCGCTGCCGGCGGGCGCCAGCCCACGAGCGGTTGCACGACCGGGGTCGGAGGCGCCGGCTCCGTCTGGGTGCCCGAGCCGGCCGTATCGATGCGCGACCCCGGACCGTCGTCGAGACAGCGATTGACCAACGCGTCGGCGGCGCCGTTCTCGGCCCGCGGCACCCACGTCCAGGTGACGTCGACCGGCGCCATCGCGCGAGCCTGCAACGCCAACGGCCGGAGTCCGGCGTTTTTGATCTTCCACCGTCCGGCCATCTGCTCGACGACGAGCTTGGAGTCCATCCTTGCCTCGACACCGGCGTCCGGGGTGTGCTCGCGGACGAGCTCCAGCCCGGCGATGAGCCCGCGATATTCGGCGACGTTGTTGGTCGCGACGCCGATGTGCTCGGCCCGCTCGGCGATGACCTCGCCGGTATCGGCGTCGCGGATCAGTGCTCCATAGGCCGCCGGACCCGGGTTGCCCCGCGCGCCGCCGTCGGCCTCGATGATCACCCGGCTCGGAGCCATCACAACCCCGAATCGGGCGTACGGACGAGAATCCGGTTGCACTCGGGGCAACGCAGCACCTCGTCATCGGGCGCGGATCGGATCGCCGCGAAGTCGGCCTCGGTGAGCTCCAGGCGACAGCCCTCGCACCGCCGACGCCGCAATGCCGCTGCGCCGACGCCGCCCAGCTGCGCCCGCATCCGTTCGTAGACGGCCAGCAGCTGCTCCGGTACGTCGGCGGCAAGCCTCGTTCGTTCGGCGGTCGCATCGGCCGCCTCGCGGTCGAGCTCGCCGACCGCCTCGTCACGCGCCGACTCGATCTGCGTCGCCTTGCCGTTCAGGTCCTCCAGCTCGGACGCCACCTCGGTCAGCTCGCCTTGGAAGGTCTCGAGCTGCTCCATGATCTCCAGCTCGGCGTCTTCGAGGACGCCGATCCGTCGGTCGAGAGCGACGATCTCACTCTGCAGCTGCTCCAGCTCTCGCGGCGACGACACCTGCCCGGTGTCGAGGCGCTGCTGATCGCGAACCCGACGCGACTTCACCTGTTCGACATCGACATCGGCCTTCTTCTGCTCTCGGGTGAGATCGGCGATCTGGGTGTCCAGCTCGACCAGGCGACTGTCGAGGGCGGACCTGCGCTTGGTGACTTCGGCCAGCTCGGCGTGCTGTGGCAGGTTTTTCTTGCGATGGGCGAGCTGCTGGAGCGAACTGTCGACGGTCTGCACATCGAGCAGCGTCCGCACGGCGCTCAGGTCGGCTTTCAGCGGGGGGCTCCTCGGCTCATCGGGACGTGGGTGGTCCACGGGTCGGTGACGATCGTCGACACGCGAGTCTCCACCGTAATGGCCTCAGCCGCCAGAGCGGCAGTGAGAAGGCGCTCGACGACCGGAAGCCAGGTCCATTCGGCCGCCCAATGCGGCACATCGATCAGGGCCGGCGCGCCATGCTCGGACAGCTCCGATGCCGGATGGTGCCGCAGGTCGGACGTGACATAGACGTCGGCATCGGACGCGCGCACCTGATCGAGCAGGAAGTCACCGGATCCGCCGCAGAGGGCCACTGTGTGGATCGGCTGGTCCGGGTCGCCGGCTACTCGAGCGACGCTGTGGGTCGTCGGCAGCGCCGCGACCACGGCGTCGGCGAAGGCCCGCAACGTCGTGGGCTCGGTGAGCCGACCGATCCGGCCGCTGCCGCTGTCGCTCGGCCCTGCCGCCAGCTCGTAGACGTCGAACGCCGCCTCCTCGTACGGGTGCGCCGCACGCAGCGCCTCGACGACGGCGGACCGACGGGCTCGGGGCACGACCATCTCGACCCGCGTCTCCGACACCTCCTCGATCGTCCCGACCTCACCGATGGCGGGGTCGGCCCCCGTCGTCGGTCGGAATGTGCCGGTGCCGTCAGAGGTGTACGCACAGCGCTCATAGGCCCCGATGTCGCCGGCACCCGCGGCCGCGAGGGCGTCGATGACCCGTGCCGCGTCGGCTCGCGGGACGAACGTGACGAGCTTGTCCGTCGGGTCGGCCGGCTGGGCCGCGATCGGCTTCGGGTCCTCGATCCCGAGGGCATGAGCCATCGCCTCGGAGACCCCGCCGGGCGGAGCGTCGGCATTGGTGTGCGCGGTGAGCAACGCGACCTTGTTGACGATGAGCTTGTGGACCGCCCGGCCCTTCGGTGTCGTCGCCGCGACCGAGTTGACCGGGCGCAACAGCAGCGGGTGGTGGGTGACGAGGAGATCGACGTCGGTGGCGACCGCCTCTTCGATCACCGCGTCGGTCGGATCCACGGCGAGGAGGATCTTGTGCACCGTGGCGTTCGGGTCACCGGCGACGAGGCCGACGGCGTCCCACTCTTCGGCCCGACGCGGGTCGTAGGTCGCCTCGAGTACAGCCTGCACCTCGGCGACCGTGGGAGTACGGGTCACCGCGGCAGGGTATCGAGTCGACCGAGCTCGATCACCAAACCGGGCTGGGCGACGTCGAGAGGGCCGCTGTATTCGGCCGCCGCCGCCTGCACGGCGACGTCAGGATCGTCACCGGGCCACAGGTGCGTCAGCACAAGACGACCGACATCCGCAGCGGTCGCCTGCTGCGCCGCCGTAGTCGCGTCGCACAACAGCGGATCGTCCGGCGTGGGCTGGAGGTAGGTCGCCTCGGCCACCAGCAGGTCGGCGCCGGCAGCGAGATCGACCAGCGCCCGTGATGGGCCGCCGTCGCCGGTGTAGACCATGGACTGTCCGCGGTCGCCGGTGATACGTACGGCCGCGTTCGGCACGAAGTGCGGCAGCTCCCGGGTTTCGATCCGGAGCGGGCCGATCCGCAGCGAGTCGCCGATGGCAAACTCCCGCATCTCGTACGCCTCCCCCAGCATCCCGGGTCGATCCAACGCCAGCACGGCGTCGAGGGCGCTGGGCGGAGAGTAGACCGGCAGCGGGTCGGGCGGGTCGTCGCGCAACGCCCGCGCACGGAGCAACGGATTCAGGTCAGCGCAGTGATCCGGATGCGCGTGCGACACGTACACGGCGTCCACCGCCTCGGCCGGCATCCACCGCATCAGCTCCCCGACGGTCGCGTACCCCGGATCGACCAGCAGCCGATAGCCCCCCGCCTCGATCAGATAGCCACTACATCCGACGCCCGGCTGCGGAAACGCGCCGCTGCCACCCAAGACGGTCAATCTCACCTCGCGAGGCTACGACACGACGCCGCCCTCGCGCCTCAAGTCCGGGTCTGCTTGATCGGCTCGACGATGAGGTCCTCGTGCCCGCCGCTGCGCAAGATGCGACCCGTTGGCCGCCACCCGTTCTTGGCGAACACGTCTCGAAGGCGGACCCCCGGCGTCACGGCAAACGAATCGACCCTGGTCGTGCCGTCCCGCACGATGTCTATCCGACCCGGCCGCACCCGGGCGGCGAAGACCGGGTTCACCACCAGGTCGGCTCGAGACCTAGGGTCCACGGTGACGATTTGGGGCGGCACGATGCTGTCACGGGTCCTACCTCCGCGTAGGTGGGGTCCGAGGCCCCGTCGGATGTAGCCGCACCCGACGGGGCCGCTCGTGGTACGCGGTCCGAGTACACGCCTACGGCGTAAAGGCTCTCACGAATCCCCGCCGTACGCGCGCCAGGATGTCCAGATTGGCCGGAGAACGACGGTCAGGCGCCGACCGAACCTCGGACATCTGCCTGACGCACCCATCGGGCGTCTTCGTCCGACTCCGAGTACACCGGCAGCACCTTGAGCCAGAGCCCGTCACTGCGGTCCTCCCGCTCGGTAACCAAGCCGGCCACCCACTGCACCTGCCCGAAGGGATCGCTGCCGGCGCGAAACTGCACGTGTTCGTCGTCCATCCCGCGACGTTAGCACGTGTGTTCGAACGCACTGCGCCTCCCACGCCGACATCTCATGCCAGCAAGGCGCCGACCAGCTTCCGATATCGGTCCGTCGGCGATGGTTGTCGGTCTAGTGGCCGACCTCTGCGGTGCCGAGAAGGGTGCCATCGGCGTCGATGGCCTGCGCTGCGACGTACGGCTGGTCCGGCACGTCGACGGAGGTCTCGAACCCGTCCCGCGGGACCTTCGCGACGACGGCGGCGTCGTCGGCGTCGGAGCCGGCCAGGAACCGCCAGGATGCGACCTCCGTGGCGCCGTTCCAGCTGACGAAGGCCGTGCCATCCAGCACCTCGAGCGTCGGTCGCGTCGTCGGCACACCGACCCACGGCATCCGGTACACCCGGTAGCTCTCACCGCTGTCGAAATCGGCGTCCAGCAGGAGTCGACCGTCGGGGGTGAACTCTGAGTAGTCAGGGCTAGAGCCCCATCCGATGACGACATGCCCGTCGGCCCGAACCTGCATGTTTCCCTGCGTGGCGGCCAGCCGTCCTCCCGGCAGGCGGTACTCCCTGACCGTCGTTGCCGTTCGGTTCGACGCGTCCGCCCTCAGCCGCAGACCGCGCGACTCGCCGCCGTGCTCATAGGTGCCGTGGTTGTCGAAGAGGGTGATCGTGCCGTCGGGCTGCCGCTGCGCGTCGTGCTGCCAGGCGAATCGAGCACCGCCGACGAATCGGAAATCGTTCGACCGGCCGCCCAACGTCCAGTCCACATCGCCGGTTGTGCGGTCGACCCGATAGATCGCGCAGGTGTTGCGCGCCGAGATGAGTAGCGAGTCGCCGTCCTCTGTGACCGAGTTGACATGGGCATAGTCCCAGGGATCGCCTCTCGTCCCGGCGCCGTACTCATCCGCGGGCAGCGGGACCCGGCTGTCGGTCAACGGAACATGTTCCAGCGCGCTCCACTCGAACAGCACTCGCCCGGTGGCGACGTCGACCTCCTGCACCAGGTCGTCCCTCACCCAGCCATGGCGGGGACCGCCGAGGTCACTCAGGTCGCGCTTGACGGTGCGGTAGCCGATGAGCAGCGCGGTCCCGTGCGGCGTCAGTGTCGTCTCATGAGGATCGGCGGGCACGCCCCGGGTAGTGACCGTGGCGATAGGTCGATAGGACCGGTCCATGATCACCACCTCGCCTTCGCGAGGGGCGTCCACCTGACGCCACCAGGTGAGCACCGGCTTGCCGCGGTAGCTCTGGACCCGCAGGTCGTAGCCTCGCACCTCCGGGCCGATCCACACCGGCTCGCCCGCGCTGTCGACGATCATCGGCCCCGTCATCCCGTCACCATCCTTCGGCGCCAAGAAGAACGGCGCACCATCGGCCAGCGCGTAGTTTCCCGCCGCGCCGTGATAGGCGGTCACGTCGATGACGGGCGGTGTTCGACCCGGCAGCGTGACGTAGTCGTGGTTAGGTGTCGAGGCTGGCTCGTCGACGTCGCCACAGCCCCCGGCGGCGATCACGAGGATGGTCGCAGCCGAAAGGCCGGCTCGGCGGGCTCGCATAGACGCCATGATGCCAAGACCGAAATGACCCTCCGACCAGCCCCGGCAGGCACACTCGTCACACCCTCAACCGCCGGCTAAGTCCTCAGCGGTAGCGGAACCAGTCCCTGAAGCGGCGGTAGAGCCCACCCTCGATGGGCAGGGCCGGTTCGGGTGGCGGAGCCGTGGCGCGCTGCGTCGCGATCGGCTTGTCGTAGTCGGTGCGCACGATCGCGTCGACGATCTGGTCCTCGGTGTAGTCCTCGGAGCCCTCGATCACGGGAACGAACCCGACCAGCACGCCGTTGCGCATCACCTGCGCTTCCAGCGTTGCCGTGCCGTCGGAATCCCAGACCGCCTCGCGGCCGTCGGGCAGCCGGACACTGACACCGAACTGATGGACGCCGACCCGCGCCATCTTGGCCTCGGTGCCCCGCTCCCGCAGGGCATCGACGACGCGGCGAGCCTCGTTCTCCTCCATCGTCGCCCAGGATAGAGAACGTTTGACCAGGAGCGGACGGCGGTCTCCTGCGGCACGCCCGAGGCCTAGACTCCGGCGGGTGGACCTCCACCTCTTTTTGGACGAGGCGGGCGGGCCGCTGTCACGGCAGATCTACGACCAGATTCGCGACGCGATCATGGCGGGCCGGCTTCGTCCGGGTGAGCGGCTCCCGTCGACTCGGGCGCTCGCCGACGCGCTCGGCGTCTCGCGCAACACCGTCAGCGCAGCCTTCGACCACCTGACCGGCGAGGGCTTCCTGGCTGGCCGGGCGGGCAGCGGGACGTTCGTGAGCGACGCCGCGCGGTTCGAGTCGCGCACCCGTCCCCGGGCGGCCTCGCCGCTACGCGTGGCGCCGACCTGGCGGCATCTGTCCATCGAGGTCCCCGACTTCTCGGCCCGGCAACCTGCCTACGACTTCCGTCTGGGCATCCCCGACTCGAGTCGGTTCCCCTATGCGACCTGGCGCCGCTTGGTCACGGGCGCCTTCCGGCAGTCTCGGATCGGCGGTGCCTACGCCGACGCGGCCGGACATCCCGATCTGCGGTCGGCCATCGCCCGCCACCTGGCCGTCTCGCGAGGCGTCCGGGTCGACCCGGGGCAGGTTCTCGTCACCAGCGGCGTCCAGCAAGCGACGACCCTCGTCGGCCAGGTTCTGGTCGAGCCTGGCGACGTCGTCGCGATGGAGGACCCGGGCTATCGACCGGTCCGGCGCGTGTTCGAGGCCGCCCGCGCCACGGTCGTCGACGTGCCGGTCGACGCCGAAGGGATCGTCGTCGGCGCGCTGCCGGAGCGGGCGAGGGTCGTCTATGTGAGTCCGGCGCACCAGTTCCCACTCGGTGTAGCGATGTCGTTGCCGCGTCGGCTCGCCCTGCTGGCCTGGGCGCAGCGGGCCGACGCCGCGATCCTGGAGGACGACTACGACGCGGACTTTCGCTACGCCGGCCGCCCGGTCGATCCACTGCAAGCGCTCGATACCGACGAACGAGTCGTCTACGTCGGGTCGTTCTCGAAGTCGATGTTGCCCGCGCTGCGGTTGGGGTACTGCGTCGTTCCACGGGGACTGGAGTCGGTGTTCCGGCGCGCGAAGTTTGTCAACGACTGGCACAATCCGCTGCCGGAGCAGCTCGCGCTGGCTGCGTTCATCGATGGTGGGCACCTGGCGCGGCACATCCGCGGCGCACGTCGGGACTATCAGGCCCGTCGCGACCGAATCGTCGCCGGACTCGTGGCCGACTTCCAGCCGTGGCTGCGACCGATCCCTACCGTGGCCGGGTTGCATCTGGCCGCATGGGCGAACGATGCCTCCGCGGAGGAGGTCGAGGAGTGGCAGCGTCGGGCCGGTGACCTCGGCGTCGCCGTCGAGGGTTTGGCGTCGTTCGCTCACGGGTCCGCGACGCGGCCGGGGCTAGCTCTCGGCTTCGGCGGCATCCCGCTGTCCGCCGTCGACGAGGGGCTTCGACGCTTGCGTCGGGCCATCGCAACCACGTCGCAGCCGTGACGTGACCGGACCGAGATTGGCCCAGCCCGATCGGCGTCGACGCGGCCCTGTCGTCGCCACCAAGCCGTTCCTACCGTCGAGAGCGCGTGTAAACCCGGACGACGGAAGGACAGCTATGCAACCGAATCCTTCGCGCAGAATGCGAAAGATCCTCGCCGGCGGAGCGGCGATCGCGGCGATGGCGGCCGCCTTGTTCGCCTCGGCCGCGAACGCCGATGTCGGCTGGAACATCAGCGCGAGCGATCGGGACCCGTCGGCGTCGATGTCCCAGGCAGCCCGGCCGAACTTCGAAGAGATCTACCAGCTCCTCCAGCTCGCCCGGACCACGGCGCCGTACCACGACGTGCAAACCGCCCTCGACGACGGCTGGTCAGAACAGCCCATGTGCATGGACTACCCAGACGGCTACATGGGCGAGGGGCCCGGCACCATGGGCCACCACTACTTCAGCGTCGAGTACCTGACCGACGGCGGCGCACTCGACCCGACCCAGCCGGAGCTGCTCGTGTACGAGAAGCGAGCCGACGGGACCATGCGGCTGAACGCCGTGGAGTACATCATCCCGGCCCGTGACCTGCCGGGAACCGCGCCGGCACCGGAGATGTTCGGCGGCCACAAGCTGGTGTGGCATCCCGAGGTCGGGACGGCGGGTGTCTGGGGCCTGCACGTGTGGCTGTGGCGGAACAACCCGCACGGCCTCTACGCCGAGCTCAACCCGAACGTCACCTGCGACTACTCGCAGACCATGGCCCACGCGCACCATCACTGACGTGGCGACGAGGTAGCTCCGCGGCGGGTCGTCAGATGCGGCCCGCCGCGGCCATCGCCTGGGCACATGCGCCGAGCGCTCAGCCGAGATGGCCGCGAACCGAGGCGTGTCCCTTGAGCAGCCGCCGCACCAGGCGGAGGTACTGCTGGCGACGCTGAGCGCGCTGGTCGCGCACAACGGGTCGCCGACCCATGCCGCCAAAGAGGTTTTCTGCCATCGGAACACGGTGATCTACCGGATGCGGCAGATCGCCACGCTCACCGGCCGCGACCTCTCCGACGCCCGGGACCGCCTGCTGTTCAGCCTGGCGCTGATGGCCGCCGACGAGTGAACGCGCCCAGTGCACGCGGGTCATCCAGGCGCCCTCGCGGCGGCCTGGCGGCGGAGTTCGTTGCGGGCTAGGGCGTTCTTGTGGACCTCGTCGGGTCCGTCGGCGAACCGGAGCGAGCGGATGCCGGCATACGCGCGGGCGAGCGGGAAATCCTGCGACAGTCCGCCGGCTCCGTGCACCTGGATGGCCTTGTCGAGGATCCACTGAACGGTCGCGGGGGTAGCAATCTTGATCGCCTGAATCTCGGTGTGCGCCCCCTTGTTACCGACGGTGTCCATCAGCCAGGCGGTCTTGAGTACGAGCAGCCGTAACTGCTCGAGCCGGACTCGGGACTCGGCGATCCAGTCCCGGACGACACCCTGTTCGGAGATCGGCTTGCCGAAGGCGACCCGCTGATCGGCGCGGTCGCACATCAGCTCGACGGCCCGTTCGGCGACACCGATCGAGCGCATGCAGTGGTGGATCCGGCCCGGGCCGAGCCGCGCCTGCGCGATCGCGAAGCCGTCACCCTCGCCGCCGATGAGGTTCTCCGCGGGTACTCGGACGTCGTGGAACTCCAGCTCTGCGTGGCCGCCGTGGTCGTGGTCGTCGTAGCCCAACACCTCCATGCCGCGCCTGATCTCCACGCCGGGCGTGTCCCGCGGGACGAGGATCATGCTCTGCTGCCGATGCCGCTCGGCGTCGGGGTCTGTCTTGCCCATCACGATGAAGATCCTCGCGTTGGGGTTCATGGCGCCGGTGATCCACCACTTGCGGCCGTTGACGACGTAACCGTCGCCGTCGCGTTGGATCTGGGTCGAGATGTTGGTGGCGTCGGAGGACGCCACCTCGGGCTCGGTCATCGCGAACGACGAGCGGATCTCACCGTCGAGCAGCGGCTCCAGCCACTCCTTCTTCTGCGCATCGGTGCCGAACGTCGCCAGCACCTCCATGTTTCCGGTGTCAGGGGCGGAGCAGTTCAGGGCCGCCGGGGCGAGGTGCCGGCTGCGTCCGGTGATCTCGGCGAGCGGGGCGTACTGCAGATTGGTCATCCCGGCACCGCGCTCGCCGGGTAGGAACAGATTCCACAGCCCGCGACGGCGGGCCTCGGCACGCAGCTCTGCGATGACGGGCACCGAGTCCCAGGCCCACCTGTTGTCGAGCTGACCGATCTGCTCGCCGAAAACGCCCTCGGCCGGATAGACCTCCCGATCCATGAAGTCCAGGAGGACGGCGCGCAACTCCTCCGTCCTGGCGTCGAAGCCGAAGTCCATCAGTGGTGCTCCTTCATCGCGGTGAGGCCGGCGTTGAGCAGGGGATGGATGGCGTCGCCGACGTGCTCGAAGCCCGGGCCGACGGTCTGGCCGTGCAGATGGCGGTAGTGGATGCCCTCGAGAATCGCGGCCAGCTTGAACGCCGCGAGCCCGAGATAGAACCCGAAGGAGGACAGGTCGCGGCCACTGCGCGCGGCGTACGACTCGACGATCTCGTCCTCTGTGAGGAAGCCGGGTGCCGACGCGGCGTCGGCCACCACGCTGCCGAGCTGTGAGCCGAGCCGTTGGTAGAACACGAGCAGTGCCAGGTCGGTGAGCGGGTCGCCGACGGTCGCCATCTCCCAGTCGATGACCGCGGCCGGCCGGTCTTGGTGGTCGGTGAGGACGTTGTCGAGGCGGTAGTCGCCGTGGACGATGCCGGGGGCCGACTGTCCGGGCACGTCGGCGGCGAGGCGGGCATGCAGCTCGTCGGCGACCGGCAGGTCACGACAGTAGGACGCGTCCAGCTGCTTCTTCCACCGTGCGACCTGACGGGTCAGGAACCCCTCGGGCCGGCCGAAGTCACCTAGCCCGACGGCGATTGGGTCGACCTCGTGGAGGGTGGCCAAGGTCTCCACCAGGCCGGTCGAGATCACCCGGGTACGCTCCGGGCCGAGCGGCTCGAGCTCGGCGGCGTGCCGGTACGGCGTCCCGATGACCATTTCCATCACGTAGAACGGCGCGCCCAGCACCGCGGTTTCCTCGCACAAGGCATAGGTCCTCGGCACCGGAACCGCGGTGTCCTGCAGCGCCGATATCACGCGGTACTCCCGCGGCATGTCGTGGGCGGTCGCGAGCACGTGTCCCAATGGCGGCCGCCGCACGATCCAGGTCGACACCCCATCGGTCACCTCGTACGTGAGGTTCGACTTGCCACCAGGCACGAGCTGGGCACGCAGACTCCCGTTCGCTCCGGGCACCGAGGTGGTGAACCAGTCGGTGAGCCGAGGAAGATCGAGGCCCGGGGGGTCGTGGTCGTCCCATACGAAGTGGGTCACGACAGCGCTCCCTTCTCCTCGAGCCGGCACTGCAGCTTGTTCATGCCAGCGAGCCAGCGATCGGTCTGCGTGGCGCGGCTGCGGTAGTAGTCGCCGACCTCCGGATGCGGCAGCACCAGGAAGCGGTCGTCTTGCATGGCCTGCCACATCGTCTCAGCGACGTCCTCCGGAGCGAGCGCTGTGTCGTGACTGAGCAACTCCTGCAACGGGCCGGCCTTGTCCAGCATCCGGGTGCGCACGCCCTGCGGGCAGATCGCCTGGACGACGACCCCGCGATGCTGATAAGTCGCGGACAGCCACTCGGCGAAAGCGACTGCGGCATGCTTGCTGACCGAGTACGTCGGGCTCCCGAGCATCGTCAGCAGGCCTGCCGCGGAGGGGGTGACCACGAACCGGCCGGAGCCTCGTTCGGTCCACTCGGGCACGAGCAGCCGCGCGGCGCGGACGTGCGCCATCAGATTGACGTCGAGGGCGGCGGTCCAGTCCTCCTCAGGAGCGTCCAACCCCTGGCCGCCGTCGATGCCCGCGTTGGCGAACCAGATGTCGATGCCGCCCAGGTGCGCGCGGGCCGCCTCGACCAAGGCGGTCACGCCCGACTCGGTGGCCGCGTCACCGGGTACGGCGTGCCCGTCGATCTCCGCGGCTACCCGGGTCGCCGCAGGAGCATCGAGATCGCCGACGACGACCCGAGCGCCCTCGGCAGCGAGCCGAGCCGCGATCGCCCGCCCGATGCCGTGCCCGGCGCCGGTGACGACCACGCGCTGACCCGGCACCGGCATCAGCCGCCTTCGGTCACGATCGGCGTACGTCCGCTGAACCTCGTGCTCATCGCGTCATCCTCTGGAGTGCTGTGCCGGCCACCCTATGGTCCACATTGGTTACCTTCTACCCTGATCGGTCTCGACCCGGCTGTCGGATATGGTCGGCCGGACGACGGTCGGACCACGATGACGGGAGCCTCATGGCCCACCTCCGACGCCGGACCTCGGGAGCCCTTGCGGTCCGGGTCACCGTGGGGTCCCTCGGCGCCAGCCTGCTCTTGGCAGCCTGTTCCGACGCCGACGATCCGTCCGGCTCAATGCAAGCGCAGGAGGTCACGTCCTCGACCAGCCCTACCGAGTCCGGGCCAACCGATGCTCCTTCGATCCAGCCCGCCACCGGGCCGGCACTGGCGCCGGATACGGGCGGGATAAGCATCCGGTTGCCGGAGGGCTGGACGATCGACCACTCGGAGAGCTTCCTCGTGGACGGCTCCAATCCACATGGCTGGGCAGTGATCTCCGTGAGCAGCTTCCCATCCCTCGACCCCGACGTCGAGCTCACGAGGATGTCCCGCGTCGCCCTCAAACACTCGCCGTTCCCGCCGGGTTCGATCCGTCCGCCAGTTCTGGTTGAGGGCGAGCTCGCCTACCACTTGGTCGGCAAGGGCCAGCCCCCTCGCCTGGAGGAGTACGGCACGGTCCTCGACGGCGACATGCTCTATGTCAGGTTCGACCTGAAAGGCATTCCCGAGGACGAGCGTCAGGCGCTGATCGAGTCGGTGCTCGCAACGGTCGAGTGGAGCTAGCCCGGTCGGGCGAGCGACGCCCTTCACCAATCGGCTAGCGGACCATGACCTCCAGCAGTCGCTCCAACTCGGCGGCCGGGTCGTCGGTCAACCCGGTGTGGATGGGCGAGGTCTGGATGATGGTCGACCGTGGCGCCGTCAGCCATCGGAACCGCTCGCCTAGGGAGCGGGCGACAGTGCCCGGCATCTCCCCGCTGCCGCCGCACAGATCGCCGACGGCGGCCAGGTGCCGGCGTATCAGGTCAAGGTCGCTGTCAGGGAAGAGCGCGCGGAGCCGGTCCTCGTCCAGCTCGACCGCGGCGTGCAGGAAATCGAGGGCGTGGCAGTAGACGATCGCGCCGGCATTGACGAACTCGCCGCGTTCGACCCGTGGCACGACCCGCACCAGCGACCACTCAAACGCGTGCACGGGCGTCCTCCACCTCGGGGAGCCAGGCGTCGCGCCGCACGAGCCGGTTGGCAAGCACGGTGACATACGCGGTGCGAACCTCCTCAGCGTCGGCAAAGCCGGGTTCGCTGGCGAGCCACGGGTCCGGTACGGCCGCAGCGGCCGCGGCTAGCACCTCCTCGGTCACCAAGGAGGCGAGCCGCTGGTCGGCATCGAGCACCGAGCCGGCGCGCCGGATCAGTACGTGCTCACCAGCCTGCGCGTACGGCTTGGTCGGCGCGTTGTCTCGACTCGCCCAGTTGTGCGCGAAGTACAGCGCGGCGCCGTGGTCGATGAGCCACATTTGCCGATGCCACAGCAGCAGGTTCGGATTGCGCCACGATCGGTCGACGTTTTGCACCAGGGCGTCGAACCACAGGACGTCCGCCGCCTCCTCGGAAGTCACATCGTCGACCGACGGGCTCACATCCAAGGCACCCGGAAGGTAGTCGACACCGAGGTTGATGCCGGCACTCGCGTTCAACAGCGCCTGCACCTCAAAGTCCGGCTCGGCACGAGCCAGCTCGCCGTCGACGTCGATGAGCACATGCTCGGGAACGCGCAGTCCGACCGCCCGCGCGACGGCACCAGCGATGACCTCGGCGACCAGAGCCTTCGGACCCTGCCCGGCTCCCCGAAACTTCACGACGTACATCCCGAGGTCGTCGGCCTCGACAAGCCCCGGCAGCGACCCACCCTCCCGCAGCGGCAAGGTGTAGCGCGTCGCGACCACCCGCCGCAGATCCGAACGCTCCGCCACTCTCACGTCGAAGGAATCTACGGCACGCCACGCAATCTTCCGGCCTGGCGGGCGCCAATCAGTGGCAGCTCGTCGGCAAATAAGGGCCGGCGCGGGAGATCTGAGGTGACCTACCGATGTCGCGCTCCACCCGATCCCCCGAGGTTGGAGTCGTAGACCCACTGACGAGAACGGAGCACGACATGAGGAATTGGCAAGAACCGGCAGCCCCTGGCCACGTCCCGGGGCACCACGACACGAGACTGCTTGGGCGGGAGCACCAGGCAGCGCTACAGCAGGAGGCCCGGCGGCCGTGGGTCACGTGTCCCGAGGCCGACTGCGACACAGTGGCCGAGGTCATCGACCGCTATACGCTCCCATCCACCGATGGGCCCGTACGCATGGTGCGGTCCCGCTGCCTAAGCCGGCACATCCTGGACTGGATCGACGACGCATGATCATGGCCGGCTAAGGGCAGGTCGCGAAGCGTTGACCGCCCTAGCTTGCTTCTACGGCAGCTTTGATGCGATGCGCGAACGCATCGGCGTCCTTCCCCGCAGCCTTCACCGCAAACCCAACGATCAGTTTGCCGACGCCGTGACCGGCCAAGGAGTTGAAGACGGTGACTCTCGTCTGCGAGTTGCCCAGGTCTTCCAAGTCGTATCCACCCTCAGTGGCTGTCACCAGATTCTTCGACCGCTCGGCCCAGCGGATCGTCGTCGTCGGCTCAAATTCGGTCAGCTCGAATCGCCGGTCGGTCTTCATGCCCGCGTCCTTGACTCGACTGACGAACACCGTCCCGACGCCCGTTGGACCAGCCGACTCCTTGTGGATCGAGAGCACTCGCGGACTGAACAGCGGATCGTTCGTTCCCTCAGCCAGAAACTCGAAGACCTCGCCGATCGGGCGGTCGATCACGGCCGAACCGCTGAATCGTCCTGACTTAGCTTCTCCTGATGGTTCCATTTGGCGGTCCGCGCTTACGTCGCCGATCCCGTGCCCGCCGTTACCGCGATCGTACTTGCTGAGGTCTAAAGACCGTGACGCGCGCGGGGCGTCGAGAAGCACACTGGTTCTTGCCCACCGAAGAGGAGACGTGACCTATGGGTGTCAACCAGTCGGTCCCGGCACCATCTACTGCAGCGGCAGCCTCGGGGCTCATCCTTTTCACGCTCTCGTCGGGCCAGTTCCTCATGGCGCTCGACAGCTCGGTGATGAACGTGGCGATCGCGACGGTGGCCGACGACCTCGACACCACGGTCACCGGCATTCAGACCGCGATCACGCTGTACATGCTCGTGATGGCGTGCCTGATGATCACCGGTGGAAAGGTTGGAGCGATCATCGGCCGCAAGCGTGCGTTCGCCCTGGGATGCGTCATCTACGGCGCGGGGTCGTTCACGACGTCGATCGCACCGAACCTGACCGTGCTCCTGATCGGCTGGTCGCTGCTGGAGGGCATCGGCGCCGCCCTCATCATGCCCGCGATCGTCGCTCTCGTCGCGTCGAACTTCGGCAGGGCCGACCGCCCGCGTGCCTACGGGCTCGTCGCCGCCGCCGGTGCCATTGCCGTGGCGGTCGGACCCCTCATCGGAGGTTTGGCGACGACGTACGCCTCGTGGCGGTTGGTGTTCGCCGGTGAGGTGCTCATCGTCGTCGGCATCCTGCTTCTGGCGAGACGGGTGGCCGACGTGCCACCGGAGACCGGCGTCCGCATGGATCTGACGGGTACGGTCCTGTCGGCCCTCGGTCTCGGGCTCATCGTCTACGGCATCCTGCGCGCGGGGGAATGGGGCTTCGTCACACGGAAGCCGTCGGCCCCCTCGTGGTTCGGACTCTCGCCGGTGATCTGGCTCGTCATCGTCGGGGGTCTTGTGTTGCTGGGATTCCTGAGCTGGGAACAGCGGCGCACGCAGCGCGGCGAGCCGGTGCTGATCAACCCAGCGCTGTTCGAAAACCGGCTGCTTCGCGGAGGGCTGATTTCGTTCTTCTTTCAGTACTTGCTGATGTCAGGCGTCTTTTTCGCGGTGCCATTGTTCCTGTCTGTCTCCCTCGGTCTGTCGGCGATCGACACTGGCCTCCGGATCGTTCCGCTGTCGATAACCCTTCTCTTGGCCGCGGTGGGTGTGCCCAAGGCATGGCCCGACGCGTCTCCGCAGCGTGTGGTACGGCTGAGCTTCCTGTGCCTGTTCCTCGGAATCCTGAGCCTGATGGCCGCTCTCGAAGTCGGAGTAGGGGCCGAGATCGTGACCGTCCCGCTGCTGCTCGCAGGGCTTGGCCTCGGAGGGCTCGCCTCGCAGCTGGGTAGCGTCACGGTCTCCGCCGTTTCGGACGAGCAGGCCGCCGACGTGGGCGGCCTCCAAAACACCGTGACCTTCGTCGGCTCCGCGATCGGCACCGCGCTCGCGGGCGCCGTACTGATCTCGGGCCTGACGACGTCGTTCCTGACCGGCATCCAGGAAAACCCAGCGATCGATGAGAGTGTCTCGTCGCAGGCCGTCGTCGAGCTGGGTGGCAGTGTGCCGTTCATCTCCGACGACCAACTCGACTCAGCGCTGTCAGACGCCGGAGTCGATGAGGAGACCGCTGACGCTGTCATCACAGAGAACGAAGAGGCGCGCATCCACGCCCTCAGGGTCTCCCTCGCCACACTGGCAGTCCTCGCACTGGTCGCGATGTTCCTCACCCGGAGCATCCCGACGCGCCAGCCCAGAGCCACTACCCCCGGACTTGTCACCGATCAGTGAGCTACCTCCTATAACCGGCGGCCCGGCCCCGGGGGGACTTTTGGCCCCTGTCAACCTCACGAGTGACGCCTACGGTCTGTAAGTAGTCAATTCGCCTCGCTTCGGTGGCTGGGGGCTTCGCCCTACAGACGTCGGTCCTGAGCTGTTAGCTGAATCTCCGTCAGCGATCCGTGTCTGATTGGAGAGCAGCCGCATGATCGATCCCGAGTCGTATGCCCGGCGCTGGAAGACATTGGGCGTGTTGTCGCTGAGCCTGGTGATCATCGGGTTGGACAACACCATCCTCAACGTGGCGCTGCCGACCTTGCAGGAGGAGTTCGATGCGTCGGCGTCGAAGCTCCAGTGGATGGTCGACTCGTACCTGCTGGTCTTCGCCGGCCTGTTGTTGGTGTTCGGCACGCTCGGCGATCGCTTCGGGCGCAAGCTGGCGCTCCAGCTCGGCGTGTCGATCTTCGGCCTGGCGAGTCTTGCCGCCTTGGTAGCCGACTCGGCCAACCAGGTGATCGCGGTCCGTGCCGCGATGGGAGTCGGCGCGGCGCTCATCATGCCGGCCACGCTGTCGATCATCGCCAACCTGTTCTCCGGCGCGGAGCGGCGCAAGGCGATCGGGATCTGGGCTGCGCTGGCCGCGGTCGGGATCGGGCTCGGGCCGCTGGCCGGTGGCCTGCTGTTGGAGTGGTTCGACTGGTGGTCGGTCTTCCTGGTCAACGTGCCGTTCGCGGCCGTGGCGCTCGTGCTCGGCATCGGGCTCGTGCCCGAAAGCCGCGACCCGAAGCCCGGCTCGTTCGACCTCCTTGGCGCAGTGCTTTCCACCGTGGGATTCAGCCTGCTCGTGTACGCGATCATCGAGGCTCCCGAGAAGGGTTGGTTGAGTGGCCTGGTGCTCGGTTCGTTCGCGGCGACCATCGCGCTGCTCGCCGGGTTCTTCTGGTGGGAACTGCACACCGCCGACCCCATGCTCGACCTCGAGTTCTTCCGCAGTGCCCACTTCAGCGTCGGCACCGCCGCCGTCAGCGTGGCGTTCTTCGCGCTGTTCGGCAGCATTTTCGCGCTGACCCAGTACTTACAGTTCGCCCACGGCTACAGCGCCATCGCGGCTGGGGCGGTGATGTCACCCGTAGCCCTCGGATTGATGATCGGAGCAGGCTCCTCGAACAAGGCCGCGGCACGGCTTGGTATCGCCCGTGTCGTCGCCACCGGCCTGATTGTGCTCGCGATCCTGCTGGCGCTCACCACATTCTGGGACGCAGACACCGGCGCCCTCGTGTTGCTCCCCTGGTTCTTCGGCCTCGCCCTCGCGATGGGCTGGATCATGGCCCCGGCCACCGATGCCGTCATCGGCGCGGTCCCCGCTGCCAAGTCCGGCGTCGCCTCGGCCACCAACACCGTCGCCCGGATGGTCTCCGGCGCCCTCGGCGTGGCTGTCATCGGCTCGTTGATCAACTCCTTGTACTCCAACGACGTCGAGGGAACGCTCGGCACGCTGCCTCCGGAGGCGGCGACGGCGGCCGAAGGCTCGATCGGCGCCGCTAACGCGATCGCGTCCGATCTCCCGTCGGACGCCGCCTCGGGTCTGCTCGCCACCGCGGGCGACGCCTTCACCCAAGCCATGGGCACCAGTCTGCTGGTCGCCGCCGTCGTCGCCGCCGTCATGGCCGGACTCGTCGTCCGCTTCCTCCCATCGACCGCCCCGGTCGTACCGACGGACGAGACCGAGCCCAGCCTGCCCCTACCCGCCGGAGAGCCCGACAGCATCGCGCCGTGACGGCCACACACCCACCTGCGACCGTGCACCAGTCAAGTGTCAAAGGTCCCCGAGTTGTCAGGGATGGCCCTCACCACAAGGGGTGACACCAGCGCCAAAAGCGTGCTAGACCTCGATCGATTCCCGGTCGCCGACGCCAACGGGGAGCTGTCCTACGAACGGACCATCCCGGCCGATCAGATTCAGGACTCGATCGTCGAGCACATCGAGCATCTGCACATCGTGCAGCACGGACTCGATGCGAACGGCAACGACAAATACGACGTGAAGGCGCTCGGTGAGTCGGTGTTCGCCAAGTCGCTCTGCGTCGCCGGTGTCCCTGAGGAAGGCACGAACCCCGCCACGTGTGGTGAGGTCGTCCCGTTCGGCTCCGTCGACACCGGTGGTGGCACGACCAACGGGGGCGACAATGCTCCGCTGCTCGCGGTGGGTGGTGTCGCGCTGGTGGGCTCCGCGGTGATGTTCTGGCTGCGGCGCCGCCTCGGCCAACCAGGCTGACCGGATGGCCAAACCCCCCACCGGCGAGGGTCGTCCACGGGTGCGCTTGGTCGCGGCGCTCGCCGGCGCGGCCCTCGCGGCGACCGGGGTGGCCGCGGTGGGAGCGGCCCTCCACGGCGGCCAACAGCCAACGCCTCCAACATCGCGTGCCCCCCACGAAGTGTCCCTAGGCGTCGGCGAGCCTCGAGACCGCCCGGCCAGTCCGGCGGCCACTGCCGACCTCGGGCTCCCGTACTCGCGCCCGCTTCGACTCTCGATTCCGAGCATCGACGTCGCAACCCGCCTGGAGTACCTCGAGCTGGACGACGAGGGCGTCATGGAGGTGCCGGTGGACCCGAGCCGGGCCGGCTGGTTCAGTCCCAGCCCGGCTCCCGGCGTCCCCGGCTCCTCGGTGATCGCCGGCCACGTCACGTGGGACCGCGAACCAGCCGTGTTCTTCGACCTCGGCCGACTAGCCCCCGGCGACACAATCGACGTCGACCGGGCCGACGGCACCAAGCCAGTCTTCGTCGTCCAGCGCACCGGCACGTTTCCCAAGGCGGCGTTGCCGACCCGGGCCGTCTATCGGCAGATCGACTATCCCGGCCTCCGCCTGATCACCTGTGGCGGCCGCTACAACGATCAGACCGGCAACTACGACGCCAACCTGATCGTCTGGGCACGACTCGTCAGTTGAGGTTCGGCTCCTTCGGCGCGGTCACCTGCGCGGTGTCACCACCATGCGCACCCGCACCGTCGGCGCGGTGAGGGGACTGTCGTCATAGATGCGCAGGCTCGCGCTGTAGGTCCCTGGCTTGGTCACCTCGGTGGCGTCAAGCGTGAGCTCGACGGTCTCGCCCTCGTGTGGCCGCACCGTCCCGGCGGCGGATCGAGTCTTCAGCCAAGCGCTGTCCCGCGGAGGAGCGCAGTCGGTGAGCCCAGGCAGGTGTTCCACGACCGGGACACTCAACTGACGCTCGCCATCCGATCCACCGATCTTGTAGAAGCCGCACGCGCCGGCACTGCGGTACAACGCGTTGGTGGCGTTGGGCAGGCGACTCCACGTGTCGTCCATCGGATCATAGGCGTACCCCTCGTTGGTGATCTGGGATCCACGGTTCACCACACCGCCGGCGACGACGAGTTGGCCGTTGGCGACGATGTGCGCGCTTCCCCACAGGTCGGCCGGCAGGTCGGCCGCGCGTTCCCAGCTGTCAGCAGCAGGCGTGTAGGCGTACGTCGCCGGCGACGACCTTGAGTCCTCACCCAGCCCACCTGCGCAGTAGAGCTTGCCGAGGACGGCGCCGCATGACGGGTGGGCGATGCCCTGTGGATAGTCGGCCACCTGCTCCCAGGTGTCCGCCTGGGGGTCGTAGCGGAGCACGTCGTCCTCGCCCACGCAAGAGCCCGGGCAGCCCCCGACGACGTACAGCATCCCGTCCAGCACCGCCGACCCAGAAGCTCCCCACGGTCGAGGATTGGGGGCGGCCGACGTCCAGGTGTCGGTAGCGGGGTCGTAGATCGAGGTCGCCGCGACGGGCTCGTTGTCGATGCCCCATCCGCCGGTGACCACGAAGGTGCCGTCGACGAACCCGCCCACGGGCTTCTGCCGGGCCTGGGGCATGTCGGCGAGCGGCTGCCAGTGGCCGGCCGCGGGGTCGTACCGGTACGCCGACTGCAGCTTCCGAAAGCCGCTGAGACCCCCGAAGGAGTAGATCCGTCCGTCGAGATAGCCGGCGGTACTGTCCGCGATCGGGATCGGGTAGTTCGCCGCGTCCTGCCAGGGATCCCCACTCAACGCGGTTGTCGTCGGCCCTGCGTCGACAGCGGCGCGGTCCTCGAAGACCTCCGGACCGGGGCTGACCCTCGCCGGGACCCGCATCACCGGCGCGGGGCGCGCCGAGCTCAGCTCGCTGATGGCCCCGCTCGACGAGGCCGAAGGTTGCGACGACTCCGGCCCACGCTCCTCCAGCTGGTAGCGCACTTTGCCGTCGCCGATGTTGACGAGGCGAAGGGGTACGGTCTTCCGCCTTCCGAGTTTGACGGTGTCCTCGACGATCCTCACGGCGGGCTCGAGCCTGCCGGTCCGGAGATCGATGTTGAGCCTGGTCGCCTGGTTCTCTCGGACGGTCGCCCCCACTGTGGCGGGCTGGTAGTCGTCGGCGCTGGCTGTGAAGCGATGCTTGCCGGTGCGCGAGGAGAACAGCCAGTACACACCGTCCTCGAGACCGTCGTCGGCGGGGGTGGCGACGCTGGTCGTGCGGTCGCGTGGCACGTCGTCGCTCACGACCTCTGCCCCCGCGACTCCTGCACCGATGACAGGGCTCGCGGTGTGACCGACGAGGAGACCACCATCGGCTTCGACGCACCTGTTCTCGCCGAGGAAGAGATCATCAACCTGCCACCACCAGCCCTCCGTGAACTCCGGGCCGTGGTAGCGGAACCGCACCCGGACGTCCGACTCGTTTGCCGCAGTGCTCAGGTCGACGCGAACCTTCTCCGGGCCGCGGATCTCTTGCTTCGCGTGCCACACGTTGCTCCAGGTGGTGCCTCCGTCCACCGACACGTCCACGTCGGCTTGCTCGTAGAAGTGGTGCTTGAGATCCGTCGCGAACTCCAGCACCGGGTCGGACATGCCGGTCAGGTCGGCGGCCGGGGACACCAGCGACGTGTCCTGCGCTGCTCTGCCACTCAGGTCTGCGTCGACTCCCGCAAAGCCATCGAGGCCGCCGGTCAGGTTGCCGCGCACACCTGGGTCGTCGAAGGCCCACGTCTGGCCGGTGTCAGCATCCACCACACTCCAGCCGTCGGGCATCGCGCCGGTTTCGAAGTTCTCGCGAAGGCCGTCGCCGCGCCGGTATCCCGGCGCCGTGCAGGTCGCGGAATCAACGTCGAGCCGCCAGTCGTGTGAGGCGTCCCCGTCCAGCGTGATCGCCTCGGTCAAAGACCGGTATCCCGGGTACTCGGCGGCCACCCGGATCTCGTACGTCGCGTCATCCGGCACCTCGATCGAATATCTGCCGGTCACCGGGTTCGTGAAGGTTGACAGCGGGGTCCCTGCGAGGTCGACACGAGCGTAGAGCGGCCAGCCCTGTCCCGAATCGTCTCGGACCGAACCGCTGAGCACGACTCGCTCCGCGACCTCGACCGCGACGTCGGCGGTCGTGGCTTCGCCCGCACGGACCACGACGCCGTCCACGTGCTTCGTGCGGAAGCCGAACGCGGCGACGTCCAGTGCGTAGGTCCCAGGCGTCAACGCAATGGAGTAGTTACCGCCGGGCCCCGTGGTGGCGCTCCGCGATGACGCACCGGTCAGGATGATGCGGGCTCCCGTGACGGGCTCACCAGAGTCGCGGTCGGTCACGGTGCCTTGCAGTGTGCCGACCGCGCCCTTCGGGGCCGCCTCCACCACCGCGAGCGCGTCGAGCCGACCCTCCCCGTAGACGTTGTTGTCGTCCGTGCTGCCGCCACACTGCGCGTCGGCGGTGTCGCGGGCGGTGTCGTCCAACAGCTGCCGCGTGGCGTCGATGTCGCCGATGAGTGACGGAGCTGCCGACCACACGAGTGCGATCGTCCCGGCGAGGTGAGGCGCGGCCATCGACGTACCGGTGAATGCGGCATAGCCGTCGCCGGGAACGCTCGAGCGAACGTCGGTGCCTGGGGCGGAGATGTTCGGCTTGTTCTCTCCGTCCATCCCCGGCCCGCGGCTCGACGACGGGGCAATGGTGCCGTCGATGGTGTAGTTGCCCACCGAGTACGACTCTGGGTAGTCACCCGGGCTGCCACTGGTAGCGCAGGCCGGGCCGGCATTGCCGTTGGAGAAGACGGGGAACATCCCGGCCGCGACCCAGGCGCGGACGAAGTCTTGATACCAGGTGTCGCCACCGCCTCCGCCCCAGGAGTTGTTGACGATCTGCGGGCGTTTCGACGCGTCCGGGTTCTGGCCCTTGCGATCGGTGGGCTCCAAGACCCACTGCGCCGAGGACGTCAGGGCGAACTCGGAGCACGAGTCGAATTCGCACCCCTTCGCCGCGATCCAGCGGGCTTCGGGGGCGACGCCGATCTTGTTGCCCTCACCCCCGTCGCCGACCATCGTCCCCATCGTGTGGGTCCCATGGCCGGCGTTGTCACACGGCTTCGTCTCCTGGAACCCACAGATCTTGGCCGGGTCCCACCAGTTGTAGTCATGCGCGATGTTTCCGTCGCCTAGGTTGCCGCGGTACGTCGCCGCGAGCGCCGGGTGGTCGTACTGGACGCCACTGTCGATGCTGGCGACCACGATGCCCTGGCCCCGTGCGTCGTAGTTCTCCCACACCTGGTCAGCTTTGATGTCCGCGATGCCCCACTCGACACCGCTGGCGGCATTGGTCGCGGGACCGGCCTTGACCGGCTGCTCGAGCTTGATGGAGTCGGCGGCCCGAACGGTGACCACGGAGTCGTCGCCGGCTGCGGTCAGCGCCATGCGGCGGGTCCCGGATTCGACGTGGATGGTGTTGTTGATCCAGAAGGACTGGTAGTCGGCACCCTGCGCCTCGAGATCCGCGATCACGTCGGCCTGGCTGGTCTCGGCTGTCTTGCGCAGGGCGTCCGCCACCGCCTCACCTCGCTCGGTCCAGTCGCGGATCCGGCTGGCCGCGGCGAGGTCGGGGAACTCTCCGAATTCGATGACGAACTGCTCCCGCGCTTGGTCGTCGAAGGCCCCGAGCAGGTCCGCCTGTACCTTCCGAGAGGCATCTTCGGCTGCCGAGGGCGTCGCCGCGGTGGGCGCGGCCAAGACACCGAGCGTGACGACGGCGGACAGCGCGAAGGCGACGGCAGGTCGGACGTGCCGTGCCCGAATGATGCGGTTTCTCACTGTGCACCCCTCTTCAAGGCATCGGGAATTGACCTTGCCAGCGGGAGGCACTGGACGCCTATGCTCCTGGCTGGCCCAAGGCGGCCACGGCCGCAACCGGCCACCGGCGATGGCGAGGTGAGCGAGCGTGAACCCGGACCCGTCGAGACTTCTCGCATCCCTTGGAGTGTCAGAGCTTGACGAGCTCGTATACCGCAGTCTGCTGACTCGACCCGGAATCAGCTTGCGGGAGCTGGCGGACAGGCTTTCTCAGCACGATTCGCGCGTAGGAGCTGCACTTCGGCGGTTGGAACATCTGGGCTTCGTAAGCCCTGTCGACGGGCGGCCGAAGCGGTTCATGCCCGCCATGCCCGACGTTGCGGTGGAGTCCCTTGTCAACGCGCGACAGCAGGAGCTGCTCCGGGTTCGCGCGGCGGTCATCGAACTCACCGCGGAGTACCGCGCCGGGCGTCAGGACGACCCCGGTGAGCTGGTGGAGATCCTGACCGGTGAAGTCGCCGTCGCCCGGCGCTTCAACGAGGTGCAGAGCTCCTGCACATCGGAGCTGATGCTGTTCGACCGACCGCCGTACGCCGCCCCACCAGACAACCCGCGCCAGCGCACCGTTCTCAAGCGAGGCGTTCGCTGGCGCACGATCTACTCTCCTGAGTCCCTCGAGGCCACCGGCCGACGATCGCATGTCTACGAGCTGATCGCGGCCGGTGAGGAGGCCCGTCTGCTGCGGGGGCTGCCGATGAAGCTGGCCATTGTGGACCGTCGGGTGGCCTTGCTTCCCCTCACGCTGGAGAACGGCTTGCAGCAAAGCGCGGTTATCCACCGCTCTACCCTGCTCGACGCCATGGTGACCCTGTTCGAGGTCTTCTGGGAACGCGCGCTGCCGATCAAAGGGGACCGGCGCAGCCCCGGCGGACCGCTGACTGACACCGACCGCCGCCTACTGTCCCTGATGGTGACCGAGGCGAAGGACGCAGCGATCGCGCGGGACCTCGGGATCGGCGTGCGCACGTTGCGGCGGTGCATGCAGCGCCTGCTGCAGCTGCTCGACGCGGATACTCGGTTCCAGGCCGGCGCGCAGGCGGTTCGCCGAGGCTGGATCTAGGCCCATATCGCTGAACGCTGGCCGTCCGCCTCGAGGGGTGTAACAGATCTGACCGCTCAATCGGTCACTGATGTGATGACCAGGATGGGCAGTCTTCGACTCCTTAGGAGGGGCTCTCAGATGCCGATGCGTACCGCTGCTGAAATTTCAGCTTCTGTGTCGCTGTATCTGGCCCAGGTTCGGCCTGGGCGAGTCGAGATCTACCGTGACGACAGCGCCCGTGTCGACGCCTTCGATCTACCACCCGAGAGGAACCTGCGGGGGGCGCTCGACGACCACGGGTGGCAGCCGACCGGCCAACGCGCGGCTGGCGGCGGATGGGCCGCCATCCTCGTCGAGCCGATCACTCAGCACTAAGCGCTGATGGCCGCGGCAGCCGCCATCGCGAACCCGCCCGGGACAGATATACCCTCCTCCGTCCGCTAGGAGGTCCGGTTTACTAGGCCTTGCTCGCTGGCTTCGGCGTTCGTGTAGAGGACTTCGCGAGCCTGCTCCGCGGCGCGGGTGATGCTCTCGCCGACAAAGTCGAGGAAGCGGGCGACGTTTTCGAGGCGGGCGGCGGCCGGGGTGTCGCGGCCGAGGACGCCGACGCCCTGCCGCGCTGTCTCGGCGAGCTGGGCGTTGGATCGGGCGCTGTCGATCATCGACTGGTACCAGATGTCGTCGTCGACGACGTAGCGCTCGCGCCGGCGTCCGTCGCGTTCCCGGCGGACGAGGGTCAGGCTCTCGAGCGTGGTGATGGCTTTGGAGACGGACGCCGGGCTGACCTGGAGGCGCTGGACGAGCTCGGACGCGGTGAGGCTGCCGGCATCGGTGGTGTAGAGGCAGACCAGCACCCGAGACATCATCTTGGGCAGGCCGGATTGCATGAGGACGGTGGTGAACGTCTCCTCGTAGTCGCGCACGGCCTCGGCGTCACGTCCGTGGGCCTGCGAGGGCGCCTCCTGCCGTCGGGGAGCGGCCTGCCTGCGCCGGTGTGCGCGGCGTTCGGTGGCGCGGTGGGCAAGGTCGGCGCGGTAGGCGGTGGGGCCGCCGTTGCGCATGACCTCACGCGTGATCGTCGAGGTGGGGCGCTCGAGGCGGCGGGCGATCTCCGCGTAGGCGAGGCCGTCGGCCAACCCCAGTGCGATCTGCTGTCGTTCCTGCTGGGTGAGCCTGCCTCCGGGCATCGCGACCTCCTTCGTGCTTGATGCCACCAGTGTAGCGTTCATTCCCAGTTCATTGCAATGATTCGGCGTATCAGTGTTGCATTGAATTCAGAGCCATTGCAACGATCTCTTGCTTTCACCTGCATAGACACTATTCATATGCAACAAGTCTGTTGAGGGGTCGTCGAACGCAACGTAGCCTTTTCAATGTCGGAAACAGCAATGAAGACGCAGGAGAGCACGATGCAGAAGTTCGACACCCCCACCCCGATCGCCGCCGTCGTCGACGTCCCGGCCGGGCACCTCCGATTCATCGCCGCCGACCGGGCCGACACCGCGGTCGAGGTTGTGCCCTCGGACTCCTCGAAGCGCCGCGACGTGAAGGCCGCGGAGCAGACCAAGGTCGACTACGTCGACGGCGTACGGCGCGATCAAAATCGACGAGGCCGCGAGCGTCCGCCTCACCACCTACGTCGGTGACGTCTCCGTCGGCCGCCTGGGCGGCTCCGCCGAGATCAGCGCCCAACAGGGCGACATCCACATCGCCGAGGCCGTGCGCGGCACCGTCGTGCTGGCCACCCGGATGGGCGACGTGTCGATCGGCGCCGCGACCGGAGTCTCCGCGGCCCTGGACGCCGGCACCACCTACGGCCGGATCCGCAACACGCTCAAGAACGATGGCGCCGCCGAACTCGACATCCGCGCCACCACGTCCCACGGCGACATCACCGCCCGCAGCCTCTAAGGAGCACTCATCATGACCGACCTGGCTATCGCAGCGAACGGACTGCGCAAGTCCTACCGCGACAAAGACGGCGACAAGATCGTCCTCGACGGCGTCGACCTGGCCGTCCCCCCCGGCACCGTCTTCGCCCTGCTGGGCCCGAACGGCGCCGGCAAGACCACCGCCGTCAAGATCCTCTCCACGCTCATATCCCCCGACCCTGCCTCCGGCGACATCCGCGTCGGCGGCCACGACCTCGCCATCGACCCGCAGGCGGTCCGCGCCGCGATCGGCGTCACCGGACAGTTCTCCGCCGTCGACGGCCTGATCACCGGCGAGGAAAACCTGCTCCTCATGGCGGACCTGCACCACCTCTCCCACCACGAGGGGCGCTGCACCGCCACCGAGCTACTGGAGCGCTTCGACCTGGTCGACGCCGCGACGAAGCCCGCCTCGACCTACTCCGGCGGCATGAAGCGGCGCCTCGATCTCGCCATGACCCTGGTCGGCAATCCGCGGATCATCTTCCTCGACGAGCCGACCACCGGCCTCGACCCACGCAGCCGCCACAACATGTGGCAGATCATCCGCGACCTCGTCTCCGACGGCGTCACCGTCTTCCTCACCACCCAGCAACTGGAGGAGGCCGACGAGCTCGCCGACCGTATCGCCGTGCTCAACGACGGCAAGATCGCCGCCGAGGGCACGGCTGAGCAACTGAAGCGGCTCATCCCGGGCGGGCACGTCCGGCTCCGCTTCACCGACCCGGCCTCATACCGATCGGCGGCCTTCGCCCTCCGCGACGGCACCCGGGACGACGAGTCCCTCGCGCTGCAGATCCCCAGCGACGGCAGCCAGCGCGAGCTGCGCTCGATCCTCGACTGGCTGGACTCAGCTGGCATCGAGGCCGACGAGCTGACCGTGCACACCCCTGACCTGGACGACGTGTTCTTCGCCCTGACCGGCGGGGCCGGCGTCCACAACCAGCCCAAGGAGGCTGTCCGATGACTTCCCTGTCCCTCGCTGTCCGCGACTCGTCCACGATGTTGCGCCGCAACCTCCTGCACGCGCGGCGCTACCCGTCCCTCACCCTCAACCTGCTGCTCACCCCGATCATGCTGCTGCTGCTCTTCGTCTACGTTTTCGGCGACGTGATGAGCTCGGGCATCGGCGGGGGCAGTGCGGACCGCTCCGAGTACATCGCGTATCTCGTCCCGGGCATCCTGCTGATGACCATCGGCGGCACCGTGGTCGGGACCGCGGTGTCGGTCTCCAACGACATGACCGAAGGCATCATCGCCCGCTTCCGCACGATGGCGATCCACCGCGGTTCGGTGCTCGTCGGGCACGTCGTCGGCAGCGTGCTGCAGTCGATCATGAGCGTGGTCCTCGTAGGCGCGGTCGCCGTAGCCATCGGCTTCCGGTCAACGGACGCCACGGCCCTGGAGTGGCTCGCCGCGTTCGGGCTGCTCGTGCTCTTCGCCACGGCGCTCACCTGGGTCGCGGTCGGCATGGGTCTGGTCAGCCCGAACGCCGAGGCCGCCAGCAACAACGCGATGCCGATGATCCTGCTGCCGCTCCTGTCCAGCGCCTTTGTCCCCGTCGACGCGATGCCGGGCTGGTTCCAGCCGATCGCCGAATACCAGCCGTTCACGCCCGCGATCGAGACGCTGCGAGGGCTACTGCTCGGCACCGAGATCGGCAACAACGGATGGCTCGTCGTCGCCTGGTCCCTCGGTCTCGCCGTGCTCGGCTACTTCTGGTCGACCTCGAAGTTCAACCGCGACCCGAAGTAATCGGTAGCCAGCTGGTGGCAACAGTTCATGCGTCGGACGTTGCCTCGATCGCATCGAGGTCACGAAGGGCGTAGCGGTGGTGCTCCCACTCCTCTTCGAGGATCGTGTGCAGACAAGAGAGGACGGTCTCTTGGTATTCGGGGTCGTGCGGGTTCCTACGCGTCGCGGCCAGCTCGTCTGATGTGACGGTGCCGAGGTAGTCACGCACCATGGCTACCCGGCCTGCCCGGACCTCGAGCACCTCGGCGTACGACGGCGTGACCGTCGTGAAGACCGACCCGTCGAAAGCGTCGTCCTCAAGGCTGGAGTCGGTTTGACCGATCGGGTGGAACGGCTGTTCGATCCCGAGGATCGCCCGACCCAGCCACATGTCCGTGGCCAGGACCAGGTGCCGCAGCGTCTGTGCGAACGACCACTCCCCATCGACCGAAACGTCGACCGTGCCGGCCGGCATCGCCGCGACGCGCTCGAGCGTGGCCGCCCAGCTGCGCTCGAGCGTGGCCCAGGCCGCGCACAGGCCATCCGGATCTCCGGCATGGCGATCGGCACGGCCGGGAAATCGGCGGTTGAGCTCGGCGTCGACGAAGGCGATCACGTCGACGCCGTTGACGCGCAAGAAGCTCTCGCCTTCGAAGAGCCACGGCGCGTCGATCTCCGCCCCCTCCACTTGGACGCCACGCATCACGACGCCGGATAGGTCAGCGCCGACGAACCGGGCACCACGCAAGTCGGCATCGACGAACTCAGCTCCCTGCAGGTCGTCGGACCGGGTGAAGGTTGCCATGCCATCTCCTTGTCGACCGCCCTGTTGCCGCTAGCGTAAGGCCGCCAGGCCCTGTGGAGACCAGCCGCCGTGCTCGAGGAAGTAGCGATCGACGTACCCGACGGCGATTGACCGCGTTGTGGTTGCCGTTGGCGATGTCGAGAGAGGATGACCGGATGACAGTGGAGCCGTTCCGGATCGAGGTTTCCGACGCCAGTCTCGACGAGCTACGTACGCGGCTCCTGCGTACCCGGTTCACCGACCGAAGCAGCGACGAACCGTGGAGGGCAGGCACCGATCCGGCGTACCTGCACGACCTGGTCGCCTACTGGGCCGAGCAATTCGACTGGCGCTCCCGTGAGGCCGAGCTCAACTCGTACGCCCACTACCGAGCCACGATCGACGGGAGCCGCCTCCACTTCGTCCACGTACGGGCGGAGAACGAGACGGGACTGCCGCCCCTGATCCTCAGTCATGGTTGGCCGAGCGCCTTCACCGAGATGCTTCCCCTGGCGGACCGGCTGGCGAACCCCGAGCGATACGGCGCCGCGGCCGACGACGCCCGCGACGTGGTCGTGCCGTCGCTGCCGGGCTTCCTGTTCTCGGATCTGATCGAGGGGCCCCTCACACGCAAGCGACTCGCGCAGGTTTTGCATCGGCTGATGACCGAGGTCCTCGGGTACGAGCAATACGGCGCCTTCGGCGGCGACATCGGTGGCGCCGCTACGGCCTGGATCGGCGCCCTCTATCGGGACCAGGTCGTCGGCATCCACATGATTCACCCGCCGTTCCCCGCGAGTCTCGACGACGCACCGCTCTCAGATGCCGAGCAGGCGTTCCTCGAGGCGGAGGAGGCCTACGACCAGACCGACGGCGGCTACAGCTCGATCATGGTCACGCGCCCCGATACGGTCGCCGCCGCGCTCGTCGACTCGCCGGCCGGCCTCGCGGCCTGGATCATCGACAAGTACCGAGACTGGAGCGACTGTCATGGCGACCTCGAGAGCCGGTTCACCCGCGATACCTTGCTCACCGTGGCCACGCTCTATTGGGTGACGGCCTCCATCGGTTCGTCCTTCCGCCAATACTTCGACCATCACCACAACGAGCCGCGGCCGCTCATCACGGTTCCCGCCGGGTTTACCTTGAGCGCCGAGCCCGTCATGGCCAATCTGCCTCGCTCGATTCCCGAGCGCGCATGTGCCGACATTCGCCACTGGAGCGAGCCCGGCCGGGGCGGCCACTTCATGCCTGCCGAGGAGCCCGACCTTCTCGCGGGCGAACTTCGACACTTCTTCGACTCACTCGTACGCGCCTGATGCCCCAGGCCGCCAGTCGGCTCGGGTGGTCAGACGCCGGTGGTGCTGTGGCTAGTCGATCGGACCGCCGAAAACGTCGGCCGCGGCCTCGACCCGCAACTCCTCCAGCAGGTCGATCTGGGCTTTGGCGCGATCGATCAACCGGTCGAGTCGCTCGGCATCGAGGCCGGGATCTGACTCAGCGCGGATCCGGAGTATCCGCCAACTTGCCGCCTTGCCCTCGACGCCTAGCCGCATCGCTTCCAGCTCGAGGACCCGACTCAGCGGGGATCGGGTGTGCAGACGGCCGTTGAGTTTGAGTCGGCCGACACGTTCGGCGGTCCAACTCGCCCAGGTCTTGTATTGGCTCACCGGCACATCCAACGCCGCCATTATGTCGAGCAACTCGTCACGGTCCTCGGCGATCTCGGAGGCCAACCGTTCGAGGACGTCTGCCTTGGTCCACTCACGCTCGCTGGCGGCCAGTCGACGGGCAAGGTTGGTTGCGACCACGGCGCCGGCCAAATGGTCGTTGACATAGATGCCGAGAGAGGCTTGGTCGCGCGTCGTGCCGCTCATCGAGGGACCGTACCCCTCAGACGGGCATTGTCACGGGGCGCTTGATCCGTCGTCAGATCGTTCGCGGCCATTTCTCGTCATTCGAGCAGGCGCTGCACGGTCGGTTGGGCGCGGTCGGCAACCTGTTCGAAGAAGCCTCCCGCTCGAAGCCGGTGGATCGCGCTGCGAGCTATCACGTAGGCAGGCACAGCCAAGATGAGGCCGACGATGCCGCCCACGATGCCGCCCAACGCGGTGGCCACGAGAACGACCAACGGGTGAATGTCTAGGGAGCGGCCCATCACCTTGGGTTCGACGAAATTCTCCAGCAACAGATTTGCCGCGACGACCACCACAAGCATGACGACAGCCTTTTCGAGACCGCCGTCACCGAGCGCGATGATCACGGCGAACCCGCCTCCGAGGAAGGCACCGATATAGGGGATGTAGCCGCCGACGAAGTTGACCACCATGATCGTGAACACGAGCGGGAGCCCGAGCAGCAGACTGGCCACGCCGATAGCCACCGCCACGATCGCCGACATGACGGTACGCCCGCGTCCGTAGTCGACGAGGGCCTTGCCGGCGTCGCCGAAGGAGTCGTCGATCCCCTCCCGCAGCGTGGGATCGAACTGCGCGACGATCGAGCGCCGCAGGCGGGTGCCGTCCTTGAGCAGGTAGTACATGATCAGGGTGCCCAAGATCAGCCCGCTGACCAGGCCAATGAAGGTGTCGATGCCGGCAACGAGTTCGGTGAGGACACCCGCGCCGATGGTCGGAGCCGCACTCTCGATGGAGTGCCGCGCGCTTTCTAGAGAAGCCTGGTCGAGAGCCAGCGTGTCGGCCGCCTTGTCCAGTGCGTGGTCGACCGAGCCACCGATCTCGTCGGACTGTTCGGTCACGCCCCGGACGATGGCGATCACGACGCCTGTCGCCAACCCGAGCAGGCCGAGGACGATCAGGCCGGCGGCGAGGGCCGGCTTGAGCCCGCGACGTTCGAGGGCGTCGGCCGCGGGCTTGAACACCACTGCCAACACGACCGCAAACGTCAAGGGCAGCGCGATCTCGCTCACCGCGGCCAGCGCGGCGGCCACGATGAGGGTCACCGCCACCACCCCGACGAAACTCCATGCCCAAACACCGACTCTGGGCACCCAGGTCAGCGGCGCGGGTCGCGGGTCAGCCTGCGTCGCATGGGGCTGTCCGGTCGTCGTCTCGTCTGCGCCGGTGCCAGCCTCGCCGACCATGATCACCTCCTAACCTCTGGCCCCCGCCGACCCAGCCTGCTTTCCAACCGCTCAGCAGGTGCCCTGGACGTCGCTGACGAGGGTGTCCAGCGCGGTGGTGAATGCGGACGCCGCGGAGCCAACCTCGGCCACAGCGGGGGCGGTGGGGTTGGTCGTGGCGGTGTCGACACTGGACTTCAGCGTGGTAAGGGCGCTGTCGACCGCATCAATCTGCGACGAAAACTCCGACTCTGCATCAGATTTCACGTCCGCGAGATCGCTCTCGACATCCGACAGTCCGTTCTCCAGGTCCGTGACGCCACTCGACGAGGTCACGTCGATGTCCTTGAAGTTGTCGACCGACGTCTTGAGATCGTCGGCAGCACCGCAGACGGCGGGTTCATCGCCGCCGCATCCGACGAGCGCCGCACCGAGCAGCAATGTCGCGGCAGCGACACCGATAGTAAGTCTCATCTTCGATCTCCTAACAGGACCGTCCGCCCGGACGACCCATCCGCTCCATCCCACCCGGAAAGGCAGCCATTCGCCTCATTCGGATTGGGTGAATCGGCTCCCGGGCCGCCCGATGCTTGTGAAACTTCACCCGATCGGCACGATGCGAGCGTCACCTTGTAGAGGGTGAGATCAGACGGATGACGCCAGGGAGGTCGATCATGGCGACCGAGCTCAGGGAGCTGACGGACTGATGGCGCCCTCGGAAACCTTGACCAGTCGCCGGCGGCGATGGCTCGTGGTGCGGGGCTTGCTCCGAGCGCTCGTGACCGCAGTGGTCATGGTTGCCCTCTACTACGTCCTGCCACTGGAGCGCAGGTCTGACACGTACGTGGTCGTCGAGCTCGCGATCGGCGTTGGCCTGATGGCCGGCGTAATCGCCTGGCAGGTGCGAGCGATCATCCGTTCGAACTATCCAGCCATCCGCGCGATTCAATCCCTCGCCACGGCGACTCCACTGTTCCTGCTGTTCTTCGCATCTCTGTATTACATCCTGGGCCTGGACAACGCCGCGGCGTTCAGCGAACCCCTGAACCGGTCGGACGCCTTGTACTTCACGGTCACCATCTTTTCCACGGTCGGCTTCGGCGACATCACCGGCCAGACCGAGACCGCCCGCCTCGTCGTCACCGTCCAAATGCTGCTGGACCTGGTGATCCTTGGACTGGGCATTCAGGTAATCCTGGAGGCCGTCAAGAGGGGGAAAGCGAGCGCGGATGAAACCGGGAGTTGAGATGGCCGCTAACGCTTCGACCTAAGGTCGGACAGTTGGTGAATCTCAAATTGGGTCAAACGGCCTCCCAATCCCGGGAACAATGGCCGACGCGGTTTTGGCCGAGACGCCGTAGCGTTTTCAAAGCCTGGACGGGGAATACCAGGTGAGCACTTAGTCGATCGACGCCGGCGATACCCGGTCGGCGCGCGATAAGGAGAGCCGGCATGACACCAGGCCAGGCCAATCTCGATCCGCCAAACCCGTCGCCGACCATGGCGCTGCGGACGTATCGATTCTTGCGTATCGGCGCGGTCGCAGTCATCGCGGTATTGGCCGTTGCGCTGCTCAACGAATACGACCGCGCCGGCGACTGCCTCCAGGGATCGATCAGCGCGTACTACTTCACGCCGGTGAAATCGGTGTTCGTCGGCGCCCTCGTCGCTCTCGGGCTGGTGATGATTGCTCTCTGGGGAAAGACGCTGTGGGAGGACGGCCTCTTCAACCTGGCCGGCATGCTGGCTCCGGTGGTCGCGTTCGTCCCGACCGCGGAAACCAGGAAGTGCGGCTTGACCGACCCGTTCGGTGAACCTGTGAGGACCGATCAGCAGGAGCTCGAGCTCATCAGGGACAGTCAC
>Ga0190270_10000056_pt1 | contig 54168 bp, 43 predicted proteins | sample Popmic320T_FD_133748 | JGI IMG/M metagenome (GOLD analysis project Ga0190270, IMG submission 133748) | Populus adjacent soil microbial communities from riparian zone of Weber River, Utah, USA - 320 T | ecosystem: Environmental > Terrestrial > Soil > Riparian zone | place: USA: Utah | collected...
CACGATCTCGGCGAGCGTCAGGTCGACCGGCTGCCGGTTGAGGCTGGCGAACGCGGTCGCGCGAATGAGTGCGCCTTCGAGTTCGCGGATGTTGGTGTGGATCTTGCTCGCGATGAACTCGAGGACGTCCGGCGGCGCGGTCAGCTTCTCGGTCGCGGCCTTCTTGCGCAGGATGGCGATCCGGGTCTCGAGGTCGGGCGGCTGTACGTCGGTGATGAGGCCCCATTCGAACCGGTTGCGCAGCCGATCCTCCAGCGCCTCGAGGCGTTTGGGTGGCCGGTCCGAGGTGATCACCAGCTGCTTGTTGGCGTTGTGCAGCGTGTTGAAGGTGTGGAAGAACTCCTCCTGCGTCTGGATCTTGCCTTCCAAGAACTGGATGTCGTCGATCAGGAGGACGTCGACGTCGCGATACTGCCGCTGGAACGACGCGGCCCGGTCGTCACGGATCGCGTTGATGAAGTCGTTGGTGAACTCTTCGCTCGATACGTAGCGGACCCGCGCTCCGCTGTAGAGGCTGCGTACGTAGTGACCGATCGCGTGCAGCAGGTGGGTCTTGCCGAGTCCCGAGTCGCCATAGATGAGGAGTGGGTTGTAGGCCTTGCCCGGCGCCTCGGCGACAGCGACCGCCGCGGCATGGGCGAAGCGGTTGGACGAGCCGATGACGAACGTCTCGAAGACGTACTTCGGATTGAGTCGGGCCTCGGTGACGCTCGGCGCCGGTTTGGTCGCACCTCCGGCGACCGGGTCGTCGACCGGCGAGAGGGGCGAGGTCCGGTGGTCGCCGACGCCCTCGGCGGAGATGGGCTCGGGCATCGGCGGTGCTGCCGTCGGATCCAACTCACGCGCGCTCTGTTGATTTATCGACAATTCGTCGGTACCGACGGCCGATGGATGGTTCGGGGCAACAACCTCCAGGTCCGGGTCGACCGTGACGGCCAGTCGGACCTCTCGTCCGAGCGCGGAGCTCAGCGACTCCTCCAGTCGCGGCCGAAGGCGGGTCTCGAGTTGCCCCCGCGTGAAGTCGTCCTTGACCGCGACGATGACGGTGTTGCCGTGCAGCGTGACCGGCTGGGAAGCACTGATCCAGGCCCGCTGGTTGGAGGGGAGATCGTTGATAAGGGCTTGCCAAGAGCTGGCGAGTTCGTCGGTATTCACGCTGGCCTCGGCTCCGCCGCTCTGGTCGACCCCCGTGGTCTGATCGGTCACCGTTGGACCTCCCCGTCTGGTGTCATCACCCGTACTTCGTCACGATTCGACGGGGCAAGGACGATTGTCCGCGTCCCGAGATGCGATGAATCCACGAAGCTTCCACATCGTTGTCCACAAGGTGTGTACGGCATGCCGCGCACGAGCCTGTGGAAAACCAAGCTGATCGCGGGACGGTAACAACCTTCTGGGGCCGTCTTCAAGCGGTTGTCCACAGGCTCGGGGTCTCTCTGACCAGTCGGCGGACGAACCTCGGTTGACCGGCCCCTCAGGAGGGCCGTATCGTTTCACGGTCGGACTGCGTTCGACGGCTGTGTTGTGCCCGCGCCTGGTCAGCCAGGTGCCCCTTCGGGTGACGTGTCGTCGTGGCGGCCACCCCACGTGCACAACGATCTTGATCTGGAGCTGTCCCAAGTGAGCAAGCGTACGTTTCAGCCCAACAACCGGCGTCGGAGCAAAACGCACGGTTTCCGTCTGCGCATGCGTACGCGAGCGGGCCGTGCGGTGCTGTCGAGCCGGCGGCGGAAGGGTCGCCAGCGCCTGGCCGCCTGAGCCCGGCGGAAGCCGCCGCCGTGTTACCCGCCGCAGCCCGCATGCGGTCGAGCGAGGAGTTCACCGCCGTGGTTCGGTTCGGTCGGCGAGCCGGCTGCCCGACGCTGGTGGTGCATGCCCTCGCGGTGTCGCCTGAGGTGGCGAGTGCGTCGGCGCGTGTGGGTCTGATCGTCGGCCGCGCGGTTGGCGGCGCAGTGGCCCGCAACCGGACCCGTCGGCAGCTGCGGCACCTCATGCGTGACCGACTGCGCTCGCTGCCGACCTCGTGCCGCGTGGTTATCCGTGCTCTCCGGCCGGCTGGCGGTTCGTCGAGCGCAACCCTCGCGAGCGACCTCGATCGGTGCCTGGCTCGGGTGTTGGGTGCGGCGCGATGAAGTACGTCCTCATCGGCTTGCTCAAGGCCTATCGCGCGGTGATCAGCCCGCTCTACGGCGATGTGTGCCGCTATTACCCGTCGTGCTCGGCGTACGCGTTGGAGGCCGTGACGACTCACGGTGCGGTGCGGGGTAGCGTCCTCACCGTACGACGGTTGGTCCGATGCCATCCCTGGGCCGCCGGTGGACTGGATCCCGTCCCGCCCGTTCGTACGTCCTCCGCTAAGGCGCTCGCGCCCGCGCACCAAGGAAGGCCATGATCGACTTCTTCACCTCCATCGGTACGGCGATCATCACGCCGCTGTACTACGCCACGTCGGCGATCCTCATGGCTTGGCATTGGGTCTTCGACCTGGTGCTGCCCTACGACTCGGGCTGGACGTGGGCGCTGGCGATCATCGGCCTCACCGCAACGATCCGAGCCATGCTGATCCCGCTGTTCGTGCGGCAGATCAAGGCAAGCCGCAACATGCAGCTATTGCAGCCGAAGGTCAAGGAGCTGCAAAAGAAGTACGGCCACGACCGGCAGCGTCTCTCCCAGGAGACGATGAAGCTCTACCAAGAGTCCGGGACCAATCCGTTCGCCTCCTGCATGCCTCTGATCCTGCAGGCGCCGGTCTTTTTCGCTCTCTTCCGACTGCTCGACAACGCGGCCCACGAGCGAGCGAAGGGTCTGCTGACCCAGGAGCAGGCCAATTCCCTTTCCCAGGCGACGATCTTCGGAGCCAGGATTGCCGACCGATTCATCGACTACTGGCAGGGCGACGCGTCTTGGCACGTGGGGCTCGTCACCATCATCTTGGTCCTGTCGATGACCGCGACCACGTTCACCACACAGCGCCAGCTGATGCGCAAGAACATGCCGGAGACGGCACTGTCCGGGCCGTACGCCCAGCAGCAGAAGATGTTGCTCTACGTGTTGCCGGTCGTCTTCGCGGTCGGCGGTATCGCGTTCCCGATCGGCGTGCTGCTCTACTGGACGACGTCGAACCTGTGGACCATGGGCCAGCAGTTCTACGTGATCCGCAACAACCCCGCACCTGGCACGCCGGCGTTCAAGGCGAAGCAGGATCGGGATCGTCGCCATGGCCGCGACGTGGCTGAGGATCCGCTCGAAGCGGCCCTGAACCCGAAGGCGCCGACCAAGAGCAAGTCCGGCAAGAACAAGTCCGGCAAGGGCAAGTCGAGCTCGGGCTCGGGCTCGGGATCAGGGTCGAATTCTGCCCCGCAGTCGAAGCCACGCCAGCAGCCGAAGCGCCAGTCACGTTCGCAGCGCAAGGGCGGGGGAAAGAAGCCACCCCGCGGTTGACGGGATCGCACGGCCGCGAAGCTATCGAGGAGAACGGGATGACCGAAGCAACGTCGGAGACCGACGAGGCAGTGGAACGCGACGAGGCCGACCTGACCTCGGAGCCGGAGTCGACGTCCGGACGCGTCGACGAGCTCGAGCGCGAGGGCGACATCGCCGCCGACTTTCTCGAGGACCTCCTCGACATCGCCGATCTGGATGGCGATATCGATATGGATGTCGAAGGTGATCGTGCCTCCGTGTCAGTCGTCGGCGGTGACCTCAAGTCTTTGGTGGGTCGCGACGGCGAAGTCCTCGAGGCTCTTCAAGAGCTCACTCGCTTGGCCGTCTACCGCGAGACGGGTCAGCGCAGCCGTCTGATGCTCGACGTCGCGGGACATCGCGCGGCACGGCGCGAGGAGCTAGTCGCCGTGGCGCAGCGGACCATCGCGGAGGTCAAGGTGTCGGGTGAGCCCGCTCGCCTCGACCCGATGAACCCGTTCGAGCGCAAGGTCGTCCACGACGCGGTTGCCGAGGCCGGGTTGCGAAGCGAGTCCGAGGGTGAGGAGCCGAACCGACAGGTGGTCATCCACCTCTCGTGACGCCGGCCGTTTCACGTGAAACGCCGCCCGAACCGTCATCGGTCGACGAGGTGTTTGGCGGGGCAGCCGAGGCCGCGCGTCGGTTCGCGGCCCTTCTCGCTTCGGACGGAGTGGAGCGGGGCGTGATCGGTCCGCGGGAGGTTGGGCGGCTGTGGGAGCGTCATCTCCTGAACTGCGCAGTCGTCACCCCGCTGTTGCCCGAACATGCCGGCGTGGCCGACATCGGCAGCGGCGCCGGTCTGCCCGGCCTCGTGTGGGCGCTCGCTCGTTCGGATCTGGCCATCACCTTGGTCGAGCCGATGCTGCGACGAGTTCGCTTTCTCGAGGAGGCGATCGGGCATCTCGAACTCTCCAACGTCGACATCGTCCGAGCGCGCGCCGAGGAGTTGCACGGCGATCGAGCCTTCGACGTCGTCACCGCACGCGCGGTCGCGCCGCTGTCCCGTCTCGCGTCGTGGTGCCTGCCGTTGGTTCGGCCCGGCGGGATGATGGTGGCGTTCAAGGGCGCGTCGGCTGCCGACGAGCTCGCCGACGCGTCATCCACAATTTCCCGACTCGCCGGCTCTCCTGGCAAGCTGGCGACCTACGGTAGAGGCGTCCTCGATACACCCACGCGTGTCGTCATCGTCGCGAAGGCGCCAGAGACCGGACGGGCATAAGGAGCATCCGTGAATGATGTCCCGGTCATCTCCGGGTTAGGTTGGCCCTTGGCGGCTAATCGGTGGGCGAAGGATCGGTCGCCGGACGATCAGAGGGTCGACAAGGCACCGTCCACGCGGGTCGTTGCCGGGTTGGGATGGCCACGCGGTCGATCATGTGAGGAGCACGGTGTTTCACGTGAAACAGAGTCTCGGGCCGCATCGAGCGACCGCGCCACAGGACGAGGATGACCGAATGATCGAGACGGCGAACCCGCGGACCGACCAGCACGAGACCCCGTCTGAGACGGAGCATGGCTTCGGCCCAGCCCCAGCACCCGGAACGGCTCGCTACCCGAAGGTGACGGGCTACGACCTGATGGCCGGCGACGCGTCGACGCCGCTGGCCTTGGAGGTCACCGAGCATGTACGCGCGCTCGATCGCAGCCGCGAGGTGAAGGAGCTGCCGCGACCGGATCGGACCCGCGTCATGGTGGTCGCCAACCAGAAGGGCGGGGTCGGCAAGACCACCACGACGGTGAATGTGGCGGCGGCACTGGCCCAGCACGGTCTGCGGGTGCTGGTGATCGACCTGGATCCGCAGGGCAATGCGTCGACGGCTCTGCGGATCGATCACCTGGAAGGAACGCCCGGGATCTACGACGCGCTGGTCGAGGGCCGACGACTCGGCTCGCTCATCCAGCCCTGCCCCGATGTCGACGGCCTGGAGGTCGTGCCGGCGACGATCGACCTCGCGGGCGCCGAGATCGAACTCGTCTCGCTGGTGGCGCGAGAGACACGGCTGCGCCGCTCGATCAACGAGTACCTCGACGAGTTCGAGGACGAGTCGGAGCGGGTCGACTACATCCTGATCGACTGCCCGCCGTCGCTGGGCCTGCTGACGGTCAACGCACTCGTCGCCGGCCGCGAGATGCTGATCCCGATCCAGTGCGAGTACTACGCCCTCGAAGGGCTCGGGCAACTCCTCCGCAACGTCGAGCTCATCCAGTCGCATCTCAACCCCGAGCTCGATATCTCCACGATCATGCTCACGATGCACGACGCTCGCACCCGACTGTCAGCCGGCGTCGCGGACGAGGTACGGGCCCACTTCGGCGACAAGGTGCTCCACACCGCCGTACCGCGGTCGGTACGCATCTCGGAGGCGCCGAGCTATCAGCAGACGGTCATGACCTACGACCCGACCTCACCCGGCGCCCTCTCCTATCTCGAGGCGGCCCGAGAGTTGGCGAGTCGCCTCGTCACGACGAACTCCAGCGTCGCCACGCACTCCTCGGGCGGCGACGAAACCGCGGAGGACGCGTGATCGCACGAGACGAACGTGGCGCGAGGCCGGACCACTCCCGGTCGTGGCGGAAACTGTCGACGGCAGGGCGCCCGATCGCGTCGCTGCCACCTGAGAGCGAGGAGCGCGTGTGACGACGACACGTCGAGGGTTAGGTCGCGGCCTAGGTGCCTTGATTCCAACGAGCACCGCACCGGCGTCCGACGTGCCCGAGGTGACTCTGCGCGACACCACCCAGGCCGACGCCGGCGGGATCACCCCCGTCGCGGGTGCCAGCTACGTCGAGATCGCGACCAACCGGATCAGCCCCAACCCTCGACAACCGCGGCAAGTCTTCGACGAAGAGGCGATGGCGGAGCTGGTCGCATCCATCCGCGAGGTCGGTCTCCTCCAACCTGTCGTCGTCCGATCGGTGGGGGACGACAACTACGAGCTGGTGATGGGAGAGCGGCGCTGGCGGGCCGTCCAGCAGGCGGGTCTGTCGACGATCCCCGCGATCCTGCGAGACACCGGCGAGCAGGATCTCCTGCGCGACGCACTCCTCGAAAACCTTCACCGCTCGCAGCTCAACCCGCTGGAGGAGGCCGCGGCATACGGGCAGTTGCTCGAGGACTTCTCTTGCACCCAGGAGGAGCTGTCGAAGCGGCTCGGTCGCTCGCGCCCACAGATCTCTAACACGCTTCGACTGCTGCGGCTCCCCGGTGCCGTCCAACGGCGAGTTGCGGCCGGTCTGCTGAGTGCCGGCCACGCCCGAGCCCTGCTGGCGATGTCCGATCCGACGGAGCAGGAAGTGCTCTCGCGTCGGATCGTTGCCGAAGGGCTCTCGGTGCGGGCGGTCGAGGAGATCGTCGCCGTCGGCACCGGCGGGCACCCGAAGCCGCGAGCCCGCCGACGCCAGAGCGGCTCGGTCGTCGCGCCCCGGTTGGCCGACCTAGCCCACCGTCTGTCGGATCGCTTCGACACCCGCGTCCGGGTCGATCTCGGCAAGCGGAAGGGCAAGATCGTCGTCGAGTACGCCTCGGTCGACGATCTCGAGCGCATCGTCGCGATCATGGATCCGAAGGCAGCGAGCGACCAGACGCCAAGCCGACAAACTGATAAGTCGACAAATCGATGTGGCTGACAAAACCGCGCTCTGACCTGCGACGATGCCGGCCTAGCCGCGAGCGATGGCCCGCCGGACGAGCCCACCGCAGACCTCGCCGAGACTCGTGCCATCGGCCTCGACCGCTAGGGGCACGAGCGACGTCTCGGTCATTCCCGGCGACACATTGACCTCGAGGAACCACACCGTGCCGTCGTCATCGATGATCAGGTCAGACCGCGACAAGTCCCGCAGCCCAAGCGCCCGATGCGCCGCGATCGCCGCGTCCGCGCACGCCTTCGAGAGGGGCTGTGGGAGTCCGGCCGGTACGACGAACTCGGTCGCGCCCGCCGTATAGCGCGCGCTGTAGTCGTACACGCCACCGTCCGGTCGGATCTCGACTGCCGGCAGGGCACGCGGCCCGCTGTCGTCGTCGACCACGGCGACCGCGACCTCGGTGCCTTCGACGAACCGTTCGACCAGGGCGACCGGGCCGTACGCGAAGCAGCCAACCATCGCGCTCGGCAGGTCTTCGCGTCGATGCACCACCTGGACGCCGAGAGCAGAGCCGCCGCGGGTCGGCTTGACCACGATCGGCAACCCGAGCCGCTCGACCACGGCATCCATCACCGAAGCGGCGCCCAGCTCACGAAAGGTCTCGGCCGGCAGCGCCATCGCATCCGGGGTCGACACCTTGACGGCGGCGACCACCGACTTGGCGACGGCCTTGTCAAACGCCAGCCGGCATGCCGCCGCCGAGGAGCCGACGTGCGGCACGTCCAGCAGGGCCAAGACCTCTTGCAGGGCGCCGTCCTCGCCGTCTTCGCCGTGCAGCAGCGGCACGACGCAAGCGGGCGGATCGGCTTGCAGGCTTGGCACCAAATGCATGTCCGCGTCGCGCTGGTCGACCTCGAAACCGGCCTGCCGCAGGGCCTCCGACACACGACGCCCCGATCGCAGCGACACGTCGCGCTCGTGGGCCAAACCTCCGGCGAGCACGACGACTCGCTCGTTCGACTCGCTCATCTGGCCTCCTCTTCGGCTCAGGACAGGTCGGTGTTGGGGCCTTCGTAGCCGCGTGGCTCGCGCGGCAGCGCCGCACCGAATGTCTCCCGCAGCTCCAACTCCGCCTGGATGACTCCAGCGAGCCGGCGGACCCCCTCCCGGATCCGCTCCGGACTCGGATGGCAATAGGACAGTCGCATGCAACGGCTGCCGAAGCCGTCGGCATAGAACGCCGTCCCGGGCACGTAGGCGACACGTTCCGTGACCGCCCGGGGCAGCATCGCCTTGACGTCGAGCCCCTCCGGCAGGGTCAGCCAGACGTAGAAGCCGCCGTCAGGCCTGGTCCACGTCGCGCTCGACGGCAGCTGGTCGGCGAGCGCGTCGAGCATAGCGTCGCGGCGCTCCCGATAGGTCTCCTGGAACTGCTTGATCTGCCCCTGCCAGTCGTGGGTCGCGAGATAGCTCGACACGGCCAGCTGCGAAAACGTCGGCGGACAGAGGGTCGCCGACTCTTGCGCGAGGACGAGCTTCTCCCGTACGGCATGTGGTGCCAGCGCCCAGCCCACCCGAAAGCCGGGAGCGAACGTCTTCGAAAACGAACCCAGATAGACGACCCGGTCAGCCTCGTCGGCGCGCAACGCACGGTCGGGGTCGCGCCCGAAGCCGAGCAAGCCATATGGATTGTCCTCGAGGATCAGCAGATCGGCCTCGGCGCAGATGTCGAGGATCTCGGGCCGACGTGCGCTCGACAGCGTGACGCCCGCGGGATTGTGATAGTTCGGAATCGTGTAGACAAACTTGATCGACTTGCCAGCCGCACGGACCGCCGCGATCGCCTGCCGCAGCGCCTCGGGTACGAGCCCGTCGTCGTCCATCTCGACATGCACGACTTCGCACTCGTACGCGCGAAAGACCCCGAGGGCGCCGACGTAGCTGGGTGCCTCGCACAGCACGACATCGCCTGGGTCGCAAAACACCCGGGTCACGAGGTCGACGGCCTGCTGACTCCCGACGGTGACGACGACGTCGTCCGGATGGGCGTCGATGCCCTCGGGCCGCATCACCTGACAGATCTGTGCCCGCAGCGTCGAATCGCCCTGGCCACCGCCGTACTGCATCGCCTCGGTGCCGCGGTCGAGCACGAGCTCGTGCAGTGTCGATCCGACGATGTCGAGGGGAAGTCCCGAGATGTTGGGCATGCCGCCGGCGAGTGAAACGACCTCGGGACGACTCGCGACCGAAAACAGCGCGCGGATCTCGGAGGCCGACATGCCCTTCGTGCGGGCGGCGTAGCGGTCGACGTACGCGTCGAGCCGGGTCGGCCGGCCAACGGGCACGGGCGCACGCCCGGAGGAGTCGCCGGGCTGCGCGGGACGGTCGCCGGAGGGCATCAGGGCCTACGATGCCGCATCGACCCGGTGTCGCGCCGCCCGGCTCCCGGTGATGAGACGAGACCCACGGCCCGCCGACCGAGCGCCGAGCGGCGCAACGTCGTCGCGCAACGCCCGAATTGTCGACGACCGTGCGCCACTCGACGGCTAGACGACCCGCGGTCGGCTGAAGTCGGAGTTGTCGATCACGACGTCCACTAAGCGACGCGGGTCGACCTGCGCGATGTAGGCCCGCTCGGCCGGCCCGTAGCGGTCGCGGTGTACGGCTTCGGCCTCGGACCCCGCCCAGTCGGTGTCGCGCGCGGCACCGCGGCGAATCGACAGAGCCGGCGAGATGTCGAGCCAGATCCGGAAGTCCCAATAGGCGTTGATAGCCGGGCGGAAGGCGAATACGCCGTCGACGATCAGGACCGCGTCGGACGGCGCCTGCGTGATGACGGCGCTGTGATCGATTTGGGTCAGCGGATCGACGCAGCAGAGGGCGACGTCCCCGGAGCCGTCGTCGCCGGATGGCTCGAGCAGCAATCGACGGACCGCGTCGTAGTCGAAGGCATTGCGGTAGTAGCCGGGCCCGGACTCCCGGTCGTAGAGATGACGCTCTCGCCACGGGCGTTTGAAGTCGTCAAGGCTGGAACGCAAGACAGGACGACCGGCGGCGCTGATGTGGTCGGCGAGCTCATGACCGAAGCTCGTCTTGCCGGCGGCGGTGTACCCGTCGATTCCTACGCGGAGCCGACCTGCGCCGCGTCCCAGAATGCGCGCGGCGACGGACTCGACCAGAGCGGATCGCTCAGTCGAGGCCGTCGCCGGAGTCGGCTGCTGCCAGGTGGAGACGGACCGGTGCACCGGCGCGGAGCCGGTGCGGTCGGTCATGGACGGGTCAGGCGATGAACTCTTCGAGGTCGCTGAGCAGCGCGGCCTTCGGCTTCGCCCCAACGATCGACTTGACGACCTCGCCGCCCTGGTAGACGTTCATCGTCGGGATGCCGGTCACCCGGTATTGGGCTGGGGTCTGCGGGTTCTCGTCGACGTTCATCTTGACGAGGGTGAGCTTGTCAGGGTGCTCGTTGGCGATCTCTTCGAGGATCGGGGAGACCTGTCGGCACGGCCCACACCACTCGGCCCAAAAGTCCACCAGGACGGGCTTTTCAGAACTCAGCACGGTCTGAGCGAAGTTGGCGTCGGTGACGGCCTGGATGTCTGCCACGGGTACTCCTTGAGTCAGTTGGTACGGCGCCGCATTCCCATCGCCGTATCAGGGATAACAATGCCGCACCCGTCGGACATTCCGTTGTGGCGTGTGACGGGTGTCGCTCGTCAGGCGACCGTCGCCGCGACGGCCGCGTGCTCGCGGTCGGCCAAGAACCGCTCGGCGTCGAGCGCGGCGGAGCAGCCGGTCCCCGCGGCGGTCACCGCCTGCCGGTAGGTGTGGTCGACGAGGTCGCCGGCGGCGAAGACACCGGGCAGGTTGGTTCGCGTCGACGTGCCGTCGACCAGCGCGTATCCCTCGTCGTCAAGCTGGACCTGGTCCTTGATCAGCTCCGAGCGCGGGTCGTGCCCGATCGCGATGAAGAGCCCGCTCACCGGCAGCTCGCGGGTCTCGCCGGACTCGGTGTCGGCCAGCGTGACGCTCTCGAGAGTGTCGCCGCCGTTGATCGCGGTGACCTGACTGTTCCAGGCGAACTGGATCTTGTCGTTGGCGAACGCCCGGTCCTGCATGATCTTGCTGGCCCTCAGCTCGTCGCGTCGGTGCACCACCGTGACCGACTTGGCAAACCGAGTGAGGAACGTCGCCTCCTCCATCGCCGAGTCGCCGCCGCCGACGACCACGATGTCTTGGTCGCGGAAGAAGAAGCCGTCACAGGTCGCACACCAGCTGACGCCGTGGCCGGACAGCCGGTCTTCGTCGGGGAGATCGAGCTTCCGGTAGCCCGACCCCATCGCGAGGATGACGGCGTACGCCCGGTGCTCGGTGCCGTCGGCGGTCCGCACGATCTTGATCTCGTCGGCCAGGTCGACGGATGTGACGTCATCGGGGACGAGCTCGGCGCCGAATCGCTCGGCCTGGGCGCGGAAGTGATCCATGAGCGCCGGGCCCATGACCCCATCCGGGAAGCCGGGGTAGTTTTCGACGTCGGTCGTGGTCATAAGGGCGCCACCAGCGGTCACGGAGCCCTCGAAGACGAGCGGCTCCAGGTTGGCCCGCGCGGCGTAGAGCGCGGCCGTGTAGCCGGCCGGTCCGGAGCCGATGACGATGACGTTGCGTACGTCCTGCGACACGGTGAGGTGTCCCCTTCCACTGTCTGGGAGCCGGCCACCAGTGTGGTCGTCTCCGCGACTCGTTCAACGCATCGTACGGGCCGCCGATTCCCCGCTCGTGCACGCTCCACAACCCGGTACCGAGCGCATCTTTCGTTCCATTTGCGTAACTGATCCGACTTGAGTTCGTTTTGAACCAAGCTCGGGGGCTCGCGCGCCCTCCGCATCATCCCCGAGACTGGGTGTATGTGTGACACCTGCCTAGCGCAGTCGCAGTGTCACCGCGTCGAGGATCTGCGGACCCTTGTCGTCGCAGACGAAGGCGACGACGTCGACGGCGTGGCCCTGGTCGCGACGCAGCAACTGCGCCGGATCGCCGTCGAAGGTGATGGCGTCGACCTCGCCACGCGGCACCGACGACCCGTCGGAGAGATCGCAGAGTCCAGGCACACTCTCGGTGGCCTCGCGATAGACATCCTCGTCGATGAGAGCAGATTCGAGCCGAACCGCAACCCGTACCGCATCGCTGCCGGAGTAGTAGGCATCGATGACGTCGCGGCCGAAGTGCTCGGTCGTGAGCGCTACCGGCTCGGAGTTCGGATCCAACGCGGTCGGCGCTTGGCTGCCCGAGTCGAACGACTCAGATGTCGAGTCGCCGCTGCTTTCGTCCTGCGCACTGTCGTCGCTGGTGTCGAGGGCGGGAACGGCGATCGCGATCGCGGCGATCACGGCAGCAGCCGAGGCAAGGGGGGCGAGCCAGCGACGGGTCCGTCGGATCGGAGTGACTTTGGCGGTGCCGCTCCAGGTGCTGGCTCGGGCGGTGGCTTCGGCGGCGACGACCCGGTCGAGTCGGGCGGCGACGTCGTCGGGCATCGGCGAGATCGGCGCCTGCGCCAGGGTCTGGGTGAGGCCCGCGAGCTCGGCGAGGACAGCAGAGCAGTCGGCGCAGTCGCGAACGTGGCCTTCGACGGACTGGCGGCGGGACGTGTCGAGGATTCCCTCGGCGTATTCGGCGAGGTCGACGACATCGGGATGACGCGCACTGTCAGCCATCGCTGCCGCCCTTTCGTGATCGTCGACCGTCGTGACCCTCGCCGGTGGGACGACCCGTATCGGTGCGGGGTTCCGTCGCCCGGGCGCCTTATCGCTGCCCGAGTGAGGCGTCGGCCAGCAGATTCGCCTCGGCGCCGTCGCAGGTGAACGCGACGGCGTCGGCGGCGATTCCGGGATGATTCAAGAGCAAGTACGCAGGTTGGCCGTCGAGGAGGATGTCGGTGACCTCGCCGTACGGTGTCGCGGCGTCGTCGACCGGGCATTGGCCCTCGAGCTGCGACTCGTAGTAAAGCCGCGCGTCCATCTCGGCTGCCTGCGGATTGCGTGACAGAACCGACAGCTTCTCGCCCGGATAGAAGGCGTCGATGACGTCTTGGCCGAAGGAGGCACGCGACAGCGACACCGGCTCACTCGGCGCGGCCGCCGCGGGCACCCGCCCGTCCGGCGCGCTGCCCGCTTCGTCCTCGGCCGATTCTTGACCGGCGCCGACAGCCGAGGTGTCGTCGCCACTCGCGTCGTCGTCGCCACTGTCAGCGTTGTTGACCACCGGGATGGCAATCGCGACGACAGCGATCACCGCGGCGGCCGCTGCGAGGGGTGCGAGCCAGCGGCGGGGTCGTCTGATCGGAGTGACTCGGGCAGCGGCGCCGCTCCACTCGCTGGCTCGGGCGGCGGACTCGGCGGCGATCGCCTGGTCGAGGCGAGTGGCGACGTCGTCGGGCATCGGCGGGATCGGTACTTGGGCCAACAACTCGGGAACGCCGGCGAGGTCGGTCAAAACCGTCGAGCAATCGGCGCAGTCGCGTACGTGGTCTTCGACGGCCTGCTGGCGGGACGCGTCGAGGACACCCTCGGCGTATTCGGCGAGGTCGACGGCATCGGGATGACGAGTGAAGTCAGCCATCGCCACCACCCCGACGCGGCTCGTCTCGGACGGTCGTGGCCGCCGGTGTGGCCGGACCACCGGCCTGCTGGGCGGCCGGGTCGGCGCCGCGCAGGTGCCTCAGCAAGGGCAGCAGCTTGGCCCGCCCACGGGCACAGCGGCTCTTGATCGTGCCGACCGCGCAGCCGACGATGCGGGCGGCCTCTTCGACCGGATAGCCCTCCATGTCGACGAGGACAATGGCCGACCGCTGCGGCTCCGGGAGCGTGCGCAGGGCGTGGAGTATGGCGCTGCGTTCCTCGACGGTCGTCGCCGGATCGAGGTCGGGCTGCTCGCCGAGCTCCTCCATCCGGTCCTCGTCGTCGGGCAGCGGCTCGGTTGGTCGGGTCTTGCGCCGTCGGATCCGGTCGAGGCAGGCGTTGACGACGATGCGATGCATCCAGGTCGTGAACTGGGCGTCGCCGCGGAAGCTCTCGGCCCGCCGAAATGCCGAGACGAACGCGTCCTGCAGAGCGTCGGCGGCCTCCTCGCGGTCGCCGAGGGTCCGGATTGCCACCGCCCAGAGTCGGTCGCGGTGGCGTTGGACGAGGACGCCGAAGGCATGCGGATCTCCGCCGACGTGGCGGGCTAGGAGCTCCGCGTCGCTCGGCTCCGAATCGGTCACGAGGGGGGCCCTTCGATCGTGACTTCGTTGACGACGCCGGTATAGGTGCCGTCGTCGTCCGGCGGCAGCTTGGTCAGCCAGACCAAGACATACCGCGTCGTGATGGACGGGTCCAGGCTGACCTTGCTTCGCTGCTCGGAATTGGTCTTGGCGAAGGCGGACTCCCACAGGTCGCTCGATCCCTCGGGAGATGCCGGCGGCGCCACGTTGGGAGCCGCAGTGGTTCCCTCCGGGGTCGCCCAGATCTCGTACGACGTCGGCGATGCTCCGAAGTCGACGGTGACGTCGGTAACGGTGTGGTCATCGCCCAGGTCGATCATGAGCCCGACCCCGTCCTTGAGGTGTCCGAGCTCGGGGTAGGTGTAGTAGCTCTTCGTGGTCCAGCCGGTCTCGGGGTCGCCGTCGACAGCGAGGTGCGCCTCCTCGGCGTTTTCTTCCTCGTTGCCGTTGGGGAGCGGGTCGAAGTCGTTGGCGTGCGCTTCGAGGGCCACGGCCTCGGTGGTGCCGGCGGCCCCGCGGCCACCGTTGCCGGTGGCCGCCGTGGTTTCGTCGGCGGACTGTCGACCGACGACGATCCCGACAAGCGTCGCGAGCGCGACGAGCAGGGCGATGCCGAGCCAGATGAGCTTGCGATGCCCCTCTGTCGCCTGCCGGGCGAAGTCGCGGGATCGCTCCAGCCGGCTCACCTGGCGCGGCGGCGGCGCCGGCCGGGGTCGGCTCGGCAGCAGTGCCGGCGGGGGCCCGGGGAAACCGTTGCCGGCGGCCGCGGGCAGCATGCTGATCTCGCCGGTGATCTCGGTGTCGGCCAGCATCGAGTCGTCGTCTTCGACCGTCGCCAGCTGGTCGGCGATCGCCCGCGCTGTCGTGAGGGGCTTCGCATGGTGATGCGGCGGCTGCCCCAGGATGCGGTCGCTGACCCGATCGGCGCCCCGCGAGACACCGGCCCGTACCTGACGAGGACGCAGCAGCCGGCCGTGCTCGGTCGGCGCCGGCGGCAATCCGAATCCGCGGCCACCGGGCCAGCGAGCCACGAGGCAGGCGTAGAAGATCCGGCCGAGCGCCCGGGCGTCGACCTGTTCGCCGGCGTGCCGGGCGACCGTGTCGATGTTGGGGTCGTTGGCGGCGTTGGGCTTCGGCGCCGGGGCGGCGGCCCGCAGCGCGTGCTCGGTGCCGAGGCCGGTGATCCGGACCGCGCCGCTTTCCTTGACCAGCACTGTCGAGGGGTTGATCGCCCGGTGTGGCATGCCGACGTCGTGCGCGACGGACAGGGCCTCGGCGACCTCACCGACGATCGTGGCGGCTCGGCGGCTGGGCAGTGGACCCTCGCGGAGGATCACCGACAGGGGCAGTCCGCGTGACCACTCGCGGACGACGTAGGCGATGCCGTCTTCGTCGGGGACGGCATCGAGTACGGGGAGAAACCTCGGATCCGAGACGGCCGTCGACGAGCGAGCCGCGTCGAGGAACGCCGGGCAGCGCGGGTCGTCTGCCGCGACCGCGCGGATGCTGACGGAGCGGTTGAGGATCTCGTCGAAAGCGCGCCAGGTCGTCGATCCGGCCGCCTCGCCTACGAGATCGTCGACTCGATAGCGACCGGCCAGGATTGAACCGGGTTGGATTGCGTGCCCTTCCACCTCGATATGCCGCCTCCGCGTGGATCCCTACTCATGCGGTCACCATGCTAAGCGGTCCGCACTTGTTCTCTGTGACCTGCGTTCAGCGGCGTAGCGCGCCGAGCAGCGAACGCACCTCGCGCACGCCGGTCAACCTCGCCGCGACGAGGAAGAACGTGACGCCAACGCCGCCCGCGACCGTGCCGACCACGAGCGCGCTTGCTGCGGTGTCGCCGGACACCCCAGCCTCGTCGAGGGACCACACCGCCGCCAGCATCACACCGGCGGTAAGGCCGACGGCGAGGCCGAGGCGGACGACGAACCCGAACATCGTCGAGTCGAAGATCGGACCGACCCGGCGGGACAGTGCCGTGGCCGAGGCCACCACGCCGACGAAGTAGGACAAGCCGTATGCGAGGGCGAGCAGCGCCGCGATCCAGCTCGGCGGCGCCGTCGCGGTGAAGGCCAGCGCCGCGACGATGTTGGTCGCCGACAGTGCCAATTGGACGAAAAACGGCGTACGGGTGTTTTCGTCGGCGTAGAACCCGCGCAACATGCAGTAGTGCACCGTGAAGAACACCAGACCCGGAGCGAACGCCGCCATCGTGCGGCCGATCACCTCAGTGCCGCCGACCAGGGCGCCGTGGGAGAAGAGCATCGTGGCCAGGGGTTGAGCGAGGCAGGCCAGCGCCACTGCCATCGGCACGATCACCGTCAGTGCCATCCGCAGCGTCGACGCCAGCTCTGACCGGACCCCCTCGCGCTCGCCGTCGGCGGCTAGCTGAGACAACAGCGGCATGGTGGCCGTGACCAGCGACACCGTGATGATCGCGTGCGGCACCTGGGTGATCAGGAATGCGTTTTGATAGACGGTCGCGCCAGCCGGGTTGCCACCGCTTTGCGCCGCGTCCGTCGAGGAGCTGACCGCGATGCGGCTGACCACGAAGTACGCGATCTGGTTGGTGATCACGAAAAGCAGGGTCCAGAGCCCGAGTCGGAGCGTGTGGCCGAGTCCGACGCCACGCAGGTCGAACCGAAATCGCAGCCGGATTCCGGCCGCCCGCAGGTACGGCAGCAGCACCAACGCCTGGATCGCGATGCCGACCGTCGATCCGAGACCGAGCAGGATCTCCTGGTTTGTGGTGAACCCGTTGGCCGCGTCGGATGTGCCGTAGACCACCATGTAGACGCCGAGCACCGCGCACGCGACCAGGTTGTTGACGATCGGCGCCCACATCATCGGCCCGAACCGTTGTCGCGCGTTGAGCATCTGACCGACCAGGACGAACATGCCGTAGAAGAAGACCTGCGGCAGGCACCAACGCATGAGGTCGTACGCCGACTCCCGCTGCACGGCGAACTCGGGGTCGAACAGGTTGGACGGAAACGCCAGTCGGGCGATCAGCGGCACGGCGATGAGCAGGACGGCGGTCGCCCCGGCCAACACGACGAAGCCGAGGGTGAACAACCGGTTGGAGTAGGCCTCGCCTTTGTCGGCGTCGTTTTTCATCGCCCGGATGAGCTGCGGCACCAAGACGACATTGAAGACGCCGCCGGCGACCAAGATGTAGAGCGAGTTGGGGATCGTGTTGGCCTGGGTGAACAGGTCGGCGTTGAGCGCCTTGCCGATCGCCGCGACGATGAGCACCGAGCGGAGGAATCCGGTCAGCCGGGAGACGATCGTGCCGGTCGCCATCCAGACACTCGCCGAGAGCATCCCGGACCGGGTGTTGTCCGCTCGGTGCCGATTCATCCGGCGTCACCGGGCGCGGCGGCGTCGGCGGACTCGCCGCGGGATCGACGCGAACGCCGGATCCGTCGCCCGATGGCCAAGATGATGACGGCTCCCGCCGCGCCGAGCGCGATCCAGATCACCGTGCCGACGACGCTGCTGCGCATGTTGAACGTGGTCGGCTCGCCGAACGGCCGGCCCTGCGGCGTCGTGAGTCGGGCGGTGACCTCGCTGACGCTGACGTCTTCGGCGTTGACCTCCACATTGACGGTCGTGCTCTGCCTGGGGTCGACGTCGATGACCTCGTCGTCGGCGATGGTCACGCCACCGTCCTCGGCGTCGAGCTGTACTCCGACCCTGATCGGCCAGTCCAGGCCGTTGGTGATCGTCAAGGGAAACTGGCCGCTGCTGCTCGAGAGCGTGACGTACTCGGGCGCCGCGATCGTGACCCTGTCGATCGACGCGTCGAGCTGATCGATGGTCTCGTCCGCGATCTCCTGGGACGCCTCGGGGTCGACCCGCCATTGCTCGGCGACGGTCAGCGAGGCGGACTGGTCGTAGAAGTTCAGGACCGACCGGTCGTCGCGGGTGACGGCGAACATGATGACGCCGCGGCCGCGGATCTGGTCGGCCGTGCGGGCTAGCGAAGACGGCAGCGGCGGGTCGTCGCGCCCGTCGACCTTATGTCGGACCCGAAGGTTGCGAGCGGCCTTGCGGGGGCCGTCGCCGAGCTCCTCGGTGAGCGTCGTCGGATAGATCCAGGGCGCGTCGAAGGCCGAGAAGAAGTCGGCCGAAGTCGCAGTGCGGCCGGCATCCCAGTTGTCGTCGGGCATCATCACGAGGCTCGGCGCATCGTCGCGTCCATCCGCCTCGGCCTCGAGGGACAGCACGGCGGCCTCGGACAGCAGGCGCTGACGCATCTGGAGCGCGGTGTCGGTCGGGCCGGGCTCCGGGCCGCCGGTGAGCAGTGCGTCGTCGGTCACGATCACCCGCGCCCGGCTGCCGCCACCGTGGACGTTGCCGATCGGTCCGTCGGACGGCGCCCAGCGCCTGACCTGGTCGCTTCCGACGAACGTGGTGATCTTCGGGCAGAGGGCGTCGAGTGCCTCGGGATCGAGGACCCCGCTCGGGAGGTAGACCCGCGACGCTGACAGGCCGAGGTCGTCCAATGTGGCCTTGGTCGCGCGCGTGATGGTGCGGCACAGCCGGTCGCTGTCGTAGCCGTTGAACGACGTCAGGTCGGGCCCGCCGTAGCCCTCGGTCCACACCTGGTTGGCGGAGCCGACCGCCGACAAGTCGTCGAGGAAGACCGTCGCGAGACGTTGGTCGCTGGTCTGGGCCTGGATCGACCCGAGGGCGTTGCCGTCGCTCGTCGAGGGCGATTCTGACGGCGCCCCCGGTCCCTTGGGCCGCGTGGTATCGCCGGAGGCGATCCGGCGCAGGGCGTCGAGGACGGCGGGGTCGACGAGGAGCGAGATGGGGATCCCGCCCGCGGTCTGCGCCAGGTCGAGCATCGTTCGCAGCCGGCCGCCGGGGCGGATGTCGTCGATGAGCTCGTCCTGGTCCTCGTACGCGCCGTCGGCGTCGCGGATCACGGTGGACCGAAACGGCCAGATCGTCGAGACACCGACCCGGGGGCCGTCGTCGGGCATCAGGGGAATCAGGCTGCGGGCGCGCCCGGCGGTGAGACGGCGGTCGAGGGGGTCGCTCGCGCGGACCTGGACCGAGAGGGTGTAGACGCCGTACGCGGTCGGCGACAGTCCGAGATCGCGAAAGGGCACCGACAGATCGAACGAGACCGAGCTGCCGGGGTCGAGCGGCCCAAGCTCGCGATAGCGGCCGTTCTTGAGAATCCGACTGCCGTCCGCTGTCTTGGCCGACGTGCCGGCCATGTCCGCGAGCTCGTCGGTCGTGGTGGCGACGGCGACCGGTGCGACGAGATAGACCTGGAGATCCCGCCAGGCTTCGCGATCGAGATTGGTGATTGTGCCGGAGACGTCGATCGTGTCGCCGGGCTGGAGGTATTGCGGTGAGATCCGATCGAGCGTGACGGCGAGGCCGGTGTCGGGCTCGTCCGATCGCCTGGGGCCGGCCGTCACCGACGCCCGTTGGGTCGCGGAAGCGCTGGCCTGCGCCATAGCGCCGCTGCCGCCCACGCCGGCGGTTGCCGAGGGCGGTGCGGGCACGGTCATCGGGAGGAGCGTCAGCGCCGCGGCCGCAAGAAGCGTCTTGCTCACCGGGCGATCACCGAGCCGACCACCCGCCAATGCTACGGCGTGTCCAATCGGCGACCGACGGTCACCGGGCCGAGTCGCCAGAGTTGCGCGCGAGAACGCCACGCGGCGTGCAGATGGGGGCGGTGCGCTGCGTAAAGTAGGTCGGCGTGCCTGTCCGCCCCTCGGTGCCGCCGTCGCTGAATGCCGCGCAGCAGTCCGCCGTGCGCCAACTGCTCGTGGTGTCGCCGGTCGTGGGTGAGTTGGGTGGGCGGTTCGAGGCGGCCGGCCACGAGCTGGCCCTGGTTGGCGGATCGGTCCGCGACGCCCTGATGGATCGGCTCGGCGGGGACTTGGATCTCGCGACCTCGGCCCGGCCGGAGGTGACCGAGAAGCTCGTCGAAGGTTGGGCCGACGCCGTCTGGGACGTTGGGCGGGCGTTCGGCACGATCGGCTGCCGCAAGGGTGACCGTCATATCGAGATCACGACGTACCGCTCGGAGACCTATGAGCTCGACTCACGCAAGCCGCAGGTCGACTACGGCGACACCCTCGAGGGCGACCTGTCCCGGCGCGACTTCACCGTCAACGCCATGGCGGTCCGACTGCCGGAGCTCGCGTTCGTCGACCCCTACGACGGTCTCGCCGACCTCTCGCGGGGCTTGCTGCGTACGCCGAGCACACCGGAGCAGTCGTTCGACGACGACCCGCTGCGGATGATGCGGGCCGCCCGGTTCGCGGCGCAGCTCGGCTTCGACGTCGACCCCGAGGCGATCGTCGCGATCAAGGCGATGGCCGACCGGCTCGAGATCGTGTCGGCCGAGCGGATCCGCGACGAGCTCGTCAAGCTGATCAACGCTCCGCAGCCCCGCCTCGGTCTCCGGCTCATGGTCGACACGGGGCTTGCCGCTCACGTGCTACCGGAGCTGCCGGCGCTGCGACTCGAGCGCGACGAGCATCACCGACACAAGGACGTCTACGAGCACACACTGACCGTGCTCGACCAGGCCATCGAGCTCGAGGAGCGGCTGCCCGACGGCGGCCCCGACTTCGTTGTCCGATTCGCCGCGCTGATGCACGACATCGGCAAGCCGCGTACGCGACGGTTCGGTGCCGACGGCAGCGTGACCTTTCACCACCACGACGCGGTCGGCGCCAAGATGACGATCAAGCGGATGCGCCGGCTGCGGTTTTCGAAGGACACGATCGAGGCGGTCGCGGCGCTGGTCGCTTTGCACCTGCGGTTTCACGGGTACGGCGGCGGCGAGTGGACCGACTCAGCCGTGCGCCGCTACGTACGCGATGCCGGCGACCAGCTCGAACGCCTGCATGTGCTGACTCGCGCCGACTGTACGACGCGCAATCGTCGCAAGGCCGAACGGCTGCGGCGGACCTACGACCATCTCGAGGAACGCATCGCGCGGCTGTCGGAGGAAGAAGAGCTCGCCGCGATGCGACCCGACCTCGACGGCAACGAGATCATGCGCGTCCTCGACATCGCGCCGGGACCGGCCGTCGGCAAGGCCTATCGGCATCTGCTCGAGCTCCGTTTGGAGCATGGACCGTTGGGGACTCAACGCGCCCGTGACGAGTTGCTCGTGTGGTGGGCCGAGCAGGAGCACTGACGCTTGAACGCCGACGATCTCGCGGCGCAGGACAACCGACGTAGCCGCCGCCGCGTTATCGAGTTGCCGAGCCGATCGGGTCGGCGGCATCACGTACTCGAGGGAGATGAGACATGCGCATCACGAGCATCCGACGCCTAGCGGTCGTCGCGGGCGGCGGCGCGGCCGCCCTGACCGTCGTCGCCGGCTCCGCGATGGGAATGACCGGCTCGACGATCACCGGCACCGGTCACGGTGAGGACCTGCGCGGCACCGACGGCGCCGATGTCCTCTTGGCCTTCGGCGGGCAGGACTGGCTGTACGCCGACGGCGGAAACGACGAGGCCTATGGCGGCACGGGCGGCGACTACCTCTACGGCGGACCCGGCCGGGACGAGGTGCGCGGTGGAACCGGTCGGGACGGGTTCATCCCCGGCGGCCAGCGAGATCGCGTCTTCGGCGGCGACGGCAAGGACATCGTCTATCTGGCCAAGGACCACCGGACCGACAAGGTGCACTGCGGAGCCGACTTCGACCGGGTCTACGGCGCCATGAAGCGCGACGACGTCGCCGACGACTGTGAGTTCGTGACCTCTGACCCGCCGTCGTGTCGCACCCTGCCGACGCGATCGGTGACGGTGGCGGCCGAGCCGGCCCGCTGCTGACGCCAGGGCCGAGTGGTCGGGACGCTCAGCGCCGCTTGATGATGCCGACGATGCCGACGAGCAGCATCGCGGCGCCGGCCGCCAGTGTCAGCCAAAGGCCGATGCCGATCGAGGCATCGACCGCGCCGCCTGAGATCGCCCGAGCCTCATCCTCCTTGTCCTGAAAGTCGGCTATGTCGATGATCGCGACAAGAGTAGTCAGTGCCCCGAGCACGGTGCCGATGATCCCGGCCGTCAACGACAGCGAGCCAAATGCGCGGACAACACCGAAACCGAGGACCGCGACGGCAAAGATCAAGGTGAAGATGCCGTCAGTGACGTCATCGTCGCCGGGGATATCACTGCCCGTGACGCCATTGACGTCGAAGCTTTGGTCTAGCACCTCGACGGTTCCCCACGTCAAGAACGCGGCGATGCCGACGACGACTGCCGTCCCAGCAAGGATCCAGCCGATCATTCGCGCGGTGGAGTCTGGCGGCGGCTTCGGAGGTGGCGGGGATCCGGGGTATTGCGGATAGCCCGGGTATGGCTGTTGTCCCGGGTATGGCTGTTGTCCCGGGTAGGCCTGTTGTCCCGGGTAGGGCTGTTGTCCCGGGTAGGGCTGCTGCTGGCCGGGATACGGCTGCTGGCCGGGATAGGGAGGGGGCTGCTGTCCGGGCTGCGCGTACGGATTCGGAGGCGGCTGCGCCGGCGGACCGGGATACGGCGGTTGCTGTCCCGGTGGCGGCTCTTCGCCGTAGGGCCCCGGATACGGCGGCGGTTGCTGTGCAGACATCTCGTCTACCGATCGATGGACTTGGTCAAGTCAGCGCCATCATCGCAGACAAATCGGTACCAGAGCGCGGTCAACGCCAGGCCGAATGTCGCCAGTCCGATGGCGAGCCAGCTTTGACCCGACTTTGGCACGATCGCCGCCGCGAGGCCGGCGGCGGAGACGAACGCGACGTTGAACGCGACGTCGTAGAGGGCGAACGCCCGGCCGAGATAGTCGTCGGCCACGTGACGCTGGACGGCGGTGTCGACGCAGATCTTGACGCCTTGGGCACCGAGGCCCGCGACGTACCCGGCGACCATGAGCGCCGCGACGCCGGCGATCGGAGTGAGGACGCCGACCACGACCGCGCTGGCGGCGAGGAGCAGCGTGACGTAGCCGCGATCGCCGAGCCGGCGCCGGCCTGGGGGCGTCGCGATCGCCGCGGTGACGAACCCGGCGCCGGATACGGACGCCACCAGCGCCGCCGTCGGTACGTCGCGTTCGCCGTCGCCATGGAGCGCGAGCATCGCGACCTGGACGGTCCAGAGCCCGAACCAGAACCGGTGGGAGGCGATCATCATCAGCGCATGGCCGGCGGCCGGACGCTGTCGGAGGTGACGCAGCCCGCGACGGAGCCCTTCGACCACCACGGAGAGCTCGCGCGACAACGCGGTCGGCCCCGGCGCTCGATCCGGTCCGAGCCGGCGACGGTCGAGACGGCGTGCCAACAAGCTGGCCGTGGCGAACGCGATCGTCGCCGCGAGCAGCGCCAGCGCCGAGCCCACGCCACCGTCGTCGTCACCGCTGTTGTCACCGAAGGCCGCCAGGAGACCGCCTCCGAGGGCGAGACCGACGACCACGGCGACCGTCCCTGCCGTCGGCGCGAGGGCGTTGGCGCGTAGCAGCAAGGGCGGTGGCACGACATGGGGCAGGCCGGCCGAAAGCGCCGCCAGCAGGAACCGGTTGACGCCGAGGCAGCCGACGGCCAGGGCATACGCGACGACCAGGCTGACCCGGTCGCCGGCCACGATCAGCCCGGCGACCATGGCGATCCGCACCGGCTGTCCCCACGCGAGCACCTGGCGTCGCGACCAGCGATCCAAGAAGACGCCCGTGAAAGGGCCCACCACGCTGAAGGGCAGCAGCAAGACTGCCGCCGCGACGGCCACCTCGGTCGGCGACTGCCGGCGCTCCGGCGACAGCAGGACGAGCCAGGTAAGTCCGGCCGCGAAGAGGCCGTCGCCGAGCTGCGAGGAGAGTCGGACCGCGAGCAGCTTCCGGAAGCCGTCGAGATCACGCAGTCGGAGGTCGTCGCGCGTCTCGGTCACGGACCGGTCCAAGCGGGCGCGCCACGCATGCGCGCACCCTATCGACGGCGGCTCAGCCGAGTACGCGCTCTGCCTTGTCGACGGCGCGTGCCGCGTACTGCTCGAGCAGGTCCACCGGGTCGCCGCCCGTCAGGTCGTAGCTCGACATGACGATGGCGATGTCACCGGTGACGACGTAGACCACGTCGACCGGGATGCCGCCGAGGTCGATGGTGTAGGCCGCCGAGTCGTCGCCGACGTCCGGAAAGTCGAGGTCCGACACTCGGGCGGTTCGGCCGCTGAAGACCTGACCGTCGCACGCCGCCAGGGCGTCGTCGACGATCGGCATCAGGTCAGGCCCGCGGCCATCCGGCACGACCTGGACGGCCTCGGAGAAGCTCGGCCCCTGCAGCGGGCTCGCGGCATACTGCGTGGCGGCCGACGGCGGCTCGTCGTCGAGGCCGAGCGGCCCGGCCACCTCGGCAGGGCAGACGTTGTCGTCGGACTCGGGGTCGTAGGACACCGACGACCAACCAGCCGGCATGTCGTCGAGGGTCAACAACGCAGAGCGGAGGTCTGCCATCGAGGGTGTGTCGTCGGTGCCGGAGCTGGCATCCGAAGGAGTCGAGCCATCGTCGCCGTTGCAGCCGTACAGGCCCAGCGCGACACTGAGTGTGGCGGCGAGCGGGAGCGGTACGCGACGCATTTCGGCCACGCTATCGACCGCTGGTGTCAGTCGGCGGCTGCGAGCGCCTCGCCGGCAGGCGTCGCTCATACGTGACAGGTGCACCGAACCCACCCGGAGTTTGGTGCACCCGTCACGTTTCGTTGGATTCGCGATCAGTCGCCGCGGATGAAGGCCTCGATGCCGGCGTGGCCCTCGTCGTCGGGGCGCTGGATCGGCGGCGACTTCATGAAGTATGTCGACGCCGGGTGCACCGGGCCGCTGAGCCCGCGGTCGAGGGCGATCTTCGCGGCCCGGATCGCGTCGATGATGATGCCGGCCGAGTTGGGCGAGTCCCAGACCTCGAGCTTGTACTCCAGGTTGAGCGGCACGTCGCCGAAGGCCCGACCCTCGAGCCGGACGTAGGCCCACTTGCGGTCGTCGAGCCACTGCACGTAGTCGCTCGGGCCGATGTGCACGTTTCTCGAGCCGAGCTCGTGCTCCAGGTTGGACGTGACAGCCTGCGTCTTGGAGATCTTCTTCGACTCCAGCCGGTCCCGCTCGAGCATGTTCTTGAAGTCCATGTTGCCGCCGACGTTGAGCTGGTACGTACGGTCCAGCTGCACGCCACGGTCCTCGAAGAGCTTGGCCATGACGCGGTGGGTGATCGTCGCGCCGACCTGCGACTTGATGTCGTCGCCGACGATCGGGACACCGGCGACCTCGAACTTCGCCGCCCACTCCGGGTCGGAGGCGATGAAGACCGGCAGCGCGTTGACGAAGGCCACGCCGGCGTCGATAGCGCACTGGGCGTAGAACTTGTCGGCTACCTCGGAGCCCACCGGCAGGTACGAGACCAGCACATCGGCCCTCGAGTCGCGCAGCACCTGCACGACGTCGGCGGGCTCGCCGTCGGCCTCGGTGATGGTCTCGCGGTAGTACTTGCCGAGTCCGTCGAGAGTGTTGCCGCGCTGGACGGTGATGCCGGTCGGCGGCACGTCGCAGATCTTGATCGTGTTGTTCTCGCTCGACTGCGTCGCCTCGGCGAGGTCGAAACCGACCTTCTTGGCGTCGACGTCGAAGGCGGCCACGAACTCGATGTCGCGCACGTGGTAGTCACCGAACTGGACGTGCATCAGACCGGGCACCGTCGCGTTCGGGTCGGCGTCCTTGTAGTACTCGACGCCTTGGATGAGCGACGTGGCGCAGTTGCCCACGCCAACGATGGCTACCCGTACCGAACCCATATGGGTCTCCCTTTCCTTACTCAATTTCCTGTGGCTCAGCTGATGCTTCAGCCGAGGTCGTGTCTGAGGTCGTGCGGCCACCGGCGCGTTCGACATCGATCAGCTCACTGAGCCAGCGCACTTCGCGCTCGACCGAGTCGAGTCCGTGCCGGTGGAGCTCGAGGGTGTAGGCATCGACACGCTCCCGAGTGCGCGCGAGGGCGGAACGTACGCCGGCCATCCGCTCCTCTAACCGGCTGCGCCGGCCCTCGAGTATCCGCATTCGCGTCTCCGCATCGGTTTGGGCGAAGAACGCGAAATGGATGCCGAAGCTCTCGTCGTCCCAGGCGGACGGCCCGGCCTCCGCCATCAAATCGGCGAAGTGCTCCTTGCCATCAGCCGTCAACTTGTAGACGATGCGAGCGCGCCGACCAGACTTTCCGGCCGGGTCGGTGTCGGCCTGAATGATCAGGCCGGCCCGGAGGAGCTGCTTGAGGCAGGGATAGAGCGTGCCATATGACAACACCCGACCCCACCCAAACAGCGTGTTGACCCGTTTACGCAGCTCATAGCCGTGCATAGGCGACTCGTGCAGCAGTCCGAGGACCGCCAGCTCGAGTGCGGCACCACGCTTTGCCACGGTTGCTCCTCGGGTCACTTTCTCGGAGGCGCACCAGACATACGGCGCGCTTGTTTGTATCGTACCGATACATCGGTTCGATGTGAAATCGAGGGGGGATTCGGGTTCGGCTCGAATCCTTGCCAGACTGTGGGCGGTCCGTCTTCGAATGCGCCACCCGTGAGGCGCAGCTATCAGGAGTCACCAGGGTGAGTCATCGGCACGTCAGTGCGCCGAGTCGCCGCCGTGGGGGGCGTAGGGCAGCTCGCGGCGACAGCAGCGATACCGCGAGCTCCGGGGCATCATCAACGTCCTCGAGCGCCGCGACTCCTTCCGCGACCGCGGAAGTCCTCGACAGCCGTCCCGGCGACCCGTTCGATCCCGGGGGCCCCGGCGGCTCCGGTGGATCTGGCGACGGCTCCGACGGATTCGACGGCGACGCCGAACCCAAGAAGAAGAAGCCCTTGCTTCGCCGCCTCGTCAAGTGGATCTCGATCCTCGTCGTCCTCATGATCATGGCCGGCGTCGGCATGTTCTTCATCGCGTACACGATGATCGACATTCCGAACCCCAACGAAGACTTCACCACCGAGACCACTGAGGTCTATTACTCCGACGGCAAGCACCTGCTCGGCACGTTCGCGATCCAAAACCGCGAGGAGGTGGAGCTGACCGCGGTGCCGGACTACGTGCAAAACGCGGTGGTCTCGGCCGAGGACCGCACGTTCTGGAACAACGCCGGCATCGACTTCAAGGGCATCATCCGAGCGGCCTGGAGCAACGCACGCAGCGAGTCGACCCAGGGTGCGTCGACGATCACCCAGCAATACGTCAAGGTGCTCTACCTGACCCAGGAGCGCACCTGGACCCGCAAGCTCAAGGAAGCCATTCTCTCCTTGAAGATCCAGCGTCAGAGGTCCAAGCAAGAAGTGCTCCAGGGTTACCTCAACACGATCTACTTCGGGCGCGGCGCCTATGGCATCCAGGCGGCGGCCGAGGCGTACTTCGACAAGGACGTCGAGAACCTCACCATCCGCCAGGGTGCTGTGCTCGCATCGGTGCTCAACTCGCCGAGTAGCTTCGACCCCGCCGCGGGAAAGGCCGCCCGTGCGGCGTTGCTGGCGCGCTATCAGTACGTGCTCCAAGGCATGGCCGACATGGGCAACCTCGACCCCGCGAAAGCCGAGAAGCTCGGGCGAGAGCTGCCGAAGTTCCCCGAGATCAAGGAGACCAACACGTTCGGTGGTCAAAAGGGCCACCTGATGAACATGGTCGAGCAGGAGCTGCTCTCGACCGGAAAGTTCACCGAGTCCGACATCTACGGCGGCGGACTCCGGGTGATCACAACCTTCGACTATCAGGACCAGAAGGCAGCGCAGAAGGCGGTCAAGGACCAGAAGCCCAAGGGCCTCAAGCAGCTGCACGCGTCACTGGTGTCGATCGAGCCGGGCACGGGCGCCGTGAGAGCGCTGTACGCCGGGCACAATTACCTCAGTGACGTGAAGAACGCGCAGTTCAACTGGGCGGTTCACGGGGTCCAGCCGGGCTCGTCGTTCAAGCCGTTCGCGCTCATCGCCGCGCTGAAGAAGGACTACGACCTCGACGACACCTTCGACGGCAACTCGCCGTACTACATCGACGCGACCGGTGAGGACGTCGAGAACCAAGGCGACTCCGGCGGCGGATCGTTTGGCGAGGTGTCGCTGCTCGAAGCGACCGAGGAGTCGATCAACACCGCGTTCGTGGACCTCACCCTCGAGATGGGCGAGGACGACAACGGCGACGACCACATCGCGCGCGGCGCTCGCAAGATCCTGCGGGCGGCCGAGGCGTCCGGCATCCCGGAGGACATCGTCGACAAGATCGACCCGGTCGCCGTGACGGCGCTCGGATTCGCGCCGGTGCCGACGATCGACATGGCCGACGCCTATGCGACCTTCGCCGCCGAAGGTGAGCAGGCCGACTGGTACACCGTCGAAGAGGTGACCAGCGCCAACCGCGAGCCGCTCTACAAGCACACGGTCAAGCGCGAGAAGGCGTTCTCGGAGGATGTTGCGGCCAACCTGGACGCCGCGCTGGAGGGCGTCATCGACGAAGGCACTGGCACCAACGCCGGCCTGGAGTGCCCGGCGGCCGGCAAGACCGGCACGGCGACGGGCCCGCATGGTGAGATTTCGTCGTCGTGGTTCGTGGGCTACACCCCGCGGTTGGCGACGGCCGTCACGTACTCCCGAGGCGACGGCACCGACGATCTCGAGGGCTACATGCCGACCTTCTACGGCGGCGACTACCCGGCGATGACGTGGCAGGCCTACATGAGCGACGTCCTCGAGGACAAGGAGTGCGTCGACTTCCCCGAGCCGGATGAGCCAGTCGAAGAGCCCACCGAGACGACTCCGACGGAGACCACCCCGACGGAGACCGAGCCAACCGAGACGGAGACGACGCCGACCGAAACCACGCCGACCGAAACCACGCCAACGGAGACGCATCCGTCGCATCCCACGCACCCGACCGAGACCACGCCGACAACGGAGTCGCCGTCGCCGACCGAGCCGACCTGCACCGACCTCGTCTGCGACGGCGGTGGCGGTGGTGGTGGTGGCGGCGGCTAGCCGCCCGCGATCCCAGCGACCAGCGACGCTGCCGCGTCCGACGGTGGTGCCTGCCGTACGCTGCCCCTCATGCCGCTGCGTGGGGTCGACGCCGAACGCGTACGCCCGAGCCGAGAAGACCCGGTGGTGCGGGCGGCCAGCGCCGCGATCGGCGGCCCGGTGGGCGACTACGCCCGAGCGCATCGATGGCTGAGTCCGCTGGTCGTCGGCTTGCTCGTGACGACCATCGCGATGACCGGGGCCGTGCTGCAGAAGAACCCCTGCGCGCAGGGGGCGTGGTGGGATGGCGACCGGACGTTCGCCAACCTCTGCTACACCGACCTCGCGGTCGGCTACAGCGGCGGCGGACTCGCCGAGCGTGAACCTCCGATGTCCGACGGCGGCGGCCGCTGGCCAGAGTCCAACGAGACACCGCCGACCGCGATCGTCGCGTACGCATCGGCGCTGACCGCGCAGGCTCTGTCTGGCTGGCCCAACGTCGGCGATCGCAAGGACCGTCCATCGGCCGAGGTGTCGAACGACCCGGTCGTCCATGACGAGGCAGTTCGCTATGTCGCTGTCGCCGCGGTCCTCCTCCTGCTTGCCGCCCTCGCCGCGACCACGGCTCTCGTCGGCACTCACCGACTGCGGCCGTGCGACGGTCTCGGCTTCGCGGCGGCGCCGGTCTTGCTGCTCACCGGCATCATCGGGTGGGATCTGCTCTCGGTGGCCTGCACCTGCGGCGCCTTGTGGGCCTGGTCGAGGACGCGGCCGCTCTTGGCCGGGGCCCTCGTCGGGTTGGGGGCGGCGTTCGACCTTTATCCGTTCCTGTTGCTCGTCCCGTTCTTGCTCAGCGCCGGTCGCGCCGGCCGCCTGTCGACCGGCGGCCGGGCTGCTGGCATGGCACTGGTGACCTGGGTCGCGATCAACGTCCCGGCGTACGTGCTCGTGCCGGGGAGCTGGGTGGCGTTCTGGGAGACCTGGCTCGACGCCCCACCGAGCTATGGGGCGTTTTGGGAGCTGTTCGCGCTCGTCGGATGGCAGGCCGACGCAACCCTGGCCAGTCAGCTCGCGGTCCTCGGATATGCCTTGGTGCTCGGCGGTGTCGCCTGGACCGGCCTGACGGCGCGGCGGCGGCCACGAGTGCCGCAGTTGGCGTTTCTCGCCCTCGCCGGCGTGATGCTGGTGAGCAAGCGGATCGACCCGCAGGACGCGCTGTGGCTGCTGCCGCTGGCGGCGTTGGCTCGGCCGTACTGGCGCGACCTTCTGATCTGGCAGGCATGCGAGGCGTTGTACTTCTGCGCCGTCTGGTGGCATCTCGGTGGCTACACGAGCGGCGGTGGCGACGGCGTCGACGAGATCTATGTCCTGGCCGTGCTGGTTCGGCTCGCCGGCATCAGCTGGCTGGTCGCCATGGTGCTGCGTGACATCCATCGGCCCTGGCATGACCCGGTGCGCGCCGACGGACTCACCGACGATCCGGCCGGCGGCGAGGCCGACCAGGCCCCGGACGCCCTGCTGCTGCGCTGACGTCTCCCAACTCGACGGAGGTCGGTCGGCGTAGGGTGAACTGACCTGGTCCGATCGGTACGGACCCAGACCCGTGGGGGTCAGCCATGGAGCTGTTGATCGTCCTGGTCCTCGTCGGAGGCCTGTTCGCGATCGTCGCGGCCAGCAGATCGCGCCAAGCTCGCCGACTCGACGAGGCCCGGGCCGCCGAGCAGTTGGCCGCCGTCCGTCGAGCTGCCGACGAAGACGTCACCGTCTTCGGCGAGGAGCTCCAGCAGCTCGGTCACGACATGGCCGGACACGACCTGGATGCCGGTGCTCGGGCCGACTATCAGCGCGCCCTCGACGCGTACGAAAACGCCAAGGAGTCCGTCGAGGCCGTCCAGCAGCCCGAGGAAGTACGCCATGTCACCGAGATCTTGGAAGACGGCCGCTACGCCATGGCCTGCGTCCAGGCCCGGGTCGAAGACAAGCCCGTCCCGGAGCGTCGGCCACCGTGCTTCTTCAACCCGCAGCACGGTCCGTCGGTGACCGACGTGCTCTGGGCACCGCCGGGCGGTATCGAGCGTGACGTGCCGGCGTGTGCGCTGGATGCCGAGCGGGTCAACGCCGGCGGCGATCCGGATTCGCGCCAGGTGATGGTCGGGCCGCGTCGAGTGCCGTATTGGCAGGCCGGGCCGGCGTTCGCGCCCTGGACGGCAGGCTACTTCGGCGCCTTCAACATCCTGCCCGCGCTTTTGGTCGGCACACTCGTCGGCGGCGTCATGTTCGCGGGCGAGCCCGGATACGAGGACGTCAGCAGCGATGGCGGCGACAGCGGCGGCGGCGATGGTGGTGGCGACGGCGGCGGTGGCGGCGGGGGTTACGACGGCGGCGGTGACGGCGGGGGCTTCGACGGCGGCGGCGGCTTCGACGGAGGGGGCGGCGGCTGGGACGGTGGCGGGTTCGACGGCGGCGGATTCGACGGCGGCGGCTTCTGACTGGCAGCGGCCAGGTCAGCTGATCTCGACGCGATCCACCGACGTGGTCGTAAACCGCACGTCGACCGGCACATCGTCGCCGATCTCGGGCGGCTCCTCACCGGCCGGCAAGAGCAGCATCGACGCCTGCATGTGCGGCGGCTCGGCAAACCAGCGCTGCTTGCCGGCGACCGTGAACGGCGAGTAAGCGAACCCGGCCGCCTCCAGCCCGCCCCGGGCCACCGAGATCGCGCGCTGTCGCATCGACGTCGCTGCCGTTGGCGCCTCCATGCCGATGCCGTGCGCCGTGCCACCCGCCACGATCAGCAGCCAGCCGTCGCGCGGCATCGGGCGCTGCCGATAGCCGATCCGCTCGCCACGGCTCACCCGATGCCGGTCGAGCACGGTGCCGGTCACCTGCAACGCGCCTCGATCGCCGAGCCACAGCGACGTGCCGATCCGCGGTCGCAGGGTGAGCGCCGACCGCCGTTCGTGCAGGGTCCGGAGCTCGTCGTCGGTCAGGTGCGAGACGTACAGCGTCGATGTTTCGAGCCGCGACGTCTCCAGCACCGCCGCCCACCGCTCGGCCTCGGCCAGCCGGCCGCCCGCCATCGGAAGGTGCAGCGCGAAGCCCTCGAGCCGCAGGCCGTCCAGCTGGTCGGCCGCCGCGGCGAGCTCGTGTCGGGTCAAGCCGTGCCGGTTCATCGACGTGAGGCCCTCGACGACGATGCGTGCGCCTGGAGATCGCAGCGCCAACTCGGCGACGTCGTCGACCCGGCCGACGGAGTGGACGAGCCGAGGGTTGTCCGGCACGTCGTCGAGGAACGGCCGCCACGGCGACAGCACGAGTACGTCGCCGTCGAACCGGGACAGCGCGCCAGGCGCCTCCTCGTACGTGCCGACGGCCATCGTGTCGGCGCCGAGCCAACCGCAGCGGCGGGCGAGCGCGGCCATGCCGAACCCGTAGCCGTTGCCCTTGGCGACCGGCACCAGGCCCGGATGCGCTTCGGCGTACCCCCGAAGGTGCGACCGCCACCGCGGCCCGTCGATGTGCAAGGTCAAAGGCATGGTGGGTCACCGCCGCCGCATGTAGAGGTCGAACGCGCGATAGAGAACGCGGGACAGTGGTAGGTCCCACTCCCCGGCATATTCGACGGCCTCGCCGCCGGTGCCGACCTTGAACTGGACCAGCCCGACATGCGGGTCGTCGGCGTCGAGCGTGTCGGTGATGCCGCGCAGGTCGTAGACGGTCGCGCCGGCCGCCATTGCGTCCCGGATCATCTGCCACTGGATGGCATTGGAGCCGCGTACGTCGCGCTTCGCGGTCGTCGACGCGCCGTAGGAGTACCACGCGTGGCCACCGACGCGGACCATCGTCGTGGCCGCGACCAGATCGCCTTCGTGATGCGCGAGGTACAGCCGGAACCGGTCCGGGTCCTCGCCGGTCAGCGCGTCGTACATCAGCTGGAAGTACGACAGCGGCCGCGGCGTGAAGTGGTCGCGCTGCGCGGTCTCGGCGTACACGGCGTGAAACGCGGCCAGGTCGTCGCGGCCCCCGGTGCGTACCTCGACACCGGCCTTGTCCGCCTTCTTGATGTTGCGCCGCCACAGCTGGTTCATGCCGCGAAGCACGTCGTCCTCGGTCCGGTCGGCAACCGGCAGCCAGAAGTTGAACCGGGGCTGGCCGACGCCGAAGCCGTCCTCGGGGGCCTGCCGCTTCCAGCCCACCTTGGTCAGAAGCTTCATGACCCGGACGCCCTCGTCGCTGACATCATCGGCCGGAGCGTCGCCGAGGCGGCGCAGGATCGGGTCGGCGACGGCGGTTTTGACGGTACGTGCGGACCACCGGCGCAGCACGACCGGCGGTCCCATCCGTACCGCGAACGCACCCTGGTCGGCCAGGTGCCTGGTCATCGCGGCGAGGTGGTCGGACAGACGGGGCGACGACCAGTCGAGCGTCGGCCCCTCGGGGAGGTAGGCGAGGAAGCGCTTGACCTTGGGGATCTGGCGATAGAGCACGAGGCCGGAGCCGACCAGATGGTCGCCGTCGAAGAACCCGATCGACTCGCGGCGCCACTCCGCCTTGACCTGACCCCACGCCGGCGTCTGGAGGAAACTCGCCGACGGCAGGCTGCGAAGGTGCGCCAGATGCTCCTCGGCGCTGATCGGACGAACGAGGGGCGGGCGCGCAGTCACAGTCGCCGAGGCTACCGGCTGCCCTGCGGCGTTCTGCAATCCGAGGGTTGGAACCCGCACATTGCCGACGGTGTTATTGCAGGTAGCCCTCGACCTCGCCGACCGGTCGGGTCTTGACGTCATCGGGGTCCTGGCCGGCCTCGATCCGGACCCGGCGTTGGCGCAGCAGGTCCCAACACTGGTCCAACGTCCGCTCGAGCTGCTGCAACCGTTCCTTCCGGGTGCTCGGATCGACGTCGCTGTCGGTGGATCGGAGCTGATGCTCCTCCGCCACGAGGTCGTCGATGTTCTGGAGGATTTCTTGCTCGTCCACGAGCTCTCCCGGGTCGATGGCGCTGGGTCTCTCAGGCCACCGTATGCCCACGCCCGCCCAGCTCGGGCCTGATGTTTTGGTTGCGGTGAAACAGGTTGCCCGGATCGTACGTCCGCTTCAGCGCCTGGAGGCGGCCATATTTCGCCGCCCCGTACGCCGCTCGGATCCGGTCCTCGCCCTCGTCCATGAGGAAGTTGACGTACGTGTTCGTGCCGGCCGGCGACAGCTGCGACCAGGTCCGCTCGAGCCACTCCCGCTCGGCGTCGAACCCGTCGGCCGTCTCGGTGCTGCACGCGATGTTGACCGTGTGCGCCGACTGCCGCCCGGAGTACGCGGTGTCGTCGTCGCCGACCCGGGCGACGGCGCCACCGAGGTGGAACATCGCGATCGACGTGTGGGGCGAGCCGATCCGACCCGCGCTGTCGACCAAGGCGTCGACGGCGTCGTCGGTGAGCGGCGGCAGGTCGCACGAGCGGAAGTAGTACCAACGCCCGTGCGGGTACGACGGGTCGAACATCGCCTGGTGGTCCACAAACGGCTTCGCCGCGCACAGGTCGAGCAGCGGCGATCCGAACCGTCGCAGCGGTCCGATCAACCGCTCGCCCTCGTCGAGGTCGCCGGTGTAGCAGCACACCACGGCGACGACGGGCCGGCCGTGCAGTTCGGTCGGGATCGCCGCGAGCGGCGGCGCCTTGCGGTGAATCAACATCGTCCCGAGTTCGTCGGGCGCTTCGGCGATCCAGTCCCGGTAGAACCGTGTCACTCGTGGCGAGTCGTCGAGCGGCCAGAAGATCGGGCCGGCCAACACCGTGGGACCGACCGGCTGGAGCCGATAGGTGAACTCCGTGACGACCCCGAAGTTGCCGCCGCCACCGCGGATGCCCCAGAACAGCTCGGCATTTTCGGCCCGGCTCGCCATGACCTGCTCGCCCGTCGCGGTGAGGAGCTTGACCGAGAGCAGGCTGTCGATGGTGAGGCCGTACTTGCGCATCAGCCAGCCGAGTCCGCCGCCGAGCGTCAGGCCGGCGATGCCGGTGTGGGTCACGATGCCGGCGGGGACGGCCAGGCCGTGCGGCTGGGCGGCCTGGTCCAGCTCGCCGAGCAGCACGCCGGGTTGGGCTCGGACGGTGCGTCGGGCCGGGTCGATCCGGATTCGCTTCATCGCGCCGAGGTCGATGACCAGCCCGTCATCGAGAGCCGAATGGCCGGGGAAGCTGTGACCGCCGCCACGGATGGCGACCTCGATGCCGGTGTGCCTGGCATACCGGAGTGCGGCCTTGACGTCGGACGGGCCGACGCAGCGTGCGATCAGGCCCGGCCGACGATCGATCGAGCCGTTCCAGATTCGGCGGCTGTCGTCATACCCGGAGTCGCCCGGCTCGGTCAATGAGCCGGCAAACTGGGCGGCCAGTTCGCGGTAGGCGACCTGGTCGCGAGCCGATCGGGCTCCGGGTGGGGTCTGCAGTCGTGGAGCGCCCATGGCAGGGTCCTTCCTTCGTGACGATGGAGCGTCGAGGCCGGTGGCGTGATACACGGCCTCAGCGCCCCGATGCTTCGGTGTCGACGGCCGGAATCGGCGTGCGTCGTCCGGCAGGTCGCGTCGCACGACTCGGCGCCGGCCGGCGGCCACTGCCCTTCCGGAGTACGCGGAGCATCCGGCCGGGTCGCATGAGGGACGGCGGTGCCGCCTTCAGGTTCGCGACCCGCAGGAACGCCTCGGCGAGCTCCGTGTCGTCTCGCGCCGCCCGCTGCAGCCGCTCGACGTAGCGGTTGATCAGCCGCAGTCGCAGCGGCGGCCGACCTGGCGTCCCGGGCAGCGCCAGGTCGGCCCCGGCGGCGATCTGCCACGGCACGTCGACGATCGGTCGGATCGCGGCGAAGAACCGCGGGCCGAGTCGCTCAACGCCGTTGGCGAGGCAGCTCCGCAGGGCCAGCGCCTCGGCCGCGGCCACGGTCATGCCCTGGCCGTATACGGGGTTGAAGCTGCACACCGCGTCGCCCATGACGACGAAGGCCTCGGGGAAACGCCGGAGCCGCTCATACCGAAGGCGAGTGCTGGCTGGGAACCGGAAGTAGTGCCCTTCATCGAGCGGTTCGGCGCGACTCGCGACGGCGCCGAACTCGGGTGCCTGTCGAGCCGCCCACGTGCGGAAGCCGGCGAGTTCGAGCGGCGCCCTCTCCCCGTGGTAGCCGCCGAGCGTGAGGATCCAGCGGTCGCCCTCCTGGCGGATCATGGCGCCGCCTTGGGCCGAGTCGGCGCTGGCCGCCACGATGACCGCCAACGCATCGCCGGCGCTGCCGGGCTCCCAGCGGAAGTGCCGGGTGGCGTACGAGACGTCGACTCGAATCTTCTCCTCCTTCGGCGCCGGGTACCCGAGGGTCCGTAGCCAGTCTGGAGAGTGGGAGTTGCGACCGGAGGCGTCGACGACGAGGTCGGCGGCGATTCGCCGGGGCGGCCCGTCGGAGCCGACTGCGGCGACCTTGACGCCGGCGATCCGGCCACGGGTGGGGTCGGCGAGGAGATCACGGACGACCCAACCGGACTCGATCGTGACGCCGCGAAGCGCGCCGACCCGGCGACGGACCTCGTGCTCCAGCGCCGGTCGGCTGACCGCGAGACCCCGCAGCCCGCTGACCGACGGCGCGAGCGACCCGCTGGCGAAGTACCACCGGACCTGGCCTTGGAGGTCACCGACGACGGCACCGTCGCGTACGAGGTGATCGGTCAGGCCGGGGAAGAGCTTGTCGAGGACCTCGCGACCGCGGGCGAGCAGGCCATGGGCATGCCGACCGTGCGGCACTCCGCCGCGCGGCTCCGGACGGTCGGCCCAGGTGTCGCGGTCGAGGACGGTGACGCGGTCGTACGTCTCGCTCAGAACGCGTGCCGCAAGCAGGCCCGCCATGCTGGCGCCGATGACGACGGCGTGGTTGCGGGTAGGCGACCTGGTGGTTCTGCGATGCGTCGGTCGGTATCTGCCGGGGTTCGCGCGCCCCATCTCGCGGGCGAACTCCCGGGGTGCCGCGGACATCACGGCCTCGCTTCGAAGACGGCCATCGCGGGCGTTTCGGCGACCCGCCGCCAGCGGTTGAATCCGGCGCCCGCGGCGATCTGGCGCAGGATCGCCTCGCCGGCATGATTGCCGAGGGCGTACTCGCCGCCCTGCGCGAGCGCCGACGGGAGGCAGACCGTCGCCGAGTTGCCGGCGAAGAGCCGACCGAACGGGTGTGCGGCGAGCTCAGTGAGATCGCCCGATGCGTTGGGCTCCGCGATCATCCAGGTGCCGTCGGCGGCCAGGGCCTGCCGTACGTGGGCCGCGGCCCGACTGGGGTCGCCCATGTCGTGGAGGCAGTCGAAGTTGGTCACCAGGTCGTAGTCGGTGCCGGGGAAGTCGGTCGCGCCGGACACGGTGAACGTCACCCGATCGCTGACTCCGGCCTCGGCCGCGGCCTTGCGCGCGGCGACGACCGAGTCCGCGTGGTAGTCGAATCCGACGAACGCCGCGTAGGGGTACGCCTGCGCCATGAGGATCGTCGTGTAGCCGAAGCCGCAGCCGACGTCGGCGACCCGCGCGCCGGTTGACAGCTTGTCGACGACGCCGTCAAGGGCGGGCAGCCACTCCGGTACGAGGTTGTGGAGGTAGCCGGGGCGGCGGAAACTCGCCACCCCGGCAAACAGCGCCGGTGGATGCGCCTCCCATCCGACGCCACCGCCGGTGCGGTAGGCCTCGACGAGGGCATCCTCGCTCGCGGCGACCGCCTGCACGACCCGGAAGTAGCCGGCGAGGTACGTCGGGGACTCCGGGTCGGCGAGGACGGCCGCGTGCGCCGGCGGGAGGACGTAGGTCCTGCCGGCCGGGTCGTACTCCACATAGCCGCTGGCCACCTGGGCGGCCAGCCACTCTCGAAGGTGCCGCTCGGCGAGCCCGGTGCGTTCGGCCAGTTGGGTCGAGGTGACCGGGCCGGCCGCCGCCAGCGCGCCGTAGATCCCGAGTCGGTCGCCGATCGCTACCGTCGTGGCGCAGGCGACCGCGCCGGCGTCGCCGACCACCTTCGTCAAGAAGGCTGTCACCTGGTCGTGATCGACGGTGTCGTCACGTGTCGGTTGGTCAGACATAGCGAACCTCCGGTTTGGCCCCGGCTGTCAGGCCGCCGGCGGCGCGACGATGGCGCCGAGCACGCCGTTGATGTTGGACAGCCGGACGTTGCGGAACTCGGGATGCGCGACGGTCAGGTTGGCTCGGGTCGCCCAGCCGTCGTTGGGCGAGGGGCACAGGACGCGCTCGACGTCCTTCTGCCGAACCGTGACGACGATGGTGTCGTTGACCAGGAAGCGGATCAGGAACTGTTCGCCAAGGTTCTGGCTCGGCGGCACCGGGACGATCTCGCAGCTGAATGCGGGCTGGCCGCCGATGTCCACGCGCGGAACCCGCCGGCCGTGTCGCCAGACCAGGCGGAGGGACCCGTCGTCGTTGGTCACGAACGGCGCGAACACCATCGTGTCGTAGCCCCGGTCGCCCACGAAGACCTCGCTGCCGTCGCCGGATGCCCAGATGTTGATGTCGTCGCCGGCGTCACCGAGCAGCACGTCGCTGTTGGGCGACTGGCCGCCTTCGGGTCCGCCGATCAGGATGTCGAGGGCCGGTCCGCCGAGCAGCGTGTCGTCGCCGAGCTTGCCGATCAAGAGGTCGGCGCCGGCCCGGCCGAAGAGCACGTCGGTGTTGTCCATGTGCTGCTTGGCGGTGACGCCCGGCGGCTGGATGAAGGTGTTGTTCGCATTGTCGTTGTCTCGACCGAAATGCACGTCGTTGCCCGGCGTACCGGGGACGACGGCGGCCGAGCCGAGGACGGCCGACCCGCCGACGATGGCCGCGATGCTGGCACCGATCGCGACTGCTTTGGTCTTCGATCGGCCGGTGACTGCGAATGTTCGCATGGGATGCCCTTTCGTACGGTCCGGATCGACCCCCGCGGCCGTCCGGTCTCTCAGGACGCTACGTACGCGGCGGGCGCCGTCCCATCGGGCAGCCACCTCAGATCCGGCAGCGGCCTACCTCAGATCGCTGCCAGGCGGTCACGTGCGGGTGGAAACCGGCCTCGATGTGACGCCTGACGACTCCGCTGAAAGAAGGTGGACTGGCGACGACGCGTGCGGCGAGGAATAATCACCCGCGATGCGGCCCTGACGCATGAGTCCGACCTGCCTTGGATGGCCGCAGATGGGAGATTCGCCCGGAGTCGGTAGCGCTCCGCTCGTGGGACGCGACCGCGAGCTGGCGACGCTGCACGATGCCGTGCGTCGATGCGCCGAGGGCAAGCCGCAGACCGCCTTGGTCACCGGCGAGGCCGGGATCGGCAAGACCCGCCTGATCGAGGAGTTCCGCGCGTCGACGACGGGTGCCGTACTCGCGGGCGGCTGCGTTCCGGTCGTCGGGGAGGCCTTGCCCTTCGGACCGATCGCCCAGGCGATTCGCGATTTCGTACGACAATCCGACGGCCCTGCACCGGCCTTGCCGCCGGACCTGGCGCGGCTGCTCCCGGCCGACCACGACCGGCCCCAGGCCCGGGCCGGGTCGAGTGCTCTCGACGCGCCGGTGAGCGCGTCGGCCCAGGTGCGGCTCTTCGAAGCCGTGCTGGCCTTCCTGGCCGAGTTGGGTCGTGGCGGCCAGGTCACCCTGATGATCGAGGACCTGCACTGGGCCGACCGGTCGACCCTCGACCTGGTCGGGTTCCTGGCCCGCAACCTTCGCGCCGAGCCGGTGCTTCTGGTGCTGACCCTGCGCAGCGACGACGTCGGGCCGGACACCGCCTTTCGGACCTGGCTCGCCGAGCTGGAGCGACTCGCGTCGGTGGACCGGATGAGGCTGTCGCGGCTGACCCCGGACGCCACGACCCGCCTGCTGACCGGGCTGCTGGGAGCACCTCCGACCGCGGCCCAGGTGGACCTGATCTACCAACGGGCCGCCGGCAACCCGCTGTTCACCGAGCATCTGGTTGGCCTCGCCGACGATCCCGAGGCGCCGCCGCCACCGACCCTGCGTGGCCTGCTCGGCAGTCGGGTGTCGGTGCTCGGCGAGCCCACCCGGCGGGCGCTTCGGGTGGCCTCGGTGCTCGGTCGAGTGGTCGATCTCGACCTGCTGGCCGCGGTCGCCGGCGAGTCCGAGGCGACGGTCGAGGAGGCGCTGCGCGAAGCGGTGGACCGACACGTCATGGAGCCACGGACCGGCGGCGACTACGGCTTCCGGCACCCGCTGTTCCGGGAGGTGGTCTACGCCGACCTGCTGCCCGGCGAGCGACGCCGGCTGCATGCCGCCGCAGCCGAGGCGCTGGCCCGATTGGACGACGGCGCGACCTACGCCGTCGTCGGCGAGGTCGCCCGGCATTGGCAGGCCGCCGGCGATGTCGGCCGGGCGTTCGACTCGGCGGTCGCCGCTGGACTCGCGGCCGAGGCCGTCTATGCGTTCGCCGACGCCGACGAGCACCTGGCCCGAGCCGTGGCGCTGGCGCGACAGTTGCCGGAGGGAGCGTTCGTCCCCCTGGACGTCGACCGGGTCGAGTTGCTCGCCCACTCCGCCCAGGCCGCGCATCTGGCCGGCCACGGTGACCGCGCTGTCGCCGCGGTCCGAGCCGCGCTTCCGATGGCGGCCGATCCGGCGCGGCAGGCTCAGTTGCTCGAGCGGGAGGGCGCCTACCGGTTCAACACCGGGGAGTTCGCCGAGGCGGAGGCGGCGTACCAGGCCGCCCTCGACCGGGTCGAGGGGCAGCCGTCGACGCCGACCCGAGCTCGCGTCTATGCCGGCCTCGGGATGCTGGCGATGGCGTCGACCCGACTCGCCGCCGCCGCGGCCGCCTGCCGGCAGGCGATCGACATCGCGGCCGCGGTCGGCGAGGTGCGGGAGGAGGGTCGGGCGCTCAACGCGCTCGGCGTCGTCACGGCCTACGGCGGCGACTTCGAGTCCGGGATCGCCTACCTGCGCCGCTCGCTCGCGATCGCCGTGCAGATCGACGATCCCGACGATCTGGGAGCCGCCTACATCGACCTGACGCACGTGCTGTGTCTCGCCGGCGAGTTCGACGAGGCGGCAGAGGTCGGACGGGCCGGCATCGACGAGTTGAGCCGGGTCGGACTCGTACGCCAGGACGGCAGCTTTCTGCAGGGCAACGTGGCCGAGTCGTTGATCAAGTCGGGTCGGTGGGCCGAAGCGGCAACCCTGCTGGCCGATGCCTCCGCGTCTCGACCGCAGGGCTTGCGGGTGCATCCGCTGCTGGTCCAGTGCGCTCGACTCGCCCTCGCGACCGGCGACCTGGCCGAGGCCGCCGGCTGGATCAAGCAAGGCACGGCGCTCGCGTCCGACGGCGGTGTGCCCGACGCCTGGCGGCGGGAGATGCTGGAGGCCGATGCCGAGCTCGCGCTATGGCGGCGACAGCCCGAGCGGGCGGCCGACCTCGTCGACGAGGGGCTGGAGCTCGTGGAGTGCGGCGACGAGCAGCGCTTCGCCGGGCCGCTGGTCGCGTTGGGCCTGCGGGCCGCCGCCGACGCGGCCGAGGACGCGCGAGCCCGACGGGCCGCCCGGGCCGAGGCGGTGGCCGTCGATCACGGGCTGGCCCTGGCCGAGCGGGCCCGCCGGCTCGACCCGGATCCGCTCGACCCGGACCGCGCCTGGTGCCCCGACGGACCGGCGTTGGCTCTGACCGCTCAGGCGGAGCTCGCTCGGCTGGAGAGCCGGGCCGACGCACGTCGCTGGGACTTGGCCGCCGATGCATGGGCTCGGATCGGCCGGCCGTTGCCCGAGGCGTACGCCAGGTGGCGCGAGGCGGACGCGACGGTACGGGCCGACCGTGGGACCGAGCGGGGCCTGGTCGCGGTGCGCCGGGCACACGAGCTCGCCACCGGACTCGGCGCCGCTGGGCTGGCCGGCGAGGTCGTCGAGCTCGCCCGCTGGTACCGCATCGACCTCACCGGCGCCGACGTCGAGGCAGCGACCGACGTCGAGGCAGCGGCCGGGTCGACGGGGCCCGAGGCCGAGGAAGCAGCGCCGGCGGCGATCGTCGAGATGGGCCTGACCCCGCGAGAGCTCGAGGTGCTTGCGGGGCTCGCGGCCGGGCAAACCAACCGCGAGCTGGCCGACTCGCTTTTCATCAGCGTCAAGACGGCGAGCGTCCACGTCTCCAACATCTTGCGCAAGCTCGACGTGGACGGCCGGGCCGAGGCCGCCCGAGTCGCCTATCGCCTCGGGTTGGACCGCGGGAGCTGACGTCAGAGTTCGGCCGCCCAATCGCGCTGCTCGAGGGCGGTCCTGACGTGATCGAGGAAGCCGGCGGCATACCCGCTGCCGACGATGGCGTGGTCGAAGCTCAGCCCGAGCGTGCCGACCGGGTGCACGGCGACGGCGTACTCCCCGGGCTCGCGCTCGACGGCGATCGGCATCGGCCGCACCCCGCTGGTCGTCAGCGCCGCCACCTGTCCCGGCCCCAGCGGCGGCGATGACAGCAGCATCCCGTGCGGCGTCGCGTCGACGATCGTGAACGTGCACCCGATTGCTCCACGCCGTTCGCGCGCCTGCGCCTCAGCGTCGGCGATCCGGTCGGCGAGGCTCCGCAGTCGCAGCCCGTCGGCGTCGCGAATGACCGGCAGTGCCGGCGGGCCGGTCGGGTCGAGATCGACGTGGATGCCGAGGTGAACCGGCCGGCGGATCGAGACGACGTGGTCGCCGAGCTGCGCGTTGAGGTACGGGTAGGCGGTGAGTGCATCGACGACGGCCCGGGCGACGAACGCCGGGTATCCCGGTACGTCCGCGCCGGCTTCGCGGCGCGCCCGGTCGACCGCGTGGAAGTCGACCTCGGCGGCGACGAAGGCGGTGGTCGACTCTTTGCGCCGAGATTGCGCGTCTGCCCCGCCGAGATCCGTCGACGGGTATGTGCCCGACCTCGCGGGCGGGGCAGACGCCTGCGCCGAGGCGACGTCGGCCGCCAGGATCCGACCACTCGGTCCGGTGCCGATGACGTCGTCCTCGCGCAGACCGGCGTCGTGCAGCATCCGACGGGCGCGGGGGCTGGTCCGATGGCGGGTGTTGGGCGGACGGGGGTCGGCGGCGACGATCATGTGGGGATGCCTCCCTCCGACGAGGACATGGCCTTCTGAACTGTGGTGACGATCCGTTCGACCGAGGGCAGCGCGAAGTCCTCGAGTGCGTCGGCTGCGGGCAACGGGATGTGCGGCGTCGTGATCCGTATCGGTGGGCCGTCGAGATCCCAGAAGACCTCCTCGCCGATGATCGACATGACCTCGCCGCCCCAGCCGCACAAGCGCGGGTTTTTCTCCACGGTGAAGACCCGACCCGTGTCGCTGACGGACTCGAGAATCGTCTGGGTGTCGAGCGGCACCAGCGATCGGACGTCGACGACCGTGCAGTCGATACCGGCGCCGTCGAGTTGGTCGGCCGCCTCGATCGCCCGCGGCGTCATGTTGCCGAGCGCGAGGATCGTCGCGTCGACGCCGTGGCGGCGGATGGCGGCGGTGCCGAGGGTGTCGACGATCTCGCCATCGGGGACCTCGTCGCGCACCGGATAGAGCGCCTTCTCCTCGAGCAGCACGACCGGGTCCGGGTCACGTACGGCGGCTGCCATGAGTCCGACGACGTCGCGGGCGTTGGACGGCACGACCACCTTGAGGCCGAGAATTGCCATCATCCAGTTTTCGACGCTCTGCGAGTGTTGCGCGCCGAAGCGCAGGCCGCCGCCGTTGCCGGACCGGACGACGAGCGGGAACGACATCTGGCCCGCTGTCATGTAGCGCGACTTCGCGATCTCGTTGGCCAGGATGTCCCAGCAGACGGCGAAGAAGTCGCTGAACATGATCTCCGCGATCGGCCGCATCCCGGTCATTGCGGCCCCCATCGCGGCGCCGAGGATGGCCTGCTCGCTGATCGGGGTGTCGCGGACGCGCCGGTCGCCGAACTCCTCCAGCAGCCCGACCGTGCCCTTGAAGACGCGCCGGCGGCCGCGACGTCTTCGCCGATGAGCACGACGCTCTCGTCGCGTCGCATCTCCTGGGCGATGCCGCGGGCGATGGCCTCGCGATAGGTCAGTTGCGCCATGCTGAGCCTCCGTCCGCCCACAGGTCGGTCATGACGAGGTCGGCGCCGGGCTCCGCGGCGTCTCGCGCTTCCTGCGTGGCGCGCTCGACCACAGCGTCCACGTCGGCCTCGATGCCCTCGAGCTCCGGCTCGGTCGCGCCGATCTCGAGCAGGCGGTCTCGATACATCGGCAGCGGGTCCTTGGCGAGCCACTTCTGCACTTCGTCGTCGGGCCGATACTTGCCCGGGTCGGCGCGCGAGTGGCCGCCGTGGCGATAGGTCTTGGCCTCGATCAGGCTGGGACCGGCGCCGGCCCGGGCATGGGCGATCGTGGTGGACGCCGCGACGTAGACCGCGTCCGGGTCGTTGCCGTCGACGATCAGCGGTTCGAGTCCGTATGCACCGGCGCGGTCGGCCGCTGGGTGCTGTACTGCGGTGACCTTGTCGATCGGCGTGTACTCCATGTAGAGGTTGTTCTCGCAGACGAAGACGATCGGCAGCCGCCAGATGACGGCGAAGTTGAGGGCCTCGTGAAATGCGCCGATGTTGGTCGTACCGTCGCCGAAGAAGCAGACGGCGACCTGGTCCGTACCGCGATATTGGGCGCTCCACGCGGCGCCGTTCGCGATCGGGAGGTGGGCGCCGATGATCGCGTACGAGCCCATGACGCCGTGCTCGACGCTGGTCAGGTGCATCGAGCCGCCCTTGCCCTTCATCAGGCCGTTTTCGCGGCCGAGCAGCTCGGCGAGCACCGGCGTCATCGGTACGCCGCGAGCCAGCGTGTGGGCGTGCCCGCGGTAGGTCGCGAACGAGTAGTCGTCCGCTCGCATCGCGACGCCGAACCCGGCGGCAATCGCCTCCTGTCCGATCGACAGATGGCTGGTGCCCTTGACCAGGCCCTCCATGAACAGTCGATAGGCGCGCTGCTCGAACTGGCGCAACTCGACGCACAGCCGGTACAACGCGAGTCGGGTCTTGAGCGAGATGTCGCCGACGGCCGCAGCGGGCGGTGCGTCGTCGCGATGCGCGGGCTTTCTAATAGGCATTGGCGATCACGAGCTCCTGAGCCGGAAAGAGCGTAATGACGGCTGGACCGTCTTCGGTGAGTACGACCTCCTCTTCGATGCGGGCGGCCGAGTAGCCGTCGTCGGCCGGGCAGTAGGTCTCGAGTGCGAAGACCATGCCTGCCCGGAGCTCCACCGGGTCCTTCATCGAGTTGAGCCGCGAGATGATCGGGCGCTCGTGCAGGCCGAGGCCGAGCCCGTGCCCGAACTGCAGCCCGAACGCCGCCATCTCGTCGACGAACCCGAACTCGGTCGCCTTCGGCCAGACCGCCGCGACCTCGTCGGTGCCCACGCCCGGGCGTACGACGTCGATCGCGGCGTCCATCCACTCGCGTGCTTTGGTGTACGCGTCCTGCTGGCTCGGTGTCGCACTCCCGACACCGAACGTGCGGTAGTAGCAGGTGCGATAGCCGTTGAACGAATGGATGATGTCGAAGAACGCCTGGTCACCGGGGCGGATCAGGCGATCGGTGAAGTTGTGCGGATGCGGGTTGCAGCGCTCGCCGGCGATTGAGTTGACCGCCTCGACCTGGTCCGAGCCCATCTCGATCAGGCGCTTGGCGGCGAGTGCGACGATCTCGTTTTCGCGGATGCCGGGTTTGAGCACCTCGACGATGTCTTGGTAGACGCCGTCGACCATCGCGGCGGCCTGCGTGAGCAGCATGATCTCGTCGGATGACTTGACCTGCCGAGCGTCGAGCATTAGCTGCTGGCAGTCGATGACGGTGAGTCCCTGGCGCTGCATCTCGAACAGGAATGCGGGCTCGACGATGTCGACGCCGACCGGTTCGTCGGCCACACCGGCGTCGGTGAGCAAGCCCTTGATCTGGCGGACAGCCGACTCCATCAGCCCGGCGCTCGGCGCGACCGCGCCACGCATGCCGAGCATCCCCGGACGACAGTTGTCCGGTTGCAGCCACGGCGAGTAGATCTGATGATGCCGAGTCGCCGACCCGAAGTCCCAGATCATCGGCTCGCCGCCGTCGGTCAGCAGCGTGTACCGGGTCATCTTGTCGCCGAGCGCGCCGCCGATCCAGGTCTGGGTCGTGTAGCGGATGTTGTAGAAGTCGAAGAGCAGGAAGGCGCCGCATTCGCTCTCGGCCAGCGACTTGCGGACCCGGTCGAGGCGGTAGGACCGGAGCCGGGCGAAGTCGACCCGTTCCTCGTAGTCAACGCCCATATGGCCGGGCGCGGGCAGCGGGCGCATGTCACTCTCCCCCGGAGTCCAGCCCGTCGGTGACCTCGGCGTCCTCCGACGTCAGCTCGACGCCAGAGCGGCGGGCCTGCTCGAGCAGAAGGGTGGCGAAGTCCTCCTTGTCGTAGCCGGCGCCGATCGCCGACGCGACCAGTTGCGCCGTGAGTGCGGCGACCGGCATCGGCACGCCTAACCGCTTGCCCGCGTCGAGCCCGAGTTCGAAGTCCTTGAGCAGCAAGGGATTGGTGAACGACGGCGTGAAGTCGAGGTTGACCAGCGCGGGTGTCTTGTAGCGGCTGAAGGTTGATCCCATGACCGAGTCGTTGAGGAAGTTGAGGAAGGCTTCCCGGCTGGTGCCGCCGCGTTGCGCGAGCAGGGTGATCTCGGCCAGCGACTGGGTGACGACACCGAGCAGCACGTTGTGGCAGATCTTGACGAGGCGGGCGACCTCGCCCTCTCCGACGTACGTCACGCCGCGGCCGAGCTGTGAGAGCAGTGGCAGCACCTCGTCGTACGCCGCCCGTGGCCCCGACACCGCCAGGGTCAGCATGCCGGCCTCGACGACGGAGGGATTGCCGCTGACCGGGGCGGCCAGCAGATCGGTGCCACGCTCGGCCGCGGCCGCTCGCACCGTTTCGGAGGACTCCGCGGACACCGTGGAGCAGTCGACGAGGACCCGAGGACTCGGCCCGTCGCCCGACAGCATGCCGTTGTCGCCGAGCACGACGTCCTCGAAGTCGGTCGAGGCCGAGACCATCGTGAAGACCACGTCACGGTCGGCGAGCTCGCACGGTCCGTCGACGACGGTGGCCCGCTCACCGGCGACGCCTTCGGCCTTTGACCGGGTGCGGTTGTAGATCGCGACGTCGTGTCCAGCAGAGACGAGTCGATGCGCCATGGCGGCCCCCATTCGCCCGGCGCCGATCCACCCGATCCGCTGCCCGTCCGATGCCACGTGCACCCTCCCGGCTTGACTGCAATCGGTTGCAATACTGACTCGGCGAAAGCCACGCGTCAAGATGCGGGCTTCGTCCCACCGTCGCGATGTTACGAGCGCAACCGATTGCGGTCGCCAACCTTGGGGCCGAGATTGCGCGTCCTGACCGCCTCACCTCGGACGCGCGCGCGATCGGGCTGGTCGTCGGCGAGCGCTTTCATCGACGTCTTTCGGCGGGCCTTCGGCCATACGCCCGGTGCCCACCAACGCTGACGGCTCGCGGGGCGAACGGCTCATGAGGACGGCCTCATAAACGGTTCATCCGGACCTCACGTCCTGAGCCGACGATGGCCGCATGACCAAGACATCCTCACCGCCTCGCCCGGCTGGTCCGCCCGGCCCGGCCGGTCCGGGGATGATCGAGTGGCTGATGTCGGTGGCAGCCGGCGCCGAGCTGTTCGCCGACGTGCCGGAGTCGACGATGTATCCGGCCGAGGCTCGCGTGGTCCGCTCCGCCGGCGACGAGCGCCGCCGCGAGTTCGGCACGGTCCGCTACTGCGCTCGGCAGGCCTTGCTGCGGATCGGCGTGCCGGCGGCCCCGGTGCTCCCGGACGCGGACGGCGTACCCCTCTGGCCGACCGGTGTCGTCGGCAGCATGACGCATTGTGCGGGCTACCGGGCCGCCGCGGTCGCCTACGCCACTGACCTGGCCGGACTCGGCATCGACGCCGAGCCGCACGCCCCGCTACCCCCGTCGACACTCGACCTGGTCCTGCGAGACGACGAGCGGATCGAGCACCTCGTTCTCGCCCAGGCGTACCCGCGGCTGCACTGGGACCGCCTCCTGTTCTGCGCGAAGGAGGCGGTCTACAAGGCGTGGTTCCCGCTCACTCGGCGCTGGCTCGGCTTCGCCGACGTCGCTCTCGAGGTGCACCCCGACGGCAGGTTCCGGGCGCACCTGACCGTGCCAGCGCCGACCGCGGCCGGCCTCGAAATGACCCGGATGGACGGGCGATGGGCCGTCGGGCGCGGCCTGATCGTTGCGGTCGCGACCCTCGGTCGACCGTCGCATGGCCGCTCGGTTCGGACTCGGTCGTCATGAGCCTCGAGATCGCGGCGTCGACCCAGCCGGCCGTCGAGCACCGGTTGGCCGAGCTCCTCACGTCCCTGGTGGCAGACCAGCGGTCGACCCGCACAGCCACTTCTTCGACGACCTCGGCGCCGACTCGCTGGTGATGGCCCACTTCTGCGCCCGGATCCGCAAGGACGCCGACCTGCCTGCGGTGTCGATCAAGCAGGTCTATCGTCACCCCACGATCCGGGATCTGGCGGCGGAGGTGGCCCGCGATGGCGATCCGGCGGTCGTCTCGGACCGGCCGGAGACGACCACGATCCCGCAAGCGACACCAGCCGCGCCGCCGATCCGGACCTGGCAGTACGTCCTCTGCGGCGCCCTGCAGCTGCTGCTTCTGGTCTCCGCGGCCGTCGGGCTCGCTCTGGTCGTGGCCGGCGGGTACGAATGGATGTCGGCCGGCTCCGGGGTCGTCGACGTCTACCTGCGGGCCGTCGGCTTCGGGGCGATCACCTTCGTGGGCCTGAGCGTCCTCCCGATCCTGGCGAAGTGGGCGCTGATCGGTCGGTGGCGGTCCGGCCGGGTCCGGCTGTGGAGCCTGGCCTACGTCCGGTTCTGGCTGGTGGCCACGCTGGTCCGAACGAGCCCGCTGGTCCTGTTCGCCGGCACACCGCTCTACCCGCTCTATCTGCGGGCCCTGGGCGCGAAGGTAGGCCGTGGCGTCGCGATCTTCTCGCGCAACGTGCCGGTGTGCACCGACCTGCTCACCATCGGCGACGGCGCGGTGATCCGGCCGGCGGCGTACTTCGGCTGCTATCGGGCGAGGGCCGGTGAGATCGAGATCGGGGCGGTCTCCCTCGGCGCCGGCTCGTTCGTCGGCGAGGCTTCGGTCCTCGACATCGACACGTCGCTGGGCGACCGTGCGCAGCTCGCCCACGCGTCCTCGCTGCATGCCGGGCAGGCGGTCGCGGCCGGCGAGCATCGAAACGGCTCACCGGCCGAGCCGACCGACGTGGACTACGGGCGGGTCGACCCGGCACGGTGCGGCGCCGTACGTCGGGTCGGCTACTCGATGGCGCAGCTGGTCAAGATCGTGCTGCTGCAGTTGCCGATCGCGATCGGCGGTCTGACGCTGCTGATCGAGGGGGTCCCGCGGCTGCGCGGCCTAATCGGGTCGGGGCCGCTGGCTCTCACGAGCCGGGCCCTCTACTGGGACGCTCTGATCGGGTCGGCCGTCCTCTTCTTCGGTGGCGCGCTGGTCGGTCTCCTCGTCGTCATCACCATCCCGCGACTGCTGCAGCTCGCGATCCGACCCGGTCGGGTGTATCCGTTGTATGGCCTGCACTACGGACTGCATCGGGCCGTCGCGCGACTCACCAACGTCCGGTTCTTCGGCGTCCTCTTCGGCGACAGCGCCGCAATCGTGCCCTACCTCCGTGGCGTCGGGTACGACCTGACGCCCGTCGAGCAGACCGGGTCGAACTTCGGCCTGGACACCCGGCACGACAACCCGTACCTCTGCTCGGTCGGAACCGGGACGATAGTGGCCGACGGCCTGGCGATGCTCAACGCCGACTACTCGAGCACGTCGTTCCGGCTGTCCCGGGCGAGGATCGGGTCCCGCAACTTCCTCGGTAACAACATCGTCTATCCCGCTCAAGGTCGGACCGGAGACGACTGCCTGCTCGCGACGAAGGTGCTGGTCCCGGTCGACGGTGCGGTACGCGAGGGCGTCGGCCTCCTGGGATCGCCGAGCTTCGAGATCCCGCGAACGGTACAGCGGGACCGACAGTTCGACCACCTGCGGACCGGACCTGAGTTCCGTCTGCGGTTGGCCGCGAAGACCCGCCACAACGTACGCACGATGGCGCTCGTCCTGCTCGTCCAGTGGATCTTCGTCGTCGCACTCACGATCATCGGTCTGACCGCCGCCGACCTCTACGACTCGCTCGGCGCCGCCGCGATTGCCGGAGCCAGCCTCGCGGCCCTGGTGTTCGGCCTCGGCTACTCCGTCCTGGTCGAACGGGCCAGCACCGGCTTCCGGTCGCTTCGACCCCGGTACTGCTCGATCTACGACCCGTACTTCTGGTGGCACGAGCGCTACTGGAAGCTCAGCACGGAGCCGCCGCGCCTCCTCAACGGCACTCCGTTCAAGGGCATGGTCTGGCGGCTCCTGGGCGTACGGATCGGCGCTCGGGTCTTCGACGACGGCTGTCTCATGATCGAGAAGACCCTCGTCGCCATCGGGGACGACTGCGTGCTCAACACGGGGAGCATCGTCCAGCCCCATTCGCAGGAGGACGGCAGCTTCAAGTCCGACCGCGTCTCGATCGGGGCCGGCTGCACGGTCGGTGTGGGCGCGCTCGTCCACTACGGCGTCGCGATCGACGACGGCGCCGTCATCGCTCCCGACTCGTTCGTGATGAAAGGCGCCGACATCCCCGCGCACACGCACTGGGGCGGCAACCCGGCCCGCGAGCTTGAAGGGAGCAGCCGATGACCGCGATCCCGACCTGGACCCTCGATCCGGTGGCTGGCGTTGCCGAGCACTCGGTGTCGATCCCCGCCGACCATCTGACGGCGCTGCGACGCCTGGCCACTGAGCTGGACGTCGATCTCGGCGCGGTGCTGCTGGCGGCCCACGCCGTCGTCCTGGCCGCCCTGTCCGGAGAGCGCGTCGTGACAACCGGGCACGTCCCGGCCTCCGGCGGGCCGCCGACGTCGTGTCGCCTGTCGACCGCGGTCGACACCTGGCGCGAACTGGTCGTGGCGGCGGCTGATGCCGACCCGCTCGACGCCGGGGCCGAGTACGAGGTCGATGTCGACGCGAGCTGCGCGGCCGAAACCGCCCTGGCCGACTCGACGGTGCTGCGCGTGACGTACGTGCCGCCGGACGGCCTGCGGCTGTGCTACCGCACCGACCGGCTCGACTCCGAAGCCGCGGCTCGGATCGCCGGCTATCACCGAACCGCACTGGCCCGGATCGCCGCCGCTCCGGACGCCGATCCTCGACGGGCGGAGCTGTTGTCCGTCGCCGAGGTGCGTCACCAGCTCGATGGCCTCGCCGGACCGTGTCGGGAGCTGCCCGACCGCCGAGTCCACGAGCTGTTCGAGCAGCGGGTCCGGACCGACCCGGACGCAGTCGCGGTGGCGCACGGCGACCGGCGGTGGACCTACCGAGACCTCAACTCCCGCGCCAACCGCCTGGGTCGGGCACTGCTCGCCCGCGGACTGCGCCGGGAGGACGTCGTCGCGGTCGTGACCGAGCGGAACCTCGACTGGGCGGCCGCCGTGCTCGCGGTGTTCAAGGCCGGCGGCTGCTACCTGCCGATCGAGCCGCATTTCCCGGCCGAGCGGATCGCGACCATGCTGAACCGGGCCGACTGTCGGCTGGCGCTGACCGAGTCGGGCAGCACGGCGAACCTCGACCGCGCCCTCCGTACGGTGCCGGGAACCGAGGCGGTGTGGGTCGAGACGGCGTACTCCGAGGGCGACTCCACCGGCGATCTCGGCATCGACGTCACCGCCGACCAGCTCGCCTACCTCTACTTCACCTCGGGCTCCACCGGCGAGCCGAAAGGCGCGATGTGCGAGCACGCAGGCCTGCTCAACCACCTCTACGCCAAGATCGACGACCTGCGGATCGACGCCACCGACGTCGTCGCGCAGACCGCACCGCAATGCTTCGACATCTCGCTGTGGCAGCTCGTGTCGGCGCTGCCGGTCGGTGGCCATACGAGAGTCGTGGAGCAGGAGGCTGTCCTCGACGTCGAGCGCTTCGTCGACACGATCGTCGACGGCCGGGTGAGCGTGCTCCAGGTGGTGCCGTCCTACCTCGACGCGGTGCTCGCGTACCTCGAGGAGAATCCGCGGCCGCTTTCGGACCTGCGGTGCGTGTCGGTCACGGGCGAGGCGCTGCCGATGGAGCTGGCCCGGCGCTGGTTCGCCGCGCGGCCCGGGACCACGCTGGTCAACGCCTACGGCCTGACCGAGACGTCGGACGACACCAACCACGAGGTGATGGACCGGGCGCCCGCCGGGTCGCGGGTCCCGCTCGGTCGGCCCGTCAACAACGTCGGCGTCTACGTCGTCGACGAGGAGCTGGCTCTGGTGCCGCTCGGTGCGCCGGGGGAGATCGTCTTCTCAGGCGTCTGCGTCGGCCGGGGGTACGTCAACGACCCCGACCGGACGCGACGGGCGTTCCTGACCGACCCGTACCGACCGGGCGAGCGGCTCTATCGCAGCGGCGACTTCGGCCGGTGGCGTCCGGACGCCAGCTTGGAGTTCCTCGGCCGGCGGGACGCGCAGGTGAAGGTCTCCGGCTTCCGGATCGAGATCGGTGACGTCGAGAACGCGCTGGTCCGGCTGCCGGGAGTCGGCCAGGCCGCGGCGGTCGTCGCCGAGCCGGCCGGTGGGAGCAAGCAACTGGTGGCGTTCTGTTCGGGCCGGCGACTGGAGGCCCACCAACTCCGCGACCGCCTCGGTCAGTGGCTGCCCGACTACATGCTTCCGGCGGCCGTCCATTGGCGGGACAGCCTGCCCCTGAACGCCAACGGCAAGATCGACCGGAAAGCGCTGGCCCAACTGGCCGCTGACCTCGACGGCGGATCGCCGGACCTCGACGCGCCACGGACCTCGACCGAGCGGCGACTGGCGGCGGCGTGGGCGACGGTGCTCGGCGTCCCGGTCGACCAGATCGGCCGCCGCGACCACTTCTTCGAGCGCGGCGGCACGTCGCTCGTGGCCGTGAAGCTCGTGGTCACCCTGCGGCGGACGGTCTCCCTCCAGGACGTCACCCGCCGCCCCGTCCTCGCCGACCTGGCCGCCGAGATCGACCGACGCGAGAACTGAACGAAAGGGAAGCGACATGCCCACCTCTACTCCGATGTCCTTGCTCGACCTGGAGTTGACCGCCGAACGGCCGCCGATCGTCCGCGTCGGGACGGTGGACGACCCGGCGGGCTGGGTCGACCTGAACCGACCGGCACTGCGCGCGGTCGTCCTCGAGTACGGCGCGGCCCTGGTCCGCGGCCTCGGGTTGTCCGAACCCGCCGGGGTCGACGCGGTCTTTCGTCGGCTGGGCGGCGACCTGATGACCGAGCGGGAGGCCTTCGCCGTCCGACAGTCGTACGCCGAAGGCGTCTACTCCTCACCGGCCTGGCCACCGAACCAGCCGATGTGCATGCACCACGAGCTGAGCTATCGCACCGAGGTGCCTGGCCTGATGTTGTTCGCCTGCCTGACGCCACCGGCGACCGGTGGAGCGACCGCTCTCGCCGACGCGCCGACGGTCTTGGACGCGCTGCCGCCGGGCCTGGTGGCCCGCTTCGAACGCGAGGGCTGGCTACTCACCCGGTCGTACCACGGCGACGTCGGGGCGTCCGTCGCCGATGCGTTCGGGACCGGCGACGTCGGTGCGGTCGAGCGCTACTGCCGGGCCAATCAGATCGAGGTCGAGTGGCTGCCCGACGGCGGGCTGCGCACCAGGCAGCGACGCCCTGCCGTCGTCCAGCACCCGGTGACCGGGGCGCGTTGCTGGTTCAACCAGGTCGCG
>Ga0190270_10000057_pt1 | contig 53347 bp, 51 predicted proteins | sample Popmic320T_FD_133748 | JGI IMG/M metagenome (GOLD analysis project Ga0190270, IMG submission 133748) | Populus adjacent soil microbial communities from riparian zone of Weber River, Utah, USA - 320 T | ecosystem: Environmental > Terrestrial > Soil > Riparian zone | place: USA: Utah | collected...
CGCGCCTCGGGCGATGTACGCTCACTTCGAAGTAGCGCGCTCGTGCGATCCCCTCGAGCCGCTCGCGGTCGCGCGTGAAGTTTCTCGCTCCCGGCGCGTTGCTTGCGCCCTCCTTCACCAGCACGGCTCCGGCGGGGAGCGCGAGTTGCGGGGTGATGCGGACGCGGTGGCGTTGCGCGTGCGGCAGGAGCAGGTCGGCGTGGGCGGCGAGACGCTCGTCGACGTAGACGACGGGCGCGTCGAGCGAGGTCAGCGCGGCGAAGGTCGGGGATGGCGTCGTGTGTACGACCCGTAAGACGGGCCAGGTCCAGACGATCAGCAGCGCCGTCAGGGCGGCGAGCGTCACGGATCTTCCACGGCTCGGAATCCCTTCCGCGGCGAGCAGGGCGAAGAGCGGCATGTAGGCGATCGAGAAGCGGCTCGCGCTGTGGAAGTCGAGGTAGAGCCAGGCGAAGAGCAGGAACGGACCGAAGATTGCGAGCGCGAGCCAGGGGCGGCGGCGCAGCCCGAGGAGTGCGAGCAGCGCGATGGCCAGATTGATCGGGAGGGCGCGGAAGGGGCGGATGAAGAAGTCGTCCGCTACCTGCGGCAGCCAGGGGCGGATCGGGCTGAGGAACGAATCGGCTTCGCGGATATAGCGCTCGTGGCGGGTGAGCGTCTCGCGATACATCTCCCAGCCGCCGCTCAGCGAAGCGGCGGCGCCGAAGCTCGCGACGACGATGACGGCGATGATGAACGCGCCGGCGAGCGCGGTGCGGCGCCGCTGCCGGAACGCGAGCACGAACGGCACGAACCCGATCAGCAGATTCTGCGGACGGAAGCCGGCCGCGATTCCGAGCACCACCGCGCCCGCGAGCAGCGATGCGTCGCTGGTCCTGCCTCGCAGCAGCAGCGCGCATGCCGCCAGCACGAGCACGAGCGACGGCACGTCGCTGAAGGCGGTGCCGCCGAAGAACCAGACGTTCGGCAGGAACGAGAGCAGGAGCGCGGAGGCGGTGGCCACGAACGGCGTGGCCCGCAGCTCGCGCGCGAGGAAGAACATCGCCGGAAAGACGAGCAGCGACGAGAGGAACGTGATGGTCTGCAGCGCGTGAAACGCGTCGAGCGGCACGAGCCTGGCGGCGGCGATGAAGAGCGGAAAGCCGGGGGGATGGGGATGGTGCGCGGTGACGTCGTAGTCGCGCAGCGCGAGCGCGAACAGCGCTTCGTCCCAGTCCCACAGCGTCAACGACAGCGCCGGCCAGCGCATCACGGCCGCGAAGAGGCCGAGGGACCAGGCGGCGAGGCGTTCGTTGCGCGTCACAGCCGGTTCCACGTGATGTCGCGCAGCATGAATGCGAGCTCGCGGTCGTCCAGCTCACCGCGTCGCGCGGGGATGAAGACGTCGCTGACCTCGATGATCAGCCGGTTCGGCTGGTCGTGGTGTCCCGTGAGGACGTAGCGCACTTCGTTTTCGCGCCTGGTCACAGGCACCGTTGCGACCACGTGGCCGTTCAGGCGGAACGTGACGGTCACGGGTGCCTTCATCGCTTCCAGCGGCACGGTGAAGACGATCCGCAGTTCCGCCTCCCTTGGCGTCGGCGCGAGGAGCATGAGCGATCGCTGCTTTGCCCAACGCCACGAGTAGTGGATGTCACCTTCCTGTCCGTACCATCCTTCGCCGAACTTCACGACGCTCGCGGACGGCTGCACGTACGACTCGAAGTTCCGCTTGGTGACGATGTTCCAGAGGCGCGTGTACGGACGGCGGAAGCGGACCGCGCTGTGGGCACTGGTCGGGCCGTTGCCGACGTACCAGCCACGGGCCGCGTCGGGATGTTTGATGATGGCCAGCGTATCCACCGGCCGCACCTGCCTGTGTTTCGGTGCGTAGTAGCTCATCCACGGCCAGATGCTGTCGTCGACGAAGACGACGTCCGTCAGCGGCACATTTTCCCGTACCCACATCGCCGCGGCCACCGGCGGCGAGGCGGTGGTGCGCGGCACTTCGAAGGCGGAAAGCTCCCACGTCACCAGGCGTCCGACGATGATTGCCACGAACGCAATCCGCAGCGCCGGTGCCGCGCGCGGGTGCAGGCGCGAGACTAGCCTCCCCAGGACGACGGTTCCCTGGACGGCGAGCAGCACGATGCCGGCGATGTAGTTCAGCGAGAAGCGGCTCGAGCCGAGGGGATTCGTGCTCAGCATGGCGAAGAGGAAGAACGGTCCGAACGTCAGCAGCACCTCGAGCGCGGGGCGCCCCTTGCGGCGTATGGCCGCATCGAGGATCGCGACCGCCGCGAGGAGGTTCATCAGGAGCGAGACCTTGCCGGCCTCGTACGGATCGAGCTGGATCAGCGCCACTTCCCACAACGGCGGCCGCACCGCGGCGCTGTAAGCATCGGCGATCCTGATGTACGCGCTGTGCGCCTGGAACGCGGCGATGTAGGCGTCGACGCCGGTCGCGGCGATCGCGCCGCCGTAGCCGATGGCGACGAGGGCGACGACCAGCAGCGAAGCGCCGAGCACCGTCCCCCACCGCTTCGCGCGCACGAAGCGGATGGTGGCAATCGTCCAGGGAAAGACCGCCACCACGGCGTTCTGCGGACGGAAGAGCACGCCGGCCGAAAGCAGGAGCGCGCCGAGATAGTAGCGGCGTGCGGCGGGATCGTCCTCCGCGTGCGCGACGCTGCTCATGTACGCACCGACCGAGGCAAGGAACAGGATCATCGCCGGAACGTCGCTGAAGGCGGTGCCGCCGTAGAACCAGACGTTCGGCAGGATCGCGAAAACGATCCCGGCCGCGAGCGCGCCGTGGAAGTCGATGCGGAACGTTCGCGCCACCCAATACATCACCGGGAAGGCGAGCATCCCGGCGATCACGTTGATCGTTTGCAGCGCGTGGAAATCGGTGTCGGTGAAGATCCGCGCGATGCGCCCGAGGACGATGTAGAGAGGGAAGCCGGGCGGGTGGGGGTAATGCGCCCCGACGTTGTAGTCATTGAGCGCGAGGGAGAAGAGGACTTCGTCCCAGTCCCACGGCGTCTTCGAAAGGGCGGCGAAACGCGTCAGCGCCAGGATCACGGTCGCGATCGCGACCGCGTAACGCTGCTTGCGCGTGCTGTAAGTACCGCCTGACTCCATTCAGGTCGCGCATTGTGCCGGAAAACCCGCGGCACCGTTCTCGCAAAATTGCGCGTCCAGATGGCAACCAAGGGCGTTCGACGCCGCTGGACTCTCGATGCGAACGGAATCCGGCGGGAGGGAACGAAGCAGACGGGCTTTACCTATCGGCTGCCTGACGGCACAGCTGTGTCCGACGAGAAGGTGCTGGCGCGCATTTCGAAGCTGCGCATCCCCCCGGCATGGCAGAACGTCCGCATCGCCCGCGGTGACGCCTCCCCCCTCCAGGTCCTCGGCGTCGACAAGAAGGGGCGCACGCAGTATCTCTATCACTCCCGCTTCCGCGCCCAGCGCGAGGAGGCGAAGTTCAAGCGCGTGGTCGAATTCGGTGAATCACTCCCGGCCCTCCGCCGCCGCGTGCGGACCGACCTCAAAGGGGACGCGCTGGAGCGGCAACGCGTGCTTGCGGCGATGGTGCGGCTCATCGACCAGGGCTTCTTCCGCATCGGCAACGACAAGAGCGCCGAGGCCGAGTCGACGTTCGGGCTGTCCACCATCCGCGGCTCGCACGTGAAAGTCGACGAGAACGTCGTGCAGTTCGACTACGTCGGCAAATGGCGCAAGAGCCACAAGCGCGCCGTCGACGACGAGGAAGTGGCCGCCGTGGTCGGGCAGCTCAAGAAGATCAAGGGGGCGGAGCTTTTCAAGTTCGAGCAGAACGGGCGCGTCGTCGACGTGAAAGACCGGCACGTGAACGACTACATCCAGTCGAGCATCGGAAAGGACTTCACGGCCAAGGATTTCCGGACCTGGGCCGGCACGCTGCTCTGCTCGATCGCCCTGGCCATGCAGGGACAGGGGACGAGCAAGGCGGAGCGCAAGCGGCGCATCCGCAAGGCGGTCGTGGCCACGGCGGAGCAGCTCGGCAACACCCCCGCGGTCTGCCGCTCGTCGTACATCTGCCCGCGGCTGCTCGACGAGTACATGGAAGGACGGCCGTTCGAGATGCTGCGCAAGACGCGCAAAGGGAGCCCGGTCGTGCGCGTCGGCCTGTCGATGGAGGAGCGGGCGCTCCTGAAGTTCCTGCGCGAGACGATCGCGGACAGGCGCCGCTCGCCGCGAGCCGCCTGACCGCATGCAGATCTCCGTCATCGACGACGTACGCGGCCTGGAGCGGCTGAAGCCGGAGTGGGAAGCGCTGCACGAGGAGAGTGCGGCGGACGGGCTGTTCGCGAGCTGGCTCTGGGCCGAGCTCTGGACGCGGCACTTCGGCCGGAACGAGCCGCTGCGCATCGTCACGGCGCGCGACGGAAAGGGCCACCTGCTCGGCATCGCGCCGATGTCCATCGTCACGCGCAAGGTCGCGCGGGCCTTGGAGGTGAAGACGATGCAGTTCATCGGCGCGTCCGCGCCGGTCGAGCATTTCGATTTCGTGATCCGCCGGGGGCGCGAGCACGACGTGCTGCCGCGGCTCCTCGCGACTCTCTGTTCGATGCGCGTGGACGCGATCGCGCTGCAGAACATCCTCCCCGGCTCGCCGAACGTGGCGCTGCTGCGCGCCAGCGGCGAGTACACCGAGGAGCAGGGGCACGTCGCCCCGTATCTCGTGCTGCCCGACACCATGGAGAAGCTGCTGGCGTCGATCCCGAAGAACCGGCGCGACCGCTTCCGTTTCTTCCGCCGCCGCATCGACCGCTACTCACCCGACTGGACGCTGGCGCAGCTCTCGACGCGTGAGGAGCTGCTGGAAGGATTCGAACAGCTCGTGCGCCTGCACGACGTGCACTGGAAGTCGCGCGGCGAGCCGGGGACGTTCGCGAGCGCGGAGCTGACCGCGTTCTACCGCGAGCTTGCGATGGCGCTCTTCGAGCGCGGCTGGATGCGCATGTTCCGCCTCATGACGGGCGGCAAGGTGGTGTCGGTCGAATACGCGTTCGAGTTCCGCAAGCGCTTTCACGTCTTCACGAACGGCACGGACTTCGACGCCGGCGTGGAGAGCGCGGGAGCGGTGCTGCAGTACCTGCTGATCGAACGCGCCATCGCCGCCGGCATTCGCGAGTACGACTTCATGTGGGGAGAGGAAGAGTACAAGCTGAAGTGGGGAGCGGAGCCGCGTCACGACGTGACGTTCGTGCAGGAGCTCTCGACACGGGCCAGACTGGTGAGGCAGGCGCGGGCGGTGTGGAAGGTGGTGCGCCAGCGGTTTGGAGTGCGGTGACCGCAGTCACCGCTTTTCCTTCGAGCCACAGAGCGCGAGCTGCGCCTCGCGGAGTAAAAGCGGTGACTGCGGTCACCGCACTCCAAACCAGTGTTCCTCAGAACTGCTGTCCGATCCAGAAGCTCGATCTCATCTCGTCTTCCATCACGCTGAGATCGTACCGCCGCGCAAAGTCGAAGTTGAGTTGCATGCCCAGGAGGTTGAACGAGATGCCCAGGCCGACCGCGGCCTGGCCGTCGCGCAGCTTGCCGTTTTCGATGAAGCGCCACGGCTGGCCCTCGAAGTGCGCCGCACCGATGTCGAAGAAGAGCGCGCCGCGCACCTGCTGCAGCACGAGCAGCGGCGTCGCCAGGACGTCGATGAGCGGGAAGCGGAGCTCCACGTTCGCAAAGCCGGCGTGCTGGCCGATGATGGTCCGGAAGTCGTGGCCGCGGAGCGTGTTCAGGCCTCCGAAGTACGAGAAGTTCGGCGCGTTGCCGTCCGCCCAGGAACCGTAGAAGCGCGTCGCCAGCAGCGTGCGCGAGCTGAGCTGGAAGTACTCGCGCCAGTCGAGCGAGAGGTCAGTCGAGAGCGTGCCGCCGTTCTCGATGTCGGGCGAGTACTGCGCGCTGACCTGGTAGCGGCGTCCGGAGATCGGACCGAAGTGCTTCCAGGTGGCGCTGTCGCCGCTGAAGGTGGTGCTGATGAACGGGAAGCTGTCGCGGCGGCGAATGTAGAAGAGCGCCTCCTGCCCTGATTCGGGGTCGCGGAGGTAGAGCGGCTGCCGGTAATCGCGGCTCAGGTACCCGAAGCCCGCCTCGGCGCGGTGGTACCGCGTGAACGGATGGCTGCCGAGCAGCATCGCACCGGTCTCGCGGTACTCCTGCCGCCGCTCCAGATCGTTCTGCTCCTGGTTCACCGCCAGGTAGAACGAACGGTTGTCGAAGATGCGCGCCCCCCAGTTCGTCCGGCGGCGCATGTCGAGGTAGAGGAAGTCGAAGTTCGAGAAGCTGGCCACCGAATCGAGCGAGGCGATGAACCGGCGGTTGCCGAGCATGTCGCTCATGAAGATGGTCGTGCGGGAGATGAAGAGCTGGTCGGAGCTGACGCCGGCGTTCACCGAGACGTCCTCGATGAAGAGGCGGAAGCCGCTCGTGTCCTCGATCTTCTCCTCGTCGATGAAGAACTCGGAGGTGGAGCGGAACACCGAGCGCTCCTCGGCGGCGATCGGCGCCGAGGGGAGCGTCGTCTTCTCCGCCACGCGCAGCGGCTTGTCGGTGGTGGTCGAGTAGAGCCGCCACTGCCCCTTGTAGTAGGACGAGAACACCATCCGCTCTTTGTTGTTCTCGCCGGTGAAGACCACCGGCGTGAAGCAGCCGCCGATCACGTCGGTGAACTGCAGCAGGTCGCCGCTCTCGAGGTCGAGCGAATAGATGTTGAAGGCCGCGAAGTTCGTCGGGTCGGCTTTCGGGGTGTCGCCGTCCGTGCGGGCGACATTTTCCGCATTCTCGAGGATCTGCGACGCGGTCTCGATGTTGCGGCCGGTCTGCTTGTCCGAGGAGAAGAAGAGCCGCTTCCCGTCCGGGGTGAAGTACGCGTCGATGTCGTTCCAGTCGCCGGTGGTGAGCTGGAAGCGCTCGTCCGGCTTGTCGAGATTGAGGCGATACAGCTTCGCGTACTGCTCGCCGACGGACGAATAGATCAGCCACTTGCCGTCCGGCGAGAAGACCGGCGAGCCGTCGAAGAACGCGTCCTGGGTGAGATTGCGGATGTCCCCGTTCGTGGTGTCGTAGAGGAAGATGTCGGGCTGGTTGCCTTCGTACGCGGCGAAGGCGATGAACCGGCCGTCCGGCGAGTACGTGGGGGAGAGCTGCTGCTCGACCTTCATGGCGATGGAGCGGTCGAGGTTCCCGGTGAGCGGATTGATGAGCAGCAGGTTGCGCCCGCGCTCTTTCTTGACGAACAGCGCCACCTGGTCACCGTTCGGCGACCACGCCACGTCGCGGCCCATGTTCGCGCCGGTCGTGAACGATTGCACGACGCCGTACTGGTATTCGCTCGTGTAGCCGGAGGTCAGGTTCTTGAGCAGGCGCCGCTCCGGGATGTTCAGCAGCGCGAGGTCGACGTCCTCTTTGTACGTGGTGAACGCCACGAGCAGGTCGCCCGAGGGGGACGGCACCGGCGAGATCTCGTTGCTCGGATTGTTCGGGTTGATGCGGAACGGATCGCCGTACTCCTGCGGCTCCCCTTTCGCCACGAGCGCGGGGAGGTACTGCTTGCGCAGCCAGGTCCGGAAGCGCGAGTCGAACTCCTCCGGGGTCACGTTGAAGGCGCGCTTGAGCGCGCGATCGACGCTGCTGCCGAGGGTGTTGCGGTACTCGTAGATGAAATCGCGCAGGCCGTCCATGCCGTACTGCTCGGACATGTACTTGAAGACGGCGTGACCGAAGCGGTACGCGAAGTAGCCCTGCGGGTTGAGGGTGATGCGGGGGATGCGGTCGTTCACCACGGCATCGCGCAGGACCATGCGGTCGCGCGAGTCTTCGTCCTGGGCCATGAACGACGCGAGCCCTTCCATCAGCCACGTGGGCGGGTTCGCGGTGACGGTCTTGCCGAACTTCCCCTGGAACAGCACTTCGTATTCGAAGATGTGCGTGAGCTCGTGCGTGAGGAGCTCGAGCAGCTCGTCGTCCGGCATGTCGATCGGCAGCACCATCCGGTTCTTCGCCGGCTCCGCGAATGCGCCAACGCCTTCGGGGATGAAGTTGAGCATGACGTTGCTCTGCTCGAAGGCCGAATGCGTGTGGTAATAGATCAGCGGGATCTTCTTCGAGATCTGGAAGTTGAACTTCTGCGAGAGATCGAGGTACGCGCTCTCGGCCGCATCGACGACGCGCTGGAGCGACTGCCGCTCTTCCTCATAGAAGTAGATGTCGAAGTGGGTGGAGTGGTAGACCTGCCACTTGAAGGTGTCGTAGACGATCTTGTTCTGCCCGAACGGGTAGGCGGGCACGGCCGCAAGCAGGAAGACCAGGAGCGCGAAGACTCTCTTCAAAGTACCTCCGGGTGAACCGAACGATTACTCAGTGAACACGTAACGAGTGCCGGACGTCTCCTGCGCCACGAAGATGCCTACCAGCTGCGCCTCGAGGGCGCGGAGGTTCTCGAACAGGCCGAGGATCTCGTCGTAGTTGCGCTGGTCGAATTCCTTGAAGTCGCGGAAGTTCTCTTCGAGGATCATCTCGCCGGAGTCGGGGTCGAACACGGCCACGTCGATGTCGAAGACGAAGCCGGTCGATTCGACGAGCACCTGGCGGTGATACGTCCGCCCGTCCGCGGGGGAGATGAACTCCTCGGTCTTGTAGCCGGCCTTGTCGTTGATGTCGAAGTCGACGATGCCGCTGACGATGAAGTCGGCGCCGGTGCGCGCGCCGAGCTCTTTCCAGTAATCGCGCGCGTCCTGCAGCGAGCGGATGTCGCTCCCCGGAAGGCGCGTGGGGCCGACGTCGACGAGGCGGAGCTTGGTCGATTTGGCGAGCTGCTTCCGCAGGTAGCGGTTGAACTCCGACTGCACGTCGACCTTCGTGGCGCGGTCGTCGCGCTTCTCCCCTTTCGAGGCGATGACGAACGGCGCGATGGCGATGCGTTCGTCGCCGGTGATCTGCAGCTTCGGCTTGACCGGCAGCTTGAGCTTCACTTCCATCACGTCGGCGGCCGAGAGCGACAGCGGCGTCGACAGCGGCACGGCCAGCGCGAGCGCAACGACGATCGCTTTCATCGGGATCCCTCCTCGGGAGGATTCGTGGTGGTGGCGGGTTCCTGCGGCGGGTTGGCCGATGCGGCCGTGGGCATGGCCGGTGCTGGAATCGGCGCCGCGGCGGTCTTCTCGCCCGCCGCGCCGGGCTGGCGCTTCTTCGCTTTCTGCGTGAACTCGACGAAGCGGCTGTAGTTCTTCTGGATGTACTGGTTCGAGCGGTCGAGGCGGAGCGCTTCGCGATATTCGCGCGCGGCGGCCTCGAAGTCGCCGGTGGCCTCGTACGCCACGGCCAGGTTGTTGTGGGTCATGGCGTTCTGCGGCTCGATCTGCGTGGCGCGCTGGAAGCGGAACCGCGCCTCGCGCCAGAGATTCATCTTCGCCATGCGCACGCCGAAACGCCGCTGCGTTTCCGCGTTCGAGAGATCGCCGCCGCCACCCGAACGGCATGCGTTCAACAGAAGTGCTGCGAGGATCAGCGAAGACGTCGTCAAGAACGCGCGCTTCATCGAGACTCCCTTCTCACAGCGCAGTATACTTGCGCCGTTCCCACCGGCCGGCTCGTCCGCCCGCGCATCGCTGCCTGTCCCGGCACCCATGCACGAATGACCGATGCCGCCCCTCGCGATCTGACGATCGCGCTCTCCCTGCTTCCGTTTCTCACCCCGAACCGGACCCGCTTGCTCCGTGAGCTGTTCGACCCGGTTTACACCGCGTGCAACGCATCCTCGAGACTGCTGCAAGGTCTGCTCAGCGTAACCCCCGAGCAGGCAGACCAGGTGAGGAATCCGTTAACAAACCCGGAGCTGGTCGCAATGCTGCGCGACCGCGTCGTGACTTTGCTCGACGACGAGTACCCGCGCCTGCTCCGCGAGATCCATGATCCTCCGCTCGCGCTGCACTACCGCGGCGACCTGTCGCTGCTCGCCACGCCGGGCATCGCCATCGTCGGCTCGCGCAAGGCCTCGCCTTACGCGATCAACGCCGCGGAGCACCTGTCGCGCAGGATGGCGCCGGCAGGACTGACCATCGTTTCCGGACTGGCGCTCGGTGTCGATTCGGCCGCGCATCAGGCGGCCCTCGACTCCGGTGGCACCACCATCGCGGTCCTCGGCACCGGGATCGACGTGATCTACCCCCGCTCGAACAAACGGCTCTTCCGGCGCATCGCCGAGCGTGGCTTGATCGTGACGGAGTACGCGCCCGGCGCGCCACCGCTGCCTGAGCACTTTCCGGTCCGCAACCGGATCATCTCGGGACTGTCGCTCGGGACCGTGATCGTCGAGGCGACACGGCAGAGCGGTTCGCTCATCACCGCGCGCATGGCCGCCGAACAGAACCGCGAAGTGTTCGCCGTCCCGGGATCGATCTTCTCAGCAGGCTCGGAAGGAACGCACCGGCTCGTCCAGTACGGCGCGAAGCTGGTGCACGACGAGGAGGACGTTTTCCACGAGCTGTCGAACGAGGTGCGGGCCCAGCTGAAGCGCCCCCCCGCCGAAGATCCGGAGCCTGACTCCCCGCTCGCCGAGGTGCTGGCCGTCCTCACCCGCGAGGAAGCCTCGCACATCGACACCCTCGCCGCCCGCCTCGGCCGAACGCCCGCCACGGTCGCGGAGTCGCTGCTGCAACTGGAATTGGGTGGGTGGATCCGGGCCATGCCGGGGGCGAGATATGTGCGGGTGAAGTAGCGGGTTTGCGGCTGCGCCGCGGGTGTCGGGTGTCAGGTATCTGTGGTTTCTCGGCTGACGGCTCATTCAGGCGAGACACCCCAGACACCTGACACCCACGCGCAGCGTGCAACCGACTTACGAGTTCCCTATCAAACTCTCTTCCCTCGCCTCGCGCACGTTCTTGATGGTCAGGGCGAGGATCGTGAGCGGGACGCCCCAGGTCACGACCTTGCGGAAGATCTTGGGGAGGCCGAAGCCGACGATCACGCCGACCACGCCGCCGGCGGCGACCAGGTGGGGCGCGTAGCTGCGTGCGAGCGCCTTCGGGTCGAGGTTGGTGCGCAGGTGGCGGTCGAGCTCGTCGATGCGATCGCCTACTCCGTCGCGGGCGCGCACGATCGCGCGCTCGATGTACTGCTTCTGGTCGACTTCCGCCATCTATCTACTCCTCACACGCGCGACGTCCGCCTTGAGCGCATCGATATCGCCCTTGATGTGGTCGATCGAGTCGCTCGGGACGAAGTTCACGCCCTGCAATTTTTTCTTGCCCATGAGAGCCAGCACCGCCGCCGCGCCGAGCAGGACGATGGTGACGATGAGCGACGACAGCCACGCCGGTACGCCCAGGGCCACGAGCCCGAGGGTGATCGTGACGAAGAGAAACGCGAGACCGAACAGGCCGAGAAACAGCGCCGCGCCGAGCATCGCCCCGCCGGTACCGAGTTTCGCGACCGATTCCTTGATCTCGAGCTTCAGCAGCGCGATCTCGCTGCGAAAGAGATTCGACAGGTCCGCCGTGAGGTCTTTGATGATGGTGCCGAGGGATCGCTCGGACTCTGTTGTGCTGAAGTTGCTCATATTCGACTCCGCAGAGCAAGAGGTTTACCAAGGGAGCGGCCAGTCTATTCTGAAGCGACCCCTGCCGCGTCGCGAGAACGCACCTGGCCGGGAGTTGTAGACTCCCTTCGATGCCTGACGTCGTCGAGCTGGTGAAAGACTTCAACTTCGAAGCCGCGCACTTTCTCCCGAATGTGCCGGAAGGGCACAAGTGCCGCCGCACGCACGGCCATTCGTTCAAAGGGCAGATTGCCGTCCGCGGCCCGGTCGATCCGAAGCTCGGCTGGGTGATGGACTTTGCGGACCTGAAGAAAGCGGTCGATCCGATCGTGACCGAGCTCGATCATTACCTCCTCAACGACATCGAGGGGCTCGAGAACCCCACCTCCGAGCTGCTGGCGATCTGGCTGTGGCGGCGGCTGGTCTCGCAGGTGCCGAACCTCTACCGGGTGACGATCGAGGAAACGTGTACGTCCAGGTGCCACTACTACGGGTGATTGCGCAGGGGCACGAAGCGGACCGCCTCCAGGCGGGTCCTCCTCACCTGGCCGTTGCGGCGCTCGATCAACCATAGATACTGCACGTCGGCGGCGCCGACCGGGATGATGCAGCGGCCTCCCTCGGCGAGCTGGTCGATCAGCCCTTCCGGGAGGAGCTCGGGGGCGGCGGCGGAGAGGATCGCCTCGAACGGTGCCGCGTCGCGGAACAGCTCGACCCCGTTGCCGACGCCGAGGGTGACGTTGGTGACGCCGAGGTGCTCGAGACGGGACTGGACGGTCCCGGCGAGCTCCGGCTCCACTTCCGCGCTGTAGACGTGGCGCACCAGCCGGGCGAGGATCGCGGTCTGGTAGCCGGAGCCGGTCCCGATCTCCAGCACCGTCTCGTCGCCGCGCAGGCGGAGCAGCTCGGTCATCACCGCCACGATGTACGGCTGGGAGATGGTCTGCCCGCGCGCGAGCGGCAGCGGCATATCGTCGTAAGCCGCACCGCGAAAGCTCTGCGGGACGAACAGCTCCCGGGGGACGGAGCGGATCGCGTCGAGCACGCGAGGGTCGCGAACGCCACGTGCGGCGAGCTGGTTGCGGATCATCCGCTCGTTCGCGGCATGGTCGAATGCAGGGTCCAGCATGGGGTCGAGCGTCACAGCCACTCCAGCAACGCGTGCAACGACGGTTCCCGACGGCGGCATACCGCTCGCATTTGGCAGCGGCATGACCCGGCCCAGCATCCCCTTCACCGCACGTCTCGGCGGAATCTACGAACTGGAAGGGGCCAACGCCAAACGGATGCTGACCATGGAAGGGGCACGCGGCCTCGCCGTCGCGCTCGTCTTCCTCGTCCACTATCGCGCCGCCTTCGTCGGCTGGGTCGGCAGCGGCACGACCACCGAATCGGTCACGCAGTTCCTCTGGACCATCGGCCACGCCGGCGTCGATCTCTTCTTCGTCCTCAGCGGATACCTGATCTACGGCGCCGTGCTCAAGCCGTCGCTCGACTACACGAAGTTCATGGGACGGCGCGTGCAGCGGATCTACCCGACCTTCCTGGTCGTCTTCGCGATGTACATCGCGCTCTCCTTCGCGTTCCCCTCGCAGAGCAAGCTGCCGGCGAACGCGCTCGACGCGGGGCTGCTGATCCTGCAGAACCTCCTGCTGCTCCCCGGCATCTTTCCGATCGAGGCCATCGTCAGCGTGGCCTGGTCGCTGAGCTACGAATTCTTCTACTACCTCACCCTCCCGCTGCTCGTGCTCGCACTCGGACTGCGCAGGTGGCAGCCGAAGCAGCGCGTGCTCTTCTTTTCGATCGTCTCGGTGCTCTTCGTGGCCTCGTGGTTCCTCCTCGCCCCGAAGGCGCCGCGCCTGCTGATGTTCGTCGCCGGGATCCTGCTCTACGAGCTGGTCCACTCGCTGAACTTCGCACCGAAAATCTCCCCCGCGTTCGAATGGTTCGCCATCGCGCTGACGCTGGCGGCCTTCGCGGCCATCGCGTACGTGGAGACGATCCCGGAGACGGGGGAGATGCTGCGGCTCATCGTCTCGTTCGTGGCCTTCGGCACGCTGGTCTTCGCCTGCTTCCGGGCCGAGGGGCCTTTGTATCGCGCGTTCGCCTGGACCCCGCTGCGCTGGCTGGGGAACATGAGCTACTCGTACTACCTGATCCACGCCCTGACCATCAACGCGGCGGCGATGGTCCTCGGGAAGGTTTTGCCGGAGAGCATGACCGGCCCGGCGCTCTACTGGCTGATGTTCGTGCCGGTCTTCGTGGCCACGCTGATCGCGTCGACGCTGCTCTTCGCCCTGGTCGAGAAGCCCTTCTCCCTGGTGCGGACGCAGCGCCCGAAGCCGCTCGGAGCCACTGTTCCTGGCGCCGCGTGATATTTGTCACACCCTCCGCGCGAATCAGGAGTATTATTTGGCATCTCTTCCAGACAGCGTGGGTTGAGCCAGCTTTAGCAGGGTCAACGGTTTAGCACGGTGGCTGGAAATATGCGGTGACTCAGAACGTTTCACCGAATAACAATTAGCGCGTCACATCGACAAAGGCAAACCCTCGGCGACGAGGGGACGCAAAGCAAACGGGTCTGGACTTCCAGACGGCTGAGCTGCCGAACGTGATCGAGAGTTAAACGTGGTGAGCCCCCAGAGGGCAGGCCCGTTACTCCGATTCAAACCTGAAAGCGTTTTTCAGGGGTTCCGGCGAATTTGGTGATCGCGCCCGGAGCCCTTAAATGCGTTTTTCGAGATTTGCAGTCAGCGCGGTTGTCGCCTCCACGTTCTCCGCAATCGTCGCCGTCAACGCCAGCGCGAAAACGATCTACGTTTCTCTTAGCGGAAACGATGCCAATAATGGTGCAATCAGCACTCCGTACCGCTCCATCAACAAGGCGTCGCAGGTCGCCGTGGCAGGCGACGTCGTTCAGGTCCGCGGCGGCGTCTACTTCAACACCGTAGGCATCAGCTCGAAGGGCACCTCCTCCGCCCGCGTCACCTTCCAGCCGTACCCCGGCGAGAAGGTCACGATCGACGGCACGGGCACCGCGGCGGCCACCGACCTCTTCACCCTCTACAAGGCGGAGTACGTCGACATCGTCGGCTTCGAGGTCCGCAACGCGACCCGCATCGGCATCAACGTCTACAGCTCGAAGTCGGTCCGCATCCGCAACAACGACACGCACCACAACACCCGCAACGGCATCTACGTCGGCGCCTCGTCGCTCGGCGTGAGCACGGACATCGTCATCGACGGCAACCAGGTCCACGACAACGTCCTCGAGAACCAGAACCACACCATGGTCAACGGCGGCTGGGCGGGCGCGCTCGCCTTCAGCAAGACCAACGGCGGAGCGATCACCAACAACAAGGTGTACCGCAACTTCGGCGAAGGCATGGGCACCGGCCTGGCGAACAACGTCCTGATCGAAGGCAACGAGATCTCGGACAGCTACAGCGGCTACATCTACATCGACAACTCGCGCTACATCACCATCAACAAGAACTTCGTCTACAACACCGGCGACACCAACTACTACCGCCTCGGCCACCCCGGCCCCGGCATCGGCGTCGCCAACGAGTCGTGGACCGCTTCGAACCCGTCGGGCGACCTGACCATCACCAACAACATCGTGGTCAACACCCGCTGGGGCTTCTACTACGGCTCGTTCGAGAGCGGCGGCGGCCTGAAGAACTCGGTCATCGCGAACAACACCTTCTACAAGGCCACCGACGCGATGATCCGCATCGCCCTCGACGCGCACTCCGGCTCGACCGTCACCAACAACATCTTCTACCAGGTCGGCAACGGCATGACCCAGGTGGCCGGCGCCGGCGTCTCCTACAAGAACAACCTCTGGTACGGCGGCACGCCGGAAACCCTGGCCTCCGGCTCGGGCGACCTCTACGGCAACCCGCAGTTCATCAACGCCGGCGGCCTGCGCGCTGCCGACTACAAGCTCCGCCCGATCTCGCCGGCCGTCCACACCGCCATCGAGACCGGCGCCCCGAAGGTCGACCACTTCGGCGCCACCCGCACCGCGTCGTTCGACATGGGCGCGCACGAGCAGAGCGTCGAGCTCGGCTCCGGCGCCCCCGCCGTGCAGATGCCGGAAGCACCGACCGCCGTCCGCGCCACCGCGACCAGCAGCAACACCGTCACGCTGAGCTGGACCGCTTCGGTGACCGAGGGCGTCACCTACAAGGTCTACCGCGATAACGCGTTCGTCGCCGACGTCACCGGCACCTCGTACACCGACAACGGCCGCGCCGCGGGGATCGCCTACCGCTACGAAGTCTACGCATACGACGTGACCGGCAACCCGTCGGCCGCGAGCATCGCCGCGACCGTGACCACCCCGGCCGCCGCCGACACGGTGAAGCCGACCATGCCGTCGAACCTCAAGACCGGTACCGCGACGGCGAGCAGCATCGAGCTGTCGTGGACGACTTCGACCGACAACGTCAGCGTCACCGGCTACGACATCTACCGCGACGGCACCTACATCGCGACCGTCCGCTCGCGCGACTACACCGCGACCGGCCTCTCCGCCAACCGCAGCTACTCGTTCCAGGTGGTGGCCGTCGACGCAGCCGGCAACCGCTCCGCCGCCAGCAACACCGCCACCGGCTCGACCCTGAACGGCGGCACCAGCAAGAAGCGCTCGGCCCGCCGGTAAGCTTCTCCCCTCATCAATTCGCAAAGGCGGCCCTCGGGCCGCCTTTTTTGTTCTCGGGCGGCTCGCGGTTCCTCCGCATCGAAGCGGTATCGGGTGTCAGGGGTCTGGGATGCACCGCCCGGGCGACACACCCCAGACACCTGACACCCGACACCTGACACCCGCAGAACCCTCCCTCACGCCCGCGTTCGATTGGCGATCCTTTTGCACAAGCCGCCGCCGAGAAGCCCCGGTTTGGCCAGAAGACACCACCCAGAACGCAGAGGAAACGTGACGACGACGGTAACGCCTGCCCCGACACCAACAGCCGCGGACGGTTCGGTTCCGCGCGTGCCGGCATCGCTGCCCGTGACCGTCCAGCCGCAGCCGCCGTCCGGCAACCTCGCCGACGACGTCGTTCGCGCCGTCGTCCGCAACTGGCACATCGTCGCGCTCACCGCCGCCGCCACCATGCTCCTGGCCTGGCTCTTCGCCGCCGTGCAGCCGAAGCGTTACCGCGTCACCGCCATCGGCGCGGTCGCGCCGATGGTGGAAGGGATGACCGCGACCGACGTGATCCGCGGCGTCGATTCGCTCGAGAGGCGCGTCATCATTTCCACCGTCGCCGCGCTCGCCTCCGCCCCCGCCATCCGCAAGCAGGCCCTCGGCGACCTGCACGGCTATCGCATCGATTCGAGCGTCGTCCCGAACACGAACCTCTTCAACGTCACGGTCGAAGGGGAGGACGCGAAGCAGGTCGCGGCGATCGCGAACAACATCCCGACGCTCCTCGCGCCGCAGGCGGCCGCGATGTACAAGCTGTTCCGCGTCACGCTCATCTCCCCTGCCTCGCCGCCATCCGAGCCGGTCCTGCCGCGCACGAGCCGCGCCGCCATCGCCGGCCTGATGCTCGGCGTCCTGGCCGGCGTGGCCCTGGCCTGGCTGATCGAACAACGCCACAAGCTCCCGTTCCTCTCCAGATCCACGGCGGCCTGACCGGGGCCGGTTCCCATGTCCCCCGAAACGCGGCGCACCATCCTGAGACACGCGGTCGCGATCGACCTCGTCATCACCGCGTCCGGCGTCGCGCTCCTCACCCCGAACGCCCCCGCCGTCACGTTCTTCGCCTTCGTCGCGGCGGTCGCGTTGTCGGCCTGGCTCCGCGATGACGAAGCCGGCCTGGCGGCGACCGCCTACTCCGTCATCACGCTGGCGATCTTCTTCCGCGAGCAGATCGACGTCACCACTCTGACCGTCTTCGCCGCCACCGGCGCCGCGGTCTCGGCGTTCTCGCGCGCCGCACGCCGCGTGAGGCAGGAAGAGCAGGCAGCAGCCGTTCCGGTCGAAGCCGCACCCGCGCCGGCCGTGCCGGCGGTGCCGCTGCCGATCGGCGTCCCGCTGCTGGTGGTCATCCTCTACGCCGACGTCTCCGACTCGCTGATGACGCAATTCCCGCTGCCGTCGCTGCTGCGGCCGATCATCCTGCTGCTCGCGATCGTGGCCTTCAAATACCGCCGCGTCGCGCAGCCGATGAACATCGCCCTGCAGTTGCCGGTGATCTTCCTCGTGCTCTACGCGGTGGCCGGCTACGCCAGCGGCATCTGGGCGCGCAACCTCCGCGCGGTGGACGGCCGCTTCTCGGAATTCGTGAAAGCGACCTTCATCTGCATCCTGGCCGCGAGCCTCATCGTCTCGTGGCAGGCGTTGCGCCGCGCACTGCTCGCGCTCATCGGGACCGCCGCGGCCATGTCCGCGGTCTCGCTCATCCAGGTCACGACCGGCAAGCTCGAGAACTTCCTCGGCGGCATGGTGGCGGTGCAGTCGGGCAACATCTACGGCCAGGTCACGATGCCGCGTGCCTCGGGACCGCCGGTGTCGGATCCGAACTTCTACGCGCGCATCCTGCTGGTGGGCATCCCGCTGGCCGCCGCACTGGCCATCAACGAACGCCGCCGGGGGCGGAAGCTCGCCTACTGGGCGCTGGCCGCGCTCATCACCGGCGGCACGCTGGTCACCTACTCGCGCGGCGCCATGTTCGCGGTCTTCGCCATGTGCGGGCTCATGGTCCTGGCGCTGCGCGTCAGGCCGCGGCACATGTTCGCGCTGGCCCTCGCGGGCATCGCCGTCATCGCCATGCTGCCGCGTGCGATGAGCGAGCGCGTCCTCACCGTCGAAGCGCTGGTATCGAGCGCAGACCAGCCGGTGCGCGTCGACAGCTCCGTCGCCAAGCGCAAGCTCCTCTACGGCGTCGCCATCCGGATGTTCGACGAGCACCTCATCGGCGGTGTCGGAGCGGGAAACTTCAACCAGCACTACGACACGCTCGCCAACCAGGTGGGCATGGCCGAGCGCGACTGGGGCGAGCCGGGCTCGCCGCAGTTCCCCCACGGCCTCTACTTCGAGATCGCCTCCGAAACGGGACTGCTCGGCCTGCTCACGTTCCTCGGCGCCGCCGGCGCCGCCTTCCTTTATCTCTGGGGCGCGCGGCGGAGGCTGCTCGCACGAGGGGAAACCGGACGGGCCGCAATCGCAAGCGGCATCGGAGTCGCACTCGCCGGGTACCTGATGGCGAGCGTCTTCCTCCACGAATCGCACGTCCGTTACTTCGGCCTGTACGTCGGGCTGGCGGTGGCGGTCGCGCGCCTTGCGCAGAACGCCCAGTTCCCCGGCGACCACGGCCGAGAGGCGACGGCATGACCGTGGCCGAGCTTCCGGCAGCGCTGCGTGCGTCCAGGATCCCGATCCAGTCCGGCGTGGCCGTACTGGTCGACGACAAGGTCGACGCACGCCTGCAGAGCGAGGTCGACGCGCTGGAGCGGCAACACCGCCCCGTCCGCGTCATCCGCCTCGACGACATCCGCTGGCCGGACGTCCTGGCGACGAACGTCCTCTGCTTCTTCCGCGAGCCGTTCGCGACGCTGCTCGGTTTCATACGCGCGCTGCGCCACCCGCTCGCGCGCATGCAATCGACCCACGTCGACAGCATCCTCGGCGGCGCGGAGGTGCACGCCTGCGCGGGCGCCCGCTCCACGCGCGTGGCCACGCTCCTCGCGAAACGCGGCTCGACCGACACTACCGGTTACGACGACATCACCAACCTCGACTGGTCCGCCCTCGGCGCAACGTCGCTCGGCGTGCAGCGGCTCAACGTCCGCCCCGGCTCCATCATCGGCGAGCTCGTGGTCTGGGAGGGGTCGCGCCACCGCGAAGTGGTGGTCAAGATCCAGCCGCCCGGTCCCAACGATCCCCGCCCCGCCTCCGAAAGCGCACGCATCGAATACGAGATCCTGACCGCGCTCCGCGAGACCATGACCGCCGAGCACGGCGGCATCACGTTCACCGTGCCGCGCGCGCTGCTCCTCGACGAGCCACGCGCGTCCGTGATCATGGAGCGGGCGCACGGCACGCCGCTCGACGGCCTGATTCGCACCGCGCGCCGCTGGGGCGATCCGCACACGCTCGACACTCCGGTGCGCCTCACCGGCGAATGGCTGCGACGGATGCAGGCCTCCACGCGCACCGACGAAGACGGGCGCCATCTCCTCACCTCGCTGGTCCTGCTCGGCATCAACGACCTCGACGTCATCGCCGGCGCGGACGCGGAGATCCGCGGCCGCCGCGACGACGTCGCACGCTACCTGCGCAAGCTCGAAGAGCGCGTGGCCGAAGGTCCGCTGCCGGTGGTCGGGCATCACGAGGACTTCTGGCCGGGCAACGTCTTCATCGGCGAGCGATCCGTGGAGGTCATCGACTTCGAGGGCTTCCGGGAAGGACTGCCGCTCGAAGACGCGGTCTACCTGCTCTCGTACCTGGAGATGCTGCCGCTCTTCGGCCGCCACTACGGCCGGCTGCGCGCCGCGTTCCTCGAAGGATTCCTCGACGGGCAGCCGCTCGACCCGCAGGCATTCGAGCTCTTTCGCCTGCTCAACACGCTGCGCGGGCTTTCGCGCAACCTGACCGACGGCGCGAGCGGCTTTCGCGCACGTTACGTGCGCAGGAAGCTGCGCCAGATCATTCTCGGAAGTACAGAGCTCGGGAGCATTCGATGAGTGTCGGGGCGAAAACCGCACGCGCCGCCATCTGGGCATTCCTCTCCACCGCCGGCTCGAAAGGCGTGACGCTGATCGGGCTGGCGCTGCTCGCACGCCTGCTCGCGCCGGGCGAGTTCGGGCTGCTCGCCTTCGCGATGGTCTACATCACGTACGCCGAGGCGATCGGGGACCTCGGGACGGGAACGGCCCTGGTTTACTGGCCCGACCGGCGGGAAGAGGCGGCGCAGGTCACGTTCATCATCAACGCGGTGGCCGGCGTGGCGTGGTGCCTGGTCACGCTCGCCATCGCCCCCTGGGTGGCCGACTTTTTCAACGCGGTGAACGGCACGCCGATCATCCAGGTCCTGGCGTTCAGCTTCATCCTCAAGTTCCTCGGCAACACGCACGACGCGCTGCTGCAGAAAGACCTCCGCTTCCGCGCGCGCATGGTTCCGGACCTCGCCCTTGCGATCGTGAAAGCGGTGCTCGCGCTGATCCTCGCCTGGATGGGCTTCGGCGCCTGGAGCCTCGTCTGGGCGCACCTGGCCGGCCTCGCCGCGCGCACGATCCTGGTGTGGGTCGCGGCCCCGTGGCGGCCGAACCTCACCATCCCGCGCGATCTCTTCAAGCCGATGCTGGCGTACGGCCGCGGAATCATCATCGTGAACGTGCTCGCCGCGATCGGGCATCACGCCGACATGGCCATCGTCGGCCACTACCTCGGCACGGTGCAGCTCGGCCTCTACCAGATCGCCACCAAGATCCCGGAGACCACCACGGTGGTCCTGCTGTGGGTCCTCAGCCGCGTGCTCTTCCCCGCCTTCGCGAAGCTGCATGGCGAAGGGGTGTCGATGAGGCGCCCGTATCTCCTCTCCTCCCGCTACATCACGGCCGTCACGATGCCGACTGCGATCGGCACGATGATGCTCGCCTCGCCAATCATCCTCGTTTTCTTCGGACCGGCGTGGAAACCGGCCGCGCCGGTGCTCGCGGCGCTCGCCGCCTACGCCGGCCTGCGCTGCCTCAGCACGAACGCCGGCGACGTCCTGAAAGCAACAGGCCGCTCGCCACTGCTGGCCAAGCTGGCGTACCTGAAGACCGCGATGACCGTCCCGGCGCTGCTCATCGGCGCGCAGTACGGCGCCGTGGAGATCGCGCTGTCGATGGGTGCGGTGGCGGCGATCGGCACCGTGATCACGCTCGTCGTGGCCTCGCGCGTCGTCGGCGTGAAGCTGCGGGAGATCGGGGCCGCGTTCCTCCCCGGCACACTTGCCTCGGCCATCATGGCCGGCGTGCTCGTGCTCTGGCTTCGCGGCGCGGCGCATCTCCCCAACGTCGTGCAACTCGCCGGCGGAGTGGCCATCGGCGCGCTGGTCTACGGCGTCTTCCTGATCCTCATCGACCGCGATCTCGTCTCCGCCGCGAAACGGCATCTGTTCCCGTCGCGGTACGCGGTGGAACGCCCGGCGTGATGTCGTACGCCCACGGAGCAGTCGACCGCTTTCTCGTCCCGCTCGATGCGCCGCATGTCTTCCGCTACTTCGTCGAAACGCTGCTCGTGCCGCACGGCCACGTCGAACGGGTACGGAAGGCCCTGCGCCGGCCGCGCGTCCGCCGCGTCTCCGCCGAGGTCCTCGGCAGCGATACGCGGGAGCTGCTGCAGCAGATCGAGCACGCGCTGCCGGTCTCGCCGGCGTCGCTGCGCTCGATCATCCTCACCGATTACGAGGGCACCGACCGCGCGCGGGTGATGGCGTTCCTCTTCGACGGGGATGCGCCCGCGCCGTTCGCGGTGGCCAAAGCGCAACGCACGCCGCACGAGCTGCGGCGCGAGGCGGAAGCGATCGAGAGCGTCCGCGCGATGCTGCCGCCGCACCTGCGCGGCGCGGTGCCGGAAGTGCTCGCGGTCGACACGTACGCGCGCGGAGAGCTGCTGGTCCAGAGCGCGCTCCCGGGCCGCTCCGCGTACGTGGAGATGCAGTCGTCCTTCGCGCCGTGGCGCCGCGTCGACGTCCATTTCGACACCGCATCGCGGTGGCTGGCCGCGTTTCACGACGCCACGCGCGTCAACGCGACGTATGCGCTGGGCAACATCACGGTCCCGATGAGCGCCACGCATGGCGACTACTGGGCGCGCAACGTCATGATTCACGGCAACGCGATGGCGGTCGTCGACTGGGAGCACTTCTCCCCCGTCGCCCCTCCTTACGTCGACCTCTTTCACTACGCGCTCACCTACGGCCTGAACTACCCCGGCGCGCGCTACCGCCGTCTCCCCGCGGAAACGGCGTTCGCGCGGACCTTCCTCGAGCGGAACCGCCTCTCGCGGGCCGTGCGCCGCTACCTGCACGACTACGCGCAGCGCGCGGGGATTCCGCCGAAGTCGCTCGTGCCCGCGTTCCGCGAGTTCCTGGCCACCCGCGGCACCATGAACGTGACCGCCGAGGCACCGGGGACGAAAGAGATGCCGTGGAAGCGGTTCGGCGAGCTGTTCGGCGCGAATTCTGCTGAAAGCGCCCTGCAGTGAAGATCGCCTACATCGAGCCCGCCGGCAAGGGCGGCATGATCCATTACGCGTTTCAGCTCTGCCGCGCGCTCCAGGCCAGCGGTGGGGACGTCACCCTCATCACCGACGAGAACTACGAGCTGGCGGAGCTCGAGCATCCCTTCCGCCTCGACCGTTCCATGTCCCTGTGGGACCCGAAGCCGGAAGGGCGCGAGTCGCAGGCCTGGGCGGCGGTCGCGTTCCGCAAGCTGCGCCGCATCGGCCGCGCAATCCGCTACTACCGCGAATGGCTGCGCGTGGCGAAACGGGTGAAGGAGCTCGATCCCGATCTCGTCCTCCTCGGCGACGTCCGTTTCCCGTTCGATCTCTTCCCGCTGCTCCGCCTGCGCCGCAAGGCGCGCGTGTTCGCCGACATCTGCCACAACGTCCAGCCGTTCGTGAGCAGCGGCGGCAAGTCCGCCGGCCTCTTCGACCGCTCCCGCTGGCGGCGCTTCTTCTACCGCCGCATCTATCACCTGTTCGACCTGGTGTTCGTCCACTTCGAGCGGAACCGGGGGGAGTTCATGGAGACCTTCGGTGTCCCGCAGAAACGGATCGGCGTCATCGTCCACGGCAACGAGGAGATCTTCCGCGAGCTGCGCGCCCCCGGCTCCGACGCCTCCTCGCTGCGCAAGCGCGTCGGACTCGGTCCCGAGGAACCGGTGGTGCTCTTCTTCGGGACCCTGTCGCGCTACAAAGGGATCGACGTCCTGCTCGACGCCTTTCCGCGCGTGCTGCAGCAGGCCAACGCACGCCTGGTGATCGTCGGCTATCCCACGGCCGACTTCGACCTGGCCGAACATCGGGAGCAGGCGCAGCGCAACGGCATCACCGATTCCGTGCTCTGGCTCCCCGAGTACATCTCCTCGGGCGACGTGGCGGCCTGGATGGAGCTCGCCTCCGCGATCGTCTTCCCTTACCGCGACATCTACCAGAGCGGCGCGCTGCACGTGCCGCAGACGTTCGGCGTGCCGATCGTGGCCAGTGCCATCGGCGCCATGCAGGACGTGATCGAGCACGAGGTCTCGGGCCTGCTGGTCGAGAAAGAGAACGCCGAGGCGCTGGCCGGCGCGCTGACTCGCCTCCTCACCGACCGCACCCTGGCCACCCGGCTCGGCTTCCGCGCCGCCGCCGATGCCCAGGGGCGTTTCTCCTGGCGGGAGATCGCCAACACGATCGTTACACGTTCGCGCGCGGCTCTGCGCGGATAGGCTGGACTGTTGGTCCTGCTGTTGCAGCCGGACCCGGCGACTGGAGAGGTGCCGCTTGAGGAAAACACTCGTTCTCGCCGTAGCCGCCGCGCTCGCCGTGGCCGCGCCGCTGTTCGCCCAGACCGATGAAGATGAACGCAACCGCCCGGCCGAGCCGACCACCTCGGCGACGCCGGTCAATGCCGCCCCCAGCATCTGGCGGCAGGAGATCCGCCTGCAGGGACAGGTGTTCGGGAACTTCTTTCAGGCCAGCGACGACCGCCTCGCGGAAGACGTGACGGCGGTCAGCACGCAATACCGCGCCACCGTGAAGCCGTGGGCCTCGCGGCCGATCGAGCTCTACGGCCACGCCGACTACCAGCACTACGTCAGCATCGATCGCGACAACAGCTACGGCGGCGGCGTCGGCGCGACCTACAACGGCAACGTGCACAGCTTCGGCGCCTACCTCGACCGCGGCGAGAACCGCGCCTCGTTCGACGTCGGCGACCAGACCGCCATCGCCAACATCACCATGTACGGGGCCGACTACTCCTACCGCCTCACGCGCGACTGGGAGCTGAAAGCCGACGCGACGTTCGACCAGCAGCGCTACAGCCTCCAGACCGGCAACGAGAGCGACTTCCAGGCCTTCGGCGCCTCCGTGCGCTATCGCGGCTTCGGCCGCATCTTCAGTCCGCGCATCGGCTACGTCGCCGGCACCCGCGACGCCGTGAACCCCACCGACAGCTACGACGACACGTACTGGTACCTGCAGGTGATCTCGGTTCCCCACCCGCGCCTCTACCTTTCCGCCCGCTACCGCGACCGCCTCCGCGACTACACGACCAGCGACACGACCTCGAGCAGCTTCGGCCGCGAAGACGAGCGCACGCAGTGGATGCTCTCCGCCAACTACCGCCTCACCGACCGCCTCGGCCTGTCGACGTACTACGCCCGCGAAGCGACCGATTCATCGCGCGTCGGACGCGATTTCGACGTCGACCTGCTACTGGTGGGGCTGACCGTCGGGTTTTAGCGCGCAACACTCCCCTCTTTCGTCTCGTGGCACTACATGGTAGATTGCCGGAGTTCCGGAACTGTGGCTGCGCGCCGCGACGACGCGAATGAAAAAACACCTGTCCGACGAAGCCTCGTTCGACCTGGTCGAAAAAGAAGCGGCAACCGCCGCCGTCCGCGAGGTGTTGTCCGGTCCTTCCGCGTGGTGGCGGGAGCGCGCGCGCCGGACGTCCACCCTGCGTACGCTGGGATGCGTGGAACTGCTGATCGAGCGTTCGATCGCGCTCCTGGACAGCTCGCCGGCCGATGCGGTCGAGGCAGCAGCGGTGGCGGCCGACGTCGCGGAGCAGCTTCCCCCCGGCAGTTCCGATCGCGTGACGGCAGCAAAGGCTGATGCCTGGCGCGAGTATGCGTACTCGCTCTTCTACATCGGCCGCCTGAACGAAGCATCCGATGCCCTCGGCCGTGCGGAGCAGGCCTGCAGGCAATCCGCTTCACCGGAGCTCGGCCTCGCCCGGATCGCGCTGATCCGCGCGGCGTTGTACCGGACCGCCGACCGGGCCGAGGAGGCGATCGCCCTCACCGAGGAGGCGGCTGCAGTCTTCCAGCGCCTCGGCGACGGCGTGCGCTACGCGAAAGCGCGGATCACCGAGGGAAACATGCGCTATGCGCGCGGTGCCGTGGCCGCGGCCCTCGCAGTCTGGCGGTCGCTCGAAGATGCCCCCGGCATCGCGGACGACGGGACGCTCGGCATGGTGCTGCACAACATCGGCTGCGCGTACCGCGATCTCGGGGACCGCACCATGGCGCGCTCGTACTTCGGGCGTGCGAGGGCGCAGTACGAAGCCCGCGGCATGACGGTGGAGCAGGTTCGTACGCGCTATGCCGAAGGCGGGATGCTCGTCATGAGCGGCGAAGTCGGCGAAGGCCTCCCGATCCTGCGCGAAGCCTGGCGGGCGTTCGAGCGCGCGGGGATGGAGCTGGAGGCGGCCCTGGTCGGGCTCGAAGTCGCGGAAGCCCTGCTCGCGACCGGCGACTCGGACGAGGTTCCGTCGATCTGCCGCGCGATCCTGGACCGCTTCGTTTCCGAGGGCATGACCTCCCGGGCCATCACCGCGCTGTCCTTCCTGCGCGAAGCAGTCGCGGTCGGCAAGGCCTCCCCCGACCTCGTCCGGAACATCCACTCGTTCCTCCGGGCCCTGCCGGACGGCGCAAAGAACACCCCCGCCTCCCTTTCCGTTTAGTACACGGCAACTTCTTTCCGTCTATCCTGCGTTGTAGGTGGGTCGCGAAGACCACGCCCAACAGGAGGATTGCATGCGTCATTCGTTCGTCAGGTACTTCGTCGTAGCCGTTCTTTTCGTCTCTCTGAGTCTCGGTGTGGCGCCCACGGCGTCCGCGGCGGCCGCCCAGGATCCATCCACGGAACCGGGCTTCCGCGAGGCAATCGTGCGAATCGTGCGCGTCGTGCGCGAAACCGTAAAAAAGAAGGCAGGCCGGATCATGGGCAACGCAGACGTGCTCGCGCAGCCGCGCCCGTAGGGGAAAGACGGGCCGGGGGCGACAGACCGCGTGTGGCTGCGCCCCCGGCTCGCGTTGGTTTCGACGCTGCTGCCGAAGGCTGTTTTCCCGCTACGCGGCGCGGTACAACGTGACCGTCTCGTGCCACTTCAGGGGCGAGATCGCTTCTTTCGGGGCGAACTCGATGTGGAGGACGCGCCTGTGCTCCGGCGCGCGCGCGGCTGCTGACGCGTGGATGAGCAAGGGCCGCATGAGCAGGAATCCACCTCGCCGTACCGGCAGGTCGACGATCGGGCCGTCCGCCACGACCTGCTCGATGTCGGCCGAGGTCAGCTTTCCGAGCCGGTGACTGCCCGGCACGACGCGCAGGGGACCGTTCTCCACGCCGCATTCATCGAGGTAGATGCGGATGGCCAGCATCTGCGCCAGCACTTCCTCGGGCGCTTCGACATGCAGCGCGCCCGACTTCGTGCTCCACGGGCCGTAACCCTGCACGTCGAGCCGCTCTTTGACGGCCACGGTCCGGTCCTGGTGCCACTGCACGCGCCAGTTCGCCTCGGTGGTCTTGTCGAACAGCGTCGCCTTGACGGCCACCAGGTCCCGCCCGATCAGCGACCAGAGGAACTTGCCGAGCCGCTCGTGCGAGAGGAGCGCGACCACCGTCGGATGCGTGATGAGGTTCCGGACACCGCCGTGTCCCGCACCGATTACCGCAGGGAGGGAGGAGGCGAGATGCGCGCACTGATGCTCCGCCAGCCCGATATCTCCCAGCGCGTATCCATCAGCATCGAGGTCGTCCACCCCTGCATGCTACCCCGAAAGCGTAAGACGTGCGGGCGAGGCGCACGTTTGATGCCGCGCCAAAACCTGATCCATGTCCACGTCCTCGGTCGTCACCACGGCGGTGTGTCATTTCTTGACCGTACGAAACTCGCCAGGCGTCATGCCGCGGGCCGGCCGGAAGCGGCGGTGGAAGGTAACAGGGGTACCGAACCCGGCTCGGAGAGCGATCTCCTCGTTTCGTCACCATCCCATGCTGCTCGAGGTCCGCGGCGACATCCTTGAGTCTCCTGATAGCCTGGGTGACCGCGCCGCTCTGGAGGGCAAGGCGCGCAATCCCCCATTCGGTCAGCATGCTCGCGATCCGGGCCCTCGGCCTGGAAGATGGGGAGTGCTCGATGGAACAGAACGCTTGCCTCGGGAAGGTTGCGGAGATCCAGCTCGCAACTCGCTGCGGCGTACGAGCCGATCGCAATCAGGCGCGTGTTGTCGGTGTTCTCTCCCTGGTCGATGATCCGCTGGAACAGCGGGAGCGCGGCACGAGGGTTCCCCTTCTCGAACAAAATGATCCCGCGGAGGACACCGCATCCATCTGGCGTTTCTCGTCGGCCGAGTGGGTGAATCCGACCTCTGCTTTCTCTGCGAACTGCATCGCCTTATCGAAGATGGCCTGCTCGTACAACACGCCACCTCGTACGAGGGCCACAATCGAGAGACCGAGCCCGTTATAGGGTGTCTCCCCGTATGCCCGCTCGCGTGACTGACGGAGATCGATCTTTGCAATCGTCGAGAGCCTCGCCCCGATCCTTCCGAATGTGAGGATCGCGGCATCTCGGCCGGCGTACGCAGCGGGGATCAACGCGGTCGCGCCACAGTCCCTCCCCGCATGGCTTTTCCCACGGCCGGGAAATCGGAGGCGGATGCGAATGTCCGTATCCCCATGCGGGCGCGGAGATGGTGTCGGCCCGACAGCAGGGGTGGCTGCGTGCGCGAAAGGAGCGCTGATCCGCTTCGGCCGCAGCAGGGAATCGCCGGCTCAGCGCCGGCCGAGAACGGCGGCCTGCGCGCCGAGCCGCTCCTGCAGGCTCGAGCAGACCACGTCGCACAGCTCGAAGACGGTCTCGTCGAGAATCGAACAGTAAACGGTGTTGCCCTCCTGGCGCCGCGAGACCAGGCCGGAATCGATCAGGATCTTCACATGCTTGCTGACGTTCGGCTGCGATAACCCGAGGGCCTCGGTCAGCTCGCCGATGCTCAGCTCGCCCTGCGCCTCCAGCGCCTGAAGAATGCGCAACCGCACCGGCTCGGCCATCACCCGGAACCTCGCCGCCACCAGTTCCAGCGCCTCCGGCGTCATGTCGATGTGCTTCTTCCGCTTTCTCACGTCGATGGCAACGCCGCGCCAGCGGGCGATCATTCCTATATGACTACATCGGAATGTAGTGATCGGGAGCCCGGTTGACCATCGCGACATGCACTTTAAACAGTTCTACCTCGGCTGCCTTGCCCACGCCTCCTATCTCATCGGCTCCAACGGCGAAGCCGCCGTGATCGATCCCCAGCGCGACGTGCAGCAGTACATCGACGAGGCCGAGGCGCACGGCATGCGGATCCGCTACGTCCTCGAGACTCATCTTCACGCCGACTTCGTCAGCGCGCACGTCCAGCACCAGCGCGCCCTGCTGCATAGCTTTGTTCGCCTCGGCCGGCGTCAGCGCCGCCACGGCGATCTCCGAGAGCATGCCTGCCCCGCGCCGATTGATCTCGGCGTCCATCGAAAAGTAGCCGGGCGCCTCGGGGAGGTCGCTGGTCATGAGACTGATGAACTGCTCCCGTGGAACGCGGCCGGACTCGAGCTGGAGACGACGCCGCAGATTTCCGTCGCTGAGCTTCATGCACGCCTGGAGGAGGGCGGCACGCCGCTGCAGGTGGTCGACGTCCGCGCCGAGCGCGAATATGCGACCGGGCGAGTGCCGGGCGCGAAGAACGTGCCGTTGCCGGAGCTGGAAGCGCGTCTCGCCACCGACCTCGATCCGTCGCGGCCCACCGCGGTGGTCTGCGCCGGCGGCTATCGCTCGGCCGCCGCCGCCAGCCTTCTGCAGCGCCACGGCTTCAAGCAGCTCTACAACATCATCGGCGGAACGTCCGCCTGGGAAAGCGCCGGCTACCAGACCGAGCGCTGACACACGAAAAGGAAACGATAGAAATCATGGAAACCCTTGCCCCCGTCATCCAGCCGAGCGAGCTGGAGACCCTGTTGCAGCACCGGCCGGACATCCGGCTGATCGACGTCCGCACGCCGTCCGAGTTCGAGTCGGCGCACATCCCGTCGGCTTACAACGTTCCGGTCGACGTCCTGCCGGAGCATGCCCCGGAGATCGCCGCCGACACCACCACGAACTACGTCCTGATCTGCCAGTCCGGCGCGCGGGCGCGGAAGGCGGAGGAGGCTTTGCGAAGCTCGGGGATGACCCGCCTTCACGTCCTCGACGGAGGAATGAACGCCTGGCTCGCGGCCCACAAACCGGCGCGGATCGGGCCGAAGCGGATGTCGCTCGAGCGGCAGGTGCGCATCGCCGCGGGAGCGCTCGCCGCGACGGGAGGCGCGCTCGCGCTGCTCCTGCATCCCTGGTTCGCGGCCCTGCCGCTGCTCGTCGGCAGCGGTCTCGTGTTCGCCGGCGTGACCGACACGTGCGGCATGGCCATGCTGCTGGCGCGGCTGCCGTACAACTCGGCGGTGTCGTGTGACGTGCCGGCAATGGTGCAGGCGCTGAAGGTCGGCGGCGCCCCGGTGCCGCTCACGCGCTCGCGGACTGTCGCCACGCGGAGCTGCGCGAGGTAGCGATGCCGATCGCCGCTCTCCTGCTCGCCGTCCTCATCGGCGCCTCCCTCGGCCTCCTCGGCGGCGGCGGCTCCATCCTGGCCGTGCCGATCCTCGTCTACGCAGTGGGGATGACGGCGAAGCCGGCCATCGCCGTGAGCCTGCTCGTCGTCGGCATCACCAGCCTGATCGGCGCCTTCCGCCACTGGAAGACGTCGAACGTCGATCCGAAAACGGCGATCGTGTTCGGCCTCGTGTCGATGGCTGGCTCATACGGCGGTGGCAAGCTCGCCGCGCAGCTTCCCGACCGCGTTCAGCTCACCCTCTTCGCCGCCGTGATGCTCGCGGCGGCGGTGTCGATGTTCCGGTCGAAACGGGAGGAGAGCGAGCGCGCCGCACCGGCGCGGTTGCCGCTCATCATCGCCGCCGCGGCAGGAGTGGGCCTGCTCACCGGCGTGGTCGGCGTGGGCGGCGGCTTCCTGATCGTGCCGGCGCTGGTCCTGTTCGGCGGCCTGACCATGAAGCGCGCGGTCGGCACGTCGCTTCTCGTCATCGCCATGAACTCCGCGTCGGGATTCCTCGCCTACGCGGGCGAGGTGCGCATCGACTGGGGCTACACGCTGCTCTTCACCGCTCTCGCCGTGGCGGGCGTGTTCCTCGGCTCGGCGCTCGCGCAGCACGTATCACCGGCGCAGCTCCGCCGCGGCTTCGCGGTGTTCCTCGTCGTCGTGTCGACGTTCGTGCTCGCACAGAACGCCCTCACGTCGCCGGCTCATGCGGCGCAGCCCGCACCAGCGAAACCGAAGGTCATCCCGACCGTGGTCGTGGTGCGCGCGGTCTCGCGCGACGCCAAGGTTCTCGGCGACGGCGTCGGAGGCGCGCGCATCACCATTCGCGACGCCGCGACGGGAAAGGTGCTTGCGACCGGGACGCAGACCGGCGGCACCGGCGACACGAAACGCATCATGCAGGAGCCGCGGGCGCGCGGCTCCGTCGTCTACGGAACGGAGACCGCGGCCGCGTATCGGGCCGTGTTCAATCTGGCCGGCCCGACGCAGGTCGAGATCACCGCCGAAGGTCCGCTCAACTATCCGCAGGCCATGCAGCGCGCGTCGAAGACGATGCTGCTGCTTCCCGGACAAGACGTCGAAGGCGAGGGCGTACTCCTCGAGATCGCCGGCTTCATCATCGACTTGCCGCCGCTCGCCGCCGTCGCCGGTCAGCCGGTGGCGATCCGGGCGAAGGTCACGATGACCTGCGGCTGTCCGACCGAACCGGGCGGGCTCTGGAACGCGGACGACATCACCGTGACGGCCCGCGTTCTGCGCGGCGGAACCGTGGTGGCGGAGATTCCGCTGCCGTATGCGGGACAGACCAGCACCTACGAGGCGCAGACCGCGGCTCTCGCGCCCGGAACGTACACGGTGGAGGTCCTGGCGAGCGACGCCGGCACCGCGAATTTCGGACGCGCCGTCACGGAGCTCGTCGTGCGCTGAGCAGTCGCTGTCCGTCCTCAGCGGCATCGATGCTCCGCCCGAATTTCTGCGAGCCCCGGTTCGCCCGCCCCTGTAAGGACTCGCGACCCGCTGCGTTTGCAGTGACGAACACCAGCAAGGACAGGAGAACGACCATGAACGCTCACCACCATCACGGACATCATCCGATCGCCCCGGCGAACCTCGACATGGCAGCGGAACAGCCCTCGAACGATCCTCGTACGGTGCGCATCGCGCTCGAAGCGCGCGAAACGAACTGGGAGGTCGCTCCCGGCGTCACGATCGCGGGCTTCGGCTACAACGGCCAGGTTCCGGGACCCACCATCGAGCTGACCCAGGGTGTGCCCGTGGAGATCGAGTTCACGAACCGGCTGTCGGAACCGACTCTCATCCACTGGCACGGACTGCGGATTCCGGCGGCGATGGACGGAACGGATTCCACGCAGAAACCGGTCGAACCGGGAGAAACGTTCACCTATCGCTTCACGCCGCCGGATGCCGGAACGTTCTGGTATCACCCGCACGCGAATGAGACCGAACAGCTCGAGAAGGGGCTGTATGGTGCGTTCATCGTACGTGGGGCCCACGAGCCGGTCGTCGATCGCGAGCAGACGCTCATCTTCGACGACGTCAACGCCAACAAACAGGGCCGGCTCGCCAGGTTCGGCGGCTTCCGCGAGCGGCACGACGGCCGGGAAGGCGACATCCGTCTCATCAACGGAAAAGCGGAGCCCGAGCTGACGATCGCCGCCGGTCAGATCGAACGCTGGCGCATCATCAACGCATCCAGTGCACGTTACATCCGGTTCTCCCTCGGCGGCGCAACCTTCCGCATCATCGGAACGGACGGCGGCCTGATCGAAGCACCGGTCGACGTGACGGAGGTCCTCCTGCCGGCGGCGGATCGGGTCGAGATTCTCGTCGGTCCGTTCGAGGAAGGGCGGACGCTCACGATCGATTCACTGCGGTACATGCGCAGCACGTTCAAGAGGCGCGGGAAGGAGTCGTTCGGAACCCTCGTCGTCGGGCCGGCGAAGCCGTCACGCGCCGCGATTCCCGCGCGGCTGCGGACCATCGAGCCGCTCGTCGATTCCGATGCGAAGCCGAACCGGACGGTGACTTTCAAAGTCGCCCCGAGCCTGCGCCGCGGCCTCGACTTCCTGGTCAACGGAGAGATGCATCACAACGACCAGCCGGTCAAAGTCGGCGAGCTGCAGGTGTGGGACGTCGTCAACGTGTCACTGATGGATCATCCCTTCCATCTGCACGGGTTCTTCTTTCAGGTGCTGTCGATCAATGGCCAGGCGCCGGCGTTCCGCAGCTGGGAAGACGTCGTCAACCTGCCGCCGCGCAGCACCGTCCGCATCGCCTGGATGCCCGAGGATCGACCGGGAAGCTGGATGTATCACTGCCACATCCTCGAGCACCACGAAGCCGGAATGATGGGACACTTCGAAGTCGTGAGATGACAGGAGTGCGAATGATGAAGAAGCGCGCGTTCACGCCCGCGGTGATCCTCTCGGGGGTCGCTGTCGGAATCTTCCAGGCGTTCTCCCCGATCGCACTGTGGTGGCTCGACGCGATCGACGTATGGGGTGTCGCGCTGGCCCTGATCGCATCGGTGTACGTCGGTTTCGCGGTTGCTGACGGACGCAAGGCTGTGATCGTCGTCGAGGTCATGGTCGCCTTTGCGTTCGTCATCTGCGCAACAGTGGCCATGGCTTCGTATCCATGGCTGATCGTAATCGGGCTCGTGGCGCACGGCCTGAAGGATCTGTGGCAGCACCGCACACAGTTCGTCGCCACGACGCGCTGGTGGCCTCCGTTCTGTCTGGTCGTCGACGTCGTGGCGGCCGCACTCACCGCTGCCTTTCTGTTGACCGGATTCGATCTTCGCGGACTCGTTACGTGAAGCGTCTGAGACACCTTCGGTGTTGCCGCGGAACTGATCGTCGCGGCATTGTGCATCGCGTACAGAAGCCGCGTTATCGTGCTGGCACTGAATCGGGGCCCGCACCCTGCTGGTCTGGCGGATCTCCCCGCACCGGGCGTCGAACCAGCAGTCTGAGGAGCTCGTGATGAAAGCAGTGGTGTATCGACAGTACGGTGGCCCCGAAGTGCTCCGCTTCACCGACGTGGCCACACCGGTCCCGAAGGACGATGAAGTGCTGATCAAAATCCACGCGACCACGGTCACAGCGGCCGACTGGCGGATGCGAAGCCTCGACGTCCCCAGAGGGTTCGGGTTGCTTTCGCGCCTCGCGATCGGAGTGACCAGACCGCGGCAGCCCATTCTCGGGACGGAGCTCTCCGGCGTGATCACGGCCGTCGGCAGCAAGGTGACGAAGTTCAAGCCGGGCGATGCCGTGTTTGCGTTCCCCGGAATCCGGATGGGGTGTCATGCCGAGTACACGTGCATGTCCGAGGGGGCGGCGATCGCGCTGAAGCCGGCGAATCTCGATCATGACCAGGCCGCCGCTCTCTCGTTCGGCGGTACGACCGCGCTGCATTTTCTCCGCGCAGCGAAACTGAGCGCGGGCGAAAAGATCCTGGTGAACGGCGCATCGGGCGCCGTCGGCACGGCCGCCGTGCAGTTGGCGAAACACTTCGGCGCGGAGGTCACGGCGGTCTGCAGCTCTGCCAACGCGGCCCTCGTCAGATCCCTCGGCGCGGATCACGTCATCGACTACACGACCGAGGACTTCACCCGCAACGGCCGCGTCTACGACGTGATCATGGATACGGCCGGGACGGCACCGTTCGCACGGAGCAGCGCGTCGCTCCGCGACGGCGGTCGGCTGCTACTCGTTTTGGGCGGCATGCCCGACCTCCTGAGCATTCCCTGGATCGCACTCACGAACAGCCGCAAGGTAATCGGAGGCACCGCGAAGGGGACGCAATCGGACCTGCGCCTCCTTGCCGACCTCGCGGAGCGCGGGAAGCTCACACCCGTCATCGATCGCCGCTACCCCTTCGGCGAGATCGTGGAGGCACATCGGTACGTCGACACGGGCCGCAAGAAAGGGAACGTCGTCATCACTCTCGAACACTAGCTAGTTCGTCCTCATCGGGCCTCCTCAGACCGCGCGTTTCTGACGCCCGACATCACCTGACGAGCCTGAGGTTTGGATCCCGATGTGCGGACGACGACCCGATCTCATCACCTTACCACTTCGAGGTGTCCCATCATCCCGGCCTCGTGGTATGCGTCAGCGCGAAAGGATCATCTCGCGGACCGACCTGGCGAGGTTCTCGAAATTGAATGGTTTGCGGAGGATGGGGATGGACGCCTCCCGGATGGCGTCCGGAATGGCCTCGTCGGCAAAGCCCGTCATCAGCATCACTTTCATCGCCGGCCTAAGCGACAGGCCGGCCTCGGCGAGCTGGTACCCGTTGAGGCCCGGCATCTTGACGTCGGTGAGCAGCATGTCGATCGACGCCTCCGACTGCAGAACTTCGAGGCCGGCGGTGCCGTCAGCGGCTTCGATGACGACAAATCCCCCATGGCGCAGCGTGACACCGACGACACGGCGCAGCATTGGTTCGTCCTCCGCAAGGAGGACGGTGAAGGGACTCTCTTCTCCCACGGACGAAGCCATCATACGGCCTCCCGTGCTTCGGCCGCACAGTGGCGGCGGAGCAGAATCGAGATCGTGGTCCCCTCACCGGGGGTGGTTTCGATGTCCAGATAGCCATCGGACTGGCGGATGAATCCGAAGGCCATGCTCAGACCGAGACCGGTTCCCTGGCCGTGCGGTTTGGTGGTGAAGAACGGATCGGCCGCGCGCTTGCGCACCTCTTCGGTCATCCCTGTGCCGGTATCGCGGACCCTCACTTCGACATAGTCGCCCGGCGCAACGGCCCCGCCGCGCGCGCCTCCCGTCAGAGAGAGGTCCCTCGTCTCGATCGTGAGCGTTCCCCCGTCCGGCATCGCATCGCGGGCGTTGATGGCCAGATTGAGGATCACGTTCTCCATCTGGTTGACGTCGCAGAGCGTCTTCCACGTCGCGTGCAACTCCCACTCGATGCGAACACGACCACCGACCGAGTGGACGATCAGATCCTGCATGCCGGTGGCGAGCTCGCCGAGATCCACGGACCGGGGAGAGAGCGGCTGGCGGCGGGAGAACGCGAGCAGGCGCCGGACCAGGTGACCGGCGCGCTCGACGGCCTCGCCGGCGCCGTCTGCATAGGTCTGCACGGCCGACGGATCGGCGCCGCCGAGCGTCTTGAGCAGGTGGAGGTTCCCCTGGATGATGGCCAGCAGGTTGTTGAAATCGTGGGCGATGCCCCCCGAGAGCTGCCCCACCGCCTCCATCTTCTGACTCTGGCGCAATGCGTCCTCGGCCTTACTCCGTTCTTCCATTTCGTTCTGTAGCAGTTCGTTCGTTTCCGCGAGCGCAAGAGCGCGCGCCTCGAGCTGACGGTTCGCCTCTCTCAGCGTGCGCTGCGAGGTGCCCATGAACGCCATCAGGACCGCGGCCATGACCGCGAGCAGCATGACCGCGGCGTGGCGCGTCAGCCGCCGGCCGAGCGGCTCCTCGGTCGTACGGATGCAGACGGTGCCGAGACGTACGCCGTCCTGCGTGGCGGGAAGGACGACCATCGCCCTGCGGCCCCTGACCGGGGTGGTTCGATCGGGCGCCGAGCGTGGCAGCGGCTCCTCACTCTTCCTCACGAAACTTGCGACCAGAGCATGCTTGTCGTCGTACACGCCGGCAGCCTCGATCTCCGGATTCACCTGTAACGCGCTGACGTGCTCCTGCACCGTCTTCGCGTCTCCGAACACGAGAGCGGCCGTGACGCTCGCCGCGAGAATCTCGCCCTGAACCGTCACCTCGCGTACCTGCTGTGCGTGGAACACGCGATCCTGCCAGGCCGAGATCGCGATGCCGGCGGCCAGGAGGGCGATGGCCGCCGTCAGCGCGTACGCTGGCGTGAACCGGCGCGAGCCGCGAACGTGAGCCACCGTGGTCATGGCGAGTTTCCGGGCCTCGCAGCGTTGACCCTGCGCGCGAGCGCGAGCAGTTTGGAGCTGATGACGAGGCGATTTCGTGCCGCGGCGGCGTTGTCGATGTCGAAGCTCACGCGATCGTCGACGATGACGAAGTGCATGATGCCCGCGGTGGAGCCGAGGGCCGAATCGGTGACGGTCAGAGTGGCGGTCCCGCTCACCGCCTCCAGCGCCTCGGCAACCGATTGGGTCCTCGATCCCGACACGAACAGCACGTGGCAATCGGATTGGCGGTCGGCCTTCGCGAGCTGCCGCAGCACGATCGGGTGCCTGCCGACGCCCTGACCGGAGACCGCCTCCTGAATGCGGCCGGCGAACGGATCGGGCCCGACCACGCAAAGGTTGAATGGAGAAGTCTCGCGAGCGAACGAGCCTTGCGGCCACTCGACGAACGAGGCGAACTTGTAGAGGAATGTCGCCTTGACCGCGTACTCGAGGGAACGATCGGCAGAGCGGGCCGGAATCGCGATGAGCAACACGGCGATCGCGATGGGCCGCACCAGGCGGCGCGTGCGAGTTCCGGAAGACATCTCAGTGCGTCCAGCGGGCGGCCAGCGTCAGCGAGCGCGGGATCTCGCTCGGCGCGATCGAGGGATTCACGAACTCGAGATGCCGCTCGTGCAGCAGATTCTGTCCGTCGAGAGACAGCTCCAGTTCGTCCGTCGCTTTCCATGCGACGCGCACGTCGGCTTCGAGATAGGACGGCACCGCGGGACTCTTCAGGCCACCCACGTTCCGCAACCAGACGTCCACTGCGAACCCTCGTGGAAGGTCCACGCTGGAACGGAGTTGCGCCTGATAGCGCGGATCGTTTCCGGAGAAGGCTACGCCGAACACGTCGCGGTTGCCGGGCGCGAGCCGCAGATTCTTGCGCAGCGCGCTGAAGCCGGCGCTGAGATGCCACCAGTCGCGCACGGCGAGGCTCGCCCAGGTCTCGACTCCCTGCGTGTTGCCCTCCATGTTGTTGCGTACCACCAGCGGGAACACGGCCGCGGTCGATCCCTCGACCGTGCGGAGATGCTCGTAGGAGTTGTAGAACGCCGACACCGAAAGCGAGAGCGAGGGCGAGAGGAGACCGCGATAGCCGGCCTCGTACGCAAGCAGTTCCTCGGACTCGAAGTCGGGCCCGCCGGCGAAGAAGCCGGGGTTGACCAGGTCGGTGTCGAAGCGCGACGGCGTCCGTACCGCGCGCGCGACCGACGTCCACAACATCGTCCGGTCCGAGACCGACCACGACAGCCGCGCGTCGGGCATGAATTCGACGCCCGTGTAGCTGTTGTCCTCGACCTTGATCCCGACCGCGAGCTTCAGCCGGTCGCTGAGCGTGATGGCATCCTGAGCGAAGACGTTCGCGAAACGGAGAGTGCGTTCGTCCGGCGAGAGGAAGACCGTCCCCGGCCCGCGCTCGAAACGATCGCCGGTCATGCGGTAACCCGCTCCGGCCACCAGCGCGTGTCTGGAGCCGCGGGAGAAGTCGTACTGCGCTTCCAGAGCGTACTGATCGACGGTGGCGTCGATGCCGCTGACCAGAAGCCGGCGCGAGTTGTCGAAGTACGTCTGCACGCTCACGTTGGAACCGTCCGCGAATTTGCGGGCCCAGGTCCCCGAGACGTTCCCGCCGCTGATGATCCCGCTCGGAAGAAACGCCGGGCGGCCGATCCCGGTCCCGCGATAGAAGTCGCCCTGCAGGGTGAAGGTGTCGGAGCCCTGACTTCGGTCCGCGCGGAATCCGCCCTGCACGTGGTTCCACGAATCATCGGCGCTCGCGCCGTCCGCTCGCTCCATCGCGCCCTGCCGCAGGCCGAGACCGTAAACACGGAAGCGGGTGGCAGGGCCGAGATTTCCGCCGTAGCGCACGCCGAGCCTGCGGTCGAGCGAACCGAGGCGGGCATCGGCCATCCAGCCGCGCGTCCCGGCGGCGTCCTTGGTGATGATGTTGATGACGCCGTTGACGGCGTTCGCACCCCAGAGCGTGCCTCCCGGCCCGCTGATGACCTCGATGCGGTCGATGTCGTCGATGAAGGTACGCTGCGCGTCCCAGAACGTTCCCGAGAAGAGAGGCGAATAGATCGCCCGCCCGTCGATCAGCACGAGGAGCTTGTTCGCCGTGCCGCTCGACTGGTTGAAGCCGCGCGCGGTGATCCCATACGTGTTCGCGTCGAGCCGCGCCACGTGGAGATTCGGCGCCAGCCGCAGGACCTCGGGGATGCTGTTCGCGCCGGAGCGGCGGATCGCATCATTCGTGATGACGAAGACGGCCGCCGCGGCCTGGTTCAGCGGCTCCGCGACCTTCGAGACGGAGGTGACCTTGATCTGGGCGAGCTCTTCGATCGAGAGCCGCCTGAGGTCGTGCGCGGATGCGACCTGCTCCTGAGCGGATAGCGAGGCCGTGCCGATGGCGAGCAGGCAAAAAGCCATTGCCACCGGCAGACAGGCGCGCAGCCGCTGCGCCGCTGATCGCTCGCACATCATGGGTTTGCCCGGTTCTCGATCCCGTGCCGTCGCTACGACTCGCCGTCCATCGTACGACATTGCTGCACCTCTCCTGAAGAGGATCGCAGAAACCACCGGAATGCTCGCTGTAGGTTTTGTTGGAACCGCGCAGTTGAACCTCTCGAACGATCATCTGCCGCTCCTGCTCTCGCGCGGTAGTCGTAGGACCCGAAAGGCATGCCGGTGGGGAGCCAGAGCTTCCAGTTCGGTCAGGCGGTGGGGTAGATGACTACCGGATATCTATCAAACAACGCGTTCACCTTGGAACAACTCGAGGACGTCTTCCGGAAGAGGGTCATTGAAATCGTCAGGAACGACGAATTCACCCTTTGCGAGGCCGATAGGGCGCTTCCCCTCACGTCTTGCAAGAGGCCGCATCTCGGCAACCGGGCGATCTTTCTCGAAGACGACCACGGTCTCGCCCTCCAGCACGCGATGAAGACATGCGTGCGGATCCTTCTCCACTTCTTCCACGGAGACGTTCATCGCGTTGACGGTAACAGACGACGGACGGCGAGGATTGTCGCGCCAGAAGGGTGACGCGCGGAGCGTAGTAGAGCGCGCCGGAACCCGGACGCCGCAGCCGGCGATCACACTCCTGCGATACCAGTCGATCTTGCCAGGTCGCGGCGTCAAGCGACGGACACATCTGCCTCGCAACGGACGGTCACGCTCTGCGGTCCGTCACCGCTGCGCCGCCGCCTCGGTCCGTTCGTCCAGCGTCACGAGCGAGACCGCATGTCGACCTCCGACAACTGTCACAATGCAGGTTGTGGAGCCAGAGCTTCTTCGGCGCGGCAAAGCGTTTCATCGGCTCGTCCAGGCAAATTGGGCTGGCGAGATCGAGAAAGCGACCGTTCGGCCGGAGCACTCCATCCTCTTTCACACGACGTCGAGCCCCATCAAGCGGAACCGGCGTGGTCGTTTGGATATCTTCGTCGACCGGATCGACGATTTCGTCACGGTCGTCGAGATCAAGTCGACAGACTGGGATCGGATACCGATCGCCAATCGGCGAAGACTACTCGCTGCACATCGGAGACAGGTACTGCGCTATGTCGATGAGTTTCGGGATGAGCAGCATGTGTCAGTCTGTGCAGGGATCATCTACCCGAAAGCGCCGGTCGACCCTGATCTTACGGCAGAGGTCGAACAGTACCTGAACGATCACGCGTTGCAGGTCGTCTGGTTCGCGGAACGTTCGCCCAACGGGTGACCTCGTAGTGATTTAGGCACTCGGAGAACGCCTAGTATCGCGTCACGCCACTAGCTTCGTCCGCTCAACTACGATTCTGGCCGCGCGGCGTTTGCTGCCATGTGTATTCACCGCTCGTGTTGAGCATCACGAGACCAGCCGGCGCGGGAGTGCTAAGCCTACGTACGTCTATTGACGGCTACCTAAAGGTAGCTTCTGACGTTAGACCGCGTCGCGCTGTGGTGGTGTCCTGTCGGCACTCGGCAGACCTGCAACCTCGTCGGCCGCCGTCACGAAGACATATAGGTAAGCGACAAATAGCGTCTCCTTCTCATAATTTTCGGCCCATGCGGGCGCAACCCGCTCAAGGAGAAGATCACCGACGGAGTATGCCCGTGGCAACTTACCGCCCCGCAATCTCCGCGCGACGACGCTAAAGGCGGCCCGCGCCTTCTGCGAAGAATGTGCGACGCGATTCCTAATAATTGCGGCGTCCTGAAGCGCCTGCTTGCGAACGGTAAGCGGCCTCTGAAAGGGATCTCCGCTACCGAAAAAGATTAGCGCCCGGTTGATCGTATCTTCGACCCCCCAATTCAAGTGGTGACGTACAGGGTCAAAGTTTGGACGGCCGGCGATAACAGCGTACGCGTCGTCAAGCCTCGATGCGGGGCCGAACTTCAGCTGCGGCCGCCTGCGCAGCGTCGAGTGCCCACCAGCGAGATACCGCACGAATGATGCTTCGACGAACTCCTCCCACGCAGCAACTAACGCAAGGAACGCTAACGCAACGATGCGACGCGCCTGGGAAGGATGCAGCGGATTCGTCGCTATGCCATCATAGGTGCGTGCAACGAATGGGTCTACGGCGGCATACAGGTTTGCCGCTGAACCTACTGCGATTTCAAATGCGTTTCTAACACCTCGGAGGGAAACCGGCTGAGCCATGCCGGGATTCTAGCCTGTTGATCTCCGCGCGGACGGCGGTAACGTCGCGGCGACGGTCGTCTGATGGTGGCAAGACGGCGGTCGGCAACGAAGCTCAGATTCCTTGTGACGCCGAGTCGCCACGGATGTGACAGCTCGGAGAGTGCCGCCACGTGCGCCGTTCTGGCCGCGACTGTCCTGCGTCGGTCTAACGGCTCTCACGCTAAGTTGCGCGGCCGGCCTTGGTGTAAGCAGCGGCGGGCTTCACGTGCGAGGACGACGCGTGCCGCCGTGACGCTCGACAGTTCCATAGGCAGCTCGGATGCCGGGCCGGACACCAGCCCGCCGGCAGCTTCACACCAAGGTTGGGCCGCCGCGCGAATGTTCGCATGTGGTGGTTGGTTGCAGGGAGCATGATACGTCATCTCGCTGCTGATCCGCGCGCGATATACGCTAGTCATATCGCGAAGCGCGGCATTGTGTATCTTGACACAAATGTTTGGATCGATTTCGCGCAGGAACGGACGGCGCTCGCAAGCGAAACTCTTCGGTTAGCCCGCGCTGCGCGAGGCACCCAACTCGTAATATTTCCGGTCTCCTATCCGGCAGCGTTTGAGCTGATGAATCAACGCGTTACTGGTGCTACTCGACACCAAGCGCGTTTGATGGACGAGCTCAGCGAACGCGTTTCATTTCGTGCGATACACCACGTTCGCGATATGGAAGTGCTTCACGCGTACGAATGTCTGATGGAGGGTAGCGGGCGCGATCTGCGTGAACAGATCTTTACGGCGGCCGCCTGGCATAGCGGAGATGGTTATTGGGATTACCCTGACGGATGGGATGAAGAGGATGCCACGGCCTGCAGTTCGATGTTGAGTCGCGAGCTACCAGGTTTGGAGTGGTTACAAGAGAACTTGCCAAGAACTGAATTCGAGAGCACCTATCGAACGGTCGATGAGAACTGGGTAACAACGGTCGCAGCGCTTGATCAAGAGGCGATACGGCGATTTGTGAACGCGGACGGAACGCCAAGCGCAACGAAGCTTCGTTTGGAGGAGTACGCGCATATTGTGCAGGCTTACTTTGTCAAGAAATTGCCGCGCCTGGTCGGATTTGCCGCGACTGCTCTCGCTCTGGAGAAAGGCGCGGAGCGAATCGGTCGCGGCGGGCCGGCGACGATGAAAAAACTAATCGAGTTGTTGCCGTCGATCTGGCTCAGCTGTGAAATGCATGTGCGGAGGCGACTCGAGAAAAACCGCCTGCCCAAGGTGCAGGATTTGTACGATCACGACCACGCGATGCTAGGCATACCGTACTGCGACGCATTTGTGACGGGCGATGGTGAATTGCTCGATCTCGTGCGCAAGTGCGGTGCCCAGAGTAAGTATGCTTGCCGTCTCGTGCACGGCATGAAAGAGTTGCATGATTATTTGCAGCAGGTGGTGTTGGACGCGTGAGGCCACGACAGGCTGGAATGCGGTCCGCCCAACTTCCATCTATAGTAGAGCGGGCATCGGTCCGACGGGTGCATTTAGTAGTCGATGGCAGGTGTGCCGAGTTTGGCCGGATCATCACCCCGTCGCGCTACTTGCGTTTTGGAATGAGTTTCCGCAGGTCGCGGCCGGCGAAGACGTCGACGAGGTCGGCGACCTCGCACTCCAGCGCGACAGCAAGGCGGATGATCATCGTCAGAGTGGGTACTTTCAACCCGCGCTCCATCTGGCTGATGTATGCGTGAGTCGACCCCGTCAGATCCGCGAGGGATCGCTGGCTCTCGCCGCGTTGCTCTCGCAGTTCGCGGAGCCGCGCGCCAAACAGTTCCCCGTCAGATTGCAGCATCGTCCGCGTGCGACTCTTGACGCTTGCTTTCGCATTTTTCGGTCGGTATACTATGAGATACCAACGGGAGATATCGAATCATGCTCGACCGAGCTCTCATCCAACGCATCCGGGCCATCTTCTTACATCACGAGCCGCGTGTCACGATCGCGGAGGCGGCGGGCATGTTTGGGTGGTCGCGTGGGGAGATGAACGCGGCGATCCGGAATGGTGAGATCGAAGTGGTCGGAACGTGCAGCGGGAAGCGGATCGAGCTTCGCGAGCTCGCGGCTTACGCGCTTCATCAGTGGCCCTTGACCGCCATCGAAGAGGCGCTCGGGCGGGATGCGACACTGGTCCTGCCGCCGGCGCTGCGGACGCGGAAGCTCACGGTGCGCCTGCCGCAGTATCAGATCGGCGCGTTGCAGGTGCTGGCGGATGACGGCCGGGAGTCGGTCGAGGCGATGCTGACGCGCATGTTCGAGGAGCTGACGGACCTCAACCAGCAGCGCCTTTCACGCCTGATCCCGGGACTTGCGGAAGCCATCGCCTGGCCGGAGGCCGGCGAGAGCGAGCGGGCGTGCTGAAGCGATCCACCTGGAGGCGATACGCAAATGTCCTCACGTCTGTCTGATGCCACCCGGCGTGTTCCCGTTCTCAGTCGGCCGCGCCGTCGCCGCGTCCGGAAGCCCGTCGAGCGGCCGGTCGCGGCTCGCAACGAGCCACAGGCGCGGCCGGCAAGGCTTCCGTACGCGCTGACGCTGTCGGCGCGCCGCGTCGTGCGGCGGAACCTGCCCGAGGCGGTCGTACCCTATCTGCGGATGTCGGGACGCTGGCTCGAGGAGCACGGGTTCGCCATCGGCTCGGCGGTGCGGGTGGTGGTCGAGCGGGGCCGGGTGACGCTCATCAGCGATGGCGCCGAGGCGTCGGGGCCGGTCGCGCCTGAGACATGACCCGATCGGGAACGCACGCGACGAGCGGGCACAACGTAACGTCCCACAACGTCGCTGGTCGATCATGGCCGGCGATCCGCGCGGCCGCTGATCGCGTGCATACGATGGACGATCGGTGAGTGTCGCAGTGAAGGCGGCGACGCCGGAGCAGGCGCGGCGCGAATCCCATCCATGGACACATGCATGCCATGACGCGTCGGGTGAATCCCATCCATGGATCGGATTCATGCGACCCGATGTCAGGTGAATCCCATCCCGGGATCGGATTCATTCGACTGTGAATCGCGTGAATCCGATCCATGGACACATTCAAGTGATCGCGGGTCGGATGAATCTCATCCATGGATCGGATTCATGCGGTTTGGGAGGCCGGTAAAGCGACTTTCGGGAGATTTGCCGTGTCAGCGGGAGTGAAGAGCGCGTTCCGCGCTCAGCGCATCGGACGAGTACCATTCCACTTATGCCACGGGCTCGCGTGCCTGACGAAGATGCGGCGCGCTTCGGCGCGATCGTCACCCGGCTCCGGATGGAGCGCCGGTGGACGCTCGCGGATCTCTCCCGCCTCAGCGGCCTGAATGCGACCTGGCTCGGGGTCCTGGAGCGGGGCGGCAACATCCCCAGCCTGTCGACGATCTTCAAACTCGCCGAGGTGTTCGGCGTCGAGGCGGCGGAACTGGTGCGCGAGGTTGAACAGTCGCGCCGCGGGCGGCCCGCGCCGGCGTCAGAGTAGGAACGACCGCCGCGGCACGCGCCCGCTCGGTCACCCTCGCGTTGCTACGGTGACGAACATGCGCAGCCGATTCCGGATTCGACGAGATCGTGGAGGCGCACAGGTTCTTCGACACGGGCCGCAAGAAAGGAACGTCGTCATCACACTAGACCACTGATTCCGCCCGGTTTCCCCTGGGGCCCCGGTCCGCTCCGCGCTTCGTCGAGCAACTCGCGAAGGAGGTCGAGACGGTCGCTTCCCATGTGCGCGAGCGTCTCTTTCGTCGTGCGCCGGATCGGTTCATCAAGCTCTGCGAGGAGCTGAAGGCCTGCGTCGGTGATCGACGCCACAACGACGCGGCGATCAACCGTACCGCGCGCGCGGCCGATGAGTCCCCTCGCTTCGAGCCGGTCGAGAAGGCGAGTGAGGTCGGGATCCCGCCGCACCATGCGCTCCGAGATCTCGCCGCACGGGAGTCCGTCCTCCCCGGAGCCACGCAGAACCCGAAGAATGTTGTATTGCGAGAGACTCAGGTTCGCCTCGCGCAGCACCGCGGTGAGCGGTGCCAGCACCTGGTCCGCCGAGCGTACGAGGCTGAGCACGACCTCCTCGTGCACGCTGCTGAACGGTCGACGCTGCTTGATCTCTGTCTTCAGTTTGCCGGCCACTGGTCCTCCTTTTCGCTTCTCCCGTCCGGCGAAACGCAGCGCGCGCACGATAAAGTCCGCACAACATTAGTTGTTGTGAGGGATAACGTCGTGCGGTGGGCGCTTCTCACTGGCGAATCGCGAGATCGCATTCAGAAGGAGACCTCAAATGAAGAAGATCGCAATCATCGGCGACGGCAATGTCGGAAGCGCACTGGAGCGCGGGCTCACGCGAGCGGGATACGACGTTCGCTCGACCGGAAAAGAAAACGTTCGCGAGACCGCCGCGTGGGGCGAGATCGTCATCCTGGCCGTTCCGTTCGGTGCGGTGAACGACGCGGTGAAAACGATGGGCGACGCGGTCGACGGCAAGACTCTCGTCGATGCCACGAACGCGCTCGACGAAAACATGGGCCTGGCCATCGGCTTCTCGACCAGCGGCGCCGAGGAGCTGCAGAAGCTCGCGCCTGCGGCGAAGGTCGTCAAGGCGTTCAACACCGTTTTCGCTCAGCACATGGACACCGGGAAGCTCGGCGGCGAGACGCTGACGGTTCTCGCGGCATCGGACGATGAAGAGGCGAAGAACACGGCGCTGGAACTGGCGAAGGCAATCGGCTTCGACGCGGTCAATGCCGGCCCGCTTCAGAACGCCCGTTGGCTCGAGACGCTCGGGTACCTGAACATCGGCCTCGGCTACGTCGTCGGTCACGGCGTGAACACCGGGTTCCGTTACATCCACTGATGAGACACGCCGGGAATCACTGGACGCGGCGCGAGCTGCTCGGCGCGGCGGTCGGGGGTGCAGCCGCACTCCTCGCCGCGCCGGCACGCGGAGGAACGATGACACAGCGACAGAAATCAGAGAGGTTGCCGACGATCTTCATCGCGCACGGCGCACCTCCGCTGCTCGATGACGCGCGGTGGGTGGGCGAGCTGCACCAGTGGGCGCAGAGTCTCCCGAAACCGAAGGCCATTCTGATCCTCTCGGCGCACTGGGAGAACCGCCCGGTCACGCTCGGCGCGACGCGAACCGTGCCGCTCGTCTACGACTTCTCCGGCTTTCCCCGGAAGCACTACGAGCAGCAGTATCCCGCGCCGGGGGCCCCGGAACTGGCGGAGCGCATTCGGAAAGAGCTGAAGAACACGCAGCGGGTCGAGGACGATCCGGAGCGCGGACTCGATCACGGTGCCTACGTGCCCCTCGTCGCGATGTACCCGGAAGCGGATGTGCCCGTGCTCCAGATGTCGCTTCCGAGCGAGAACCCGCAGGAGCTGTTCGCTCTGGGCCGCGCCCTGCGCAGTCTCCGCGACGAAGGAGTCCTGATCGTCGGCAGCGGCTTCATCACGCACAACCTCCGCACGCTCGACTGGTCGGGCCAATCCGCCGCGCCGGCGTGGGCGACCGAGTTCGACGCGTGGACGGCCGGCGCACTCGCGCGCCGTGACGTCGATGCGCTGCTCGACTACGAGACGAAAGGTCCTGCCGTGCGGATCGCCTTGCCTACGCGCGAGCACTTCGTGCCTCTGCTCGTCAACCTTGGGGCGGCCGACGACGGCGAGAAGGTCGCCTTCCCGATTACCGGCTTCTGGATGAGCTCACTCGCTCGACGATCCGTGCAGTTCGGCTGAGCTCCGCAACCACCACCCACACTTCAAGGAGAACCTCGAATGTTGAAGCGTTTTGAGCCGCACGCGTACGCGCTCCTCCGGATCGTCGCCGGATTCATGTTCGCCATGCACGGGAGCCAGAAGCTCCTCGGCTGGCCGGCGAGCCCAGGAACCAGCGGCGGCAGTCTTCCGCCGCTGATGGTGGTCGCCGGGGCGATCGAGCTCGTCGCAGGACTGCTGATTCTCTTCGGCCTCTTCGCCGGCCTCGCCGCGTTCCTCTCCAGCGGTCAGATGGCCGTGGCGTTCTTCATGGTCAAGTTCCCGAACGGGTGGAATCCACTCCTCAATCAAGGTGAGCTGGCGGCCCTCTATGCGTTCGCCTTTCTCTACATTGCCACCCGCGGCTCCGGCATCTGGAGCCTCGACGCGCTGCGCGAAAAACGGCCGCCAGCGCGCGAGTTGACCGGCCACGGTCCGGCTCTCGCGGATAACCGGGCGGCGTGATTCCGCGCCCCCCAACCCAGTCGTCCATTCGTTTGAACCACAACAAAGGAAATCATGAGACATCAGCGCATCGCATCGTTTGCAATCGGACTTCTTCTCGCCATTACGGCGCCGCTCGCGGCAGGACTTCGGCGTGTCGTTCAACGGCCCGTTCGAAAAGATCGGGCAGATCGGTGATGAAGTGTGGATCGAGATCGCCATCGAGGCCGTGCAGATCCCGTAACCGGGTACGCGCACCATCCTCCGCATCGACGACCGCTTGCGATCCCGATGCTCGAAACGCAGGGCTGGTGCGGCTCGCACCAGCCTTGCGCACCATATCGATCGTGGAGCGAAAGGAAGAAGAGCCATGTCTTTACCGTCAACGATACGGCGATGGATCATCGCTTCGGTCGTCTGCCTGGCGACGGCGAACGCGGAGGCGCAGCAACCCCCAGCCGACTTGATCGTGACCAACGCCAAAGTCCATACCATGGACACCCACCGCCCGCGCGCGACGGCTTTCGCGGTGAGGGATGGGCAGTTCGTTGCCGTCGGCGACGACGTGAGCATGCGCGCCTATCGCGGCGAGAAGACGCGCGTCATCGACGCCAGAGGCCGAACCGTGATCCCCGGTCTCAACGACTCGCATTCGCACGCTGTTCGCGGCGGGCGCTTTCACAACCTCGAACTGCGCTGGGATGGTGTTCGTTCGCTGGCGAACGGCCTGACGATGATTCGCCAGCAAGCGAAGCGCACGCCCAAGGGTCAATGGGTGCGCATCATCGGCGGCTGGTCGCCGTACCAGTTCAAAGAAAAGCGAATGCCCACGATCAGGGAACTGAACGAAGCCGCTCCAGATACGCCGGTGTTTGTGCTGTTCCTCTACAGTCAGGGCAGAATCAATCGCGCTGCGGTCGAGGCGCTGGGGCTCACCAGCGAAAGCAAAGCGCCCGACGGGGGGCGATTCGAGCTCGTGGACGGCGGCGCGATTCTGCACGCCGAGCCGAACCCTTTGATCCTCTACCAGATGATCGCCAGGCTTCCTCAACTCTCAGCGGCCGATCAGATCAACTCCACGCTCCACCACTATCGCGACTTGAACCGCCTCGGCCTGACCAGCGCCATCGACGCCGGTGGCGGTGGGCACGCCTTTCCCGACGACTACAGCGGCAGCGAAGCCCTCGCCAGCTCGGGCCGGATGTCCATTCGCATCGGGTACTACCTGTTCGCGCAGACGCAGGGCAGGGAGGCCGACGACTTTCGACGCTGGAGCAGCGCATATGAGGCTGGCAGGAACCAGGCGAAGGGCCTCGAGCACGGTTACGAGCTGCAGGGTGGCGGCGAGTTCCTGGCGCACGCCGTCGGCGACTGGGAGAACTTCATGGCTCCTCGGCCCGACCTGAATGCGCGCAAGGCCGCCGGTCAGGACCCGGCGGGCGACCTGCACGAGGTCGCGACGATTCTGGTGCAAAAGAACTGGCCGCTGCGCCAGCATGCCACCTACGGCGAGAGCATTGGCGTCATCATGGATGTCTTCGAGCGGGTCAAGCGGGAACAGGGCCGCTTTGCTCCGCGCTGGGCGATCGACCACGCCGAGACGGTGGGCGATGCGGAGCTGCGACGCATCAAGGCGATGGACGGTGGCATCGCCATCCAGAACCGCATGGCGTTTGCGGGCGAGTACTTTGCCGAACGTTACGGGAAGCAGGCCGCAGCCCATGCGCCGCCGGTTCGCAAGATGCTCCAGATGGGCATTCCTGTTGGCGCCGGCACGGACGGCACGCGCGTCAGCAGCTACAACCCATGGCTTTCGCTGTACTGGTTGGTATCAGGCAAGACCGTCGGCGGGATGCAGCTTTTCGCCGGTGACAACAGGCTGTCGCGCGAAGAAGCGCTGCGGCTGTTCACTGTTGGCAGTGCGTGGTTCACCCAGGAGGAGAACGTCAAGGGCCGCATCGCGCCCGGCCAATACGCCGACTTCGCCATCCTCAGCGGCCACTACTTCGCTGTCCCGGAAGAAAACATCAAGAACATTGAGTCGCTGCTGACGGTGGTCGGCGGGAAGGTGGTCTATGCCGCGAAGCCATTCCATGCCTTCGCCCCGCCCGCGCTGCCAGCGGTGTCTCCAGCCTGGTCTCCGGTCGCACATTTCGGCGGCTATCAAAGCCGGCGTTAGGCGATCGGGGAAGAGACGTCGAGCTGCCTGGTCAGCCACGACGTCACCTCGCGGAGGCTCTCGCGCGTAATCTCGTGCCCCATCGGAAACTCCCGGTAGGTAACGGCCAGACCTCGCTCCTCGAGTCGTTCGCGTGCCCAGCGCGCGAGGTGAACTCCGAGCTTGTCGTCGTGCTCGCCGTGGACGATCAGAACCGGCTTCCCTGCGACACGTTCCGCGCTCGTATGCGCAAGCACCTCCGGTAGGAGCCGCCCGCTCATCGAGAACGCGCCTGCAAAGCGCTCCGGGTCGGCAAGCAGCGACGCCACCCCGATGATGCCCCCCTGACTGAATCCGCCGACGTACACGCGGCCGGGATCGGCTTCGTACAACTCGGCTGCTTCCTCCGCGAATGCAGCAACACGTCTCCAGGCGTCGATGGCTTCGCGCTCGACGATCACCGGCCCATCGGCAGTGAACCGCACGTGAAACCATGCGAAGGAAGACGGACCCATCACGATCGGCGAGCGAACGCTCACGACGACGCAGCGCGGGTCGAACGCCGGCGCGATCGCGCTCATTTGCAGCTCGTTCGCACCGACGCCATGGAGCAGGATGACGAGCGGCGGGCGCGCATCGGCGGACTCGGGGCGAATGCCGGGCTGCCGCACGAGGTGAACCAGCGGTGATTCGTTCTGCATCCAGGCCTCCACTGGCGGACTCGCCAATCAAGATGAACGTGTGTGCGTCGACTTACGACACCGTACGGTCATAGTTCCGGATGACCCATTCGTCGAGCACCGAGATCGCGTCCGCGAGCGAACGTCCCAGCGGAGTCAGCTGGTACTCGACCCGCGGCGGAATCTCGTGGTAATCCCGTCGCACGAGCAGCCGGCGCTCCTCGAGTCCCCGCAACGTCTGCGTCAGCATGCGCTGTGAGATGCCGCCGACTTTTCTCAGCAACTCGGCATTCCGATGCGGGCCGTTGCGAAGCACGGGAACCAGCAGCAGCACCCACTTTCCGGCCAAAAAATCGATCAATTCGCGCGATGGGCACTCGGCGACCCACGGATCAGCTTTCGCTTTCTTCATCGTCCACTCCTGCCAAAGGTCGAACCCGCCTCATGGTTACTAAAAGGTGCGTATTGAACATCCGGTAACTACGGCGTAGGTTATGACGGTCTCGGTGTGCGAGGGGTGAATCAATCATGACGAAACCGGGGCGAAGGAGAACGACTCATGGCTCATTCGATCCGGCGTACCTCACCGCTACTCATTCTTGCCGTCCTTTGGCTCACGGCGTGTAACGGTGCCGCGACCTCCGACGCTGCCAGCGTCACGCAGGCCGGTTCGGCATCAGCGGCGCAGACCACCGCCGCGCCGGCGGGCGAGGCACAGGTGGCGCAGCACCTGACCACCTTCGACGATCTCGACTACAACGTCTTCTCGAACCAGAAGTGGGACGAGCTGTCGCGCAGCCACCACAAGGACATCCTGGTGCATTGGCCGGATGGTCACACGACGAAGGGCATCGAAAAGCACATCGAGGACCTGAAGGCCCTCTTCGTGCACGCCCCCGACACGCGCATCAAGGAACATCCGATCAAGTTCGGCTCAGGCGAGTGGACAGCCGTCACCGGCATCATGGAAGGCACGTTCACGCAGCCGATGCAGGGGCCCGACGGCAAGAGCATCCAGCCGACGGGCAAGGCCTTTCGACTGCCGATGTGCACGATCGGGCGGTGGGAGAACGGCGTCATGGTCGAGGAGTTTCTCTACTGGGACAACGCGACCTACATGAACCAGATGGGCCTCGGGCAGTAGCGTCGCTTGACGGCGAGTTCATGCAAGGGCGAACGATGAAAGCAGTGCAACTCGATGCACCCGGGCCACCGGAGGCACTGCACATTCGCGATCTGCCCATTCCCGTCCCTCCGGCCGGCTGGGTCCGGATCCGCGTCGAAGCATTCGGCCTCAATCGCTCCGAGCTTCACCTGCGCCTCGGCTTCGCCACGAATGCCTCGTTCCCGATCGTGCCGGGAATCGAATGCGCCGGCACGATCGACGACGCGAACGGAACCGCGTTCCTTCCCGGCCAGAAGGTCGTTGCGATGATGGGCGGCATGGGCCGCCAGTACGACGGTGGATATGCCGAGTACGTGATCGTGCCGGCATCGCAGATCATTCCGATCGAAACCGATCTCCCTTGGGAAACCGTCGGTGCGGTCCCCGAGATGTTGCAGACGGCCTACGGCTCTCTGACTACCGGGCTCGATCTCCGCACCGGGCACACCCTTCTGATTCGCGGCGGTACGACATCGGTGGGCCTCGCGGCAGCGACGCTCGCGCGACAGATGGGGGCGAGAGTGATCGCGACCACCCGCCAGGAAGCGCGCCTCGCGAGCCTGGCGGAGCACGGAGTCGATCACCCGCTCCTCGATAGCGGCGAGATCGCCGGCGCCGTGAGGGAGATCGCACCCGCGGGCGTCGATGGGGTGCTCGAACTGATCGGCGTGAACACCCTTCGTGATTCCTTGCGCGCGACGCGCGTTCACGGGACGGTGTGCTTCACCGGGATGGTCTCGAACGACTGGACGATCCACGACTTCTATCCCATGGACTACGTCCCGAACGGCGTTCGTCTTACCGCCTACAGCGGCGATGCCGGCGACCTGCCGCGGGAGATTCTGCAGCGATACCTCGACGACATCGCCGCAGGCAGAATCCACGTGCGCATCCACCGCGTCTTCCGTCTCGACGAGATCGTCGAAGCCCATCGAACGATGGAAACCAACGCGGCGGTCGGGAAGCTCGTCGTCCTCGCCGCTTAGGCGATGTGGGCCATGTGTACCTGGGACTCCTCCGGCGTCATGACGTTTCGCGACGATGGCCTTCGATCGGGCGCAGCGCCGCACGAGGCTCAGGGCCCGGCTCTCGAGTCCGGAACATACGTCGTGGAGGTCCTGGCGAGCGACGCCGTCCCGGCGAATTTCGGACGCGCCGTTGCGGAGCTCCTCGTGCGGCCGGCGCGTTGAGTGGTCGCGTCGCCGCCGCTCGGCGTCGCCAACTCCATCTCGCCCGATACAGGAATTCCGATCACCTCCGCGCGCTCGGCGGTGAACTTCTCCTCCCGCTCAGGAGTCCGGATTGCTCATGGCGATCTCCTCTGCGCGCTCGAGGGCGATGTCGAGCGTCTTCGCCAGATTGTGGCGGCCGAACAGCTCGAGCTTGTGCGCGCGAACGATCGCTCGCAGCGGCTGCTGGCGGATCTCGGTGAGGATCAGCGTCGTGCCTTGCGCGCGAGATTTCTTGGCCATCTGCTCGAGCGCGTGTATGCCGGTTGCATCGATCGCCGGAACGTGGCGCATGCGGAGGATGAACACCTTCGGCGGCCGGGCGATTTCCGACATCACGTCTTTCAGCTTGTCCGCGGCGCCGAAAAAGAACGGGCCGTTCACTTCGTAGATTTCGACGCCCTTCGGGATCTCCCGTCCGCCGACGATGCGCTTCCTCTTCCTCACCTGGGTGATCTCGTCGGGGTCGTCAGTCGCATCGCTGTCGCGCATTTCGTTCGTGATTCCCTCGATCTGCGTGACCTCGGCCATTCGTTTCATGAATAGCAATGCCGAGGCGACCACGCCGGCCTGCACGGCCACGGTGAGATCGACGAAGACCGTCAGCGCGAACGTGACCACGAGCACGAAGATGTCGCTCTTCGGCGCGCGCAGCA
>Ga0190270_10000058_pt1 | contig 52977 bp, 9 predicted proteins | sample Popmic320T_FD_133748 | JGI IMG/M metagenome (GOLD analysis project Ga0190270, IMG submission 133748) | Populus adjacent soil microbial communities from riparian zone of Weber River, Utah, USA - 320 T | ecosystem: Environmental > Terrestrial > Soil > Riparian zone | place: USA: Utah | collected...
CGCCTGAGGCTTTGGCAGTCGGCTTCCAGGATGGGGGATTGACTTATCGAGAATTGAACGCGCGAGCGAACCGGCTGGCGCGGGTTCTGATAGACCGTGGAGTCGGGCCGGATGTGCCTGTAGCGTTACTCGCCGAGCGCAGCTTGGATTTCCTGATTACCATGTTGGCTGTTTTCAAAGTCGGCGGAGCCTACATCCCGCTCGATCCGCATCACCCGGCCCAGCGCATCAGCCAGGCGCTCGGGCAAAGCGGAGCGCCATTATTGATCGCATCCACTCAGTGTGGGACTCTGGTCGCGGAAGCTGTCTCCGGTTTGACGGCGGAAAGCCGCGTCGCCGTTTACTCCCTCGAAGAGCTTTTACGGAAACACAGTTCAGCGGAAAACCTGGCCGTCCAGGTCAATCCCAGCCAATTGGCCTATATCATCTTCACATCGGGCTCGACCGGAATGCCGAAAGGGGCCATGGTGGAGCATCGTGGCATGCTCAATCACCTGTTCGCCAAGATAGTAGATCTAGGGTTGGATGAGAAAGATGTGGTCGCGCAGACGGCATCACAATGTTTCGATATTTCAGTCTGGCAATTCCTGGCGGCCCTGCTGGTGGGTGGGCAGGTGAGAATCATCGGCGATGAAATCACAGGTGACCCGGCGAGTTTGCTCGATGAGGTGGAGGATGTGAATGCGACGATTGTAGAGGTGGTGCCGTCAATGATGAGGCTGATGCTGGCTGAAGCCGGCCGTCGCGAGGTCAAGCTGGAGTTGAGAGGGCTGAGGTGGATGATTCCGACTGGGGAAGCGTTAGCGCCGGAGCTGTGTCAGCAATGGTTCCGCATCTATCCTGAAATCCCGCTGATGAACGCCTACGGTCCGACGGAGTGCTCAGATGACGTGACACATTGCGCGATGACGGAGGCGCTGTCGGAAGGGAGAGCGCGGGCGCCGATCGGCCGGCCAATAGCCAATACGCAAATATACGTTCTGAATAGCCGGCTGCAATCGCAGCCGATAGGGATAGCCGGAGAACTCTACATAGGCGGAGAAGGAGTTGGGCGTGGTTACCTCAATGAGGCGGGAAAAACGTCCGAGTCATTTGTGCCTGACCCCTATGCGAGAGAGGACGGAGCTCGCCTATACAAAAGTGGAGACCTAGCTCGTTACCTGGCCGATGGAAACCTGGAGTACGTTGGCCGTATCGATCATCAGGTGAAGATACGCGGCTTCCGGATAGAGCTCGGGGAGATCGAAGCGGCGCTGAGAAGACATCCATCAATTGAGGAAGTAGTAGTCGATGCCAGGGAAGACAAGGGCGGGGAGAGACGGCTGATAGCCTATCTAGTGGTGAAAGATGAAACGGAGCTTTCAATCAGTGAGTTGCGTGAGTTCCTGTGGCAGAAACTGCCCGAATATATGACGCCGGCGGCTTTCGTAGCGCTCGACGCGATGCCACTGACAGAAAATGGCAAGTTGGATCGTCGCGCGTTGCCTGCTCCCGATGTGAATAGGTCGGAAGGAAGCGAGAGCTATATTGCGCCACGCACACAAGTTGAAGAGATATTAACCGGGATCTTCCAGGAAGTGCTGGAACTGGATCGGATTGGAATCTCCAACAACTTTTTCGAAGCCGGCGGGCATTCATTATTGGCGACTCAGGCGATCTCGCGAGTGAGAAATACATTCGGCGTGGAGATTGGAGTCAGGAGCGTCTTCGAGACCCCGACGGTGGAAGGATTGGCGCGGAGGATCGAGGAGGCGCTGAGAGCTGGAGAGAGGGGGAAACTGCCGCCGCTGGTCAGAACGTCGCGAGAGGAGAGTCTGCCGCTGTCGTTCGCGCAGCAGCGGTTGTGGTTTTTAGATCAGCTTGTGCCGAATAACCCGTTGTATAACGTTCCTGGCGCGGTGAGGCTGGAGGGCAAGCTAGACCTTGAGGTATTAGACCTGGCGATCAATGAAATCGTCAGAAGGCACGAAGTGCTCAGGACGAGGATCGAAGTTGAAGCGGATAGGCCGGTGCAAGTCATCGACCAATGGAAGCGTCGGAAGTTTGAAGTCGAAGACCTCACGGCTCTGACTCAGGAGCAGCGAGAGAAACAAGCCAGGCAGATCGCTAGAGAAGAGGCGGCCACAGGCTTTGACCTGAGCAGAGGGCCGCTGTTGAGAGTGAAGGTCTTGAAGCTTGAGCAGGAACAGCACATCGTGCTCTTCACCATGCACCACATCGTGAGCGACGGGTGGTCGATGGAAATCCTCATCGGAGAAGTAAGCGAACTCTATCGCGCATATAGCGCAGGAGGGCGCTCGCCACTCGAAGAGTTGCCCATCCAGTACGCCGATTTTGCGGTCTGGCAGAGAGCATGGCTGAAGGGAGAAGCGATTGAGCGCGACCTCGACTATTGGCGGAAGCAGTTGGGGGGCATGGAAGACCTGGAACTGCCGACGGATCATCCACGGCCGGCGGTCCAGAGTTATCGAGGAGCCAGACATTATTTTGCAATCGAGAGGGAGACTGCGGAGAAACTGAAAGAGTTGAATCAGCGGGAAGCCGTGACCATGTTCATGACCTTGCTCACGGTCCTTCAATCGCTGTTGGGACGATATTCCGGACAAGAGGATATAGCGGTTGGAACTGTGATCGCCAACCGCAATCATTTGGAGACGGAGCCTTTGATCGGGTTCTTCGTTAACCAATTGGTGTTACGAACAAGTCTCAGTCATGAGCAGAGCTTCGTCGAGTTGTTAGGCAGGGTACGCCAGACAGTGCTGGAATCTTATGCGCATCAGGACCTCCCGTTCGAACAGTTAGTGGAGGAATTGGCGCCAAAGCGGGACCTCAGTCGTTCGCCCCTGTGCCAAGTCTTGTTTGCAATGCAGAACATTCCCCAAAGGAAATTGGAGCTACCGGGACTGAGTTTCAGTAATTTCGAGGGCGAGGTTGAGATCGCGAAATATGATCTGACGTTGATCATGGAGCAGACATCCGATGGCCTGAGCGGGGTCTGTGAGTATTGCTCGGATTTGTTCGAGAAGGAAACAGTCCGGCGGATGATGGGCCATTTTCAGACGCTGCTTCAGAGCGCGGTCTCCGACCCTCAATGCCGGTTATCAGAATTGGAAGCGCTGACGGAAGCCGAACGAAAGCAGTTGGTGACGGAGTGGAATCGGACTTGGAGAGTCTACCCGCAGGAGCAGTGCGTGCATCAGTTGTTTGAGTCGCAAGCGGCGCGAACGCCCGAGGCGGTGGCGGTCGTCTACGAGGACCAGAGGTTGAGCTATGGCGAGCTCAACAGGAGAGCCAATCTGCTGGCGCAATACCTGCGCGAGATAGGAGTTGGGCCTGAGGTATTGATATCGTTGTGCCTGGAGCGAAGCCCGGAGATGGTGGTAGGGATCTTAGGCGCGCTCAAGGCGGGCGGGGCTTACGTGCCCTTAGATCCCAGTTACCCAATCGAGCGGCTGGCCTATATGTTGGAGAACGCTCAGGCGCCCGTGCTGCTAACGCAGGGGCAAATTGCGCATCGCTTGCCGTCGGGCTGGGCCCAGGTCGTGTTGATCGATGAATGGGAACAGATCGAAACCGGGCGCGCGAGTGAACTCGAATCGCTGAGCGGAGCCGAGAATCTTGCGTATGTCATCTATACATCCGGCTCAACTGGAAGGCCGAAAGGCGCCTGCATCACACACTGCGGCCTGATGAATTATCTCAGTTGGGCGTTGGAATCCTATCCGGCGAGCGAGCCCGGATCTATCCCACTGCATTCCAGTTTGAGCTTTGACTTGACGGTGACCAGCCTATACCTCCCGTTGCTGACCGGCGGGCAGGTGAGTTTACTCAAGGAGTGCGCCATGGCGACTCCTTTGAGCGGAGCGCTGGGCCGAGCGCACGACTACAGCCTGTTGAAACTGACCCCCAGCCATCTGCAGTTGCTGAATCAGGAGGAATGGAATGAGGCGGGGAGAGTAGGCGCTCTGGTCATTGGGGGAGAGGCGCTGCGTTATGAGGACTTGTCCCGCTGGAGGAAGGAGTCGCCAGAGACGAGGCTGATCAACGAATACGGCCCGACAGAGACGGTCGTTGGAAGTTGTGTCTATGAGGTGAGTGAAGCCGACGTGGAGGAAGGAGCTGTGCCGATTGGCAAGCCGATCGGTAACACTCAAGTCTACGTGTTGGATGGTGGGGGTAATCTATCTCCGGTAGGAGTAAGTGGAGAACTTTACATCGGGGGCGAGGGAGTGGGGCGGGGATATTTAAATCGCCCCGATTTGACGGCGGAAAGGTTCGTGCCAGACGGATTCGGGACAGGGGGTAGTAGGCGTCTGTACCGGACTGGAGACTTGGCAAAGTGGGGAAGTGAGGGGGAACTGAAATTCCAGGGACGTGTGGATGATCAAGTGAAGTTGAGGGGCTATCGAATTGAGTTGGGAGAGATCGAAGCCGTGCTCTGTGAGCACCAGGGAGTGATGCAATGCGCGGTAGTAGTACGGGAGGATGAGCCGGGGCATAAGCGGTTAGTCGCTTATGTCGTTTCGAACGATTGGAATAATCAGCCGCCGGGGGCCTATATGTTGCCTAATGGATTGGCCGTGGCGCAACAGAATAAGAATGAGACGGAGTTTCTCTACCAGGAAATTTTCGAGCGGCGACAATACATGCGATATGGAATTGAGTTGAGGGAAGAGAGTTGCGTCTTCGACGTGGGAGCGAACATCGGTCTGTTCACGATGTTTGTCGGTGAGCAATGTCCTGCCGCCAAAATCTACGCGTTTGAGCCGATCGAAGACGTCTACCAGTGTCTAGCGCAGAACGCCGCGCGCTACGATGGGAGAGTGAAAGTTTTTCACCACGGCCTTTCTGGTCAAGAGGCGGAAGCGAAGTTTACTTACTATCCACGCTTCTCGATGATGTCGCGGCAGGAAGGGTATTCAACCGAAGGGGAAGATAAGGAACTGGTCAAGCGGTATCTGAAGAACGAGCAAGAACGAGGTGTGTCCGGAAGTGAGGAATTACTGACGTACGCGGATGAATTATTGGCGGGGCGTTTTGAAGGTCAATCGCGGGTTTGCCGACTGCGACGGCTGTCGGATGTGATCAGGGAGCAAGAGGTGGAGCGAATCGACCTACTGAAGATAGATGTTGAGCGATCGGAGGAAGAGGTTCTGAAGGGAATCGAGGATAAGGATTGGAGAAAGATTGATCAAATCGTGCTGGAAGCGCATGACGAGGACAGAGCGGGCAGGTGTGGACGCGTGCGGGAGATCGTAGAAACGCTGGAAAAGCACGGGTATGTGGTTGAGATGGAGGAGGATGAATATTTGCGAGGCACAGGTCTGTACAACTTGTACGCGCGGCGGGCTGAAGTGATCTCGGCCCAGAAGTCTGCGCCTGCCATGTCGAGGCGAGAGTCGAACACCGCCAGGTCGGCGCTGACAACGGCGATGTTGCGCGAGTACCTGCAAAGGCGGCTGCCCGAATATATGACGCCAGACGCGTTCGTGGCGCTGGGTGAGTTGCCGTTGACGCGTAATGGGAAGGTAAATCGCAAAGCGCTGCCCGCGCCGGAGCGGTGGCAAGGGGAGAGCGAGGAAGCTTATGTCTCCCCACGGACTCCGGTCGAGGAAGTTGTTGCGGAGATCTTCAAGGATGTGCTGAAGCTGGATCGAGTGGGAGCGCACGACAACTTTTTCGAGATCGGAGGCCATTCATTATTAGCTACGCAATTGATCTCACGGGTGAGGAACACGTTCGATGTGGAGATCGAAGTGAGGAGCGTTTTTGAAGCGGGCACGGTTGCGGAATTGGCTGAGGCGCTTATTGCGCAGGAGCCTAAGCCGGGGCAGACGGAAAAGATCGCCATGATTCTAAAGAAAATCAGTGGCATGACTGATGAGGATATGGGCGCGGAACTGGCCGCCATGGAGGCGATAGGAGTGAACGGGAAAATTGAAAGCGGCAATGACTGAAAGACGTTGCCAATCTGTAGCGCAAACTGGACAGCTTGTCTTTAGCCAAATTGGGTTAAGTTACGAGGAGTGGTCTCACAACGGAGAAGCGCATGAATTCAACTACGAAGTTTCGAAAGCCTCAATTACCGACGATAACACGGCAGGCCGTTAGTCTTTCTCAGGAAGCGTCGATTAAGACCGGTTTTATCCTCGAAGGCGCGCATATTCCATTTGAAGTTCAACCGGCCATCGAGGGTTTTGATCTGATCGCCTGGTGCCAATATAACAAACAACTCCTTGAAGAGATGTTAATCACGCATAAAGCAATTCTGTTTCGAAACTGTGGTATCGAGACCATAGAGAACTTCAATAAACTCGTCACCGTGTTATACGGTGACAGTTTGATGGAGTATAAGGACCGTTCGACGCCACGGCAGGAACTGGCGCAAAATGTGTACACTTCTACTATATACCCTGCAGAGTATCGCATCGCATTACATAATGAGGGTACTTACTGGATCAAGTGGCCGCTCAAACTAATATTCTGCTGTATCACCGAACCGACTCAGGGAGGGGAAACTCCAATTGCTGATAGTGGCAGGATTTATAACAGAATCCCGGCATCGATCCGAGAGAAATTTGCCCGAAAAAATGTGCTCTATGTACGAAACTACAATGACGGCTTTGGTCTAACTTGGCAGGATGTGTTCCAAACCCGAGATCGCAGTGTGGTGGAAGAATACTGCCGTCAAAATAATATTGAGTTTATTTGGAAACCGGATAATCGTCTGAGAACCCGCCAGATTCGACGCGCGATAGCGCAACACCCCAAAACAGGTGAACATGTATGGTTTAACCACGCCGCATTTTTTCATGTCTCATCACTCGACCGGCTCATGAGAGACGCATTGATGAGCGAGTTTCGCGAAGAGGACCTTCCATATAATACCTATTACGGCGATGGAGCCCCAATTGAGGTCGATGTGTTAGATGAGTTACGGGCAGCCTATCAAAATGAGATGATCCAATTCCCTTGGAAGCAGGGAGACGTAATGATTCTTGAGAATATGTCCGTCTGCCATGGGCGAGCTCCTTACTCTGGTCCCAGAAAAGTGGTTACCGCCATGGCAGAGCCATTCAGTGAACTTCTACCGCAAGATCCTGGGCATTAAATACACAAGCCGTAAGCCACGAAAATTGATCAGACATCTTCATTACGCGTGAGTTGCCGAAAGGAGATCGGCGCATTAGATGACAAATGGGAAGATCGAAGAGGTAAGTTAATGAGCGACTCAACTATCCATCCTGATGGTAGTGTTTCATCGGTCAAGCGCCGGCTACTGGATTCCTTACTGGCTAAAGAAGGCATAGAGTTTTCGCAAAAAATCTCTAAGAGGAAAACTTACGGGGCGCCTCCGCTTTCTTTCGCGCAGCAGAGATTATGGTTCATGGACCAGTTGAATCCCGGGAACACAATATACAACATTCCAATCGCGCTGAGGCTGGAAGGGGAGTTAGACCTCGGGGTACAGGAACTCGCGATCAATGAGATCATCAGAAGACATGAGGCGCTCAGAACCAGATTCGAGGTAGTGGAAGATAAGCCTGTCCAAGTGATCGACGAATGGCGATATCGGGCATTGTCGGTAGAAGACCTGAGCAAATTGGAAGCTGTGGAGAGGCAGGAAGCGGTAAGGAGAATCGCGAGAGAGGAGGCGGGAACGCGCTTTGATCTGAGACGAGGGCCGCTGCTGAGAGTGAGGGTATTGAAGCTCGAAGAGGAGCAGCATCTGGTATTCATTACCATCCATCATATTGTATGCGACGGATGGTCGATGGGCATCATAGTCAGAGAAGTTGGGGAACTCTACCGGGCATATCGGGCTGGAGAGAAGTCGTCGCTGGAGGAGTTACCGATTCAGTATGCGGATTTCGCGGTCTGGCAGAGATCTTGGTTGAAGGGCAAGGTGCTGGAGCGGGAACTGGATTATTGGCGAAAGCGGCTCCAGGGAATGGAGGACCTGGATCTGCCGACAGATCGGCCACGGCCGGCGACGCCGAGCTATCAAGGCGCGGGATACCGGTTTGTGATCGAGGCAGGGTGCGCGGAGAAGCTGAGAGATCTCAGTCAGCGAGAGGGAGTGACCCTGTTTATGACGCTGCTGGGAGCCTTCGATGTCCTGATGTGCCGATACAGCGGGCAAGCGGATATAGTTGTCGGGACCGATATCGCGAATCGAAACCGATCGGAAATCGAGGGATTGATTGGGTTCTTCATTAACCAGTTAGTTATGAGAGTGGGGGTGCGAACTGCGGAAAGCTTCACCCAATTGTTGAAGGGAGTGAGAGATGTTTGCACGGAAGCGTATGCGCATCAAGACGTGCCATTTGAGAAGCTCGTGGAGGAGTTGCAGCCAGAAAGAGACTTAAGCCGATCCCCATTCTTCCAGGCTAAGCTGATCTTGCAAAATACGCCGAGCCAAGAGCTGGAGCTGGAAGGGCTGAGATTGAGCAGTTACGGCGAAGTCGATACGACGATCGAAGTGCGAACGTCAAGGTTCGATCTAACACTGGCAATCGAGGATGAGGGAAATGAGCTGGTTGGAGTAGTGGAATATAGTCGGGACTTGTTTGAGCCGAAGACAATCGAGCGGTTAATGGCCCACTATGTGAATGTGTTGAGGGGAATCGCGGAAGACAGCGGAAGACCCATCTCTCAACTCGACTTACTGAGCGAGGCGGAGAAGACGCAAATCGTCTCAGAGTGGAATCAGACCGGAAGGCCTTATTCCCACAATCAACGCATCCATCAATTGTTTGCGGAGCAAGTAGCGCGGAGCCAGGATCGAATCGCAGTGATTAGTGAAAACCAGCAGGTGAGCTATCGGGAATTCAACAGGAGAGCTAACCAGTTAGCGAATTACTTGCTGAGGCTTGACGTGGGGCCGGAAGAAGTAATAGGGCTATACCTGGATCGGTCCATAGAGATGGCGCTGGCCGTGATGGGAGCGCTCAAGGCTGGAGGAGCCTACCTTCCGCTTGATCCCGAATACCCGCTAGAAAGATTGAGCTATATGCTGGACGATGCGGGCGTCAAAGTGGTGCTGACCGCGCAAGATTTGGAGTCGCGCCTGCCCACCTCTTGGAGGCAAATTGTCTGTTTGGACCTGGAGTGGGAGAGGATCAATGAGGAGAGCGAGAACGAGCCGGAGAATCAAGCTGAGGCTGAGAACCTGGCCTATGTGATCTACACTTCCGGGTCCACAGGGAGGCCGAAAGGCGTATTGGTAGAGCACAAGGGGCTGTGCAATCTGGTCGAAGCTCAGAGGGAGGCGTTCAGAATCGGGGATCAATCGCGGGTATTGCAGTTCGCCTCGTTTAGTTTCGACGCGTCTGTCTCGGAGATCTTTACCGCCTTGACCGCAGGAGCAAGTTTGCACGTGTATAGGCGGGAGAGCCTGATGCCGGGGTCCGATTTGTTGGGGGTCTTGAATAAAGATCAGATCACGACGGTGACCTTACCCCCAAGCGTGCTGGCGGTGATGGAAGTAGAAGCGCTGGGACAATTACAGACGATAGTCGCAGCAGGAGAGGACTGCCCTGCCGAGATCGTGGAGCGGTGGGGCGCCGGTAGACGATTTCTTAATGCCTATGGGCCGACTGAAGCGACGGTTTGCGCAAGCATTGGAGAATGTGTGGCGGGGAGGAATGGCAGACCAACCATTGGGCGGCCGATGGCAAATACGAAGCTGCACATACTTAATGGTGAGTTGCAGCCCTTGCCTGTAGCAGTGCGAGGGGAACTCTACATCTCAGGAATAGGATTGGCGAGAGGGTATCAGGGAAGCCCAGAGATGACGGCTGAGAGATTTATCCCCAACCTCTTCAGCCGGGACGGGGAACGGTTATATCGGACGGGAGATGTCTGCAAGTATCTATTCAATGGAGAGATCGAGTTCATCGTACGAGCGGATGAGCAATTGAAGATCCGAGGGGTCCGGATTGAACCCGGCGAGATAGAAAATCTACTGCGGGAGCAGGCTGTGGTGCGGCAAGCCGTGGTGGTGGCCCGCGAGGACCAGCCGGGCCAGAAGCGATTGGTCGCTTACGTAGTCGCAGATTCTACCGCTGATGATGGTAAAAACGCGCTGTTAGATACTCGGAACGAAATCGAACTCTGGCCGTCAGTAGCTGAATACTTCGTTTATGACGATGCCCTTTACTACGCGCTGACGCATGACGACACACGAAACCTCAGTTACCGTGTCGCTATTGATGAAGCGGTGAGAGATAAGGTAGTGCTCGATATCGGTACTGGCGCCGATGCGATTCTCGCAAGAATGTGCATTGAAGGGGGCGCCAAGAAGGTTTACGCGATTGAACTTCTTGAGGAGACTTACCAAAAGGCGAAAAAACTAGTACGCAGGTTAGGTCTGGAAGACAGGATTGAATTGATCCATGGTGACTCAACAAAAGTTCACTTACCGGAGAAAATGGATGTTTGTGTATCTGAAATTGTGGGGTCTATCGGCGGTTGTGAGGGGGCGGGTAGCATCCTGAAAAATGCTCAACGATTTATGAAATCGCCGGGCGGTATGATCCCTTGCCGGAGCGCAACCCTGATAGCCGCGGCGCGGTTGCCTGAAGGCCTACGATCCAAACCACGATTTTCAGCCGCCTCGGCTTACTACGCGGAAAAAATTTTCGAACAACTTGGTTACCGATTCGATCTTCGCCTCTGTGTGAAGAACTTTCCGGTTGATCACATGATTTCCGACCATGCCGTATTCGAAGACCTGGACTTCAATGGAATTATTTTAGATGAGGAGAGCCATGAGATTAGCCTGACAATCACCGAACACTCCACTCTCGATGGGTTCTTGATCTGGTTGACTCTCTATACCACGCCCAACGAGGTAATTGACATCCTGAGAGACCGACATAGCTGGTTACCTGTCTTCTTTCCGTTGTTTTATCCCGGGCTGGAGGTTAAGCCGGGAGATCTAGTAAAGGCCGTCTGCAGCCGACGATTGTGTGCGGAAAACCGAATCAATCCGGATTACCGGATTGAAGGGCGGGTGATTCGGCGCGATGGCGATGAGATCGGCTTTTGCTATGAATCGCCTCATTTCCAAAAATCATTCAAGTCAATTCAATTTTACGAGGAGTTGTTTGATGGCGAGCCGGTTGAAAAGGGAGAAGCCAATCGAATGGCGAAAGGTATTACGACGGATCTTCGCCGAGCTCTCGAGCAGCATCTCCCGAAATATCTGACGCCGAGCGCCATCGTTTTACTGGATCGATTGCCGTTGACTCCAAACGGGAAACTGGATCGCGAAGCCCTTCCAGCGCCGGAATTCAACCGCGCTGAAATCGAGAACGGAGATGACGGCGAACGGACGGCGGTCGAAGAGATTCTATCCGGGATCTTTGAGGAGGTGCTGCAACGCGATCGCGTCGGACTGTCCGATAACTTTTTCGAAATCGGAGGGCATTCATTAATTGCCACCTACCTAATATCGCGTGTGAGAAATACTCTGGGAGTGGAGATCACACTGGGAAGTATTTTCGAAGACGCGACTGTAAAAAGCATGGCGCGAAGAATCGAGGCGGCAATGCGAGCCGGAAGGAAGGGTGAGGCGCCGCCATTGGCCAGAGTGTCAAGAGAAGGAAAGCTGCCGTTATCATTCGCCCAACAGCGCTTATGGTTCATCGAGCAGTTGGAGCCTGGAACCGCGGTCTACAACTGCCCGGCAGGTGTCAGACTGGAAGGGCGGCTGAACCTAGAGTTGTTGGAGAGAACGATCAATGAGATCACGAGAAGACACGAAGCGCTGAGGAGTAGGATCGAAGTCGAGGAAGGCCAACCGGTGCAGATAATAGATGTGTGGAAGCCGCGGAAACTGGATGTGAAAGACCTGCGCGGGGTGGAAGGGCCGGAGAAAGAAGCGGAGGTTACAAGAATTGCGAGAGAAGAAGCTATGACGGGCTTCGATCTGAGCCGGGGACCATTGCTGCGAGTGAAAGTCTTAAAGTTAGAAGAGACGGAGCACGTGTTGCTCTTCACTATGCATCACATCGTTAGTGATGGAGCTTCGACGGGAATTCTGATCAGGGAATTAGGAGCTCTCTACCAGGCCTATTGCCTGGGAGGAGCGTCGCCACTGCCGGAATTGGAGATCCAGTATGCCGACTATGCCGCCTGGCAGAGAGAGTATTTGACTGGAAGTGTGTTGGAAACCGAGGTCGGATACTGGAAAGATCGACTTCAGGGCACGGCGGTCATCGACTTGCCGACTGACCGTGCGAGACCCGTGGCCTCCAGTTATCGAGGAGGCTGTGAGAGGCTAGAAATCGGCGCTTCATTGAGCGAAAGTCTGAGAAGGCTCAGTCAGCGGGAAGGGGCGACGCTGTTTATGGCGCTGATGGCGGCCTTCAAAGCGCTCGTGATGAGATACAGCGGCGAGGAGGATGTCAGTGTCGGTACGGCGATCGCGAACCGGACCCGAAGAGAGATCGAAGGATTGATCGGATTCTTCGTCAACACAGTGGTCTTAAGGACCCACCTCGGAGGGAATCCGAGATTCAGAGAGTTGATCGAGAGAGTAAGAGTGACGGCGCTGGAAGCGTATGCGCATCAGGAGGCGCCGTTCGAGAAGCTAGTTGAGGAGATCAATCCTGAGCGTGACCTCAGCCGGAGCCCGTTGTTTCAGGTCATGATGACGCTCGAGAACACGAGGCAAGAAGTGTTGGAGATCAGTGGGCTGAAGCTGAGCGGGATAGAAGAAGAGACGGGAGCGGCGAAGTTTGATCTTACACTCGCATTAGCGGACGGGGGAGGAAATCTCACGGGCAGTCTGGAATACAGCCAGGATCTCTTCGATGGAGAGACGATCAGGAGGATGGCGAGACATTATGAGAAAGTGTTGGAGGAAGTCGCCAGAGATGCGGGGCAGCGAATCGGGGAAATCGAGTTGATGGGCGAGGCTGAGAAGAGACAGATTGTCGAGGCTTGTAATGAAACGGAGAGAGAGTATGGAGGGACGCGATTTGTCCACGAGATGATCCGAGCGCAGGCAGGCGTACGGGGAGACTCTATAGCGGTGAGGAGCGAGCAGGGAGAGCTGAGTTATGGAGAGCTGGAGCGGCGAGCTAACCAACTGGGAAATTATTTGAGAGGAAGAGGGATAGGCTTGGAAGATGTGGTTGGGATTTGCGCCGACCGGTCGGTGGAGATGGTGATAGCTATGCTTGGCATATTAAAGGTGGGAGCGGCATATTTGCCGATAGATGAGAGTTATCCCGAAGAACGGGTAAGGTACATGCTGGAAGACGCGGCCGCAAAAGCGCTATTGACGCAGGGAGCGGCGGGAAGGCGATTTGGCGGAGATAATTTGTTAGCGGAAGTGTTCGATCTGGAGGGCATGTGGGAAGAGATAGCGAAGGAGAGAGAAGAGAGCTCGGATGCGAAGATGGAAGAAGATAATCTGGCCTACGTGATCTATACATCCGGTTCAACCGGAAAACCGAAAGGCGTGATGATCAAGCACGGAGGACTGACTAATTATCTGAAGTGGGCGTCAGAGGCTTATAGAATAGAAGAGGGACTAGGAGCGCCAGTGCAATCTTCGATCGGGTTCGATCTGACGGTGACGAGTTTGTATGGGCCATTGGTCAATGGCAAGAGAGTGGATTTGCTTGCGCAGGAGGAGAAAATAGACGCGCTGTCGACAGCTTTGACTCATGAAAGAGGGTACAGTTTGGTAAAGATCACGCCCGCACATTTGGATTTATTGGCGCTTCAAATGAGGGATCTGGAAGTAGAAGGGAGGGCGGGAGTACTGGTAATCGGAGGAGAGTCCCTGATGTCTGCGGGATTGAGGTATTGGCAGGAGAGAGCGCAAGGGACGAGATTGATCAATGAGTATGGACCGACCGAGACCGTGGTCGGGTGTTGTGTATACGAGGCGAAGGCGGAAGCAGGCGGGAGGAAGTCAGTGCCTATCGGGAAGCCAATAGCGAATGTCCGGATGTACATCCTTGACCAACAGTTAGAGCCGACGCCAATCGGAGTGAAAGGTGAAATCTGTATTTCGGGCGCCGGGCTGGCAAGAGGCTATCTAGGAAAACCAGAACTGACGGCAGAGAAATTCATCCCGAACCGATTCAGCGCAAAAGGCGGAGAGAGGATATACCGGACTGGAGATGTGGGCAGGCATCTACGAGCTGGGAATATTGAATACATTGGGCGAATGGATGGTCAGATAAAGATCCGTGGATATCGGGTCGAATTGGGAGAGATCCAGGCCGTGCTCAATCAGCACCCGGGAGTGAGGCAGAGCGCCATAATAACCGAGGAAATTGATGGCCGAGGCCTCCGACTAGTTGGGTATGTAGTAGGAGAAAGCGGGATAACAGCCGCGGAACTGAAGAAGTATGTTCGAGAAAGGTTGCCAGGTTACATGGTTCCTCCGGCGATCATGGTGTTGGCTGAGATGCCAGTCACAGCGAATGGAAAGATAGACCGGAAGCGATTGCCAGCTGCAGAAAATGGGGACAGGATCCTGGAGCAAGAGTATGTCGGCCCGCGGACGCCAGCGGAGGAGACTCTATCCGAGATATTCAAGAAAGTGTTGAAACTCAATCACGTGGGGGTCTATGACAACTTCTTTGAACTGGGTGGTGATTCGATCCTCAGCATTCAGATCATCTCAAGAGCCAATGAAGCAGGCCTAGGGCTGACCCCCAAACAACTGTTCCAACACCAGAGCATAGCCGAATTGGCCGCCGTTGTGGGCCAGCGGAACACGATGCCCGCAGAGCAGGAAGAGGTAATGGGAGAGGCTCCGCTAACGCCCGTTCAGGAGTGGTTCTTTGAAGAACATCCCCGAGGGCCGGAGCGCTACAATCAAGCGGTGATGATCGAATCCAGACAAGAGCTGGATCTGGAGGCGTTCAGAGAGGTCATCAAGCAGTTAGTGAGACAGCACGATGTCTTGAGGCACAGATTCCGGAGGACCGACCGAGGATGGAGACAGATCTGCGAGCCGCCGGACGAAAACACAGCGCTGGAGGAAGTGGATCTGTCGGAGGTCGATGAAAGCTTGGAAAGCGAGTTGATAGAAGCGGCGGCGGAGAAATATCAAAAGGGTCTGAACTTGGAGCAAGGTCCGCTGATAAGGGTGGTGGTCTTTGGAGGGAAGGGACGTCGACAGCGGGTCTTGATAGTGGCGCATCATCTGCTGATAGGCGGGGTAAGCTGGCGCATCCTGTTAGAAGATATGGAAAGAGGATACGAGCAGGCGAGCAGAGGAGCGGAGATCAAGTTCGGCGCGAAAACAACGTCATACGTGCGATGGGCAAAGAGGCTGAAGGAGGAAGCGCAGAGCGAAAGGTCCAGAGAGGAGGCCGGCTACTGGTTGGCGCTGGAGGGAAAGAAAGTGAGAGGACTCCCAGTTGAGATAGTAGGATCGAATATTAAGGCGAGCAGCCGTAGCGTGACCGTCAGCTTGAGTGAGGATGAGACAAGAGGATTGCTGCAGGAGGTGGCCAGGGCGTCCAAAATGCAGATCGATGAGATCTTGCTCGCTGCGGTGGCTCGTAGCGTCAGCGAGTGGTCCGGAGAGGACACAGTGCTGATAGACGTGGAAGGACACGGCAGAGAGGAAATCATAGAAGACGTGGATCTGACCCAGACGGTGGGGTGGTTTACAAGCTTTTATCCCGTGAATATAGAGATCAAAGGGGCAGACAGTGTGGAGATATTGCGCAACGCCAAGGAGCGGATCAGAGAGGCGAGCCGACAAGGAATCTATTATGGAATGCTGAAGTACTTGAGCGATGAGCCTGAGCTACGCGAGAGGTTGCGAACCTTACCTCGAGCGGAAATCAGTTTCAGTTATTTTGCACAACCCGATCAGAACTTAAGTGAGAGGCCACTATTCCAGACAACGAGAGAGCCAGTAGGCCTGACGCAAAGCTCGAAATTGAATAGTCGCTATTTGATCGAGCTGAATAGCGGTATAACAGGAGGAAGATTACAGATGGTATGGACCTACGGTGAGAATCTGTACCGGCAAGAGACCATCGAGGCGCTGGCGGAAAAAACACTGGGAAGCGTAAGAGATTTAATTGCCGAGAGCCTGTCCTCACCTGATCGAAGTTATATTCCCTCAGACTTCCCGCTAATAAAGATCGATCAAGAGCAACTAGATAAAATTTTATCGAAAAGAACCAAAGCGAAGATCAACAATTAAAAGACTGATTTACGCCATTCTAGCCTGCCTCATTATTCTCAATCGGTTAAGTATCAAACTCTCAATCAATAATAAGTCTTCGGGCGAGGAATAATGTATGAACAATACTCATACTATTGAAGATATCTATCCCCTCTCTCCTCTACAGCAGGGCATGCTGTTTCACACCCTCTACGCTCCAAACTCAAGAGCGTATTTTCATCAATACATATGCTCACTTCAGGGTGATCTTGATATTCCGGCGTTCAAAAAAGCCTGGCAGCGGGTGATCGATCGACACACGGTTTTACGAACCGCTTTTGAGTGGGAAGAGCTTGGCGAACCTGTTCAGGTCGTAAACCGGGGAATTGAATTGCCTATCGAGTTATTGGATTGGGAGGCGCTGACCAGGGAGGAGTTGGAAGGCAAATTTGAATCCTTCTTGGAAGAGAGCCGAAAACTTGGATTCGACTTATCCGCTGCCCCTTTGATCAGGTTGTCGCTGATCCGCATAGCTGGTGGCTTATATCGCTTTATCTGGAGCCATCACCATCTGTTATTAGACGGATGGTCAGTGTCATTAGTCATGAAAGAAGTGCTTTCGTTCTATGAAGCTTATCGGGAAAACCGAGAGCTTGTGATTGAAGAAAGCCTGCCTTACCGGGAGTATATTTCATGGTTGAAGCGGCAGGACCTGCGGAAAGCCGAGAAATACTGGCGGAAGGAGCTGGAAGGATTCAGCCATCCGACCCACATGTGGGTGGATCAAAATGCAGGAGGATTGCCGAGCCAACAAGATGTGTACTCCTATCAACATTTACATCTAAACCGCGAAGCGACGGCAAAGTTGCAGAAACTGGCAAGGAAGCATCGCCTAACAATGAATACGATTCTGCAAGGCGCCTGGGGGGTACTGTTAAGCAAGCAAAGCGGAGATCAGGATGTAGTATTTGGTGTTACTATCGCTGGCCGGCCGGTCGACCTTCATGGCGCTGAGTCGATGATCGGGCTTTTCACCAACACACTTGCGTTACGGCTATATGTGAATCACGACCTCCCTATCATGGATTGGCTGAAGTCACTTCAACGTCAACAAATAGATTTGCAACAATACAGTTATAGCCCATTGACACAAGTTCATGAATGGAGTGAGATTCCGCGCGGGATCCCATTGTTTGAGTCGGTGTTGGTGTTTCAAAACCTTCCATTCGACCCGGTGTTAGAGAATACAGCCGACGGGCTCAAAATAACGGATGTCATAGGCTATGAGAGGAATAACCTTCCCCTCACGATAGTAGGAGCGCCAGGGCAGGAGATGTTGCTTGGGATCTTATATGACTACTCTCGCTATGACCATGAAATAGTGCGCCTGATCCTTCAGCATTTAGAGACTATATTAGAAGCAATTGGCGTCAATTCGAACGTAAATGTTGGAGATTTACCCTCTCTCAGCCAGGCGGAACAAAAAAAGATACTCGGGGAGTGGAATCGGACAGAATCAGAGTATGAGAGCCAAAAATGCATCCATGAGCTAATCGAGAATCGCGTAGAGGCAAGGCCCGATGCCATAGCAGTGACATACGAAGACCGGGAAGTAAGCTATCGAGACCTCAATAGCAGGGCAAATCAGCTTGCTCGTTATTTGAGAGAGCTTGGAGTAAAGCCGGAAACGAAGGTAGGGATTTGCCTGAACAGAAGCGCCGAAATGATTGAGGCGGCGCTAGGAGTGTTGAAAGCGGGAGCCGCGTATGTGCCGCTCGATCCGACCTATCCGTTGGAGCGGTTGGTGTATATGCTGGAGGATGCGGAGATATTAACGCTGATAAGTAGTCAAGAATTAGCCGAAAATTTGCCGGCATATATAGGGCGGATTATAAGCGTCGATGCAGATCGGGAGATCATATCAAGGTATAGCGTCAATAATTTGGGAGGAGTAGTAACGGCGAGGAATTTAGCTTATGTCATCTATACTTCTGGATCTACCGGGCAGCCCAAAGGGGTGGGAATTGAACACCGAGGACTGTGCAATGCCGCGCAGGCGCAAGCGAACCTATTCAGGTTGACGCCGGAGGACAGAGTCCTTCAATTTGCGTCACTGAGTTTTGACGCCTCCATTTTTGAGATCATGCTTGCGCTGACAATGGGGGCGAGCCTGCACATGGCGTCGCGGGAAGTATTGAGGTCGGGACAGGGGCTGATGGATTTGATCGACGAGCGGTACATCACAACGGCGGTGTTGCCTCCGTCAATTCTCGGGGCGATCGCAGGAGCGAGGCGACCAAGTCTGAAGACATTGATTGTGGCAGGAGAGCCCTGTCCAGCCAGTGTCGTAGAGCGCTGGGGCTCAGGCCGCCACTTCATTAATGCGTACGGGCCTACCGAGTTCACAATCTGGGCCACGGCTGAAAAATGCGAAGTGGGAAGCGAAAAACCCTCAATAGGCAGGCCAATACAGAATACGCAGGTCTACATACTGGATGAACGGGTGACGCCAGCGCCGGTGGGAGTAGCCGGAGAATTGTGCTTATCAGGCGCCGGGCTGGCCAGAGGGTATGCGAATCGGGGGGATCTCACAGCCGAAAGATTCATTCCAAACCCATTCAGCGGGAAGGCCGGCGAGAGAATGTACCGGACGGGAGATCTATCCAGATATCTGCCCGATGGAAGGATTGATTTTATTGGAAGAAAAGACCATCAAGTTAAGGTGCGTGGGTATAGGATCGAACTTGGTGAAATCGAGTCGGCGTTAAACAAGCATCCGGCAGTGGAAAAATCCGTTGTTCTGCTACGAGAGGGGGAACAAGGCGATAACCGCCTGATTGCTTACCTCATTACCGCGGCCGGATCCAACACTACGGCCGAAGAGTTTCGAAGCCATCTGAAAGACAGCCTTCCGGAATTTATGACACCTTCGGCCTTCGTCACCCTGGAATCGATGCCCTTATTGCCGAATGGAAAGATAGATAAGAAGGCTCTCTCCAACCTCGGCGCCGTCGGGTATGAACTCTGTAAAGATTACGTTCCACCGACTAACGCGTCGGAGGAGTCCCTTGCCAAGGTATGGTCCGAAGTTCTCGGAGTCGAACGCGTAAGCATTGACGACAGCTTCTTCGTCCTCGGAGGAGATTCGATTCGCGGAATTCAGTTGGTTGTTAAAGCTCAGGAGAACGGATTCAATTTCTCGCTTCACGAACTTTTCCAAAAACAGACCGTCCGGGCGTTGGCGCGGTCAGCTGAGAATCAGACGGTTGCGCCTGTGAAGCCGGATCATAGCCACCCTTTCCGGATCATTTCAGAGGAGGACAGGCTCAGGTTGCCTGACGACATCGTAGACGCTTATCCATTGACGATGCTTCAGGCGGGCATGGTCTACCACAGTGAGTACAGTCCCGACACTTACCATACGATAATCAGCGTCAATCTACGCATAACGATCGATTTTAACGTGCTCCGGAAGGCGTTGGAATATTTGGTTGTCCGCCATCCGGTGCTGCGAACCTCATTCGATCTAACCGGCTTCAGCCGGCCGTTACAGCTTGTTCATGAACAGGCGCGGCTTCCCCTAGAGGTCGAAGACCTCCGTCATTTGACTGCGGCCGAACAAGAGAGGGCAATGGCGGAGTGGATGGAAATCGAGAAACGGCGGCCCTTCAACTGGACCGATTACCCGCTCGTGCGCTTCCAAATTCATCGCCTTGCAAATGACATTATTCAATTCACTTATTGCGGCCCGCACGCCGTCTTTGACGGATGGAGTGATGGCATCTATTTCACAGAACTGTTCAAGTCGTACTTCGCCATACTAAACGGAGAAACATATTTTACAGAGCCGCCGCTCACGACGTTTGGAGACTACGTCGCGTTGGAACAAGAGGCTTTGCAATCCGAGGAGTGTCGAGAGTACTGGAAGCAGAAGTTGAGCGATCGGGCGATCGCCACGCTGCCGCATTGGCCTCGCATTCCCGGCGCTGTTGATGATCCTCAGGTGGACGTACAAGTCGTTCCCATCCCTGCTGAAGTCTCCACTGCTCTTGAACGAATAGCTAAAATGGCGGGCGTATCCTTGAAGAGCGTCTTATTGGCCGCGCACTTCAGGGTCCTTTGCCTGTTGACGGGACAGACCGATTTGATAACGGGGATGGTATCAAGTGGCCGGCCCGAAGCGCCCGGTGGAGAGCAGATCATCGGCCTCTTCCTCAATACGCTCCCGCTCCGTTTGAAATTGAGAGGGGGCGCATGGATTGACCTGGCGCGTGACGTCTCTGCCGCTGAAGCCGAGGCCATGCCGTTCAGACGTTACCCGCTGGCGCAGATCCAAAGGGAGAACGACGGCCCTCCACTTTTCTCTACCGCTTTCACCTTCATCAACTTTCATCTTTATCAAAGTATTCAGGATTTTGAGGGAGCCGAGGTGTTGGGCGTCACGGGTTTTGGAAAAACAAATCTGGCTTTGGGAGCTACCTTTATCCTCGATTCAAACTCCAATCTACTGAAGCTTACGCTATCCAATGACACGGTCCAGATCAGCAGTCAACAGCTTGAAACCATCCGAAATTATTACGTCAGGGCTCTCGCCCTCATAGCAAATGATCCGTACGCACGGTATGAAATTGCCAGCCTTCTTCCAGCGCATGAAGAACGTAGACTCTTGGTTGAATGGAATAGGACGGAATCGCCGTCTGAGCGCCGGGAGAAAATATGGAAGCTTTTCGAGAATCAGGTAGAAGAAAGGCCCGAGTCGATCAGTTTGATATTTGACGAATTATACGTCAGCTATCGGGAGTTAAACATCAGAGCAGGCCAACTTGCGAGCCATCTGACGGCATTGGGAGTGGGGCCGGAGAAAAAGGTCGGAATATGTTTAAATCCAGGCGCTGAGATGATTGTGGCGGTTCTAGGAGTCCTCGGAGCAGGGGCCGCGTACGTCCCGCTGGAGCCAGCGTATCCGCTAGAGAGGCTGACATATATGCTGGAGGACGCCCAAGTAGTAGCGCTGATAACAGAGAGTGAGTTGGCCGAGAAATTGCCCACTTATTGGGGGCATGTCGTTTGTCTGGATTCCGAATGGGACAGGATTTCAACTTCTCACACTGAGACATCTGGCTTCTCGGCTGTTCCGGAAAATCTGGCGTATATTATTTATACATCCGGCTCTACGGGTCAGCCGAAGGGCGTAATGGTGAATCAACAGTCTCTTCTAAATCGCGCGCTTTCGTTTATAAAAAACTACGGGATAGATTCCAACCATCGTCTCTATCAGTTTATACCGCTGAGTTTCGACGCCGCCGCCGAAGAAATCTTTCCTGCGCTCTTAAGCGGCGCCAGCCTTGTTCTGCAACGCAATCCAACGGATGTCCTCCCTGGCGATCTTCCGCAATGGGGCGAACGTTTTGGGGTAACCACATTACATTTACCCCCCGCATATTTGGACCAGATATCTAATGGATCATCAATCTCCAAGGACTCGGATTTAAGCTGGAGCAGGCTGCTTATCACGGGAGGGGAGGGCTTCAGCGCCGAGCGGCTTGGGAAATGGTTGCGCCTGGCGCCAAACTCGCGGTTCATCAATGCCTATGGACCCACGGAAGCGACAATCACATCGACGATCTATCAAGCGCCCGAAGATCTTTCGTCGATCGAAGGAATGAGGGTGCCGATCGGCAGACCGATCGACCATACGCAAGTTTACATACTAGATGAGCAGATGATGCCGGCGCCGGTGCGGGTGGCTGGCGAGTTATACATTTCGGGTGTGGGACTGGCCAGGGGGTATGCGGGGCAGCCAGATCTGACTGCGGAAAGATTCGTTCCCAATCCGTTCAGCGAGAAAGCCGGCGAGAGAATGTATAGGACGGGAGACATTTGTCTGTACTGGCAAGATGGAACGATCGATTTGATAGGGAGGAAAGACAGTCAAATCAAGTTGCGAGGATACAGGATCGAGCTCGGTGAAATTGAATCGGCGTTGAGCAAGTTCCCCGAGGTGAGAGATGCAGTAGTGGCGGTGTCGGACGAGGATGGGGGTGAGAAACGCTTGATCGGTTTTGTCGTTCCCAATCAGCCGGAAGCGTTAAGCGCTAGTGAGCTGCAGAGCTTCCTACGTCAGAGGCTTCCTGAATACATGACGCCTACCGCCTATATAATGCTGGATTCAATTCCGCTTACACTCAATAACAAGATCGATCGTAAGGCTTTGCTAGACCGCGCTCGCGAGAGGTCTGTGTCGGGGGATAGCTTCGCCACTTCTTGCGGCCCCGTAGAGGAGATCATCACGGCCATCTGGTCCCAAATCCTTGGACTAGAGCGAATTGGAATCCATCAGAACTTTTACGAGTTGGGAGGCCATTCTTTGTTAATCATGCAATTGGTCTCACGAATTCGAAACATCTTTCACGTTGAAGTGCAATTGCGACATCTTTTAGATGCGCCGACGGTGGCTGGGATGGCGCGCGTGGTTCAAGCAGCCAGGGACGCAGAGCCAAAATATCGGCTACCATCCATTACACGCGTCTCGCGTGACGAAGAATTGCCCCTCTCGTTCGCGCAACAGCAATTCTGGCTCCTGCATCAGCTGGACCCCGGCGCCACATCATATAATTGCCCTATTGCATTCCGCTTAAGAGGGCGACTGAACATTCAAATCTTGGAAGAGGCGCTGAATGATGTGATAGCGCGGCACGAAACGCTGCGCACAACCTTCCCGGCCGATTGCGGGAAACCGAAGCAACTGATTGGGCCGGCGTTTCGTGTGGATTTGACGCCGGAAAATCTTTGTGAGCTACCCGAAAAAGAACGTGAGGCGATGGCGCGGCGGTTGGTGGCTGAAGAGGCGGAGTGGCCTTTCGACTTGAGCAAAGGGCCGCTTATACGGGTGAAGGCGATGAAGCTGTCGGAGGAGGAGCATGTCATGTCGCTTGTCTTGCCTCACATCGTGGGCGACGCGTGGACGATGGGCGTGCTTATCAACGACTTGTCGACGTTTTATAAGTCGCGTATTGATGGTGAACCATCGCCACTGCCAGAACTGGAGATTCAGTATGCAGACTACGCCTACTGGCAGAGAAAGTATCTGACGGAAGAATTGCTCAATCATCAGTTGGAATACTGGAGGAAAAAACTCGACGGTGAATTGCCGACGCTTGAGATGATTATAGATCGCCAGACGACGGCGGAGCGATCTCAGCGCGTGGCGCATGAGGAGATAATTTTATCGCCGGAACTTACACAAGAGATCAAAGCGCTCAGCCGCCGCGAGGGGGTGACACTCTTTATACTGTTGCTTGCCGCCTTCAAGGTTTTATTGCACCGGTACTCCGGCCAGGAAGATATTATTGTTGGAACCTCGATCGCTAATCGTAACTCGGTGGAACTCGAGAACCTGGTCGGGCTTTTCCTTAACACGCTGCCGCTTTGGACGGATTTATCAGGCGATCCGACTTTCTTGGAGCTACTCGCGCGAGTGAGAGAAGCCGCCTTAGAAGCGTACGCGCATCAGGACATACCTTTCGAGAAGCTGGTTGACGAGCTACAGCCGGAGCGCAGCTCAAATCAAATACCACTGTTCCGGGCCAGCTTCCTGCTCCAGAACGCGCCCACGCCCACAATTCACCTTCCGGGATTATCAATAGATCAGTTTGCCGTCGAAGGCGGTACGGCAAAGATTGATTTGAGCATGACTATGGCGGAAACGGAACAGAGGTTAGTTGGCGCTCTAGACTATAACGTCGATCGGTTTGACGAGGTGACGATGCAAAAGACGCTGCTCCATTTCAGGACTCTGCTTGAAGGCATCGTCAAAGGCGCTGACCAGCCTCTCTCGAGTCTGCGGCTCTTAAGCGAGGCGGAAAGCGATGGTCAGAGCTCGTGGGATTTCCAGGACGTTCAGCTAAGTCAAAAAGATTTCGAAAACATTCTCGTGGAGATGGCCAACTCACCGAGTAGATAAGTTCAATTCAAATTTAATTCACGCACGCTTCAATAGATTTACCACTCTCATCGCCCGCTGATCATTTGTACCTGCTTTGTTACTAATGAAAAGAGGAATAGTAGGGATATGGATTCGATGAAAATAGAGGCTATCTATCCTGTCGCTCCGTTTCAAGAAGGTCTGCTTTCGCAATTTACCGAAGCTGAGAAAAGTTATCGGGCATGTGGTTTATTCAGTTGCACACTGAACGGGTGTCTCGATCTAGGCTTGTTCGAGGAGGCCTGGAATCGAATTATAAGCCGGCATCCATTGCTGCGCGCGTCATTTGTCTGGAAGTTGGTCGAGAGACCGGTTCAAGTCGTGCACAGACATATGAAGCCCTCTATCGAGCGTCATGACTGGCGTCAACTGCCATCTTCTCAACAGGAAACGCTGCTAACCGACTATTATAATTCGGCGTTGCGGCGGCGTCTTGATCCTTCCGAAGCCGAGACGGTTCGCTTATGTCTTTGTCATTTGGCCAGTGATACATACAGGTTTATCTGCGCCTATTCTCGTTTGTCCCTTGACGAGAGAAGCGTGATTTTGCTTTTGAAAGAGTTTTTCACCTTGTATGACGGACTTTGCCAGGAGCAGGATCCGCGACCGGAACCGATCGTCCCATATCGGGATTATATTACTTGGCTGAGCCAACAGGATTCATCAAAAACCGAAAGTTTCTGGAGGGCGTCGCTCGAAAACCTCAGCCCGGCTCCGGCCGTATTGTGGAGCTCACAGCCCGGCATTTTCGACGACGAAACGGAATACGGTGAGCGGCAAATCAAGCTCTCGTACTCATGCGTCGAGCGATTGCGGGAAATGACGGCCGAGCGTGGGCTCGCCTTGAACACCTTGCTACTGGGAGCATGGGCGCTGCTTTTGAGCCGCTATGTTGGCCGGCGAGAGGTAGTTTTGGGGGTAACTATCTCAGTTCGCCCAACGGGCGCGGACCAGTCTGAAATGATGATAGGGCCGCTCACGAACACCCTTCCGGCGCTTGTCACAGTTCGCGAGGAGGCAGTAACGCAAACCTGGTTGGAAGAACTCCAAACCATGCAAAAAGGTCTACGTCAGTACGGGTACAGTTCATTGGCCCAGATTCGAAAGTGGATTAACCAGCCCGGAGAGTTACAGTCTTTTGAAAGTAGATTGATTTTGGACGGCAGTTCAGGCGATCTTTTTTCGAATCACTTCTTCAGAACTCTGGTCATATCGGATACGCGGAGTTTCGGACAAGCGGAGGCCCCTCTCAGTTTAATGATACAAGATGGGCCTGAAATGACAGTGCAGATTACTTACCGTCGCCATAATTTCGATGACGGGGCAGTTGAGCGGATGCTTCGACAAATAGAGACAGTATTGGAGACGGTCAGCGCTAACCCTGAAGTAGAGCTAAGGGAACTGCCGCTGCTGGGTCAGGCGGAGCAACGAGAAATATTGGTCGAGTGGAATCAGACAGAATCAGAGTATGAAAGTGAGAGCTGCATACATGAGCTAATCGAGAGAAGCGCTGAAGCCGCGCCTGAAGCCATATCCTTGGTTTGCGAGGAACAGCACATCAGCTATCAAGAACTCAATCGCATATCAAATCAGCTGGCGCACTACTTGAAAAAGTTTGGAATAGGACCGGAAGTCCTGGTGGGGGTATATCTTGATCGGTCGCTGGAGATGGTGATCGCCTTGATGGGAGTGCTCAAGGCGGGAGGCGCCTACCTGCCGCTGGATCCGGAGTACCCGCTAGAGAGACTGTCATTTATGCTGGAAGATGCGGGAGTGGGGTTGGCGCTGACCAAGCAAAATCTTGAGGAGCGTCTGCCGGCATTCTGGGGACAAGTAGTCTGTATGGATCAAGAGTGGGAGCGGATTAGTGATGAGAGCGAGAGCAATCCGGAGAGCAAAACCGCAGCCAAGAGCCTTGCCTATGTCATCTACACCTCGGGGTCAACCGGGAGACCGAAAGGAGTGATGGTCGCCCATCAAGGGCTATGCAATTTAGTGTGCACGCAGAAAGAGGTATTAAGAATAGGAAACGGGTCGCGTGTCTTGCAGTTTGCCTCATTGAGTTTCGATGCGTCGGTGTGGGAGATTTTCATCACCTTGGCCGCAGGCGGGAGCCTGTACGTACGCGAGCGGTCAAGCTTGATGCCTGGAGAAGGCCTCTTGAAAGCCCTGAGAGAAGATCAGATCACGACGGTGACCTTACCCCCGGCGGTGTTTTCGGTATTGGACCAAGAAAAATTGTTCCACCTGCAGACGGTCATCGCGGCTGGTGACGCATGCGGCGCAGAGATCGTCGAGCGATGGGGCAGAGGGCGGAGGTTCCTTAATGCATATGGACCGACAGAGACGACCGTCTGCGCAAGCGTCGGAGAGTGTGATCCGGATAGTAAGAGAAGGCCCACTATCGGGCGCCCAATAGCAAATACACGGCTCTACATCCTGGATCGTGGGATTGAGCCAATGCCGGCGGGGGGGCAAGGAGAATTGTACGTCTCAGGAGTAGGGGTGGCGAGGGGCTACTGGGAACGGCCAGAGTTGACGGCTGAGAGATTCATCCCAGACGCATTCAGCAGTGAAGGTGGAGAGAGACTATATCGGACTGGAGATGTGTGCAGATATTTATTTAATGGGGAGATAGAGTTCATTGGGCGAGTCGATGATCAAGTGAAGGTGCGAGGACATAGGATTGAGCCGGGTGAGATCGAACAGGTGTTGAGCGAACAGAAGGGGGTGCGACAAGCTGCTGTAGTTGTGCGCGAGGACAATCCAGGGCAGAAGCGATTGGTCGCGTATGTGGTCCCAGATTCAACCGCAGGGGAGAAAAATGGCGCTCAGCCGTCTTCAGGGAATGAGAGCGATACCAGCCGATTCGCCGCTGAGTATTTCGTTGATAACGACGCTTTTTATGATGGGCTAACAGGGGAATTGCGCCGAGCGATTGAACAACGTCTGCCAAGTTATATGGCGCCGGCCGCAATAGTCTTATTAAAGAGATTGCCAGTGACGCCGAACGGGAAGATTGACCGGAAGAGACTATCATTCATGGAGTATATAGGCAGAAAGGCAGAATCGGAGTATGTAGGCCCACTGACGCCGACGGAGAAGATTCTATCCGGGATATTCGAAACAGTGCTGAATCGCGACCGCGTCGGCGTCCACGACAACTTCTTTGAACTGGGCGGCGACTCGATCCTCAGCATTCAGATCATCTCAAGAGCCAATGAGGCAGGCCTCCGGCTGACACCGAAGCAACTATTTCAGCACCAGAGCATTGCCGAGTTGGCTGCAGTTGCGGGCAAAAACGGAGCGATCCAAATAGAGCAGGGAGACGTTGTAGGGGAGGCCCCACTAACACCCGTTCAGGAGTGGTTCTTTGAAGATCATACACAAGAGCCAGAGTACTACAACCAGGCGGTAATGCTAGAGGTTGAAGAAACACTGGATATTGAGATATTCAGAGAAGTAATCAAAAAGCTAGTGAAACAGCACGATGTCTTGAGACACAAATTCCATAGGGCGGAGAGCTGGTGGATGCAGACGTGTGAGCCGGATGGGTCAGCGCCGCTGGAAGAAGTCGATATCTCAGGAGTGGATGAACATCAGGAAAGCAGGAGAATAGAAGCTGCGGCGATAGAGTATCAAAGAAAGTTGAATCTGAGTAATGGGCCGCTGATGAGAGTGGTGGTTTTTAAAGGAAAAGGACGCCGACAGCGAGTTCTGGTTATCGCTCACCACCTGGTGATAGACGGGGTAAGCTGGCGAATCCTGTTAGGAGATATAGAAAGAGGATACGAACAGGCGAGGAGAGGAGAGGAGATCACTCTCGGAGCGAAGACGACTTCATACAAGCGATGGGCGGAGAGATTGAAGGCGGAAGCGCAAAGCGAAAGCTCGAGAGAGAAGGCCGGTTATTGGTTAGCGCTGGAAGGAAAGAGATTGAGAGGGGTTCCGATCGATAAAGTAAATGCAGGGGCAAATAGCGTAGAGGGCAGCAAGAGCGTGACGACGAGTCTGAGTGAAGAGGAGACGGCCACGCTGCTGCAGGAAGTAGCTCGGACATACAAAACGCAAATCAATGAGGTCTTGCTCGTTGCGGTGGCTCGTAGTATCAGTGAGTGGTCCGGAGAGGAAACGGTGCTGATAGACGTGGAAGGACACGGCAGAGAGGAAATCATAGAAGACGTGGATCTGACCCGAACGGTGGGGTGGTTTACAAGCTTTTATCCCATAAAAATAGAGGTTAAAGAGGCAGACTGTGTGGAGATATTGCGCAACGCAAAGGAGCAGATCAGAGAGGCGAACCGACGGGGAATCTATTATGGAATGCTGAAGTACTTGAGCGATGAGCCTGAACTACGTGAGAGGTTGCGTGCCCTGCCACAGGCAGAGATCAGTTTCAATTACCTTGGGCAACTCGATTTGGTCTTACGAAAAGAGTCTCTATTTCGAGCGGCGGAAGAAAGCCCCGGAGAGACACAAAGTGGGAAGGAGATGAGGAGCCATTTGATTGGAATAAACGGTAGTGTTACAGGAGGACGGCTCCACCTGGCGTGGGACTATAGCGAAGACGTGCACGAGCGAGAGACGATCGAGAGGGTGGCGGAGAGAACAATAGAGAATTTGAGGGAGGTGGTAGCCGGAAGCCGGTCGACAAACAAGAAACCTTACACCCCTTCCGATTTCCCGCTGGCTACGCTGGATCAGCAAAGGCTGGATCGGTTGATGAGAACCGGCCAGGATCTGGAAGATATCTACATCCTCTCGCCTCTTCAGAAGGCGATGCTCTTTCACACTCTTTCAGGGGTAAATCCACAGGCGTTATTTATACAATTGACATGCCGCCTGCGTGGGAAGGTGGACGTCGGGGCGTTCAAAAAAGCCTGGCAGACCCTGGTAGATCGGCACCCTGTGCTTCGTACTGCCTTTGAGTGGGAAGATCTCGAACATCCTGTTCAGGTTGTGCGCCGGCGAGTGGAATTGCCGATCGACTACATGGACTGGGGATCGATCAGAAGAGAGGAACAGGAACATAGGTTTGAGGTCTTAGCGCAGGCCGACCGCTGGCGAGGATTCGACATCTCGAGTCCGCCTTTAATGCGATTATCCCTGATCCGGTTAGCAGACAATCTCCATCGCCTCATTTGGAGTCATCATCACATCCTTCTTGATGGATGGTGTTCTCCGCTGATCCTCGGTGAGGTCCTTGCATCCTACGAAGCGTATCTGGAGGGCAAGGAACCGGTAATAGAGGAGAGAGCTCCATACCGTGAATATATCGGATGGCTGAATCGACAGGACTTGGAGAAAGCGGCGGAGTATTGGCGAGAGAAGCTGAAAGGGTTCAACCGGCCGACGACTCTATCTATAGACCGCAGACCGGGAGGGATGACCGGTCAGGAAGAGGCGTATGAAGACCAGCAAGTGAGAATCAGCGAGGAAGTCACCGCGAGGCTCCAGACGTTCGCCAGGCTCCATCGCTTAACGATGAATACGATTCTGCAAGGCGCGTGGGGCTTGGCGCTCGGCAAGTATAGCGGAGAGGAAGATGTCCTATTCGGAGCTACCGTTTCCGGGCGGCCGGTAGACCTTCCAGGCAGCGGTTCAATGATTGGTCCTTTCATCAATACGCTGCCGATCAGAATTCATATCCCTTACCGGTCTTCATTGCGGGCCTGGTTGTCTGACATTCAGAACGAGCAGGTCGAATATGGGCAATACGCGTACAGCTCGATGGTCGAGCAATACAGCGAGGTCCCGCTCGGAATGCCCCTCTTTGAAAGCATTCTGATCTTTGAGAACTATCCGGTGGAACAAAGGTCCGAGAACCGTGAGCAAGGCTTGGAAGTCAGCGACGCCATCGTCCCGGTACGCACGAAATATCCGCTCACCGTTGTGTCCGGGCCAGGCTCAGAATTGCTTGTGTCCATTGCCTATGACCTCAGGCGATTCGAGAATTCGGATATTAGCCGCCTGTTGGCGCATCTACAGAACATAATCGGGGGAATAGCGAATAATCCGGAGCAACCAATCTGGTCTCTGTCACCACTCTTACCGGCCGAGCGAGATCAAATGCTGAAAGGGTGGGAGGGAACCAAGAGAATCGATCCGAATCAATCGTACGTTCACCATTTATATGAGGCTCAGGTAGAGAAGTCTCCCGACGCGATAGCGGTAATCTTCGGACATGATCAGATTGGTTACGGCGAGTTGAATCGGCGGGCCAACCAACTCGCCGCGCGCCTGCAAACAATCGGAGTCGGACCGGAATTTCGCGTGGGGCTTTACCTGGAACCGTCGCCCGAATTACTGATCGGGCTGCTCGGCGTTCTCAAAGCGGGGGGAACCTGCGTGATTTTAGAGCCGGCAGTTCACCGCGCGCCCCTGATATCGATGGCCCTACGAGATGTCGGCGCACAGCTATTGCTGACGCAGCGCTCGCTCGTTGAGTCTGATCTCGGGATGGAAACAGAGATCATCAGGCTCGATTCCGACTGGGAAGTGATCGGCAAGAGCAGTGGGACGAATCCTCAGAGTCGGGTAATGGACGAGAACCTAGCCTTCATTATTTATACCTCCGGCGCTACGGAAGCGCCGAAACAAGTCATGATCACCCATCGCGGGTTGCGCAATCACTTGCTCGGGACGCAAGTATCTCTCAGCCTTACCGAGGAAAATAAGCTACTACAGAAGGGATGCTCATGTTTCGTCGTCTCGATTTTGGATGCCTTATGGCCATTGCTTACGGGCGCTCGCCTGGTGATAGCGGAATCGGAAGTCTGCCGGAATCGCGCTGCGCTCCTCGATCTGATCGGCAAGCGGCAAGTCACAATCGCCGCGGTCACACCTTCGATGTACATGCTGCTTTTGAGAGAAGAAGGGGTCAACGGCGGCGGACCACTGAGTCGAATCATCTTGACTGGTGAAACGCTGTTTCACCACCTCGCCGCCCGGTCCTTCGCACGGATGAGCGCAGACTTGTATAACACTTACAGCGTGAGTGAAGCTTCCGGCGTCGTCATGGGCCAGATTTGTAGTCCTCAACTCGACCGCGAAATTGTTCCTATAGGCCAACCCGTTGCAAACACCCAGATTTATGTCCTCGATTCCCAGTTACAGCCGGTTCCCGCCAAAGTCAACGGTGAAGTCTGGATCAGTGGCCAGGGATTGGCGCGCGGCTATGCCGAGCAGCCGGAGCTGACAGCTGAAAGATTCATACCGAACCCGTTCTCTGCTGACCCCGGGGAGCGAATGCTGGAAACGGGAGATATTGCGCGCTGCTTGCCGGATGGACAAATAGAAATTCTCAGTCGGAGCGAGAATCAAATCAAGATCAAGTTCGGTCAGGTAGAGCCCACCGCGATCGAGGGGGCGCTGATGGCATACCCGGGTATCGATCAGGCCGTCGTGTTACTTGCCAGGGATGTGTTGGGCGAAGCTCGCCTGACCGCTTATCTCACTTGGAATGCGGACACAGCGCCGTCAACGGAAGAATTACGCCGGTTTCTACGGGAGAGATTTCCCGCGCCTATGGTCCCCTCAGCCTTTCTGATTAGGGAAACATTGCCGTTGACGATAAACGGCCGGATAGATCGGAAGGCGCTTGTAGAACTGAGGGCTAGCGCAGGGGATGCTGAGATAGGACTGGCGGGGAAAGGCTCCCCTTATGAAGAGATCTTACGTACGATCTGGATTGAACTCTTCGGTGTTGAGGAGGTGAGCAGAAAGGATAACTTCTTTGAGATGGGAGGGCATTCACTGCTGGCAACGCAGGTAATGTCACGAATAAGGGATGTATTCAAGGTTGAGATCCCGTTGAGGAGCTTATTTGAGGAGCCCACGATAGAAGGTTTGGCGCGAAGGATAGAGGAAGCGATAGAGATCGGAGAGAAAGTTGACGCGCCGCCGTTCGTCAGAGTCTCGAGAGAGGTTCGATTGCCGTTGTCGTTTGCGCAGCAAAGGTTATGGTTTATGGACCAGCTGGCTCCCGGTAACCCTGTATACAACTGCCCTGGGGCAGTGAGGCTGGAGGGGAGGCTCGACCTCGCGGTGCTGGAGCGAAGTGTGAATGAGATCATCAAAAGACACGAGGCCCTCAGGACGAGGATTGAACTGGATGTAGAAGAAGGAACGCCGTTTCAAGCGATCGATGAATGGCGGCCCCTGAGGTTAGATGCCGAAGATCTGACGGGCTTGCCCCGGGAAGAGAGGGAAAACGAGGTCAGGAGAATAGCGGAAAACGACGCAAGGACAGGATTCGATCTGAGGCAAGGGCCACTAATGAGATCGAAGGTATTGAAGCTTGACCGGGAGCATCATGTCTTGCTTTTCAATATGCATCACATCGTGAGCGACGCATGGTCGATGGGGGTGATTGTACGAGAGGTCTGCGCGCTCTATGAGGCGATGAGCGAGGGACAGGGATCACCGCTGCCGGAGCTCGAGATCCAGTATGCTGATTATGCGAAATGGCAAAGGGAGTATTTGGCCGGGGAAACGCTGGAACGCGAGGTTTCATACTGGAAGGAGCGACTTAAAGATTCGGAGATGATCGATCTGCCGACCGACTATGCCCGGCCGTCCGCGCCCAGCTACCGAGGAGCGGTGGAAAAGATTCAGATTGGCAAGAAGCTTAGCGAAGGCCTGACGAGGCTAAGTCAGCGGGAAGGAGTAACGCTGTTTATGACGCTGATGGCGGCCTTCAAGGCGCTCTTGATGAGGTATAGCGGGCAAGAGGATCTTAGCGTCGGAACGTCAATCGCGAACCGCACCCGGCGAGAATTGGAAGGGCTGATCGGATTCTTCGTCAATATGCTGGTTATGAGGACCAACCTCGGAGGCGATCCGAGTTTCCGTCAGTTGATCAAGCGCGAGCGAGAGGTGGCGTTAGGGGCCTATGCGCATCAAGAGATTCCGTTCGAGAAGCTGGTGGAGGAGATCAACCCGGATCGAGACCTGAGCCGTAGCCCGTTGTTTCAGGTTATGCTGGTGCTACAGAACACGGGGCAGGACGAGTTGGAGATCAGTGGGCTGAAGGTGAGCGGAATAGAGGAACAGACAGGGACGGCTAAGTTTGACCTTCTGCTGCTACTGAAAGAGGGAGAAGAAGGTATTGCGGGCATAATGGAGTACAGCCAGGACCTCTACGAGGCGGAGACGATCAGAACGATGCTGAGACATTATGAGATGTTGTTGGAGGAAGTCGTTCGAGACGCGGAGCAGCGGGTCAGAGAGATCGAGCTGATGAACGAGGAAGAAAAGAAACAGATCCTCGAGGAGTGGAATTGGACGGAAAGTCTCTACCCTAAAGATCGATGCATACACGAGCTTTTCGCGGAACAGGCGCTACAGCGCCCTGAACAGATCGCGCTTATCAGTGAGCGGCGCTGGTTGAGCTATGGGGAACTCAATCGGCGATCGAACCAATTGGCGCACTATCTGCAAAGGCTGGGAATGGGGCCGGAAATGCGAGTTGGGTTATGTCTGGAGCGGTCGATAGAGACGATAGTGGCAGTGTTAGGAGTGCTGAAAGCTGGGGGAGTATATCTGCCGCTTGATCCGGATTACCCTCTGGAAAGGCTCGCGTTTATGCTGGAGGATGCGGGGGTGGCGTTTGTGCTCACGCAGCAGGGATTCGAGAACCGCCTCCCGGCGAATTGGGGACAGACAGTGTTGATGGACCTGGAATGGGAGAAGATCAGTCACGAGAGCGAGAGCGAGCCGGAGAGCCGGGCCGTAGGCGAGAACCTGGCCTACATCATTTATACATCGGGCTCGAGCGGTAAGCCGAAGGGAGTAGCCGTTCCTCATCGCGCCGTGCTGCGGTTGCTGCTCAACACGAACTACGTACAGCTAGACCAAACCTCATGCTTGCTGCAACTAGCGCCACAAACCTTCGATGCGGCGACCTTTGAGATGTGGGGGGCGTTGCTGCACGGCGGTCGGCTGGCGATCGCTAGCATGAGAGTGCCGAGCGAGGCGGAGTTGGGGCAGATGATTAGCCAGTACGGTGTGGAGACGATGTGGCTGACAGCCTCGCTTTACAACGCGGTTGTGGATGGGGATGTAAAACAGCTAAGAGCGCTGAAGCAATTGTTGATTGGAGGAGAAGCGTTATCGGTGAGGCATGTGCGGGCCGGGATGGAAACACTGGAGCAAACGAGGCTGATCAATGGATATGGGCCGACGGAAGGGACTACCTTCACATGTTCTCATGAGATCAAAGCAGAGGATGTGGCGGAGTGGAAGCGAAGTGTGCCCATCGGTAGGCCGATATCCAATACGAAGGTGTATGTGTTGGATAAATGGATGGGGGTGGCGCCGGTAGGAGTAGTTGGCGAATTGCACATTGGCGAGGAAGGGCTGGCGCGATGTTATTTCGATCGGCCGGAGATGACGGCGGAAAAATTCATCCCGCACCCCTACAGCAAAACAGGCGGAGAGCGTCTGTACCGAACCGGGGATGCGGTCAGGTATTTATCAGATGGAACCATTGAATTCAGCGGACGAGTCGATGAGCAGGTCAAGGTTCGCGGCCACCGGATAGAGCCGGGAGAAATCGAGGTTGTGCTGAATGAACATCAATCTGTGAAACAGAGTGTCGTCGTAGTGAGTGAAGATGAGAGCGGGGGAAAGCGACTGGTCGCATATGTGGTAGGGGAAGATGCGCCGGCCGGAGAGCTGAAATTATTTTTGAGAGAGAGACTGCCTGATTATATGGTTCCCGAAGTGATCCTGACGCTGGAAGAGATGCCAGTCACGGCCAACGGGAAGATAGACAGGAAGCGGCTGCCGTCACTGAAAGACGCGAGGGGACAGGTAAAACAGGACTACGTCGGCGCACGGACACCAATCGAAGAGATTCTTCTCGGGATCTTTGAGGAAGTGCTGAAGCCCGAACAGGCAGGAATACGTGACGACTTTTTCGATCTTGGCGGACATTCATTATTAGCGACACAGGTCGTCTCGCGGATAAGAGCCGTCTTCGGACTGGAAATCGGAATAGCCGCTATCTTCGAGGCGCCAACGGTAGAAGGGCTGGCCCTGAGGATAGAGGATGCGATTCGGGCAGAGGAGAAGGCGGAGACGCCCCCTCTAGTCAGAGTCTCGAGAGAAGGAAGACTGCCGCTTTCGTTCGCGCAACAGAGACTCTGGTTTTTAGATCAGCTCGTGCCGAACAACCCATTTTACAACTGCCCTTGCGCGGTGAAGTTGGAGGGAAGTTTGGCCTCGACAGCGCTGGAATACGTGATCAATGAAATTATTAGGAGACATGAGGTCCTAAGGACGCGGATCGAAGTAGAAGAAAATGAACCAGTGCAGGTGATCGATGAATGGGAGCCTCGGAAATTGGAGATCAGAGACTTGACGGGCCTGACTTCGGAGGAGAGGCAAAAGGAAGTCAGAAGGATCATGAGTGAGGAGTTGGAGACGGGGTTCGATTTGAGGCGAGGGCAATTGCTGAGAGTGAAATTGTTAAAGCTTGAAGATAAGCAGCACGTATTGATCTTTACAATGCACCACATCGTGAGCGATGCCTGGTCTCTGGGAGTGTTGGTGCGGGAAGTGTGCGCGCTCTATAAGGCCCATATCGAGGGAAATGACTCGCCCCTGGAGGAATTGCCGATCCAGTACGCGGATTTCGCAGTCTGGCAGAGGGCATGGCTGAATGGGAAAGTGTTGGAGGAGGAATTTGAGTACTGGCGGAAGCAATTGGCAGGAGTAGAATCGTTGGAACTGCCAACGGATCACCCACGCCCGGCAAAGCCAAGTTATCGAGGAGCGAGCCAGTTGTTTCTAGTTGAGGCCGGGATAGTATCAGCCTTGAGAGAGCTGAGTAAGCAGGAAGGGGCGACGTTGTTTATGACATTGCTCGCAGCTTTTCAGACACTACTCTACCGTTACACCGGCCAGGAAGACATCGTGGTGGGCACCCCGGTCGCCAATCGCAACAGACTCGAATTAGAAGGGCTGATCGGGTTCTTTGTTAACACTCTGGCGATGCGCATAAAATTATCTCCGGAGGACTCATTTCGCGATTTACTGCATCAGGTACGAAAAACGGCATTAGCCGCTTACTCTCACGATCAAGTGCCTTTCGAGAGGCTAGTGATGGAGGTGTCGCCGAAACGCACGGTAGGACTGAACCCTATCTTTCAAGCCTGGTTCTATCTTGAGGATGAGTTTACAAATAAAGATTCAGTCTTGCCAGACCTTCTCGTCTCGCCGATCCAGAGCGAGTCCGTATCTGCAAAACTGGATCTCGCGCTCACCATGATTGCGGGTTCAGATGGCATTAGCGGGGACTTTACATATGCCACTGACTTATTCGAGCCTGAAACGATCATCACCTTGATAGATCGATTCCAATTCCTGCTGCAAGCTATAGCCGCCAATCCGGATTGCAAATTATTAGACATCCCGCTGGAAAGTTTAAGTTCTATGAAAACACTTGCCTCTGGCGCGATCGATGAAATGCAAGCCACCTTCAGCTTCTGAGTCGCGTCTCACCGAACAAACCTTTCATATTTGATGTGAAATTCTACGAGAAATCCATGAAAAGTAAACCGAAATACTTTCTGGCTGAATCAACTGTGGTCGAACCTTTAGTAAACTCCTGGTCGGCGTGGTCCTTCTTGCTTGCGCCCGTTCCCGCTAGCTTACATTTATTACAATATCAACTGCCGCTTCTACAATCCTATATTGAAGATCCGGTATCTCACGCAATCACAAGCCAGGACTCGTCTTTCACTGGAGGCGCTTTTATCAACATTTCGGTGGATCGAGTGTCCGAAGTTGCGGCCCTCTTGGACGCCACAATGAATAATCTGAGCCATAATCTGGAACTCGCGCAGAGCCTGCTTGAGTTTCAAAACTGGTTGGCGGACAATGCGAAAGGATATAGCCTGGCGCCATACTACCAGAAAATCCCGGGCCCGCTTCGAGGCTACGTTGAACTCGTATATGATTACCTCAATCGCCCCTCTTTGCGGTTTTTTGAAAACTTTCTATACAAAAGCCATTACTTTAGTTCATCTCTTCAATCTTTGCGTCTCTCCACACTCGATCAGGATAGCTCTCGCCTCTTTTTTTTAAATACCCCTCGTCTGATGGAAGAAGATCAGATCGACTGGCAAATACCGTTCGACGCGTTTCAGGTCGATCAACTATTCAGGCTGGATACGCAGCCGAAATCCTTCGACGCCATCTGTCAGGTTCTAGACTTGCATGATAAATCACGAGAGCGCTTATTGCCGATGCTTACCGAGAAATCATATGCGCCTCCTGAGAAGTGGCATAAGGACTCGGTTCGTATAAGATATTTCGGGCATGCTTGCCTTTTAATTGAGAGCAATGGAGTATCTATCATTACTGATCCCCTCGTAGCTAACATGCCTGTTAAAGGGGGGCTCGATCGTTTTTCCTACCGCGATCTGCCGGCGGAGATAGATTATGCATTGGTAACCCACAATCATCAGGACCACAACTCACTGGAAACTCTATTGCGCTTACGTCACAGAATTAAATGTCTCGTAGTTCCTAGGTCTTTTGGAATATTGTATGGCGATATTTCTCTTAAAGCGCTGGCCCACAGAATTGGCTTTCGTAATGTTGTCGAATTGGGCGTACTAGAGAATCTGGAGTTTCCGAATGGAGAAATCATAGCCATCCCATTTCTGGGAGAACATTCTGATTTGGCTCATGGTAAGACCGGATATGTAATTCGCTTAGGCAAGAGGAAGCTTTTAATCGGAGCCGATTTGGACTGTTTGGATAAAAAGGTCTATCAGAATGTGAATCGATGTATAGGTCGCGTAGACACCGTATTTTTAGGGACAGAGTCGGTTGGCGCGCCCCTATCATGGATCAACGGCCCTCTTTTACCCCAAAGACCCTCATACGAAGAAGAGGAGAGTCGCAGGCAGCACGGTTGTGACGCCAAAAGGGCCCTCGACATCTTAGAAGTCTTAGGCGCCAATCGATTATATAACTACGGCATGGGCTTGGAGCCATGGTTGGAATATATTCTCGGCTTAGGACTCACTACAAGCTCGCCGCAGTGGCAGGAATCGGAAAAACTGCTTGCCCAAGCGAGGGAGCGCGGATTTATAGACGCCGAGCGGCTTTATGGAAAGGCGGAAATCGTATTGGAAGATGTCGATACCGCCGAAGAGTCGTTCATGCCGGTAACGCCCCCTTCGCAAAAAGCAAGAAATCACGTTATCAACGCTGAAGATCAGTTTGTCTTTGACCTCGACTGACGCATAGGTGATAGTGTTCCCATTCCTCGCGTCCAGGTAACTTATTTATAGACTCCTTAATCCAGTCCCTTGTTAATCCCCAGAGAGGTGAAAAATACATGAACACTGTAGCCGACCCTCATCCTATTTATGACCGAAAGGCCGATGCGGCGCGTCAATACTGGATGAAGGCTCTTTCAACGGATTATGGAGACACCATTATTCCGGTAGATCGTTCAATAAAGGCTCAAACGTCGGTTCGAGGATCCGCGCCACTGACAATTTCCGGAGAAACATTTGAAAGGCTAATAAAATTAGCGGCCGGCTCGTCTTTCTTGCTATACGTAAGTATGTTGGCGGCTGTGAAGATCTGCCTCTATAAACACAGTCGGCGTAATGTGGTTACGGTCGGCGGGCCGCCTCGGAGTGTTGAACGTGAGTCGTTTGATTCTCCTTACGCCTTGGCAATAGTAGACCGAATCGAACCGGGTATGTCGTTTCGCGAATTACTGTTGAGTATGAAGGAAACCGTCGTTGAGGCCTACCAGCATCAGGATTATCCGCATAGGGATTTTGTCGATCTTTTAGGGCTTGACCATGAGAAACAATTCCGACCTCAAGTATTGGTAGTCGTAAAAGATTTTCATGGGGACCATCCATTCTTGAATAGCGACATCACACTGAGGTTTGAGAGGCGTGTGGACGAAGTTCGCGGAGTAGTGAATTTCGAGAGCGCATTATTCAGTAAAGATTTCGTCCGACAGTTCTCAAGAGACTTTCTGAATATTTTGAGTCTCGCGCTTCATGATACAACTGCCTCAATCAAAGATCTTTCGGCGCTAACGCCCGAAGAAAAACAACGGCTAATATTAGGCTGGAATGACACTGATCGGCCTTTCCCAAACGATCTCTGTGTGCATGATCTACTTGTTTTTCACGCCAATAACACGCCGGAAAAAGTGGCGATAGTCTATGACGATCAATATCTTACTTATTCGGAGCTAAACCGTAGAGCTAACCGACTAGCGCATTACCTGAACGTCGCCGGCGTAAAACCGGAGGAGCGTGTGGCGCTATGCTTAGAGCGAAGCCTGGAAATGATAGTGGGAGTGTTGGGCGCGCTCAAAGCAGGCGGAGTGTACGTGCCAATGGATCCTGGTTATCCGTCCGGGCGCTTGGACTATATGCTCAATGATTCGAAGGCAACAATACTACTTACTCAGCAGCGATTTCTTGAACATCTGCCTTTAACGGCCGCGAAGATCGTGTGCTTGGATCAGGATTGGGGAAAGATTAGTGAACAAAGCGATAGCGAACCGGAGAGTGAAGCTGCGGCTGAAAACCTGGCTTATTTGATTTATACCTCGGGGTCAACCGGGAGACCGAAGGGGGTAATGATAGAACACAGAGGAACATGCAATCTGGCGGAGGCGCAGAAAGATGCGTTCGGATTAGGCGCTCAATCGCGTGTCCTTCAATTCGCATCATTGGGATTCGATGCATCCGTTTCGGAGATCTTCAGCACCTTGGTCGCAGGCGGGAGCTTGCACCTTTGCGCACGGGAGAGCTTGATGCCAGGACCGGACCTGGCGAAATTGCTGAGAGATGAGGCGATCACGACCGTAACGTTGCCCCCGACGGCGCTGGCGGTGTTAGGAGAAGAGAAGTTGCCTCACCTGCAAACCGTCATCGCCGCAGGCGAGGCTTGCAGCGCTGAGATCGCAGCGCGGTGGGCTAAAGGAAGAAAGTTACTCAACGCCTACGGGCCAACTGAAGCGACGGTTTGCGCGAGCATCGGGGAATGCGAGGCGGGCGCTAATCTGAGGCCGGATATAGGACGGCCGATAGCCAATGCGCGTCTGTACATACTTGATGATGAGATGGAACTTGTTCCAGTGGGGACGCGAGGCGAACTCTATATTTCAGGCGCTGGGTTGGCAAGGGGCTACTGGGGAAGACCGGAGTTGGCAGCGGAGAAATTCGTCCCAAACCTGTTCAGCAATGTAGAGGGAGCTAGACTCTACCAGACAGGAGATGTTTGCAGGTATTTGCCAGATGGGAAGATCGAGTTCATCGGACGGATGGATGACCAGGTGAAGGTGCGGGGATACCGGATCGAATTGGGAGAAATCGAGGCGGCTCTCGATGAACACCCGTCTGTCAAACAGAGTGCCGTATTAGCGATCGAGGATGAGAAAAACGAAAAACGGCTGGTTGGTTATGTGGTCGGAGGTGCGGAAGTGACGGCGGTATCGCTGAAGACGCATCTTCGGGAGAGACTGCCAGAATACATGGTTCCGCAAGCGATCCTTATTTTAGAGGCAATGCCTTTGACAGCGAACGGAAAGATAGATCGGAAGAAATTACCGCTGGCGGAAGGCATAAGCAGGCAGTCAGAGCGCGAGTACGTTGCCGCTCGAACGCCGGTAGAGGAAATAGTGGCCGGGATCTTTGAAGAGGTGCTGAAACTTGATCAAGTAGGAATACACGATAACTTTTTCGAGATCGGAGGCCATTCATTATTGGCCACGCGAATAATTTCGCGAGTAAAGCATACCTTTGGGCTGGAGATCGAAGTGAGAAGCGTCTTCGAAGAGGCCACTGCGGAGGGGTTGGCGCGAAGGATAGAGGAGGCTATGAGGGCCAGCGACAAGGAAATCGCGCCCAGTCTTGTCAGAGCCCCGAGAGGGAAAAATCTGCCGCTCTCGTTCGCGCAGCAGAGGTTGTGGTTTTTGGATCAGCTCGTGCCGAATAACCACCTCTACAACATTCCAGGCTCAGTGAGACTGGAGGGAAAACTCGACCTCAAGGTGCTGGAGAAAGTAATTAACGAGGTCTTCAGAAGGCACGAGGCTCTCAGAACCAGGATAGAGGTAGAAGAAGGCTTGCCGGTGCAGGTGATTGACGAATGGGAGCCGCGAAAGTTGGAAGTGGAGGACCTGACGAAGTTGCCCCGAAAAGAAAAAGAAGAAAAGGCCGACCGCGTAGTCAGAGAGAACGTAGAGACGGGCTTCGATCTGAGCCAGGGGCCATTGCTGAGAGTGAAGGCGCTCAAGCTTGAAGAGGAGGAGCACGTGATAGTCTTCACCATGCATCACATCGTGAGTGACGCATGGTCGATGGGGGTGTTCATCAACGAGGTGGCGGTTCTCTACGAAGCCTTCAGGGAAGGAAGGAAATCACCGCTGCCGGAGTTGAATCTGCAGTACGCCGATTACGCATATTGGCAGAGACACTACCTAAAGGGTGAGGAACTAGAGAAACATCTGAAGTACTGGAAGAAGCAACTCGGAGGTAATTTGCCCGTCCTGGATTTGACCACCGATCACCCTCGTCACTCAACCCCCAGTTATGTTGGAGCAACAAAATTATTTTCACTATCAGCCGAGCTGTCTCATTCGTTGAGGGGGTTGTGTAAGCAAGAGGCGGTGACATTGTTCATCGCCTCGCTGGCGGCCTTCAAGACGCTGTTATACAAATACACGGCGGAATCGGACATCATAATAGGCACCTCAATGGCAAACAGAAATCGAGTAGAAATCGAGCATTTAATCGGTTTCTTTGTGAACATACTGCCGATGAGGACGAACCTCGGCGGCAATCCTCGGTTCACCGAACTATTGAAGAGAGTAAAAGAAGTGGCGCTCGGCGCATACACCTACCAGGAGATGCCGTTCGATGAATTGGTTAAAGAACTACAGCCAGAACGAGAGTTGGGACAAATGCCCCTGTTCAACATCGTGTTTGGAGTGCAGAACGCGCTGGAAGCAGGGACACATCTGACAGGGTTAAATATCAGTCCGGTGATGGTAGGAGAGGAACCGGCGCGAAATGAGCTGATGTTACAGATCACAGAAGGCGCCGAAGCCTTGCGCGCCGGATGGACCTATAACACAGACCTCTTTGAGGAACAGACAATCGTTCGTCTGCATGGCCACTTCGAGACCTTGCTTTCCAACATCGTCGCCCGGCCGGACGCCAGATTGGACGAAATAGAGATGCTCAGCGAAGCCGAGAAAACGCAACATGCGAATAAACGGCTTATCCACGAAAAATACAAATATAATCGATTCAAGTCTGTCAAACCCCAAGCGGTTACTCTATCAAAAGACTAACAAAATTATTTGGGATCAAGACAGATGATCTGAACCCACGTTGGGAGAGCAATCAATTCGCGACGATTGCGTGGTACGGAGCGCAGTTGCCAACCAAACTCCGACTGATCCCGGCACGACCTGAATTTAAAGGAGACTTTATATGGAGAATCTGATTAAAAAGATCGTCATTGTTGGCGGCGGCACGGCTGGATGGATGACGGCCGCATACCTCAAAAAAGCCTTGCAGGGAGTGCAGATCACTCTGATCGAAGCCCCGACTATCCCCAAGATAGGAGTCGGAGAAGCGACGGTTCCCAATCTACAGCCGGTCTTCTTCGACTTTCTGGGACTTCCGGAAGATGAGTGGATGCGTGGCTGCAATGCCGCTTTCAAAGGGGCAGTTAAATTCATTAATTGGAAATCAGACCCTGCCACCGGCAAGACGGACCATTTCTATCATCCGTTTGGCCTGGTCCCGAACTGCGACAACATACCACTCACCCACTATTGGGCGCTCAAGAGGAAGTCGGGATACAAACTGCCGGTGGACTATTCATGCTTTATTGAACCGGCGCTTCTGGACGAGAAGCACGCCCCTCGAACGCACGACGGTAAACGCGTCACGCGGTATGCTTGGCACTTTGACGCGCACCTGGTGGCGGAATACCTAAAAAACATCTCGATTAAATGGGGAGTGGCGCATGTTCTCGACCAGATTAATGGAACGACCTTCAAGTCCGACGGCTATCTCGATTCGGTCATCACCGAGAGTGGCGCCGCCTATTCTGCCGATCTATTTATCGATTGTTCGGGCTTTAAAGGGCTTCTCATCAATAAGGCTATGGGAGAGCCGTTCCTAGACATGAGCGATCATTTGCTCTGCGATAGCGCAGTCGCAACCTCAGTCCAGAATGACGACGAACGTGATGGGATAGAGCCTTATACCTCGGCGATCGCAATGCGAGCGGGATGGACATGGAAAATCCCGATGCTCACCAGGTTCGGCACCGGGTATGTTTATTCGAGTAAGTTCATTTCACAAGACGAGGCCACTGACGAATTCCTGCGGCTGTGGAACCTCAACGGTAATACCAAATTGAATCAAATTCGATTCAGGGTCGGACGGAATCGCCGCGCCTGGGTCAAGAATTGCGTCGGCATCGGACTGGCTTCCTGTTTTCTGGAGCCGCTTGAATCGACAGGGATCTATTTCATCTATGCCGCGATCTATCAACTGGTGCGGCACTTTCCCGATAAATCCTTCGAACCCGGCTTGATCGATGGATTCAATCGCGAGGTTACCGGCATGTTTGACGACTCCAGAGACTTCATTCAGGCGCATTATCTCTCGGCGCCAAGAGAAGATACGCCTTTTTGGAAAGCAAACAAGAATGAACTAGTACTGTCAGATAACATCAAGCAGAAGCTCGAATCTTACGATGCAGGTTTACCAATCAACATGCCTTTCGTTGACGAAGACACCTATTACGGGCAGTTTGAGGCTGAGTTCAAAAACTATTGGACGAATGGAAGCTATTATTGCATCCTGGCCGGCCTCGGCCGGGAGCCGAAGAGCACCCTGCCCCTGCTGGCTTACCGATTGGATAAGCAGGCGAAAGCGGATCAACTGTTTGCCCAGATAAAGGTCCGGGCGGCCGAAGCTAAGGTAAAGACGCCGACCAACTACGAATTTTTGCGCCGTCTTCACCGGCAGGAGCAAGACTTGTTACAATAACGTCGCGGCCGCTTCCACACGGTTGATTCCGCCGTCACCCACTATATTTGAGATTTATCGCCTCACCAATGTGTGACATCGCCTAACTGCTAATTTCATCTAACGCGCCGCAACAGCCTGAATTTAGTCGCCCATTAAGGCGCTCAGCCGGCGGTAGAGTAAGGAATTATCGCGTCAACGACGATTAAGCGCTTGAGTCGAATGTCACCGATCCGATGGACGCAAACTCATGAATCTTCCGCGCACTGGCGTGCGCGACTAACCCATCAGCCATGACCCGGCTGATGAGCGACCAAAAAGGAGAACGCCGAACATGCGTGATGGCCAATTGTATTTGAAAGACGACACCAAACTGGAGCCATTGTTCAACCAGTGGTATGCCTGGCCGCATCTGATACCCCCAGCCACTGCCGCGATGAACATTGTGAATTCACATTTAAAAATAATGAAATCGTACGTTTCGGCCCCCGAGGTTCACGTCGCCGCTCTCAAGAATCCCGCAATGCGTGGAGGGCCGTTTATGAATTATCCGACAATCCGGACGAAGGAGGTCAAAGATTTAATGGAAAGAACCCTGCGGGAGCAGAGTCACCTGATAAATCTCGCCGGAGCGATAAAGGCGCTGAACGACATGTTGAAGAACGAGGCGAAGGGGTATTCTCTTGAGCAATTGTATCACAAGACGCCCGAAGAAATAAAAGGTTATGTCGAATTGGTCTACGATCTGAATAACAATCCGTCGTTCCGATTAATTGAGGGCCTGCTTTATCATAGCTCATACTACAACCCTTCAGCGCAGTCGGTCGTTCTTTCGGCTATCAATGATGACAAGCGCCCCTTTGTCTTCAGCACGCCTTGGCTGGAAGACGGCGAACACCTAAAGCTTGATATTCCCTTCAGTCATTCGGGAATTGATGAGCTTGCCAAGATGCGTAGGGCCCCGCAGGCGTTGGGCCATATCAAGGAGGTCTGCGGGCTGCGGGGAAATGAAGAAGAACTACTTCGGCCTTTCTTGTCGGAAACCGCTCCGACAAGGCCTGAAAGATATGACGGCGAGGGGATAAGGATCAGGTACTTTGGACATGCCTGTATTCTTATAGAAACGAGAGGTGTCAGCTTATTAACTGACCCAGTGGTGAGTTACGATTACGAAACAACACTTCCTCGTTACACATTGAAAGACCTTCCGGATAGCATCGACTATGTGCTGATTACTCATGGTCATGCCGACCATCTATCCTTTGAGACATTACTCCAATTAAGACACATGGTGAAGAACATCGTCGTTCCGAGAAACGGAGCGGGAGTTCTGGAAGATCCTTCACTGAGGCTGATGCTGAAAAAGCTGGGATTTGCAAACGTCATTGAAATCGATGATATGGAAACACTCGAAATTGACGGCGGCTCTATAACCGCTGTTCCTTTCCTCGGCGAGCACGCGGATTTGAACATTCGGACTAAAACTGCGCACCTGATTCGCATTGGAGAAAGAACGATCATGTGCGCCGCCGATTCGTGCAACGTAGAGACAAGATTGTATGAGCACGTTAACAACATAATAAATGACATCGATGTGTTATTCCTGGGAATGGAATGCGATGGCGCGCCCCTCTCATGGATATACGGAGCCTTATTAACCAACCCGGTTGGAAGAGGAATGGATCAATCCAGGAGGCTATCAGGGTCGGATTTCCCCAGGGCGCTAGACCTTGTCAACAAGCTCAACTGCGGGGAGGTCTATATTTATGCGATGGGGCAAGAGCCTTGGTTAAGCTATCTGACTAGTATCGAATATACCGAAGAGTCAAAGCCCATTGTCGATTCCAACCGTTTAATCGAAGCTTGCCGAGACCGCGGAATCGCATCCGAAAGGCCCTATGGAATGAAGGAAATGATCTTGAGTAAAAATCGCGGGCGAAGCTTGATGTCAGGACATTTTTGAAAACATGGCTTTGGTTTTCGCCGTTCTAGCGGCGGCTGGCTTTAGGGAATCGGCGTTCAAAGCGCCGCTACGAGGCGCGAATTTCCTGGGTTTGCTCTCCCCGCCTAGAAGGTCTGGTCTAAAGTCATGCGGGGTTAACCGGTGGAGAGCGTAGATTGCCGGTAAAAAAATAGTGTCCCGACTTCAGCGTAAAGAGGGTTAATGGTATGCAAGAACGAGAACAAGTGATCGAAGGGTACCGGCTGTCGCCGCAGCAGAGGCGAGTATGGCAATTGCAACAAGACAGCCAGGCGTACAAAGCGCAGTGCGCCATTCTGATAGAAGGGGACTTAGACTCAAAAGCTCTCGAAGAAGCGCTTAAAAAAATTGTGCGGAAACATGAGATTCTGCGGACTACTCTCGATTGGATTCCGGGGCAAAGCACGCCGATTCAAGTCATTCTTAAAAATCCTTCTTTGCCCTGGCGGACAGTGGATTTAAGCGATCGGAAGCCTAAGAGTCTCGACATCGTTGTTGATGACCTTTTCAGAGAGGAAGCTCGCCCCTTCGAGCTGAAGCGCGGCCTTTTACTGCGCTATTGTCTTGGCCGATTGTCCAGGTCGAAGCAAGTCTTGTTGGTCAGCTTGCACTCTCTCTTGGCGGACAGCTGGACGCTGAAGAATTTGTTCAAGGAGATTCGCCGTTTTTATGCGGCGGAGGTTGAGGGAAGAGAGACGCCCGATGATCCGGTGCAGTATTTACAGTTCTCCGAATGGCAAAACGAATTGCTTAATGAAAACAAGGAGGAGGCGGGGAACCGGCATCAAGCGGCGCACAATTCCGCCCCCATCTATCTTCCGCTTGAATCAGACCTTGACGGGAGATGGGATTCTTCGCAGCTTCAATTTTCTCCCGGCGCCTCCGCACTGACACTCGATGCGCAAATGACGCGGTGTATTGAGTCGGTCAGCAATGCGTACGGCTTTTCTATCTCCGGCTTCCTCCTTGCCTGTTGGCAGATATTGCTTTGGCGGCTTTGCGCAGAGGAAGAAATCATTACAGAGTGTCTGTTTGATGGAAGAGAGTTCGAAGAACTCCACGACGCTCTTGGCCTCTTTGCCGGATACGTGCCGGCTCGAGGAACTCTTGTATGCGGCCTGCGATTTGATGAGGCGGTGGAAAGAGCTATGAGGTCCCTGCAGAGCGCATTTGCTTCGCAAGAATTCTTCCTACGTGACATGGCTGACAAACAGGTGATGGATCGAACCCACGCGATAAGTTTCGATTTCGAGAAGTGGCCGCGAGGAGGCCGCGTCGGTCCAGTGAAATTCTCATATTGGAAGCAATATGTTTGTATCGATCGGTTTAAGCTGAAACTTTGTGGGTATCGGAAAGTCAATGGATTAACGATAGAGATTCAATATGATACCTCGATCTTTTCCAGGGAGAGCGTGGAATTAATCCAAGAACGATTTCTAACATTAGTTGAGAGCGCGATTTCAAACGAGCGAGCATTAATCGAGGATATCTCGATCCTAGGGCAAAAAGAGCGAGAGGGGCTGTTAGTAGCTTGGAACAATACCGAGAAAAAGCTACCCGATAGCAGGTGTGTCCACGAACTGATATCCGAGCAAGCGCGTTTACGGCCAGACGCTATCGCCGTGATCTATAAACAAGAGCAGCTCAGCTACCTCGAGCTCGAAAGGCGAGCCAATCAAATGGCGAACCACCTGAAATCCTTAGGCGTGGGGCTCGATTGTGTAGTAGGACTGTATATGGAACGGTCTCTGGAAATTATGATTGGACTGTTGGGGGTCCTCAAGGCCGGCGGGGCATATTTGCCGCTGGAGGTTGGGCAGCCAGTCGAGCGGCTGGAACACATGCTAGAGGATTCCGAAGCGAAAATCATATTGACTAAGCAAGATGTTATAGAAGGCCTGCCTACCCGCCGTCCCGAGACGGTAATTCTGGATAGAGACTGGACGCGAATAGCGGGTTGCGGTCACACGGCGCCGGAGGTTGAGGTGAAGCCGGAGAACCTGGCTTATGTGATCTACACGTCAGGCTCAACCGGAAGACCAAAAGGAGTTTTAATTACGCATGAGGGGCTGACTAACTCGACATACGCGCGCTTTATGCGCTACAGCGACTCTGTGTCCGGCTTTCTCTTGGTTTCACCGTTTAGCTTTGATAGCTCAGTCGCCGGCATATACTGGACCTTATGCCAGGGTGGAATGATTGTTCTTCCATATGAAGGGCTTGAGCGTGATCCCTCGCGGCTTGCAGGACTGGTCGCAGAAAACGGGATCTCCCATTTACTCTGTCTTCCCACGCTTTACTCTTTGCTGTTAACGGTGGCTGATCCGAGGCGAATGGATTCGTTAAAGTGCGTGATCGTCGCAGGCGAAGTTTGTCCGGTAGAGGTGATCGTTCGGCATACTGAGTTATTCGCCGGCGCAAAGATTTTCAATGAGTATGGACCGACGGAAGGCACTGTCTGGAGTTCCGTTCATGGCGATTGTTCTAAGCAATTCAATGCTCCAGTGCCGATAGGTAAGCCCATTGCGAATGTCCAGATCTACATACTAGATGAGAAATTGGAGCTAGCGCTGACAGGAGGACGAGGCGAGATCTATATCTCGGGGACGAATCTGGCTAGGGGCTATCTGGGAAAGCCGGAATTGACAGCCGGAAGGTTTATTCCGAACCCTTTCAGCGCAAAGGAAGGAGCGAAACTTTATCGGACAGGTGATATTGGCAAATATCTGACAAATGGAGATATTGAATTCATAGGGCGAGTCGATGGGCAGGTCAAAGTTCGTGGACGTCGGATCGAATTGGGGGAAATCGAGGAAGCTCTCAATAAACATCGATCAGTGAGGCAGAGCGTTGTAATAGTGAGAGAAGACGAGAAAAGAGATAAACGACTGATCGGCTACGTAGTGCTGGAGGAGGAGATAACGGTTGCGGCGCTAAAGAGTTATTTAAAAGAAAAGCTTCCTGAGTACATGGTTCCAGACGCGATCCTGATCCTCGGCGCGATGCCTATTACGGTGAGCGGCAAGATCGACCGCCAGAGATTACCGGCGTTGCTTGATGCTCGACAATTAATGGAAGAAGGGTTCGTCGCGCCCCGTGACCCATTGGAATTCAAACTGGCGCAGATATGGGAGAGCGTTATAGGTGTTCGGCCGATTGGCGTGAAGGATGATTTTTTTAATTTAGGCGGCCATTCGCTGCTTGCCCCGAGTCTCATGGCCAGGATTAAAAATGTGATAGGGCGAGATCTGCCGTTGTCAGTTCTGTTCCAAGGAAGAACTGTCGAGTATCTTGCCGCCATTTTACGCCGAGAAGCCAACTCCATCTCTTGGTCTTGCCTGGTCGAACTTCAAGTATCCGGTTCGCAACCCCCCTTATTCTTCGCACATCCGGGCGGAGGAAACGTGCTTTGTTACTTAGACTTGGCTCGATGCTTGGGTTCAGACCAACCGTTCTACGGATTACAGACTCCCGGTTTTTATGAAGAACGTATTCTTTATACTAGAATCGAAGATATGGCCTCCCATTACTTAGAAGCAGTGCAGGCGGTCCGACCAGAAGGACCATATTTTCTTGGCGGCTGGTCGCTTGGCGGTATTATCGCCTACGAAATGGCGCAACAGCTCGTCGCGCGAGGGCAACGTGATATTCAATTGTTATTGCTGGACACTGCCGCCTGGACTTCGGGGGAAGAGTTTATGGAGACTGAAATAGATGATGCGGAACTGTTGAGGGGCATCTTTTCAGAGACGTTGCCGATTACAAGCGAAGATTTAGAGCAGTTTGAAGGGGATGAACGAATCGATTACGTTCTCAAGGCGGCGATAAGCGCGAATTTGTTTCCTCCCGGCATTGAGGTTGTCCGGGTCCGGTCTTTCCTGGATATGTATAAAACCAATGTGAGGGCTATGGCCAATTATGCGCCTCAACCCTATCCAGGGTCCGTTACTCTATTTAATGCGCCGAATCAGATTACAGCGCATTCAGGTGACGAGTCGATTCACGACGAACGGCTGACGAGAATGCTGCAGGACGCAACAAGGGGGTGGGGAGCCTTGGCCGCTGGAGGGGCGCAAATTATCGATGTCCCCGGCACGCACACAACAATGCTGATGAAGCCTCATGTAGAGACATTAGCGCTGCGAATAAAGGAATGCCTCAACACCAAGCCTTTCGATCTCATCTGTTCTTAGCAGGAAGTTCTAAAACCTTATCGATAGGAACGTCCAGCGGTCGTTAGATCGCCGTCTCCATCCTTTCACTAGCATGGGAGAAATACGTCGCTGATTAATCTCCAACCAGACGAAGCGGACTTAAATCAAACTTGAAATGAATCGACCGCTCGGGATAAGCGGAGACTGTGGAGGGCCGCGCCGGGTAATACCGCCGATGAATCCTCACCACTCATTGATCGAAAATTACGCAGAGCATAGAGGCGAATCTGTGTGAATGTCTCAGCCGGGCTAAGTCCCTGAGCTACTCCACGCCAATCTCATCTAAACGAGGTATCAATGGAAATACGAAAAATAGAAGAACAAGTTACTAGCTCATCGATCAGCAATTATATGACCGGCGCCTTCTCGTTTATCATCATGGTCTCGTGCGCGTTTGCCGTGATCTATCGCCAAAATCCGCCGAACGCGCAACCCGCCGATGCTCCTGTGGCTGAATTCGCTTCAGGCCGAGCGATGAATCACCTCAAAATGATTGCCAGGAGCCCTCACCCAATAGGCTCAGCTGAGCATTCAAACGTGCGGGACTACATCCTCAAGGAAATGTCAGCCTTAGGGCTCGGCCCGGAAGTTCAGAAGTCATTAGCCGTGAATCAGGAAAATGAAGGTTCCTATGTCGCAGCGGGTGTGCAGAATATTATTGGGAAGATAGAAGGAGCCGGTAGCAGATATGCGGTCTTGTTAGCTTGTCACTATGACACGGTGCCGAACAGCCCGGGGGCGAACGACGACGGCGCCGGTGTTACGACATTGCTAGAGGTCATGAGAGCGATAAAAGCAGGCCCGCCGCTGAAGAACGACTTGGTGTTTCTATTCACCGACGGCGAGGAGATCGGCATGCTCGGCGCTAAGGCATTTATGCATGAGCACTCTTACGCTAAGGACATTGCGGTAGTTCTGAACTTCGAGGCCCGCGGCGCGAACGGGCCATCAATAATGTTCGAAACAAGCGAGGGAAATGAATGGCTCATTAATGAATTTTCGAGGACTATTCGGCATCCGGTCACAAATTCACTTACCTACGATCTTTACAAGCTCTTACCGAACGCCACCGACATGACAATTTTTAAGAGTGGAGGGCTGCGAGGGCTAAATTTTGCGTACATTGCGGGACTTTCGACCTATCACACTGCGCGCGATAGTTATGTTAATATCGACGAACGCAGCCTACAACATCATGGTTCTTATGCCCTCGCTTTAGCGCGGCGCTTCGGTAACGTGGTTGATTGGCCGGCTCCCACGGGTGACGCCGTATATTTTGATCTCTTCAGTTCCGTACTTATCTCTTACCCCAAAAGGCTGGTGCTTCCGTTAATGGCGCTGGGGCTAGCTTTTTACATAGTCTTAGTAACACTCGGACTTCGCATGAAGCGGTTAACAATCCGCGGAATCGCATTCAGCGTTTTGAGCCTCCTTTTAAACGCAATAAGCGTCGGAATTTTGATAATGCTCATGTGGCTAGCGATCCGGAGCAGGAATCCGAACCCGTTTGGGGGCAATTATAATAGCGATTTTTTTGTGATAGGGTTTTTATCTTTGACTATAGCCCTGACCGGCGCATTACTAGGCTGGTTCCGTAAAAAGACACGCATAGAAAATTTGATGGTAGGCGCATTGCTCTGGTGGTGTGTCTTGATGGTCCTAGTTTGTCTAAAAGCGCCAGGGGGTAGTTATCTGATCACCTGGCCGTTACTATTAATGATTTTGGCTTTGGGGGCGGTTTTCATCTCCAGAGAAGAGATGACGTCGATGAAAACCGCCGCCATCTTAGTTCTTCCGGGACTATCAATCGTTATTTTGATTGCGCCGTTACTTCGCCTACTTATAGCAGGGTTTGGAATGGAGGTGGTATGGATGCTGATGATCCTCGTGGTTTTTCTGCTCGCAATGTACTATGCGCACCTGAACCTGCTTCTGACACCGAGACTGTGGCCGTTCACCTTGATTTCGGGCCTCTTTGGACTCTGCTTCGTATGCGCAGGAATTCTATCGACGGAAATCAGCAAAAAGCATCCGAAATGGGATCATATCTTATACGCGCTAAACATTGATAAGAAAAGGGCCATATGGGGCAGCGCTGATGAGAATCCTGATGAATGGACATCGCAGTTCTTCTCGTCAGGCGCCGAGAAAGCCGATATGGGTGAGCATTTCCCTTGGGCAGGGGGAGGTGGGACTATTCTGAAAGGTGATGCTCCTGTACTACCACTCGCCCCGCCGGCTGTGGCTGTGCTTGATGATAGAACGGCGGACGGCCTACGGTCGCTTCGTTTGCGGCTTACATCTCCCAGGCGGGCTCCGGCTATGTCGATCTACTGGAAACGAGAGTTAGAACTCGCGGTGACTGCTGTCAACGGGAGCCGAGTCGTGAAAGAAAACCTTAATACCACGGGGGCCTATTCAGAATATCGGAGATTTTCTTACTTTGGGATGTCCGAAGGCGTCGAGCTGAATTTAGAGATTAAATCCTCCGCCCCTCTAGAGCTGTATGTCGAAGATTGGTCCTATGGGCTTCCCGAAATACCCGGCAGAATTTACAAGGACAGACCCGATCACATCGTTCCGTCTCCATTCCA
>Ga0190270_10000059_pt1 | contig 52531 bp, 38 predicted proteins | sample Popmic320T_FD_133748 | JGI IMG/M metagenome (GOLD analysis project Ga0190270, IMG submission 133748) | Populus adjacent soil microbial communities from riparian zone of Weber River, Utah, USA - 320 T | ecosystem: Environmental > Terrestrial > Soil > Riparian zone | place: USA: Utah | collected...
CAGTACGTCGCGCCGCGCACGCCGACCGAGGAGACGCTCGCCGGGATCTGGCAACAGGTCCTGCGGCTTCCGCGCGTCGGCGTGGGCGACAACTTCTTCAAGGTCGGCGGGCACTCGCTCCTGGCCACGCAGGCGATCGCACGAATCAACGACGTATTCGCGCTCGCCTTGCCGGTGCGCGTGCTCTTCGAGGCGCCCGACATCGAGAGCCTCGCCCGCCGCGTCGAGGATGAGGAAACCACCGGACGGAGCTCGCTCCCGCTGGTGCCGGTCGATCGCGGCGAACCGCTGCCGCTCTCCTTCGCCCAGCAGCGGCTCTGGTTCCTGAACAGGCTGGAAGGCCCGAACTACACCTACAACATCCCGGCGGTCCTGCGCCTGCGGGGGCAGCTCGATGAGGACGCACTGGTTCGGGCGTTTCACCAGATCGTCCAGCGCCATGAAGTGCTGCGCACGCGTTTCGTCGAAACCGACGGCGTGCCGGTCCAGGTCATCGACGACGGCTGCGACTTCGTCGTGCAGCGGCGCCGTACGACGGATCCCGCTGCACTCATCGACGAGGAGCTGCACTATCGCTTCGACCTCGGCCGCGATGTGCTCTTCCGCGCGTTGCTGATCGAGGAAGAGCCCGAGTCGCACCTGCTCGTCCTCGTCCTGCACCACAGCATCGCCGACGGCTGGTCCATCGGGGTTCTCATGGACGAGCTGGTTGCGCTCTACACCTCCTCACCATTACCGCCGCTGACCATTCAATACGCGGACTTTGCTCACTGGCAGCGCCAGTGGCTGACCGGCGACGTCCTGGCCGCGGAAACCGATACCTGGAAAACCGCGCTAGCGCACCTGCCGCCGTTGCTGGAGCTGCCCACCGACCGACCGCGGCCCCCGGTGCAGAGCTACCGCGGTGCACACGAGCCGTTCCACCTCGCCGCGGAGTTGCAGGACGGGCTCAACGCCTTGAGCCGCAGATCAGGTGCGACGCTCTTCATGACGTTGCTGGCCGCGTTCGACGTGCTCCTCAGCCGCTACAGCGGCCAGACCGACATCGCCGTCGGCACGCCGGTGGCGAACCGCACCCGCCCCGAGCTCGAGCCGCTGATCGGCTTCTTCATCAACAACCTCGTACTGCGTGCCGATCTCAGTGACGATCCCACCTTCACCGCGTTGCTGGCGAGGGTGCGCGAGACGGCGCTGAACGCGTACGCGCACCAGGACGTGCCGTTCGAGGTGCTGGTCGAGCAACTGAACCCGACCCGCTCGCTCGCGTACACGCCGCTCTTCCAGGTCATGCTCGTGCTGCAGAACGCGCCGTTCTCCATACTGCGCCTGCCCGGACTGGAGATCACGCCCATCGAGTTCGAGCAGCGGGCCACGAAGGTGGACCTGACCCTCTCCCTCAATGAGACGGACGACGGCCTGGACGGCCTGCTCGAATACAGTACCGATCTCTTCGACCGCTCCACGATCCAGCGCCTGCTCGCCCATTTCGAGCGCCTGCTCGAGGCGATCGTCGCCAAGCCCGACGAGCGCGTCAGCCGCTACGAGCTCCTGAGCGAGCAGGAGCGCGAGCAGATCCTCATGGAGTGGAACCGCCACGACATCCCCTGCCCGCAGGACCTGACGCTGCACGGCCTCTTCGAAGCGCAGGCGGAGCGCACTCCCGACGCCGTCGCCATCATCTATGAAGGCCAGCACCTCACGTATCGCGAGCTCGACACGCGAGCGAACCAGCTCGCGCACTCCCTGATCGCGCGAGGCGTGGAGCCGGAGGCGCGTGTCGGGCTGTCGCTCGACCGCTCGCCGGAGATGATGATCGCCCTCCTCGGCATCCTCAAAGCCGGCGGTGCGTACGTCCCGATCGATCCGAGCTATCCGCAGGCGCGCATCGACTACATCGCCGCCGACGCGAATGCGCGCTGCGTCCTCACCCGGGCCGATTTCCGCAACCTCGACGCGTATCCGGCACACTCACCGGCGGTCGCGGTGCTGCCCCAGAACCTCGCCTACATCATCTACACCTCCGGCTCCACCGGCCGCCCCAAGGGCGTGATGGTGATGCATCGCAGCGTGGTCAATCTCACCTACGCGGCAGCGAAGCGCCTGGAAGGCTTGCCGGGAACGCGCGTCCTGCAGTTCGCCTCCCTCAGCTTCGACACCTCGGTCTGGGAGATCGTGATGGCCTGGGGCCGCGGGGCTGCGCTCGTGCTCGCACCCAAAGAACGCCTCCTGCCCGGGCACGACCTGAGCGCGGTGATGAACGAGGCCGGCGTCGACATCGCCACCATCCCTCCTGCCGCACTCGCGGCCATGTCGCCCGATTCGGTGCCCCGCCTGAAGACGCTCGTGAGTGCCGGTGAAGCATTGTCCTGGGGTCAGGTCATGCCCTGGCTCGAGGGACGTACGGTCCTGAACGGCTACGGTCCGACCGAAAACACTTGCGGCGCGGCCATCGGCCCGGTCAGCGCGGACGAGCCGATCACCCTCGGCCGTCCCTTCCCCAACATTAAGCTCTACGCGCTCGATCGTGCACTGCAGCCGGTGCCGGTCGGCGTGGCCGGAGAGCTCTATATCGGCGGTGCCGGTCTGGCGCGCGGATACTTTGACCGCCCCGACCTCACCGCCGAGCGCTTCCTCCCGAATCCATTCGGCGCCGCGGGCAGCCGGATGTACCGCACGGGCGACCTGGTGCGCTACCGCCCCGACGGCAAAGTCGAGTTCCTCGGACGCGCCGACCATCAGGTCAAGATCCGCGGCTTCCGCATCGAGCTCGGCGAGATCGAAGCGGCCGTGGAGCGGCATCCCGCCGTCAATCAGGCGCTCGTCCTCGCGACCGGTGAGCACGAAGCGAAGCGCCTCGTCGCCTACTACACGACCAAGGGGGAGCCGCCGTCCACGTCGGAGTTGCGCATCTTCCTCAAAGAGTCGCTGCCCGAGCACATGGTGCCGAGCTTCTTCGTGGCACTCGATACGTTCCCGCTCACGCCGAACGACAAGATCGATCGCGCCGCGCTGCCTGCGCCGGAAGCAGGGACGAGCACCGAGCAGTACGTCGCGCCGCGCACGCCGACCGAGGAGACGCTCGCCGGGATCTGGCAACAGGTCCTGCGGCTTCCGCGCGTGGGAGTGGGCGACAACTTCTTCGAGATCGGCGGGCACTCGCTCCTCGCCACGCAGGCGATCGCGCGGATCAACGACGCGCTCTCGCTCGCATTGCCGGTGCGCGTGCTCTTCGAGGCGCCCGACATCGAAAGCCTGGCCCGCCGCGTCGAGGATGCGCAGGGACTCGGAGCGATCGCCCACCTCCCGCTGGTGCCGGTCGACCGCCGCGGGCCGCTGCCGCTTTCCTTCGCCCAGCAGCGCCTCTGGTTCCTCAACAGGCTGGAAGGCCTGAGCTACACCTACAACATCCCGGCCGTCCTGCGCCTGCGCGGGCGGCTCGACGAGGACGCACTGGCCCGCGCGTTTCACCAGATCGTCCAGCGCCATGAAGTGCTGCGCACGCGTTTCGTCGAAACCGACGGCGTGCCGGTCCAAGTCATCGACGACGGCTGCGACTTCGTCGTGCAGCGGCGCCGTACGACGGATCCCGCTGCACTCATCGACGAGGAGCTGCACTATCGCTTCGACCTCGGACGCGATGTGCTCTTCCGCGCCTTGCTGCTCGAGGAAGCGCCCGACTCGCACCTGCTCGTCCTCGTCCTGCACCACAGCATCGCCGACGGCTGGTCCATGGGCGTGCTGATGGACGAGCTCCTTGCGCTCTACACCTCCACGCCACTACCGCCGCTCGCCATTCAGTACGCCGACTTTGCTCACTGGCAGCGCCAGTGGCTGACCGGCGACGTCCTGGCGGCAGAAACCGATACCTGGAAAACCGCGCTCGCGCACCTGCCGCCGCTGCTGGAGCTGCCGACCGATCGGCCGCGACCGCCGGTGCAGAGTTATCGCGGTGCACACGAGCCGTTCCAACTGCCGAAGGCGCTGGCCGATCAGCTCAACGCCTTGAGCCGCAGATCGGGCGCGACGCTGTTCATGACGCTGCTCGCCGCCTTCGACGTGCTCCTGAGCCGCTACAGCGGCCAGACCGACATCGCCGTCGGCACGCCGGTGGCGAACCGCACCCGCCCCGAGCTCGAGCCGCTGATCGGCTTCTTCATCAACAACCTCGTGCTGCGGGCCGACCTCAGTGACGATCCCATCTTCACCACGTTGCTTGCACGCGTTCGTGAAACCGCTCTCCATGCCTACGCGCACCAGGATGTCCCGTTCGAGGTGCTGGTCGAGCAACTGAACCCGACCCGCTCGCTCGCCTACACGCCGCTGTTCCAGGTGATGCTCGTGCTGCAGAACGCGCCCTTCTCCATGCTGCAGCTGCCTGGGCTGGAGATCACGCCGATCGAGTTCGAGCAGCGGGCTACGAAAGTCGACCTGACGCTCTCGCTGACCGAGACCGAGGATGGATTGGAGGGCGTGCTCGAATACAGCACCGATCTTTTCGAACGCGCCACCATCCAGCGTCTGCTCGCTCACTACACGCGCCTGCTGGAGGCGATCGTCGCCGATCCGGAGGAACGCGTCAGCTGCTATGAGCTGCTGAGTGACGAGGAGCGCGAACAGATCCTGGTGGAGTGGAACCGCCACGACATTCCCTGCCCGCAGGACCTGACGCTGCACGGCCTCTTCGAAGCGCAGGCGGAGCGCACTCCCGACGCCCTGGCCATCATCTATGAAGGCCAACAACTCACGTATCGCGAGCTCGACGCGCGCGCGAACCAGCTCGCGCACTCCCTGATCGCGCGAGGCGTGGAGCCCGAGGCGCGTGTGGGGCTGTCGCTCGACCGCTCGCCGGAGATGATGATCGCGCTGCTGGGCATCCTCAAAGCCGGCGGCGCCTACGTCCCGATCGATCCGAGCTATCCGCAGGCGCGCATCGACTACATCGCCGCCGACGCGAACGCGCGCTGCGTCCTCACCCGAGCTGACTTTCGCGACCTCGATTCGTATCCGAAACACTCGCCGGCACTGGCAGTCCTGCCGCAGAACCTCGCCTACATCATCTACACCTCCGGCTCCACCGGCCGTCCGAAGGGCGTGATGATCATGCACCGCAGCGTGGTCAATCTCACCTACGCGGCAGCGAAGCGCCTGGAGGGCTTGCCCGGCACGCGCGTCCTGCAGTTCGCCTCCCTCAGCTTCGACACCTCGGTATGGGAGATCGTGATGGCCTGGGGCCGCGGGGCAGCGCTCGTACTGGCACCGAAAGAACGGCTGCTGCCCGGTCCCGATCTCAGCGCGCTGATGAACGAGGCGGGCGTCGACATCGCCACGATCCCCCCTGCCGCACTCGCGGCCATGTCTCCGAACTCGGTGCCGCAATTGAAGACGCTGGTCAGCGCCGGCGAGGCGCTGTCGTGGGCGCAGGTCATGCCCTGGCTCAAAGGGCGCACCGTGCTCAATGGCTACGGCCCAACCGAGAACACGGTCGGTGCGGCCATCGGACCGGTCAGCGCCGACGAGCCAATCACCCTCGGGCGTCCCTTCCCCAACATCAAGCTCTATGTGCTCGATCGTGCACTGCAGCCCGTGCCGGTCGGTGTGGCGGGAGAGCTGTACGTCGGTGGCGCCGGTCTCGCTCGTGGCTACTTCGACCGTCCCGACCTGACCGCCGAGCGCTTCCTCCCGAACCCGTTCGGCGCCGCGGGCAGCCGCATGTACCGCACGGGCGATCTGGTGCGCTACCGCCCGGACGGCAAGGTCGAGTTCCTCGGCCGCGCCGACCATCAGGTCAAGATCCGCGGCTTCCGCATCGAGCTCGGCGAGATCGAGGCCGCGCTGGAGCGCCACCCCGCCATCAACCAGGCGCTCGTGCTGGCGACGGGCGAGGAGGGAGCGAAGCGCCTCGTCGGGTACTACACGACCAGAGCCGAAGGGCCGTCGACCGCGGAGTTGCGGGAGTTCCTGAAGCAGTCGCTGCCCGAGCACATGGTCCCCAGTTTCCTCGTGGCCCTCGAGGCCTTCCCGCTCACACCGAACGACAAGATCGACCGCGCCGCCTTGCCCGCGCCCGAAGCGGCGACGCTCACCGACCGCTACGTCGCGCCCCGCACCCCGGTCGAAGAAACGCTCGCCGAAATCTGGCAGCAGGTCCTGCGTCTCCCCCGCGTCGGCATGGACGACAACTTCTTCGAGATCGGCGGACACTCGCTCTTAGTCGTCCAGCTCATGACCCGCGTCGAACAGGCGCTGCACCTCCGGATTCCGGTCATCGAGCTTTACAAGAATCCCACCGTCGCGGCGCTGGCCGCCCACCTCAGCGCGGACCAGCGCACCGACCCGTCGGCATCGCCGCTGGTCGTGCTCTCAGCGCGCGAAACGGGAGAGCCGCTCGTGCTGATCCCCGGCATCGTCGGAGCCCTGCACGGCTACTACGACCTGGCGCGCGCCGTCGGCGAGCTGCGTCCCGTGTACGGCCTGCACGCGTCGAGCACCGCGGAAGTGGAACACTGCCACACGGTCGAAAGCATCGCCCGGCTCTACGTTACCTCTCTCCTCGATACCTCTCTCCTCGAGCTGTGGGACCGCGGCCCCTTCCACCTCCTCGGACATTCCTACGGCGGCATCGTGGCCTTCGAGATGGTGCGCCAGCTCGAACAGCAGGGCCGCCAACCCGGCTCGCTCATCCTCGTCGATGTCGACCCGCTCGTCCTCCAGACGAAAGAGCTCCCCCCCGACGCCTTCGCCCTGCAGTACATGGCCCGCTACCTCGGCGGCACCACGCTCTCCGCCGAGAGCGAGGCGCAGTGGGTGCGCACCGTCCAGTCCCGCTACGCCGAGACCTTCGTCCCCACCCCCTACCGCCCGGCTACGGACGTCCTCCACGTCTGGGCCCAGCAAGGCGCCGCCCTGCACGGCGCAGCCGCGGCCTGGCAGCAGCTCCTGCAGAAGGAAACGGAGAGCGTCGTCCTACCAGGCGACCACGAAAGCGTAATCGCCCGCGAGCACGCCCCGGAACTGGCCCGCACGGTCAACGACTGGATCGCGAGGGTGCTTACGCCCGCGTAGACGTAGGCGCCATTGTCCATTGAAAGCCGCGGATGAGAGGTGGGACCAGCAATGATCGTTGCGCTGCGCGGCGCCGTGGCCCGGAACGGTGCACGCGTTTCGCGGGGCGGTGCGCGCGCTTTGCGGAGCGGTGCAAACGCTTCGCGGGATGGTGCACTGGCTTCGCTGGACAGTACACTCGCGTCGCTGACGGTGTAAGCCGCTTCACATCCCGGTGCGAATGCTCTGCAGGACGGTGCAAACGGCTGGCGCGTCCGTGCAAACGCCATGCGGGATGGTGTCGGCGCTTCGCGGGATGGTGCAACCGCCTTCGCAGAACGGTGCAGGCACTTCGCGCAGCGGTGCGAAGGCTTCGCAGAACGGTGCAAACGCTTCGCACAACGGTGTAATCCGTCTTGCACGACGATGCGAGCGGGTTGCACGGCGGTGTAAACGCCCTTGCACGGCGGTGCGAGGGCCTTGCACGACGGGGCCAACGCTTTGCACCGTTGCGCGCGGCGCTTTACACCGTTCCGCGAAGGCTTCGCACCGGCGCGCGAGCCGCTTTCACCGCGACGCCGCGGCCTTTCACCATCCTGCGAGCCGCTTTACACCGTTCCGCCAGCGCCTTTCACCGTTTCGCGCGCTGCTTGCATCGTGGCGCCAGCGCCTTGCAACACGGCGCGAGGGTGTGCCGCCATCCTGCGAGAGGCCGGCGCGTGTGCGCTTCAAGAGAACAGACGTCATCCTGCGGGATGACAGGCCTGTTCTGGAGTGCGGTAACGCGAGTTACCGCTCTTCCTGTTGTTGTTCGTCCTGGAACGCGAGCAGGTCCAGCCTTCGTTCGTGCGACGAAGCGAAATCGCACCAGCCTCGGCTTGCAGCATGAACAGAATCAGTCAGAGCGGTAACTCGCGTTACCGCACTCCATACCGGTGGCACGAGGGGTGATCTCTAACTAATTGCGTCGCTCACACCACCATGGCGTCAACATGCTTCTCCGCGAGACACCCCTCGAGGAACTTCAGGGCTCCCGGCAGCGCGGCGGTGACGTAGTCCCAGGTGTGGGCGCCGCGGAGCTCGCGGTAGTCGTGGCGGACGCCGAAGCCGGTGAGGATGCCGTGGAAGTCGCGGACCATGTCGACGACACGCTCGTAGTCGTCGACGCCGACGTCGAGGTAGAGGCGCGGAGCGGGGTCGTGGTGGGGGTGCGCGGCGAATCGTTCGACGATCGAGACGGGGTCGTATTCAGCGCGCGTACTGCTGCCGATGCTGCCCCAGACCGCCTCGTGAGCCGCGACGTCCGGCATGAGCAGGTTGCGCGAGCCGCGTTCGGCGGCGTATGGATCGCCGACGCGGCGGGCGGCCTGGAAGGCGCCGGCGTGCGCGAAGGCGGCGCCGAACAGGTCCGGGCGCCGCAAGGCGTGAAAGACCGCGGCCGCACCGCCCATGGAGAACCCGCCGATGAACCGCGTGCTGCGCGTGGTCGAAGGCGCGAGCTCCGCCTCCACCGCCGGGATCAGCTCCTCGAGGAGGTAGCTCCCGTACATCCGCCCCTCGGCATCGTCGATGAACCAGCGCCGCCCGCTCTCGGGCATGACGAAGAGGAGCGGCAGGCGGGCGGCGAGAAAGGCGAGAGGGGTGCGCTCGGACCACGCCTTGAAGTTGCCGGCGTAGCTGTGCAGGAGGTAGCAGACGCCTTCGATCTTGCCATCGCGCGGCATGAGCAGGCGCACGTATTTGTCGCGCCCGAGGTATTTGCTGGAGTACGCGCGGTCTTTGGTGTCCAGCCGCGACTGCAGGGACTTGCGGTCGATCTTCCCGCGGTCGTTGCGGGGCATCGCGTCGACCGGGATCCAGTAGGCGGGCGTCATGTAGGCGGGAAGCTGGCGGCGGCATTCGGCCGAGAGCTGCGACACCGGCACGTCGCCGACCACGAACGCGGCCAGCGCGGTCTCATCCGCCGTCGTGAAGGGCACGACCGCGACTTCCTGCACTCCCGCGATCGCGGCGACCGCGGTCTCGATCTCTCCCGGTTCGACGCGGTAGCCGCCGATCTTGACCATGGAATCGGTACGGCCGACGAAACGCAGCGTGCCGTCATCCTCGACCTGCACCGAATCGTTCGTGCAGTAGAACGTCCGCGCGTTCTCCTCGACGTTCTCTTCGACCAGGGCCTCGCGCGTGCGCTCGGGATTGCCCCAGTAGCCGGCCATCAGGCTCTCGCCGCCCGCGAAGAGGACGCCGTCGCGGATGAACAGCGACGCATACGGACAGGCGCGCCCGATCGGCACGGCCCCTTCCGGCGGGTCGGTGGGCTTCACCTCGTGATACGTGACCACGTTCGTCTCCGTCGGCCCATACCAGTTGTGGATCCGCGCGCCCGGAAATGCCTTCCGGATGACCGGCAACATGCCGCCGCGGAATTGCTCGCCCGCCACGATGAGCTGGCGAACGGACGTCAATGCGCGCCCGTCGCGCGCGCAGACCTCCGCCATCTTCGCCACGATCGAGGGGACGGAGTACCAGACCGTGACCGCATGCCGCTCGACCAGGTGCGCGAGGAACGGGGCCATGCCCCGCTGCAGCTCGGGCACGAGGACGATGGTCGCGCCGCGGACGAGCGACGAATAGATGTCGAAGATCGAGAGGTCGAACGCGAACGAGGCGTGACTGGAGACGCGATCCCTCTCCGTCAGCCCCGTGTACTTTGCGGCCCAGTCGACGAACGCCGCCGTGGCGCCGAGGCCGATCGCCACTCCCTTCGGCTTTCCCGTGGAGCCCGACGTATAGAGGATGTTGACGAGGTCCGTCGCCTCCACCTTCGCCACCGGGACAGGATCGAAGTCGGGAAGCTCGGTGATGGCCGGCGCCACCGGTTTCCGCTCGAGCGTTGCGGGGACGGCGGCGTGCCGGCTGAGAAAGGCGGCCGGCTCGCAGTCGCGCAGCATCAGCTCGAGGCGCGGCGGCGGCGTTACCGGATCGACCGGGACGCACGCGGCGCCGACCCATTGCGTCCCGATCAGTGCCGCGACCGCATCGGCCGATTTCTCGATGTCGATCGCGACCCGGCTTCCCCTGGTGACGCCGGCGGCGTGCAGGAACCCCGCGAAGTTCTGCGCGCGCCGCAACAGCTCTCCATAGGTGACCGTCGCATCGCCGTCGATGAGCGCGGCGTGCTCGGGCTGCCTGTTTGCGACGTCGACGAACCGTGCGGCGAGGCTGTTCATAGTCCAAGCTCGTGAGCGATCATGACCCGCTGCACCTCGGCGGTCCCGGAGTAGATCAGCCCCCCGATCGAGCCGCGCAACTCGCTCTCGATTCCCCCCTCGGCCATGTACCCGTAGCCGCCGTGAATCCGGAGCGCGTCCAGATGCTGCTGCATCCCCGACTCCGCGAGCATCAGCTTCGCGGCCGACACGCGCCCGTCGGTCAGTTCATCGGAGTCGCGGAGGAGGGCGCTCTCGCGAAGAAATGCGCGCACCGTGAGATAGCGGACGTACATGTCAGCGATCCGCGCCGACACCATCTGCAGCTTGCCGATCGGGCGGCCGTTCACCCGGCGCTCGCGCGCGTATTCGACGGACCGCTGCGTCTGCCGTTTCATCGCGCCGAGGAGCGGCGCAAGGATGAACAGACGCTCCCATTGCATCGCGCACGTGAAGACGTCACGTCCACCGTCCCGCGGCCCGAGCATCCGGTCGCGCGGCACGACCACGTCCCGCAGCGCCACGGACGCCAGCATCGAGCCATCGAGGCCGAGCTTCCGCTCGTCCGGGCCCGTGGTGATTCCGGCGTCCTCCGCCTCGACGAGAAAGGCGCTCGCCCCGTGGGAGCCGAGCAGAGGATCGCGCGTCGCGAACACGACGAAGAGGTCCGCGGCGGGGGCGTTGGTGATGAACAGTTTCAGGCCGTCGATCGTGTAGCCGTCATGCGTCTCGATGTACCGCGTCGAGGCGGCGCCGGAATTGTTCTCCGACTCCGTCATCGCATGCGCGCCGATCCAGGCGCCGTTCATCAGGGGCGTCAGGTACCGCTCATGCTGTTCGCGAGTGCCGAACCGTACGATCGGCTGGATGACGGCCCAGAGATGCGCGCCGATGGCGAACAGGAGACCGTCGTTGGAGCAGCCTTCGCCGAGGCCTTCCAGGACGTCGAGGATCTCGACGTTGGTGAAGCCGTCGCCGCCGAGCTCGTGCGGCACGGCCATCGCGAACAGGCCGAAGTCGGCGCAGTGCTTCCACGCCTCGCGGAGGAGGCGCTGCTTTTCCTCCGCACAGGCGCCCGGTGCAGGCGCCGCCGGAAGCTTCCGGGCGAACTCGCATGCCGACACCTGGAGCGGCGACATCGCCGGCCACGTGGAAGTCAGACCGCCGCCTCCACGTACTCGTTCCGCTGCCGCAGCAGGGACAGGCTGTTCGCGATCATCGCCTCGTCCGGCGCGCCGTCGTCGATCTCGTCCTTCAGGTAGGCGTCGTACGACGACAGGTCGAGCAGGCCGTGGCCGCTGACGTTCGCCAGGACGCAGATCGGCGCGGGCGACTCCTGCACTGCCTGCACCGCGGCCGCGAGGGCGTGCGCCGACTCCGGCGCGACGATCATCCCCGTGCTGCGCGCGAACAGCACCGCCGTCTCGAACACCTTGCGCTGCGGGAACGAGCGCGCCTCGAAGAGGCCGTCCTGGTACATCGCACTGAGCAGCGGCGACGTCCCGTGATACCGCAGCCCGCCGGCGTGGATGCCCGGCACGACCACGTCGCGCCCCAGCGTCATCATCCGCACCTGCGGCGTCGTGCTCGACGCATCGCTCATGTCGTACGCGTAGAGGCCGCGCGTCAGCTTCGGGCAGGCGATCGGCTCCGCGGCGATGATGCGCACCGCCTTTCCGTGGCGGCGGTTGTTCCGGATGAACGGGAACGAAATGCCGGCGAAGTTGCTGCCCGCGCCGACGCAGGCCGTGACGACGTTCGGGTAGTCGCCGATCTCCTCCATCTGGCGGACCGCCTCCTGGCCGATGACCGTCTGGTGCAGGAGCACGTGGTTCTCGCCGCTGCCGACCGCGAAGCGCGCGCCGGGGACACCGCGGGCGATCTCGATGGCCTCGCCGTTCGCAATGGAGAGGCTGCCGATGCGCTGCGGATCCTTGATCCGGCCGGCGCGGCCGACCTCAGTCACTTCGCTCGGGCTCTCGTGAACTTCCCCTCCGTAGACGCGCATCATCACCGGGCGCAGAGGCTTCTGCCGGTAGCTGACGCCCACCATGAACACGGTGGCGGCGAGACCCGCGCGGCCGCAGGCCCAGGAGATTGCGGCGCCCCACTGGCCCGCGCCGGTGCCGGTCACGATCCGCTCGACGCCCGCTTTCTTGAAGTAATACGCCTGCGCGATCGCACTGTTCAGCTTGTGGCTTCCGGCGGCGTTCTGCCCTTCGAACTTGACGTAGATCCGCGACTTCGTGCCGAGAGCTTCCTCGAACGCCTTGGCGCGGATCAGCGGCGTGGGGCGGTACATCGCGTAGAGCTCGAGGATCGCATCGGGGATCGGAATCTCGGCCACGTCGGCCTGATTCGACTGGCGAAACAATTCGAGCGTGAGCTGCGGCCGCACGTCCGTATTGCGGCCGCCTCCGTTCCCTTCCATGTGCTTCGGGACCGGCTCCCGCTTCGCGTAGGCCGGGAAGTCGTGGAGGATGTTGCACCACGTCTCCACACGAAGGGTCATGCCAGCTCTCCGGCGCGGCAGACATCGAGCGTGCGCTGGACGACGTCGCCCACCGTGCGCAGGTCGCCGAGGAGATCTTCGTCGTCGAAGCGGCATCCGAGGCGGGACTCGATCGACGTCCACAGCTCGAGATACTCCAGCGAGTTGAGGCCGAGATCCACGAACAGCGTTTCGGAATCGGCGATGGCCTGGGGCGGCCTGACCTGCGGGATCAAATCGCCGAGGGCTGAGCGTACGGCGTCCGCAACCTTGAGCACTTCCGTGTCCTGCATGTAATGCATGGCGATCCCTTCTACGTCGAGTAAATGTATTGGTCGACACCCGGCTCGCGCGCCACGCCGGAACGCTTGACGGTCTGCTCGACCACCTCCGCGTACACGGCGTCCGAGACCGGGTAAAACGTTGGGAACAGGAGCTCGTCCGGCGAATCGGAGATGACCCCTTCCTTGATCGCGATCTGCGCGAGCTCGGTGCGCGGGTAAATCCGCACGCGCTCGGTGACGTCCACGGCGTCGAATCCCATGACGTCGCAGGCCTCGAACGACTGCCGTACCGTCTGCACGGTCTCACCGGGATGGCCGAACAGCAGGCTGCAGGACACGGGAGCGCCGCGCTCGTGACACATGTCGACGGCGCGCTGGACGTCCGCCACCGTATATCCCTTATGGATGGCGAACAGCACCGGATCGGCGAGGGCATCCACGCCGAAGTGGAAACGCTTCCGCCCCGAGGCCATGGCCGCGTCGATGAATTCGGCCGTGAATGCGTTCGGGTGGGGATTGAAGAATCCGTCCCATTCGATCTCGGTGCCGCTGTCGACGATCTCCCGGAGCAGCGCGGTCGCGGCCTTGACCGGGACATTGAAGACCGAATCGCAGAAGAAGACGCGCTTCACGCCCTGTTTTTTCAGGTTGCGGATCTCGGCCACGATTTCGGTCGCAGTACGGTGCGTGATGCGGAAACCTTCAACGGCCGGGTAATTACAGTACTGGCAGCGGAACGGACAGCCGAAATGCGTGGCGATTCCGATCGGATGGTCCTTGTATTTGCTCTTCTCGACGTACGGCCGCTCGTATACGCCGCTGATCGTGTCGGAGTAGTCTTCGAACACCGCTTTCGATTTCGCTTCGCCGCTCAGGACGTGCTGTACGAGTTGCCGCGCTGCATTGTGGCCTTTGCTCGCAATCGCGTAGTCGGCGTCGAGGTAGCGGCGCATCGGGTCCGGAACAGCATTGATTGCGGCTCCCGCGATCGCGATCGGCACCTGGGGATAGCGCTCGTGCAGCTCGGCGACGAGTTGTCTCGTCTGCGGAAGCGCGGAATCGACGTTGCCCGGTCCGATATCGAGGTTCCGCACCACGACGAAGATCAGGTCGATCCCGTCGTCCGCCGGATAATCCGGCACCGTCCCCTGGCTCAGGTCGATGATCTCGATCTCGTGCCCATCCCGCACGAGAACCTCGGCGTTGTATTCGAGTCCCACGGGGAACACCGGAGGCAGCATGAACGCCGGGTTGACGATCAAGATGCGCGCACTTTGGCGAACGGTCATGCGGATACAGCTCCTGTCCTGCAGAGTTCAATGCAATCGTTCAGAGTGGCGCGGACGCTCTCGCGCGGGATGGTCTCGATGCCCCAGCTGAACGCCAGCACCGCCGTAGTGGCCGGCACGATCATGGTGTGAGCGGAATCGCGCACCCCCACGATCGAGATCACCTTCTCCTCGTCGCGCAGCACGGGGAATCCGCGCGGCACCGCTTCGCTCTTCGTCTTCCCCAACGGGACGATCTCTTCGTCTCCCCCCGCGATCCCGAGCGTCAGGCCGCCGGAGATCGAATGGAGGTCGAACAGTCCGACCGGGATCAGGTTCCGCAGCGACGCCACGTTCGCGGCATCGACGAGCGCATTGATGCGAGGAAACTTCCCCTTCATGACGTACCGCGTCACGACGTTCTCCACGGCCGGCACGGCCGCCCCGAACTGCTCCGAGAAGCGGCGACTCAGCTCGCGATAGGAAAGGATCTCCGGCACTTGGGACAACTCGTCCGCCGCCCCCGCGTTCCACCGGTCCAGGATCCCGGCGACCGCGTCATCGAGCCACGGCGACTCCTTCGCTGCGGTGAGTCCATCGGCCGTTGCGGTCTCGACGAACAGCCCCGGGACGCGAGCACGTACGTCTGCCGCAATGGTGATCGTCGGATGTGGAGCAACCGTGTGCATGGCGTCCGTTCAGCGAGTCTGCGGCCGTCGATCGACGAGCGATCGCAGTTATTTCTATTGGAACCGGCGATCATGATATGTTCAAAAATGGACAAAGGCAAGGGTGGATGTATTGCGTTGCGTCTTCGTTACCTTTACGGCACACCGGCAGGATAGGCATTAGCGCCCTTTCGCTTGACGTTTTGCCTGCACCTGCCTTGACGAAGTTCGCGCGCGGTCCGAAGCGCCTATTCGAACACGATCACGTTGCGCAGCGCCTCTCCATTCTGCATCGAGGTGATGGCGTCGTTGATCTGCTCGAGCGGGTAGCGGGCGGTGATCAGCTCGTCGAGCTTCAGGCGGCCGCGGAGGTAGAGGTCGGCGAGGCGGGGGATGTCGACGTGGAGGCGGGTGGAGCCCATGCGGCTGCCGAGGAGGCGTTGTTCGCTCCAGACCAGGTCGAAGATGCGGATGGAGGCGGTGTCGCGGACGCCGGGCATGCCGACCACGACGACCGTGCCGCCGCGGCGGATCATGGTCATGGCCTGCGTCACCGCTTCAACGCTGCCTACGGTGACGAAGGCGTAGTCGGCGCCGCGGCCGGCGGTCAGCTTGCGGACGGATCTCGCGAGGTCGCGCGGTTCGAGGGCGGCTGCGTTCAAAGTGTGCGTGGCGCCGAAGGTCTGGGCGGCGGCGAGCTTGGAGTCGAGGCGGTCGATGGCGATGATCGGGCTGGCGCCGGTGAGGGCGGCGGCCTGGATGGTGTTGAGGCCGACGCCGCCGGAGCCGATCACGACCACGCTTTCGCCGAGGGCCACTCGGGCGGTGTTGAGGACGGCGCCGGTGCCGGTGATCACGCCGCAGCCGAGGAGGGCGGCGCGGTCGAGGGGCATCTCGGCGGGGATGCGGACGAGTTGCGACTGGTCGACGAGCACCGCCTGCGCGAAAGCGCCGACCTTGATGCCGTGCTGCAGCGCGTCGCCGTTCGCATTGCGCAGGCGGCTCTCGGTGTCGAGCGGGAAGACGGCGTCGCAGTTGTGAGACGCTCCGGTGCTGCAGTGGAAGCAGCGGCCGCAGGTGCGCAGCAGCGAGACCACCACGCGGTCGCCGGGCTTGACCATCGTCACGCCGTCGCCGATCTCCTCGACGATGCCGGCGGCTTCGTGACCCGGGACGACCGGCAGGGCGCCGCCCCAGTCGCCGCTCATGAGATGGACGTCGCTGTGGCAGAGGGCGGTGGCGGCGACGCGCACCTTCACTTCGCCGGTGCGGGGCGGGTCGAGCTCCACGTCTTCGATGCGGAGCGGCTGGTTGAACTCGTAGCAGACGGCGGCTTTCATCCGCACAATCTTCTCGCAACCCGCGCCAGGTATGCGACGCGCTCGCCGAGGGGCTCGAAGCGGGGATCGTCCGTCTGGCCGCGCACGAAGCGGGCGTAGATCTGCTGGATGACCACCGCGAGCTTGAAGACGGCGAAGACCTCGTAGACCGTGATGTCGTCGACGCTGCTGCCGGAGCGTTCCGCGTAGCGCGCCAGGAGCTCGTCGCGCGTGAACCAGCCGGGGCGCTTCGTGACGTTCGGCATGGCGTCGTCGTCGCTGACGGCGTGGACCCAGTAGCAGAGGAGGATGCCGACGTCGACCAGCGGATCGCCGATGGCGCTCATCTCCCAGTCGAAGACGCCCACGAGCTTCGTGGTGTCATTCGGATCCAGCATGACGTTGTCGAGCTTGTAGTCTCCGTGCACGAGCGTGGCGCGCGGAGGATCGGTGGGGATGCGCTGCTCGAGCCACGTTGCGAGCCACTCCATGTCCGGCACGTCGCTGGTCTTCGAGCCGTGCCAGCGCTCCGTCCAGCCGCGGATCTGCCGCGCGACGAAGCCGGCTGGTTTGCCGAGCGCGTCGAGGCCGGTCGCGGCAATGTCGATGGCGTGCAGTTGCGCGAGCGTGTCGATCATCGCGCCGCTGACCGCGCGGCGCGTCTCTTCCGTCATCGACGGAGGTTCCCCGGTGCGGATGACGATGCCGCGGCGGCGCTCCATGACGTAGAAGACGGAGCCGATGATGCTCGGGTCTTCGCAGAGGAGGTACGGCTTCGGGGCGTATTGGAAGTGCGGATGCACCGCCGTCAGCACGCGGTATTCGCGGGCCATGTCGTGCGCGCGCGGCGGGACGGGGCCGAAGGGTGGGCGGCGGAGCACGAGCTCGACGCCGCCGAAGGCGAGGTCGTAGGTCAGGTTCGAGTGGCCGCCAGGGAACTGGGTGACGGTCATGTCGCCGGTGAGGGCGAGCTCGCGACGGAGGTAGCCGGCGAGCTTGTCCCAGTCGAGTTGCTCGCTGGGTCTCACAGGACGCGTGTCGCTGGTCGTCAGGATGTCACCCCAAATCGCTTCAACACGTTTCTGGCGATCACCATCCGATGCACCTCGGACGGGCCGTCGTAGATACGGAAAGCGCGCGCTTCGCGGTAGAACTCTTCGAGCGGCGTGTCGCCGGAGACGCCGAGGGCGCCGCAGAGCTGGATGGCGCGGTCGATGATGCGGTTCACGGCCTCGGCGACGAAGGTCTTGCAGATCGACGATTCGTGGCGGATCTCGCTGCCGCGCTCGTGCTCCCACGCGGCGTGCAGGACCATCAGCCGGGAGGCGTGCAGCTCGATCTCGGAGTCGGCGATCGCCCATTGCGTCGACTGGTGCTCGGTGAGCTGCTTGCCGAAGGCCATGCGCTCCTTCGCGTAGGAGATGGCGATGTCGATCGCGCGCTGGGCGATGCCCATCCAGCGCATGCAGTGGGTGAGACGGGCCGGCCCGAGGCGGGCCTGGGCGAGACGGAACCCGTCGCCGGCCTTGCCGATCACCGCGGAGTCGGGGACGCGCACGCGATCGAACGCCAGCTCGGCGTGACCACCGCCGCCGTGGCCGCCCATCACCGGGACGTTGCGGACGAAGCGGTAGCCGGGCGTGTCCGTCGGGACGAGGAACATCGTCGCGCGCGCGTGGCGTTCGGCCTCGGGGTCGGTGACTGCCATGACCACCGCGAATGCCGCGCCGTCGGCGCCGGTGGCGAACCATTTGCGGCCGCTGATCTCCCAGCCGCCGTCGACGCGCGTGGCGCGCGTCAGCATCATGGTCGGATCGGAGCCGGCGCCGGGTGCGGGCTCGGTCATGGCGAAACAGGAGCGGATCTTCCCCTCGATGAGCGGGCGGAGGTACTGCTCGCGCTGCTCCTCGTTCGCGTGGTGCGCGAGGAGGTGCATGTTCCCTTCGTCGGGAGCGGAGCAATGCAGCGCGACCGGCCCGAGGAAACTGCGGCCGGCCTGCTCGAACACGACGCACATGCCGACGGTGCCGAGCCCGAGGCCGCCGTACCCGGGCGGGAGCTGCGGGCCGAAGACGCCGTCGCGGCGGGCTCGCTCGCGAAGACGCGCGACCAGCTCGGGCGTGAACGGCTCCGACTCCGCGGGGATCACTTCCTCGTGGACGAACTGCGCCACGCGGTCGCGGAGCTCGATGAGTTGCGGCTCGAGATCGAAGTTCATTGCAGGTTCTCGAGGATCGTGGCCGCGCCCTGGCCGCCGCCGACGCACATCGTGACCAGTCCGTATTTCGATCCTCGCCGGCGCATCTCGCCGAGGATCTGCACGGTGAGCTTCGCACCGGAGGCGCCGAGCGGATGGCCGAGCGCGATTGCGCCGCCGTTCACGTTGACGCGCTCCTCGTCCATCCCGAGCTCGCGCATCACCGCGAGCGCCTGGCAGGCGAAGGCTTCGTTCAACTCGATGACGTCCATGTCTTCGAGCTTCAGGCCCGCGAGCTTGAGCGCCTTCGGCACGGCCACGACCGGACCCATGCCCATGATCTCTGGCGGCACGCCGCCAACCGCGTACGACACGAAGCGGGCGAGCGGCTTCAGCCCCAGCTCCTCGGCGCGGCGGCGCGACATCACCACCACCGCGGCGGCTCCGTCCGAGGTCTGGCTGGAGTTGCCGGCGGTCACGACGCCTCTGGCGTGAAACACCGGCTTCAGTTTCGCGAGCGCCGCTTCGTTCGTATCGGCGCGCGGCCCCTCGTCCTTGTCGAACGTGAAGCGCTGCGTTTCGCCCGCTTCCGCGATCTCGACGTCGAGCGGAAGGATGCCGTCATCGGCGAAGCGGCCCGATTCCTGTGCAGCGAGCGCGCGCTGGTGGCTGCGGAATGCGAACGCGTCGGCGTCCTCGCGCGAGACGTTGTACTTGCGGGCAACGTTCTCCGCGGTCAGGCCCATGCTCAGGTAGACGTCGGGATCGTTATCGACGAGGTAGGGATTCGGGCGGAAGCGGTTGTTGCCGCGCGCCATGCTCATCGACTCGGTACCGCCGGCGATGATCTGCTCGGCCATGCCGGCCATGATCCGCTCCGAGGCCATGGCGATGGTCTGCGAACCGGAGGAGCAGAAGCGGTTCACGGTCGCGGCGGGGACGGAGTCCGGCAGGCCGGCGCGAAGGGCGGCGATGCGGGCGACGTTCATCCCCGACTCCCCTTCCGGCGTGGCGCAGCCGAGGATCACGTCGTCGATCTCCGCCGCGTTCAGTTGCGGGTTGTTCGCGACGAGCGCGCGGATCACTTCCGCGGCCATGTCGTCGGGACGGGTCGTGCGCAGCGCGCCGCGCGGTGCTTTGCCGACCGCGGTGCGGAGGGCGGCGACGATGACGGCTTCGTTCATGTTGATTCTCCCTGTTCCGCTAACGTTGCGCGAGTAACAACCCCTCATCCGGCCGTTGGCCACCTTCTCCCCTCACGAGGGGAGAAGGGCTACTAATTACCCATCTCGCGAGAGTGGAAGTTAGTAGCCCCTCTCCCCGCGTCGAGCGGGGAGAGGGTGCCCGAAGGGCGGGTGAGGGGTCGTGCGGACGCGGAACGCTCGCCATCGTGATGATCCCCTAGTTTCTCAACGGCTTTCCTGTTTTCAACATGTGCTGGATACGGTCCGTGGTCTTCGGTTCCGCGATTAATCCCACGAACACCTCTCGCTCCAGGTCCAGCAGGTACTGCTCGCTCACCCATTGCGGGGCGCTGAGGTCGCCGCCGCACAACACGTGGGCGAGCTTGGCGCTGATCACGGCGTCGTAGTCGGTCATGTAGCCGCCCTGCTGGAGGACGTAGATGCCGGCTTTCAGGCCGGCGAGGACGCCGCGGCCGGCGGCGTAGCAGTGGTCTCCCTGTACCGGCGGCGCATAGCCCGCGACGGCGAGCTCGAGGACTTCCTGCTTCGCTTCGAAGAGGAGGTGATCGCGGTTCATCACCACGCGGTCGGCATCGGTGAGGAAGCCGAAGGAGCGCGCTTCCTCGGCGCTGCCGGAGACCTTCGCGGCGCCGACGACCTGCAGGATGTTCTGCACGAACGGCAGCGGATCGGCGCCCGGCGTGCGCTTCATGGCCGGCGACACGTTGCGGCGGATCATCTCCTTGCAGCCGCCGGCGCCGGGGATCAGGCCGACGCCGACTTCGACGAGGCCCATGTAGGTCTCGCCCGCGGCGACGATGCGGGCGGCGGCCATGGCCACTTCGACGCCGCCGCCGAGGGTGCGGCCGAACGGGGCGGCGACGACGGGCTTGGTCGAGTAACGGACGCGCATCAGCGCGTCCTGCGTCCCTTTCACCGCCGCTTCGGCATCCGCCAGGCCGCCGGCGAGATTCGCGCCGACGCAGAAGTCATTCCCTTCGTTGCCGATCACGAGACCGGTCCAGTCGCCGCGCTCGAGCTCTGCGATGCTCTCGAGGAGCATCGAGCGGATATCGCCGTCGAGCGTGTTCATCTTGGTGTGGAACTCGAGACAGAGCACGCCGTCGCCCAGGTCGCGCAGGCTGGCGCCTTTGTTCTCCTTCACCACCGGCGCCTCTTTGAGCGAGAGGTGTCGAAGGTCTCGAGGGATCGGGACGTACGACTTCGATTGCGGGTCGTACACGTTGCCGTCGCGATAGAACGACGTGTTGCCGGCGTCGAGCATCTCGCGCACCCACGGCGCGATGGCCACACCATCCTTTTCCATCGCGTCGGCTGTCTCGCGGACGCCGATCAGGTCCCACAGCTCGAACGGGCCGTGGTCGTGGGAGAAGCCCCAGCGCGTGGCGCGGTCGATGCTCACCAGGTCGTCGCTGATCTCCGGCACGCGGCGCGAGGCGTACCCGAGCGCGTTGTAGACCGCGTGACGCGCGAGCGCGCCCGCCTTGTCGTCCTGCTGCAGCACGAAGCGCAGCCGCTCCGGCAGGCTCCTGATCTTCGACGCCTCGGCCAGCGACGGGATCTGCGGCTCCTGCCGCTCGCGATACTCGCCGCTTTTGATGTCGAGCGAGAGGATGGTCTTGCCGTCTTTCTTGTAGAAGCCCTGCCCCGTCTTGTCGCCGAGGCGGCCTTTGTCCATCTGCGCCTTGCGCAGCGCTTCGACGCGCTCGGAGCGCAACACCTCGCGCGCTTCATCGCCTTCGATGAGGCCGTAGAGGTTCGACGCGACCGCGCTCGCCACGTCGAGCCCCACCAAGTCCTGCAGCCGGAACGCAGCGGTCTTCGGGCGGCCGATGAGCGGGCCGGCGATGGCATCGACTTCCTCGACCGTGTAGTCGTGCTGGAGCGCGAAATCGGTCAGCGCGACACCGCCGACCGAGGCCAGGCGATTGGCGATGAAGTTCGGCGTGTCCTTGCAGAGCACGACGCCCTTCCCGAGCCGCTGCTCCGCGAACTCGCGCACGAACTGCGTCACCTCGGGGGCCGTATCCGCGGTGGGGATCACTTCGAGCAGCTTCATGTACCGGGGCGGGTTGAAAAAGTGCGTGCCGATGAAGTGCTTCCGAAGATCCTCGGAGGCCTCGGCACCGACCTGCGAGATCGGCAGTCCCGAGGTGTTGCTGGAGACGATGCTGTCGGGCTTGCGGAGGCGGTCGATGCGCGCGACGAGCTCGCGCTTCGCATCCATGTTCTCGAAGATCGCCTCGACGATCCAGTCGCCCTCGGCGATCCATGCTTCGTCCTGCTCGATGTGGCCAACGGTGATGAGGTCCGCCGTCTCGGGCGTGAAGAACATCGGCGGCTTGTGCTTCCTGAGGCGCGCGAGCACGCCTTCGGTCGCGACGTCGAGCAGGTACACCGGGATGCCGGCGTTCGCGAAATGCGCGGCGATGCCGCCGCCCATCGTTCCCGCGCCGATCACGACGGCGCGGCTGATCGTTCTGGTCATCTACTGCTGCTCCTCTCGCAGGACCCTGCGCAATACTTTTCCCACCGCGGTCTTCGGGAGCGTTTCACGAATCTCGAATTGCGAGGGACGTTTGAATTCAGCGAGGTCCTTCGTGCAGTGGGCCTTCAGCTCTTCGACCGTCGTTGTCGCTCCCGGCTTGAGGACGACGAACGCCTTGACCGCCTCGCCGCGATACTTGTCGGGGACGCCGATCACGCACGCTTCCATGACGCCGGGATGGGTGAAGAGGACCGATTCGACCTCGCCCGGATAGACGTTGAAGCCGGAGACGATGATCATGTCCTTCTTGCGCTGCACGATGTAGGTGAAGCCATCCGCGTCCATCGTGGCGATGTCGCCGGTGTAGAGCCAGCGGCGGCCGGATGCATCGGTTCGGATCGCGTCCGCGGTCTCGTCGGGGCGGTTCCAGTAGCCCTTCATCACCTGCGGCCCGGCGATGCACAGCTCCCCTTCCTTCCCTACCGGCACCACGGACGTCCCTTCCTCGAGGTCGACGATCTTCATGTCGGTGTCGGGGAGCGGGATGCCGATGCTGCCGGGCTTGCGGACGGAGAGCGAGGGGCTGGTGTGCGTCACGGGCGATGCTTCCGACAGGCCGTAGCCCTCGCTGAGCATGCCGCCGGTGAGCTGCTCGAACTGGTCGAGGACTTCCAGCGGCAGCGGCGCGGAGCCGCTGTTGAACGCGCGGATCTTGTCGAGGCCGTACTCGCGCGCCTTCGGATGATTGAGCAGCGAGATGTAGATGGTCGGCACCGCGGGAAAGTAGGTGGGCCGGTGATCGCGCACCGCGTTGAGCAGCGCTTCGACGTCGTACTTCGGGATCAGGATCTGCTGCGCGCCGAGCCAGGTCCCGGCCATCAGGCCGACCGTGAAGCCGTAGATGTGGAAGAACGGGATCACCAGCAGGTAACGCTCCTCGCCGCGGCGCAGCGCGGGGACGTGCAGGGTGGTGGTCTGCACGACGTTCGCGAAGATGTTGTAGTGCGTGAGCATCGCCCCCTTCGGAACGCCCGTCGTGCCGCCGGTGTACTGCAGCACCGCCACGTCGTTCTCCGGATCGATCGTGACGCGAGGAATCTGCGGCACGGCCACGTCCGCGATGGCCTGCTCGAACGAGCCAGGCTGCGTGAACGACGTCACGAGCAGCTTCTCGATCCCCGCCCCCTGCGCGGCCGGTGCGAGCATGTCGAGCACGACCAGGAGGCGCATCCCGGAGTCCTGCGCCACCACCGAGATCTCGCGCGTCGTGTAGAGCGGATTCACGTTCACCACGATGGCGCCCACGCGAAGGATGCCGAACACGGCGATCAGGTACTGCGGGCAGTTCGGCAGCATCACGCCGATGCGGTCGCCCTTCACCACGCCCATGCGCGCGAGTGCAGTGGCGAACCGGTCGCTGCGGTCCTTCACCTCGGCGTACGTGAGCTGCGTGTTGTGGAACGCGGTGGCCGGCTTGTCCGGCACGTCGGAGGCGGCGATGCGCAGGATGTCGGTCAGAGGCCGGCGCGGGTAGTTGAGGTTCGGGCGGACCCAGTAATCGAACTGTGAATACCAGGGACGGGTGTCAGACAATCGTTCCCCCTCCGTCGACGACGATGGTGTGGCCGGTGACGTAGCTCGAGGCATCGGAAGCGAGGAACAGCGCCACGCCCTTCAGCTCTCCCGCGTTGCCGATGCGCGGGATCGGATTGCGCTGCCGGATCTCCGGCTCGACGAGCTGGATCACCGGATCGGCGAGGCGCGAGTGGAAGAAGCCGGGAGCGATGGCATTGACGCGGATCCCCTGCGGTCCCCACGTCGCGGCCAGCTCGCGCGTCAGTCCCATGAGCGCGGCCTTGCTGGAGACGTAGCCGGCGTAGTGCGGACCGTGTACCGCCGACTTGAGTGCGGCGGTCGAGGCGATGTTGACGATCGAGCCGCGGCCCGCCTTCAGCATCTCCCGTCCGGCAGCCTGGGCGAAGAGGAACGCGCCGGTGAGGTTCGTATCCAGCACCTTGCGAAACTTGTCGACCGGCATCGTCTCCGGACGCTCGCCCCAGGAGATGCCGGCGTTGTTCACCAGCACGTCGACGCGGCCGAAGGCGGCCATCGCGGCGTCGACGACCTGCTGCACCTGCTGCTCATCCGAGACGTCGCAGACCAGCCCCTCCGCGCGGAAGCCGCGGCCGCGGAAGTCGTCGAGCGCCGGCGTGAGCCATTGCTCGCGCCGCGCGCACAGCATCAGCGACGCCCCCGCCTCCGCAAGCGCCTCGGCGATCTCCTGCCCGAGTCCGCGTGACCCGCCGGTGACGATGGCGGTGCGGCCTTTGAGATCGAATAGCTCGTGAACGTGCATGACCGTTAGTGTACGGCCGTGCCCGTTCCGCGTTCCTCCGGTCATCCCGGGCCTCCCTTGACGCGAGAAAAACCCAATCTGTCATCCCGAGCGTCGAGCGAGCGACCTGGGCGGGCGGGGACGCGCACATTTGCGGTCATGCCATGATGCCGCCGTGACACCGGAATCAGCGAAGCGCGCGGACGTGTGGGCGGACGCGAAGAACCTCGTCTGGGCGCGGCGCGGGCGGCTCATGGCCGGGCTGGCGCTGATGATCGTCAGCCGCGCGGCGGGGCTGGTCCTGCCGGCCACGTCGAAGTACCTCATCGACGACGTGATCGGCAAAGGGAACCATCAACTCCTGCCGCTGCTCGCGCTGGCGGCAGGCGTGGCCACGATCGTTCAGGCCGTGACGTCGATCGGCCTTTCGCAGATGCTCGGCATCGCCGCGCAGCGCACCATCACCGACATCCGCAGGCGCGTCGAGCAGCACGTGCTCCGCCTGCCGGTCTCGTACTTTGACTCCACGAATTCCGGGACGTTGATCTCCCGGATCATGACGGACCCGGAAGGGATCCGGAACCTGGTCGGCACCGGCCTCGTGCAATTCGTCGGCTCGATCTTCACCGCGGTGGGCGCGCTGTTCGTCCTCTTCTATCTCAACTGGCAGCTCACGCTCATCACGCTGGTGACGCTGAGCGTGTTCGGCGGCGCATTGGCGGTTGCGTTCAAGCGCGTCCGCCCGATGTTCCGCAAGCGCAGCGAGATCAACGCGCAGGTCACAGGCCGCCTCACCGAAAGCCTCGGCGGGATCCGCGTCGTGAAGGCCTACACCAGCGAGAAGCGGGAGGACCTGGTCTTCACCAAGGGGGTCCACAACCTCTTCCGCAACATCTTCAAGACCATGACCGCGGTCTCGCTGATCGGCGCCTCGGCCACGCTCTGCCTCGGCGCGGTCGGCGTGATCATGATGCTGATCGGCGGCCGGGCGGTGCTCGACGCCTCGATGACGCTCGGCGAGTTGATCATGTACATCTTCTTCACCGGTATGCTCGCCGCGCCGATCCTGAACATCGCCTCGATCGGCACGCAGCTCTCCGAGGCCATGGCAGGGCTGGACCGCATCCGCGAAGTGCTCGACCAGAAAAGCGAGCGCGAACAGCACGGCGGCGAAGGGCGCATGGACGGCGTGCGCGGCGGGATCGAGTTCGAGAACGTCACCTTTGAATACAGCGCGGGCGTCCCGGTCCTCAAGAACGTCTCGTTCGTCGCACCGGCGCGCACGACCACGGCCCTGGTCGGCTCGAGCGGCTCGGGCAAGAGCACGCTCATCAGCCTGATCATGGCCTTCCGCGATCCGGTTCGCGGCCGCATCCTGGTCGACGGCCGCGACCTCTCCACGCTGAGCCTCGCCGACTACCGCTCGCGCCTCGGCATCGTGCTGCAGGACAACTTCCTCTTCGACGGCACGGTCGCGCAGAACATCCGCTACGGCCGCCCCGACGCGACGCACGAGGAGATGCTGGAAGCAGCGCGCATCGCCTACGTCGACGAGTTCGTCGACCCGCTGGAGAACAAGTACGACACCATCGTCGGCGAGCGCGGCATCAAGCTCTCCGGCGGCCAGCGCCAGCGCATCGCCATCGCCCGCGCCATCCTGGCCGAGCCGGCCATCCTGATCCTCGACGAGGCGACGTCCAGCCTCGACAGCGAGAGCGAAGCGAAGATCCAGGACGCCTTACGCACCCTCCGCACCGGCCGCACCACCTTCGTCATCGCCCACCGCCTCTCCACCATCCGCGGCGCCGACCAGATCCTGGTCCTCGAAGAGGGCGAGATCGTCGAGCGCGGCACCCACGAAACCCTCCTCGCCCGCGGCGGGCGCTACCGCCAGCTGTACGACAAGCAGTACAAGTTCGAGGCGGAGCGCTTCATCAATCCGGGAGAGGATTTCCTGCCGGTGGCGTAGTTTGGAGTGCGGTAACGCCAGTTACCGCTCTTACTGTTTTTGTTCGTCCTGCAACGCGAGCACGTCCACCCTTCGCTCGTGCCACGAGCCGAGATCGGACCAGCCACGAATCGCCGCGGTAACTGGCGTTACCGCACTCCATAGGGCCTTCGTGTACGATTCCCGGCCCCATGAACGCAATCATTCCGGCCGCTGAAGCGCAGCGTCTCGCACAGGAGCAGGGCATCACCGTTCCGCAGCTCATGACGTCGCTGCTGCCGAAGGCGGCGGAGTTCGCACGTCCTCCCATCTCCAACTTCAAGGTCGGCGCGATCTCGCGCGGGCTTTCGGGCAACCTCTACCTGGGGGCGAACGTCGAGTTTGCGGGGGAGGCGCTCAGCTTCACGGTGCACGGGGAGCAGTCGAGCGTCGGCGGGGCGTTCATGTACGGGGAAGAGGGGATCGACCTGCTCGCGGTCACGGCGGCGCCGTGCGGGTATTGCCGGCAGTTCCTCAACGAGCTGGCCACGGCGGACAAGCTCACCATCCAGTTGCCGAACGGGTCGTTCTCCCTCGGCGACCTGCTGCCGAACGCGTTCGGTCCGCGCGACCTCGGCGTCCAAGGCGGACTGCTGCAGCGTGACGAGCACGGGCTCACGATCGAGACCGGCGACAAGCTGGCGAACGACGCGCTACGCGCAGCAAACATGAGCTATGCGCCGTATTCGAAGTCGTTCGCCGGGGTCGCGCTGCGCACCAGCGACGGCACGGTGGTCACCGGCGCGTACGCCGAAAACGCCGCCTTCAACCCGAGCATGTCGCCGCTGGAAGTGGCGCTCTCGCAGCTCAACCTGCGCGGCCAGGCGTTCGAGTCGATCACGGACGCGATCCTCGTACACGTCGACGACCTGCACACGAGTGCGACCCGCGCCGTGCTGTCGGCGGTCACGGAGGCGCCGCTACACCTGATTTCCGCGAGGAATTCGCGCTGACGGCCGCTCCGTTGACCAGCGCGATGGACAACCAGCAGCCGCCGCAGCAGCAGACCATTCGCATCGTACTCGACGACACCGTCGCGCAGGGCGAATACGTGAACTTCGCGAACATCATTCACTCGCCGAGCGAGTTCGTGATCGACCTCGGGCGCGTCGTCCCCGGCCGCAACGACGTGAAGATCTACAGCCGCGTCATCCTCACGCCGCTGCACACGAAGCAGCTCCTCGAGGCGCTGACCCACAATGTCGCGCTGTTCGAACAGCAGTACGGCGAGATCCGCGGCGACGCGGCGGCCCCGTACTCGCAGAACGAACCGAGCAATTGACGCCGCATTCAGCGCGTCATCCTGAGCGAAGCGAAGGATCTATGTCCAACATCAAGGTCATCGGCGCCGGTCTGGCCGGCAGCGAATGCGCGTACGGGCTGGCGCGGCGCGGGCACACGGTCGACCTCTTCGAGATGCGCCCCGTGAAGACGACGCCCGCGCATGCGACGTCGAACCTCGCGGAGCTGGTCTGCTCGAACTCGTTCCGCTCGTCGTCGCACACCAACGCGGTGGGGCTGCTCAAGCGGGAGCTCGCGCACCTCGACTCGCTGGTCATGCGCTGCGGCGAGGAGGCGCGCGTCCCCGCGGGTGACGCCTTCGCCGTCGACCGCGAGCGCTTCGCCGCCGCCATCACGCGCGAGATCTCGGCGCAGCCGGACATCACCATCCGCCGCGAGGAAGTGACGTCGCTCGACCGCGGCAATTACGACTACCTGGTCGTGGCCACGGGTCCGCTCACGAGCGAGCCGCTCTTTCACGCCATCGACGAGTTCCTCGGGCGCGACGGTCTCTATTTCTACGACGCCATCGCGCCGATCATCGCCGCCGATTCGCTCGATTTCTCGAAGCTGTACTGGAAGTCGCGCTACGGCAAGGGCTCGGCCACCGATTACCTGAACGCGGCGATGAGCCAGGAGCAGTACGAGGCCTTCGTGGCCGCGCTGCTCTCGGCGGAGCTGTTCCAGGCGCACGATTTCGAGAAGGCGGTGCACTTCGAAGGCTGCCTGCCGGTGGAGGAGATCGCGAGCCGCGGCATCGAGACGCTGCGCTTCGGGCCGATGAAGCCGGTCGGACTCGAGCATCCGGAGACGAACGAGCGGCCGCACGCGGTGGTGCAGCTACGCAAGGAAGATTTGTCGGACGAGTACTTCAACCTGGTCGGCTTCCAGACCAAGATGCGCATCCCCGAGCAGCAGCGCGTGATCCGGATGATCCCGGGCCTCGAGAACGCGCAGTTCGCCCGCTTCGGCTCGATGCACCGCAACACGTTCATCAACGGTCCGAAGCACCTCACGCCGTCGTTCCAGGCGAAGCGGGACGAGCGGGTGTTCTTCGCGGGGCAGATCACCGGTGTGGAGGGCTACGTCGAATCGTCCGCGGTCGGGCTACTGGTGGCGCGCTACATCGACGAGCTCGCACGCGACGGAGCCGCGAAGCCGCTGCCGTATCACACCGCCCTCGGCGCCCTCGGCCGCCACGTGGCCGAGTCGTCGCCGGAGCGCTACCAGCCTTCGAACGTGACCTGGGCGCTGATCGAGGACGTGATCGGGCGCGCCAGGAAAATTGAAAAGCGCGAGCGCCAGGCCGCTCGCGCCCTTCAAACGATTACTGCACTTACTGCTTGACCGGGGTTACATCGAAAACCTGACTCCCACCACCGCGCGGCGGGAGGGCGACGCGTATCCGAGCACTTCCTCGTACTCGGTGTCGGTCAGGTTCTCGATCTTGACGAACGGCGTGAAACGGCCGAGTTCCACCTGCACGTTTGCGTCGAACGTGGTGTGGGCCTCGTTCGTCGCGCGGGAGAACGGGAGCACCGGAAGGACGTCCGGGCGCTCGCCGGTGCGCATCACCACGAAGTTCACCTGCGTGATCCCCTGGCGCAGCGACACGAATGCTGACCCGGAATGTTTCGGGCGGCGCAGCAGCGCCTCCTGCGTATCCATGTTCTCGGCGTCGGTGAACGTGTAGGTCAGGCCCGCGTTCATGCGCTGGCTCAGGCGCGACTGCGCGGCGAGCTCGAAGCCGCGCGCGCGCGCCCGGCCGACGTTGTTCAGCACGAAGCCGACGTTCGTGATCAGGTCGCGGTAGCGGTCGTGAAAGTAGGTCAGCGAGAGCGATGCGTTGGTGAAGGAATGGTCGACGCCCGCCTCGAAGCTGCGGCTGCGCTCCGGGCGCAGGTTCGGGTTGCCACCGAAGGGGGAGAACATCTCCCCGACGTACGGCGCGCGGAACGCCTCCCCGTACGCAGCGCGGAACTTGTTGCCCCCCACGATCCACGCCCCGGCCACGCGCGGCGAGACCTCGCTGCCGAACGTCTCGTACTCGTCGTAGCGCGCGCCGGCGCTCAGCTCGAGGCGCGAGCCGCCGAGGTCGCGCGAGTAGCGGTTCTCGGCGAAGAGCGAGCGCTCGGTGCGGTCCTTGTCGAGGAAGTTCGGGCCGAAGTTCGTGACGTCGTCAACCGTGATCTCCTCGTACTCGGCACCGGCCACGATGGTGCCGATGGCGCTCTTGGTACGCGTGACCAGGCGGGCGCGGTGCGACTCGGAGTCGGTGGCCTGCCAGAACGGACCGAACGGATCGCCCGGATCTTCCAGCAGGTCGGAGCGGCGGCTCTCGCTGACGAGGGCCTCGTAGCTGAAGCGCCCGAGGGTCTGGTCGAGCGGAATCGCCACCTGCCACTCGTCGCCGTCCTGGCGGCGGAGGGGGCTGGAGACGAGCTGGTCGAGGGCGAAGTTGAGGTTCAGCGGGATGCCGAGGTCGTATTTGTTGTAGCGCGCGCGCAGCCCGAGGTTCAGCTGCGAGGCGGTGGTCCAGCGGAGGGCGGCATTCGCGCTCTGCTGGTCGAAGTCGTCGTTCGTGGCGAAGCCGTCGTCCCGGCGGGACTCGAACGAGCCGCTGACCGACAGGTTGCCCGTGACGTATGACGCCGCGGCCTGCGCGTTCAGCAAGCCGTCGCCCGCTTCCGCCTGCGCCTGCACGCCGCTGCGCGCCGGCACCGTGAGCACGTTGATCACCCCCGCCACCGCCTCGGAGCCATAGAGAGCGGAGAACGGCCCGCGCACGACCTCGATCTGCTCCACGCCGGCGGTGGAGAACTGCCCCCAGTCGAATCCGCTCGAGCCGCCGAAGAAGGGCGGGCTGACTTCGATGCCGTTCCAGAGCACGAGCGTATGCGCGCCGTTCGCGCCGCGAGTGAACACCGAGGTCTGGTGGCCGGATGAGCCGATGCGCATGACCGTGAGGCCCGGGACCTCGCGCAGCACGTCGACGACGTCGCGAGCCGCGCGCTGGTTGATCTCCTCGCGCGTGACGACCGTGACCGAGGCGGGGGTCTCCTCGACGCGCTCCGGCAATGCCGAGGCGGTGACCACGATCTCTTCCGATGCGGTGGGGGTTTGTGCTGCGAGAGGTGTAGCCAGGAGAAAAGCAAAAAAGAGATGCTTCATGACGACTCCTTCCCTCCGAAGAAGGCCGACAAACTGAATGGATTGTCCGAAGGGCCGGTCTCCTGGCTTCCGGGTCGTCCTCGTCACGCTCCCTTCCCGCTTTTGGCAGTGGGGGTCCTCTCTCGCAGAGGACCGTGGCATGAGTCGTCGCCGGTTACAGTGGCGGGGGCCGCGCCGGCATCACACCGGCTTCCCGTTCACCCTGTCGAACGCAAATTGCGAAAGAACGAAGGGGGATTGTATATGAGGGGAGGCGACGCTGTGCCGCGGCGCGCGATCTAAGGTCGGTGGACACCAGGCGGCGCGTCAGGACCGAGGCCACGTCGCGGACAACTCAGCTTTTCGGCCTACTCCCAAGGAAAGGCGACGTCGGCGAGCGACGATCGCAGGAATCGAGCAAGACGTTTGTGTTGATGTAATCCGTCGAGGCCGCAGTGCCCGTCGCTGCCTGGAAAGGGTGGCGGAGGGAGGGGATCGCGAAAGACACGAAGTACAACATCCGGGGCGTCAGCCGCTTTGATTGCTCGAATGCGAGCTACTTCAAGCCCAAACGGCAGATAGGACCCGCCGCTACTTTCGAGCTGCGCCCGCGCCTGAGTCGGCGAAGTTCTGTGGATGTCCCAAACAGACAACCGCCATTTGCCGCGAGCCTCGGCTTCTTGTTTGTCAGTCGTACTAAATTCGAAGTGCGCCGAAAGTGGCTTTCTGGAGTCTGGCGGGAACCGCGGGCCTACCTTTGCGAGGCGGAACACGACTCCATCGGCGAGTTCTTCGTCCGTCGCCGCCATACGTTGAGAATCAGTTCACCGCGTTACGAGCATCAACTGTGACACGAGTTCGGGAGCGATGACCTGAATAGGGAAGTCTTCGCCTCCTCCGTACGCGCCGGTCTTCCGATTGCGGTAGAACCAGTCGTAGCGACCCGAAGACATCAGCTCAATTTCCAAGTGATGATCCCCGCGATCCCAGGACATGAAGATTCCGCCGGTTTCCGTCGCGACGGCATCGGGGACTGAAAGCGAACCAGCAGTCGGACGAATGCTTCTCCACAGGCGTTCCGCCGACGCAGCGATGAACGAAGACGTCGCGCCGGAGTAGGGCAGGCTGCGCAGATACTCCAGCCAGCGAAGTTCGCGCTCCGGCGTGAACTCGACGATTTTCTGGTCTGACGACGGTGAATAGCGGGGAATCTTCATCGCCCCGTCGGCACTCGGGCGGTTATTCGTTTGCGTCAGTTCCGCTGCTCTGATCATCTTTTAATGCCTCTAACATCCGCGTTAACTCTCCGAACACGGCTGCCAACCGCGGTGCGTGGTCGCGCGTAAACATGAACCGGTTCGTGACGAACCACTCGACTTCGACCGGCGAACTGTCCTCCGTCGCGACGCTCTTCATGTGTTCATGGATCGCGCGATGATCTAAGTAACCGATCTCGAGCAGTATCTCGTTCCCTGCCCGAATCCACCCGACGTGATGCGCGACGCTCGGCGGCCCTACATCAAGAAGCACTCGACGCATCTGGATGATGCGCTTGTCGACAGCCTCAGGTTGCGCTTCTTCTTCCATGTCGCTATTCATGTGACGTATCAAAGGCAGAAAGGATGCGGCAATCATACCCGTAACCTGTGCCCTTCCGGTTACGGCTGTGGGCGCTCGACGTCTACTTCGGCCTGTTCTCGAACTTCTCGTTCAGCAGCGTGTGGCGCGAGTCCATCGTGATCTCTTCTCCGGCGATGAACACGCGGGAGACGGTGGTGCGGATCTCCAGGGGGTCGCCGTTGGTGACGATCACGGTGGCAGCCTTGCCGACCTCCAGGGAGCCGAGGCGGTCGGCGACTCCCCAGATCCGGGCGGGGTAGATGGTGACGGCTTTCAGGGCTTCTTCTTTCGGAAGGCCGAAGGCGGCGCAGGAGGCGGCGTGGTAGGGGAGGTTTCTCGTGTTGTGGGCGTCCTGGGTCTGGATCGCGAACTGGATGCCGTTGTCGTGCAGGATTTTCGCGTTCGAGAAGAGGAGGTCGTAGGGGTCGTCTTCGCGTTGAGGTAACGAGAGGATCGGTCCGAGGAGGACCGGGATGTTGCGCCGCTTCACCTCGGGGATGAGGCGGGCCACGTCCTGGGCTCCGCTGAGGATCACCTTCAGCTGGAACTCGTCCGCGAACTCGAGGGCGGCGCGGATGTCGCGGGCCTGGTTCGCGTGCATGACCACCGGGACGCGCCCTTCCACCACCGGGACGAGCGCTTCGAGCAGCAGGTCGCGGTCGAGGCGGCGCGTGCCGGCGGCGGAGGCTTTGGCGTAGGCGCGCGCGTCGCGGAAGGTGTCGCGCAGGCGGTCGAGGTCTTTCGTGTAGCCCTTGGTGCGCTCCTTCTCCGCTTCCTCTTCCTGCGGCACTTCCACGAGCGGCGCGCTGCGGAGGCGGGGGAAGCGGACGTGCATCGCCGCGGGCGACTTGACGACCATCTGCGGCGGCGTCCAGCCGGCAAGCTGGATCAGCGCGCTCTGGCCGGAGATGATCCCTCCCTCGGGGACGCTGACCACGTGCGTCACGCCGTTCACCCGCGTCACCGGAATGAGCTCGCTGTGCGGGTTGATCGCCACCGCGGCCTGGGCGTTCGGATTCAGGTCACCGATCTCCGAGGTGTCGACGGTGCCCGGGACGGAATCGATCTCGATCAGGCCGACGCTGGAGCCGGAGTCGATCATCCCGGGGTAGACCGAGAGGCCGGTACCGTCGATGATCGTGGCCCCGGCGGGGATGGAGACGTTCGTGCCGACCGCGGTGATGACGCCGTTGGCGAAGACGATGGTTCCGTTCGGGATGACGGCGCTGGTGACCGGAAAGATGGTGGCGTTGCGGATCGCCACGGTCGCCTTGACGCCGGGGTTGTTGGGAATGGTCGACTGCGCGAAGAGGGGCGTCGCGGCGAGCAGCATGAGTGCGAGGCGCTTCATTTAGCCTTCTCCTTCTTCTCGGCGGCGGCGGCGTCCTTCTCTTTCTTCAGGCGCTCTTCCTTCTCGCGGCGCAGTTCCTCGCGGCGCACGAGATCCTGCTCGCGGTCGAAGTAGACCTCCCCTTCGATGAACGTCGTGTCGACGCGCGAGTAGGTGGAGAGCGGATGGCCGTTCCAGATCGCGAGGTCGGCGTCCTTGCCCACTTCGATGGAGCCGACGCGGTGGTCGAGGCGGAGTTGCTTCGCGCCGTTGATCGTGCAGGTGCGCAGCGCTTCCTCCTCGGTGAGGCCGCCGTACTTCATGGCCTTGGCGGCGTCGTGGTTGAGGTGGCGCGCGAGCTCGTCGGAGTCGGAGTTGACGGAGGTGAGCACGCCGTGGCGGGTCATGATGGCGACGTTGTACGGGATCGCGTCGTAGGCCTCGTGCTTGTAGCCCCACCAGTCGATGAACGTGCCGGCGCCGGCGCCGTGGGCCGCGATCTCGTGCGCGACCTTGTAGCCCTCGAGCACGTGCTGCAGCTCGCGGATCCTGAAGCCCTGCTCGTCGGCGAGGCGGAGCAGCATCACGATCTCGTCGGCGCGGTAGCAATGCGCGTGCACGTCGATCCTGCCGGTGAGGATGTCGGCCATCGTCTCCATCAGCAGGTCGCGGCGGGGCGGGATGGCGGCCTCGCCGCGTTTCCGCTTCGCCTCGTATTCATCGCGCCGCGCGAGGTAGTCGCGCGCGTCGATGAACGACTTGCGCACCACTTCCTCGACGCCCATGCGCGTCGAGGGGTACTGCCGCTGCATCCCGGGAGGCGGCCGGAAGTTGGCCGACTTCGGGTTCTCGCCGAGGGCGAACTTGATCGTGCGGGGGGCACCGTCGACGAGCCACTCGTGGACCGGGCGGCCCCACTTCCACTTCACGATCTGGCTCTGGCCGCCGATCGCGTTCGCGGAGCCGTGGAGGATGAGGGCCATGGTGGTGCCGCCGGCGAGCTGGCGGTAGGCGGAGATGTCGTCGTCGGTCAGCGCGTCGGCGATGCGCACCATGCCGGTGTTCGGCAGCGAGACCTCGTTGACGCTCCCCTCGACCGCCGTGTGGCTGTGCGTGTCGATGATGCCGGGCAGCACGAACTTGCCGGTGGCGTCGATGACGCGCGCGTTCGCGGGGGCGGTGACGTTCGTCCCCACCGCGGCGATCTTCCCGCCGCGAATGAGCACGGAGCCGCGCTCGATCGTCCCGTTGGTGACCGTGAGGATGGTCGCGTTGCGGATGAGCGTGACGCGCTCCTGCGCGTTGACGGAAAGGGTGATTACGAGTGCGAGCAGGACTCTCTTCATTTCGATCTGCTCCCGCTGAATTCGAAGCTGCCGATGGTGGTGGAGACGGTGCCGGTCATCGTGTCTCCGTCCAGCGTGCCGCGGAACGCCCAGTCGGACGCTTCCGCCTCGTTCTGCGCGTTGACGGAGATCGAGAAGTCGAACGTCTTCCCGTCGAACGCTCCGCCGCGGATATCGCCGGAGCCGCGGTCGCCGGAGAAGGTGCCGGTCAGGCGTCCCGACTCCGCGCGCAGCGTGACCTGGATGGAGACGCTCCCCTGCGGCGCCCGCACGGTCAGCGCCCAGTTGCCGTCGATGGGAGTCGCGGCCGCGGCCGTCTCCTCATCCGTCTTCTTCTCTTCCACCGGGAGGCGCACTTCGCGTCCGTCGACGAAGACGCGCGTCACTTTCGCCTCTTTCTCGAAGAGCGGCTTGTCGCTGATGACCACGTTCGCGATCTTGCCGCGCTCGAGGGAGCCGAGCTGGCGCTCGACGCCGAAGATGCGCGCCGGGGCGAGAGTGATCGCGCGCAGCGCGTCCTCCTCGGATAACCCGTTCTCGATGGCCTTGCGGATGCCGGGGATGAAGTCGCCGCTCTTGCCGGCGCCGCTCACGAGCGCGAACGCAACGCCGCTCTTCGCCAGCGCGGCCGGCGAGGTGGGGGCGAGCTGGCGCTCGCGGATCACGCGCAACGGCTGGTCTTCGCGGTCGATCTGGTCCGACGGCGCGACCGGCCACTTCACCGAGACGAGCACCGGCACGTCCTTCAGCTCACTCGCGAGCTCGTACGCCTGGCGCGCGCCGGAGAGGATGAAGCGGAGGTTGAACTCGCGCGCCAGCGACTGCGCGCGGCGCATCATCAGCTCGCTATCGGCGATGAAGACGACCGGCAACTCGCGCCGCAGCACGGGGCGCAGCGCTTCGAGCGCCGGGTTGTCCTCCGGACGGCGCAGGCCGCCCGGCGCCCGCTCGTAGAGCTCGCGCGCGGAGGTGTGCTGCTGCGCGTCGAGAAACGTCTGGCGGAGGTAGGCGATCACGCCCATCAGGCTGTCGGGATAGGTCCACATCGGGCGCGGATTGAAGCCGATCTGCAGCGCGGCGGGGTTCTTGATCACGCTCGACTCGATCGCCCCGCCGCCGAGGTTCAGGACCACCGACTGGCCGTTGAAGATGCCGAAGGTGGGGGCGGTGACGATGGTGGTGACACCGGTCTTGCGGCGCGCGTCGGCGTCGTCGCCGGAGAGCTTGGCGTTGCGCAGCGCGAAGAAGTCGGGCGCCGGCTCGGGTGTGCCTGCGTCGCTCTTCGGGGTGGTGAAGCCGATCGAGGTCTGCGCGTCGATCAGGCCGGGGTACACGTGCGTTCCGGCGGCGTCGATGATGGTCGCGTCAGCGGGGATGCCGGCGTTCGCACCGACCGCTTCGATCAGGCCGCCGCGGATGACGACGGTGCCGTTCGGGATGGGCGGACCGGAGACGGGATGCACGGTGCCGCCGGTGATGGCGTAGACGCCGGGAGCGTCGGCCCAGAGCATCGGTGCGGCGAGGAGAAGGAGTACGGCGGCGATGCGCCCGGGCCTCATGTTCACAGCCTCTCACCTCCAAAAGGTGGCGATGATAGGTCAGGACGATTGCCTGCCACACACAAATTGGCTACTCTCCTCGGGCTCGGGTTTTCAATGGTCCTCTTCAACTACGCCACGAAAGAGATCACGGCCAAGATCGTGTACTACGGACCCGGTCTGTGCGGGAAGACGACGAACCTCCAGTTCGTCTACGACTCGCTGCCGTCGAACAACAAGAGCAAGATGCTCTCGCTGGCGACGAAGACGGACCGCACGCTCTTCTTCGACTTCCTCCCTCTCGACCTCGGCAAGATCCGCGGCATGCGCACCAAGCTGCAGCTCTACACGGTGCCGGGGCAGGTCTACTACAACTCCACGCGCCAGCTCGTGCTCAAGGGGGCGGACGGCGTGGTGTTCGTGGCCGACAGCCAGGACTTCGCGGTGGACGCGAACCTGGAGTCGCTGCAGAACCTCGAGGACAACCTCAAGCGCCAGGGCGTGCGCATGCGCGAGATGCCCCTGGTGATGCAGTACAACAAGCGCGACCTGCCGAACGCGCTGCCGTTGGCGGAGCTGGACACGGAAGTGAACAAGATCGGCGTCCCGAGGTTCGAGTCGGTCGCGACGACCGGCCTCGGCGTCGAGGAGACGCTGAAGGGGATCACCCAGCTCGTGCTCGCGCACCTCGTCAAAAAGTACGGCCTCGAAGGGACCGAGCCGCTGGAGAAAGAGATCCAGATCCTCAACGCCCGCGCCCAGGCGCCGGCCCCGGCGGAGTCGCTCTGGGACGACGATCCGGACGAGCCCTTCGGCGATGCGACGGCCGCCGCACCGGCACCCTCGCCTGTTTCCGCGCCTGTCGCGGCCGCGCACGCGGAGTTCGAGCTGGACGATGCGGCGGACGAGACGATTCCACTGGTGGCCACCGAGCTGCTGCCGCCGCCCCCTTCCGCGTTCTCGAATCCGTTCGACGACGTGACGGATTACTACTCGTCGGCAGTGCCGATCGAGGATCCGACCGAGGTGCCGACGACGTCGATCGAGATCCCGCTCCCGTCGGGCATCCTCGACTCGCTCCCGGTCCTCGGCCAGGATCCGCCCGCGCGGACGGTAGCGACCCCCCCCTCACCGGAACGCCGCACCAGCGACGGCCTGGTGAAAGAGGTGAGCATCCCGCTGAACCTGTCGATGGAGGAGCTCCGCCAGCACCGCCGCCTCCGCCTCAAAATCACGCTCGACGTGAATCTATTACCGTAGCTCGTTGTTGCGCCGGACCACGGAGGAGTGGTCGAGTGGTTTAAGGCAGCGGTCTTGAAAACCGCCGTACCCTCACGGGTACCGTGGGTTCGAATCCCACCTCCTCCGCCATGCGCGGGAATTGATTGGTAGCAGCACATCCTTTAACATGCGCGTTCTTCAGCACGGAGAGATGGGTGAGCGGCTGAAACCAGCGGTTTGCTAAACCGCCGTAGGGGGTAAACCTCTACCGAGGGTTCGAATCCCTCTCTCTCCGCCAATTTCCGCGCCGGTCCCGGCGCGCACATCCCCTCAAACTCATCGCCTGTGGCGCGGCCCCTCATCCGGCCGTTGGCCACCTTCTCCCCGCTCACCGCGGGGAGAAGGGCTACTAATTTTCACTCTCGCGAGGATGGGCATTAGTAGCCCCTCTCCCCGCGGTGAGCGGGGAGAGGGTGGCCGAAGGCCGGGTGAGGGGCCGCGCCACAGGCGATAAACGCCCCCTAAACCTCGATCTTCTCCAGCGGCTCCTTCGCCGGACCATTCAACACGCTCCCGTCCGGTTTGAAGCGCGACCCGTGGCAGGGGCAGTCCCAGGTCTTTTCAGCGAGGTTGAAGGCGACGTCGCACTTCATGTGGGTGCAGACCGGGGAGACGCAGTGGAGGGTGTCGGCTTCGTCGCGGTAGGCGGCGACCTTTTTGCCGTCGACCTTGATGATCTTCCCTTCGCCGGCGCGGACTTCGTCCGTGCTCTTGCCTTCTACGTCGAGGGAGGTGAGACGGTCGGAGGCGAGGTGGGCGGGGAAGTGGAGGTTCTCGGTGATGAACTCGCGGGTGGTCATGTGGGGACGCTGGCGGTGGACGTCGAAGACCGCCGCCCAGGGGTTCTCGACGCCGGTGATGAGGTCGGCCACGAGCATCGCTCCCACGGTGCCGAAGGTCATGCCCTGGCCGGAGTAGCCGGTGGAGACGTAGACGTGGCCGGTGCCGCCGATGAGCGGGAGGCCGCTGGCCGGCTCGATGATCTGCCCCGACCAGCGGTACGCGAGGGGCCGTTCGCCGAAGTACTCCCGCGCGTAGGCCTGAAGGCTTTCGTATGACTGCTCCGTGTCCTCCTGCTCTCCCGTGCGGTGGTCCATGCCGCCGACGATGAGGAACGTCCCTTCGTCCGTCTCCTGCCACCGCGTGTAGTGGTACGGGTCGGCGGTGTCCCAGAAGAGGCCCTCGGGATACTCCCCTTCCCACCGGAAGGCCATCGCGTACGTCCGGTACGCGTGCGCCTTGACGTGCACCTGCGTGAAGCCGGAGACGGGCGTGTTCGTAGCCTGGAAGATCGCGCCGCAGGTGACGCGCGCGCCGTCGGCCGTCTCCACCACGCACGGCTCGCCGTCATGCGCGCCGGTGACCTGGGTCCGCTCGAAGATGCGCACCCCCGCGGCCACGCACTCCTCGGTCAGGCCGGCCAGGTACTCCATCGGATGGAACTGCGCCTGGTCGGGCCATAGCACAGCGCCGCGGGTCGCGAACGGCAGCGGCACTTCTTCGACCCACTGCGCTTCGAGCCCCGCCTCCCGCGCGGCCGCCGCTTCGTTCTTCAGCTCCGAGACGTACTTGCGCTTCTCGGTGTACGCGTAGCCGGGGACGCGCTTGAACCGGCAGTCGATGTTGTGGCGCTCGACGAGCTGCGCGATCTTCTCGATCGCGGCGCGCTGCGAGGCGGCGACGAGCTTCGCTTCGTCGAGCGAGTACTTGCGGCGGATGTAGTGGTAGCCGGCGTCGATGGCGGCGGTGATGTGCGCGGTGGTGTTGCCGGTCTCGCCGCCGCCGACGCTCTCCCGCTCGAGGAGCACGACGCTCTTTCCCCGCTGCGCGAGCAGCAACGCCGCGGTCAGTCCGGTGATGCCGGCGCCGATGACGGCGACGTCGGCGTGGAGCTCTCCGCGAAGCGGATCGAAGCGAGGGGTGCCGCTGGTGGCACGCCAGAGTGAAGTCGATTGTTGGTCCATCGCGTGCTGTAAAGGCAAGAAATATGCGCGTGAAACCTGAGCAAATGACGAAAACGAGCCTGATGACGGGCACGCTTCGTGCTCGATCATGAGTTCGCCACTCAGGCAGGAGAAAGCGCGAAAAGCAACGATTTTCTGAACCCCGAAGGAGACTACTTCATGGCAACCAGTAAGCGCGGTTTTGCGTCCATGGACGCGGCGAAGCAGCGTGAGATTGCAAGCAAAGGCGGGCGCGCTGCGCACGCCAAGGGCACGGCCCACGAGTTCACGTCCGACGAGGCACGCGTCGCCGGCCGTAAAGGCGGCGAAGCGGTCAGCCGCGATCGCGCCCACATGGCTGCGATCGGACGCGAAGGTGGCCACAGCCGCGGTCAGCGCGCACGCGCCGCGGCGACGAACACCGGCGGCACCGACGTCGCGCAGGGCACGGGCGGCCAGCCGTTCGTCCGCCAGGCGAACGAGGAGCGGAGCGGATTCGAGGCCGGTGGAAACCGCAGCGGATTCGCGTCGCAGGAACGCCCCGGCACCAGCCGCGACGAGCGTTCCGAGGGCGGCAGCAACAACAACAGCGATCGCGAGAGCGGACGCAACGGTTACTAAACAAGCGAGTTAACGCGCGAGGACAGGCAGTGCTGCCTGTCCTCGCCTCGTTTCAGGCTTCTTCCATCCGCTCCGCCAGCTCGGCCCCCAGCCACGCGGTGGCGACGATCAGCAGCACGCCGAGGCCCGACAGCGTGATGGCCAGCGCCTCCGGATGTCCGGGCTCGTCGCGGCGCAGCAGCCAGCTGGCCGCGAAGAGCAGCGCAACGACCACGTTGCCCCCTCCATGCAGCGCCCCGACCCGGCGGGCGCGCGTTCCGCTCGGGATCCTCGAGAAGTCGAGGAGGCCGAAAAGGGCGGCGAAAATGCCCCCGATCACGCCGGCGAAGATCAGCCACGAGGCGACCACCCCCAGCTCTCCTCTCTTCGTCAGCAGGTACCCGAGGTCGAAGAAGAACGACGTCGCGAGCAGGCCGAGAGGAAAGACGATCAGGATCTGATGGACGGGGTGGCCGAGGATGCGCGCTCTAGCCTGCACTTTCCCCTTCATACGCCATCTTCAGCACTTCCGCAAAATGCAGCGTCTTCCGGCCGGTCGACTGCTCGATCTGCTCCCGGCAACTGAATCCGTCCGCGATGATCAGCGTGTCGTGGTCCGCCTCCCGCACCATCGGCAGGAGCACCCGCTCCCCGATCTTCATCGACAGGTCGTAGTGCTTCTCCTCGAAACCGAACGCTCCCGCCATGCCGCAGCAGCCGGAATCGGGGTGCGTGAGGTCGAGGCCGAGCTTCCGCAGCAGCACCTCCTCGGCGTCGAAGCGCATCACCGCCTTGTGGTGGCAGTGCGCCTGGACGATCGCCTTCCGTGAAAGCGCCGGCAACGCAACTCCTTCATTCAAAAGGAACTCGCTCAGGGTGAAGGTGGAGCGGGAGAGGCGCAGCGCCGCTGCGTCCTTCGGCCAGAGGTGCGGGAGCTCGTCGCGGAAGACGGAGACGCAGCTCGGCTCGAGCCCGATCACCGGGACGCCAGCGTCGAGCTCCGGCTTCAGGACCTCCAGCGTCTCGCGAAGGAGCTTCTTCGCGCGGTCGAGGAACCCCCAGTCGTACAGAGGGCGTCCGCAGCAGACCCGTTTGCGTGGGATCGTGACCTCGTAGCCGGCCCGCTCCAGGACATAGGCCGCGGCGAGCGCGGTTTCGGGGAGAAAGTGGTTGTTGAAGGTGTCGGACCAGAGGACGACGCGCTTGCGCTCGGCAGAATTTGCTTTCGGCGCAAAGCTCTGCCGGAAAGTTTTACGCGCGAAACGCGGCATTTGCCGCTCTCTGGCCACCCCTCCAAGTTTTTTTGCGCCCGGAAGACGCATCATCAGGTTCGCCAGCCGGGGGGTGTGCTGCGCCAGGCCCGCCCACCAGTAGATGAGACCCATGGTGTAGGCCGGCATGGGGCGGAGGCGCCCTTTGTAGTAGTGCGACATGAACTCGGCCTTGTACGTGGCCATGTCCACCTGGGTCGGGCAGTCCCCTTTGCAGCCTTTGCAGGCGAGGCAGAGGTCGAGCGACTCCTTGACCGCCTCGTTCTTCCAGGTCGCCGGGATGTTCTCCCCTTCGAACATCTCGAAGAGCAATCGCGCGCGGCCGCGGGTCGAATGCTCTTCCTCGCGCGTGACCTGGTAGCTCGGGCACATCGTGCCGCCGTCCAGCCGCCGGCAACGGCCGACGCCGACGCAGCGCAGGACGGCGTGGTTCATCCGGCCGTGATCTTCGACGTAGGAAAAGTGGGTGTCGGGATTCCACGGCTTGTAGTCGCTGCCGAGGCGAAGGTTCTCGTCGATGTTGTAGGGAGAGATCAGCTTCCCCGGGTTCATCTTCCACTCCGGATCCCAGAGCGCCTTGAACTCGCGGAAGGCCTGCATCAACTCGGGGCCGAACATCTTCTCCAGCAGCGCACCGCGCGCCTGGCCGTCGCCGTGTTCCCCGGAGAACGACCCGCCGTACGAGGCCACGAGGTCCGCCGCCTCGTCGATGAACGAGCGGAACTTCGCGATGCCGCTCTCGGTGGTGAGGTCGAAGTTCGTGCGCGTGTGCACGCAGCCGTCGCCGAAGTGGCCGTAGAAATCGCCGCCGTACTGGTAACGCTCCAGGAGCTTGCGCAGGTCGCGCAGGTAGCCGCCGAGGCTGGCCGGGGCGACCGCGGCGTCTTCCCATCCCTCCCACATCAGCGCCTTGCCCGGGACGTGGCCGGTCGCGCCGAGGCCGGACTCGCGTACGGCCCAGACGAAACGCGCTTCCTTCGTCGCGTTGTCGAAGAGACGGATGCGGGACGCGTCGATGGTCGACGCGAGGCGTTGTCCCTTGTCCATGGCCTCGGCTAGAGATTCGCCGCCGAATTCGACGAGCAACCAGCCGCCGCCCGGCGGGAGGAGGGCGATGCCGTGCGGGTTCATGCGCTTGAACTGCTGGTCGCGCACGAGGAGGTCGTCGAAGCCTTCGAGGCCGATCGGGCCGTGCTCGAGGATGCGCGGGACGTCGTCCGCCGCGTCGTAGACCGACTGGTAGCCGATGACCAGCAGCGCGCGCGCGGGAGGGCTGTGGACGAGCTTCGTCTTCGCTTCGAGCACGAGCACGCAGGTGGACTCGCTGCCGACCAGCGCGCGTGCGACGTGGAAGCCATTCTCGGGGAGCAGCTCGTCGAGGTTGTAGCCGGAGACGCGGCGCGGAATCTTCGGGAACTTCGCGCGAATGAGGTCGGCGTAGCGGGTGCGGATGGCCTCGAGGCCCTGGTAGATCTCGCCGCGGCGGCCGCCTTCCTGGATGATCGATTCGAGCTCCGCGTCGGAGGTCGCGCCGACCTTCATGCGCACGCCGTCGTACGTCAGGATCTCGAGCTCCTCGATGTTGTCGACGGTCTTGCCGGACATGATCGAGTGCACGCCGCAGGAGTTGTTGCCGATCATCCCGCCGAGGGTGCATTGCGCGTGGGTGGCGGGATCGGGTCCGAAGGTGAGCGTGTGCTGCTCGGCCGCGCGGCGGAGGTCGTCGAGCACGATCCCCGGCTCGACGCGCGCGAACTTGTGCGCCGGGTTCATCTCCACGATGCGGTGCATGTACTTCGACATGTCCACGACCACGGCAACGTTGCAGCACTGGCCGGCCAGGCTCGTGCCGGCGCCGCGGCCGAGGATGGGTGCGCCGTGCTTGCGCGCGAGAGCCACGGCGTTCATCACGTCGGCGGCGTCACGTGGAATGACGATGCCGATCGGGGTCTGGCGGTAGTTGGAGGCGTCGGTGGCGTAGAGGGCGCGGGAGCCGTCGTCGAAACGGACTTCCCCTTTGATGGTGGCCTTCAGCTCCTGTTCGAGCCGCGCGGCGTCGACGTTGAGGGTCTGCAGCCGGTCGCTGTGCTCGATGCGTCCGGCCGGCGGGCGATCGGCGTGGGGGAAGGGGACGGGAGGGTAGCGGTTGAACTCGCGGCTCACGAGGGGAGTGTATTCGTTTGGAGTGCGGCGACCGCGGTCGCCGCTTTCACTTTGCGCAACGCGAGCTGCGGCGTTGCGAGTCAAAGCGGTGACTGCGGTCACCGCACTCCATATCGACTCAGCGCCGGGATTTGCCTTTGCCGCCGAAGAGGGAACGGGCCGCTTTCACGGCACGGTCGACGATACCGCCGCTGCTCTTCTTCGAGCTGGTACTCGATTTCTTCGAGCTGCCGGCTTTCTTCGAGCTGCCGGCTTTCTTCGAGGAGCCGGCTTTCTTCGAGGAGCTGCTCGCCTTCTTCGAAGAAGTCGCTTTCTTTGAGGAAGTCGCCTTTCTGGATGGCGCGGCCTTCTTCGACGAGCTCACTTTCTTTGAAGAACCGGCTTTCTTCGTGGAGCTCGCCTTCTTCGAGGAGCTGGCCTTCCTCGACAAACTGCTCTCCTTCTTCTTCGACGACGCGCGCTTCTTCGAGCTGCCGCCCTTCTTCGAGCTCCGCTTCGCCGTGGTGCGCGAGACGAGCTTGTTGAAGCGGTTCCCCTCCTCGTCCGAGAGCAGCAGGGCCAGGCCGTCGCGGTCGAACCATTCGAAGAACTCGTCCCACTCGATCTCCTCGAGCGTGTCTTCGCCGCTGTACCCGGGGAAATCGATGCGCAGGATGCCGGGGTCCTTCCCCGTTCCCGTCGCTGCTACGCGCGCCGGATGTCCACCGCGCGCTTCCACCCATTGCCGGATCTCATCGTGGTCGGTCGTCGGCTGTGCTGTCGCCATTGCAACTCCTTCTGTCGTTCGCGAAATGCCGTGCAGAAGCATTGCCAGCGAAACCTAACTGACTCTGAACCGTAACCGTATATAGAGAACATGAAAGCGCTCCTGCTCGTATGTGTCGCCTCGCTGGCGTTCGCGACTGCTTCGGCACGTCCGCTGGAGCGCCAGATCATCGGCGCCGAGCAGGACCGGACCGTCGCGGCCGGCGGCGATGACTGCGAGTCGTTCTTCCGCACCACCTTCTCCAGCTTCGCGGCGCAGGCGCGGGCGCACGAGCAGCGCGAGCTCGATCTCTCCGGCGTGCAGCAGATCCGCGTGGCCGCGGCTCCGGAGGGAGGCATCTCCATCCGCGGCTGGAACCGCTCCGGCGCGAAGCTGGTCATCTGCCGCTACGCGGCCGCCAATACCCAGGAGCACGCCACGCGCGCCCTCGGCGCGATCCACGTCTCCAGCCGCAACGGCGAGATCGCGGTGCAGGGGCCGCAGATGGATGCGAAGCAGGCCTGGTGGGTGAACATGACCCTCTATGTCCCGCGGCGCGCGAATGTCGACGTCCGGGCCGGCAACGGCGCCGTGGCGATCCGCAACATGTCGGGACGGGTGAGCGCGGAGTCGGCGACCGGCGGCATCTCGATCGCGCAGTCGAGCGGCAAGTACTCGATCAGGACCGACAGCGGCGGCATCACGCTGGACCGGGTGACGGGGCTGGTGGACGCCGTCTCGCGCGGCGGCGCGATCGCCTTCAAGCTGGCCGGCACGGCGCTGCCGTCGATCGAAGCGAAGACAGGCGAAGGACACATCGTCTGCACGCTCAAGGGGTGCGAGGAAGCGACCCCGACCGGGGGCGGAGGCAACCGGCTGCGCATCGGCGACGGGGTCCCGGACGTGCGGCTCTCCAGCATGGGCGGCTCGATCTGGATCGGGCCCGTAACTTACTGATATTCCGCTGCTTAAGTTGCCGCGCCCGCGGCATGGAACCTGCTACTTTGCCATTCACGCTGGGGAGTCATTCAGCGTAGAAAGCAGAGACAGTCATGGCTGCGATTCCACAGCAGGTCCTCGCTGAGAGCAGCATCCGCTTTTACCGGCATGCGCTCGCCATCCTCACCGAAGCCGAGATCCCGCACCTCGTCGGAGGCGCCTATGCGTACGCCCGCTACACCGGCATCGAGCGTCATACCAAGGACTTCGACGTCTTCATCCGCGAGGAGGACTTCGACCGCTCGGCGTGGGCGTTCCGGAAAGCCGGCTACAGGGCGGAGCTGACGTTCCCGCACTGGCTGGGGAAAGCGTTCATGAACGACGATTTCGTCGACCTGATCTGGAGCGCGGGCAACGGCGTGGCGGCGGTGGACGACCGCTGGTTCGAGCACGCCGTGAAGGATCAGGTGTTCGGCGTCGACGTGCAGCTCATTCCGGCCGAGGAGATGATCTGGTCGAAGGGGCTGATCATGGAGCGGGAGCGCTTCGACGGCGCGGATGTCGCGCACGTCCTGCGCGCGGCCGGTGACCGGCTCGACTGGAACCGGCTCCTGGAGCGCTACGGCGTCTACTGGCGCGCTCTCTACGCGCACCTCGTGATGTTCGGCTTCATCTATCCCTCCGACCGCGACAAGGTTCCGGCCTGGGTGATGGACGAGCTGGCGAAGCGTATGCACGACGAGACGCAGGCGGGTACGGGCGAGAAGGTCTGCTACGGCACGATCGTCTCGCGGCAGCAGTACCTGAAGGACATCAGCGACTGGGGATACGCCGACGCGCGCGTGGTGCACGGGACGATGACGGAGGACGACATCGCGAAGTGGACGGCCGGGATCGCGGTCGATGGAGCGAAATAGATGATGACCGAACGGGACACGCTTCGAATCGCCGCGGTGGCCGACATTCACGTAAAGAAAACATCCGCGGGCGCGCTGCAGCCGCTGTTTTCCAAAGCAACGGACAGCGCGGACGTGCTGCTGCTCTGCGGCGACCTCACCGACTACGGCACGGTCGAAGAGGCGAAGATCCTGGCGAAGGAGATCACCTCCTCGCTGCGCATCCCGGCCATCGCGGTGCTCGGCAACCATGACCTGGAGTCGAACCAGGAGAAGGAGCTCGTGCAGATCCTCTCCGACTCCGGCGTGGTCGTGCTGGACGGCGATTCGGTGGAGGTGCACGGCGTCGGCTTCGCCGGCGTGAAAGGCTTCGGCGGAGGCTTCGGCCGCCGCGCCCTCGGCGCCTGGGGGGAGAAGATCATCAAGGATTTCGTCCACGAGACGATCAACGAGGCGCTGAAGCTCGAGGCGGCGCTGGCCCGCCTGCGCACTCCGCAGAAGATCGCGCTGCTGCACTACGCGCCGGTCCAGGCGACGATCGGAGGGGAGCCGCTGGAGATCGCGGCGTTCCTCGGCTCGAGCAGGCTGGAGGAGCCGCTCGACCGCTATCGCGTGAACGCCGTCTTCCACGGCCACGCCCATCGCGGCGCGCCGGAGGGGAGAACCAAGGGAGGCGCTCCGGTGTACAACGTGGCCCAGCCGGTGCTGGCCGCGGCGTTCCCGAACGATCCGCCGTTCCGGATCCTCGAAGTGCCCCTGACGGCCGAAGCGGTCGCGTGAACGTAGAATCTCTGCGACATGCGCCATAACGCCCTGCCCGGCGGCGTGACTCGCGATGCGCTCGTCGACTGGTATCGCAGCGCACGCGCGAGGACGCGCCAGCTGTTCGACATCGTCACGCCCGATGCGTACTACGACCGCCCGATCGCGCTCCGCAATCCGATCGTCTTCTACGAGGGCCACCTCCCCGGCTTCTCGGTGAACACGCTCGTGAAGCTCGCGCACAAGCGCACGGGAGTGGACGAGCGCCTGGAGACGCTCTTCGCCCGCGGCATCGATCCGGAGGACGAAGCGTCCGTCCCGAACCAGAACGCCTGGCCGTCGCGCGATGAAGTGCAGTCCTTCGCCAACGCCTGCGACGAGCTGGTGCTCGACGCGCTGCAGAACGCACCGCTCGAGGACGAGAGCGTGCCGGAGCTGCGCGACGGCGAGGCGGTGTTCACGGTGCTGGAGCATGAGTTGATGCATCAGGAGACGCTTCTGTACCTGTTGCATCAACTTCCCTACGACAAAAAGCGTCGCTCGATGGTGTCGGGTGTCGGGTCTCTGGGGAGCATCGCCCAGGCGAAACACCCCAGACACCTGACACCTGACACCAGCATTCGCATCCCGGCTGGTACCGCGACGCTCGGCATCAACCAACCCCAGTTCGGCTGGGACAACGAATTCCCCGCGCACCACGTCCACGTCCCCTCCTTCACCATCGACGCGTACAACGTCACGAACGGCGACTACCTCGCCTACGTCGAGGCCACCGGCGCGCGCGCTCCGCACTTCTGGGCGCGGGGGAAGGATCACTGGTGCTTCCGGGGGATGTTCGAGCTGCAGCCGTTGAACCTCGACGCGCCGGTATACGTCACGCACGACGAGGCCGCGGCGTACGCGCGCTGGAAGGGGAAACGGCTGCCGACGGAAGCGGAGTTCGACCGCGCGGCGTATGCGGAGCCGTACGAGCCGCAGGGCAACTTCGACTTCGCGCACCTGGAGCCGGTGAGCGTCGGCCAGTACGACCCGAACCCGCTGGGCATCCACGATCTGGTCGGCAACGGCTGGGAGTGGACCTCCACGCTCTTCGGCGGCTTCGAAGGCTTCCAGCCGATGCCGTCGTACACGCTCTACTCCGCCGACTTTTTCGACAACGCGCATTACGTGCTGAAAGGGGCGTCACCCGTGACGGCGCGCGAGCTGGTGCGGCGCAGCTTCCGGAACTGGTTCCGGCCCGGCTATCCGTACGTGTACGCGACGTTCCGGTGCGTGGGCTAGGTGTTATCAGTTGTCGGTTGTCGGTTCTCTGTGCGGTGTCGCCCGGGCGATACAGCGCAGACAACTGACAACTGACAACCGACAACATCCACAGGCTGACACTGCTTGACCCCGGCGCCGGTCGTGCACTCTGATTCCGGCGCTATGCAAACGAAGACTTACAAGCCCAAAACCTTCAACCTCTCCGACCTCGAAGGCATCTCGAATCAGACGCTGGAGATGCATTTCAAGCTCTATGAGGGCTACGTCACGAACACGAATACGCTGACCGAGCGGATCTCAGCGATCCTCTCCGACGGCAAGGTCGACCAGGAGGAGGTGCCGGCCTATTCGGAGCTCACCCGCCGCCTCGGGTTCGAGTACAACGGCATGGTCCTGCACGAGTACTACTTCGGCAACATGAAGCGCCACGGCGGCGACGAGGCGCCGAAAGGGTCGCAGTTCCGTGCGGCGGTCGAGAGCAGCTTCCCGAGCTACGAGATCTGGAAGACCGACTTCGTCAGCGTCGGCAAGATGCGCGGCGTCGGCTGGGCCATGTGCTACCTCGATCCCGCCACCGGCGCGGTCTCCAACCACTGGATCACCCTCCACGAGACCGGCAACGTCTCCGGCTTCGTCCCCCTCCTGGTAATGGACGTCTGGGAGCACGCCTTCCTCCTCGACTACAAGCCGGCCGAGCGCCCGAAGTACATCGAGGCCTTCCTCGCGAATGTGGACTGGGATGCGGTGGAATCGCGGGTGACGAGCGGGAAGCGGTAATCGTGTTCCTGGTTGCTGGTTGTTCGTTGCTTGTGAGGCATCGCCTGCGGCCGAGGCACTACCTCACAAGTAACCAGCAACCAGCAACCAATCCGCAACCTTTCCCTCCCCCCACCCGTATCATCGATCATGACCACGCCGTTGATCGAGGTCTCGGGCCTCCGCAAGCAGTACAAGTCTTCCTTCAGGAAGCCGCTCATCACGGCCCTCGACGGGATCGACTTTCAGGTCGGTGAAGGGGAGCTGTTCGGCCTGCTCGGGCCGAACGGGGCGGGGAAGACCACCACGGTCAAGATCCTGCTCGGACTCACGCACGCCACCGCCGGCCACGCCACCGTCTGCGGCCTGCCGGTCCGCAACCCGGAGTCGCGGCGCCGGGTCGGCTACCTGCCGGAAGGGCACAAGATCCCGAACTACCTCACCGCCCGGCAGGCGCTCTCGATCTTCGGCCGGATGTCGGGGATGGACAGCGCCACGATCGCCAAGCGCATCCCCCTCCTTCTCGACCGGGTGCGCATGGGGCAGTGGGCGGACGTCCGGATCAAGAAGTTCTCGAAAGGCATGACCCAGCGCCTCGGCCTCGCCTGCGCGATGATCCACGCGCCGCAGGTGCTGCTGCTCGACGAGCCGACCGACGGCGTCGATCCGGTCGGCCGCCGCGAGATCCGCGACCTCCTGCGCGAGGAAGCGCAGGGGGGCACCACGGTGCTGCTCAACTCGCACCTCCTCTCCGAGATCGAGCTGACCTGCGACCGCGTGGCGGTGCTGCGCAACGGCAAGGTCGCGGCCTTCGGCAGCGTCGAAGAGCTCACCCGCCAGACCGCCAGCTACAAGATGGTGGCGACGGTCATGGACGAAAGCCTGATCGCCACCTTCCGCGAAACGGGAGCGGGCGTCGAACGCAGCAACGGACACATGGTGCTCGCCGTGAAGGACGTCGAACATCTCAACGCGCTGGTCGACCGGCTGCGCGCGCGCGGCGGGATGCTCTCGGAGCTGACGCCGGTGCGCTCGACGCTCGAAGACGTCTTCGTCGACCTGATCCGCGCCGACCAGGTCGCGGGATCCTCCGTGGGAGCACACGAATGAAAGTCATCGCCGCAAACATCGAAGACGTCATGCGCGAAGCCGCGGCGCGCTGGACGCTGATCGCCTACTTCCTGCTCTCCACGCTCTTCATCATCATCTTCGCCAGCGCGATCAACCTCGACATCGTCGACGGTGCGCTGGCCGGTGCGAAGCTGTTCGGCAAGGAAGTCGACATGCGCGACTCGATCTCGATCGAGAAGCTCGTCCTCGGCTTCGAGACCGGGTTCTCGGTCTTCCTCTACTTCATCTGCACCTTCCTGGCGATCTTCGCCACCGCCCACCTCGTGCCGCGCATGCAGGAGAAAGGGACGGTCGACCTCTACCTCGCCCGCCCGGTCTCGCGCGTGCGGCTGCTGCTCTCGCGTTACGTGGCGGGCCTGATCCTCGCCGGGAGCAACGTCATCTACCTGATGGGCTCGATCTGGCTGATCGTGGCGTGGAAGACCGGGGTCATGAACCCGCGCTTCCTCCTGGCCGGCTCGATCATCTTCCTGGTCATCGCGGTGCTGCTCGCGTTCGCCTTCCTGGTCGGGGTGGTCACGTCGTCGACCGCGGTCTCGATCATGACCACGTACGGCATCTTCTTCTTCGGCCTCATGCTCGCGACCCACGAGCGGATCGCGGCGGCCGTGTCGGAAGAGTGGCAGGCCTGGCTCATCGAAGGGATGTACTGGGTGTTCCCGAAGTCGGCCGAGCTCGGACAGGCGGTCGTGGCATTCGTCGGCGGCGAGCAGCTGCCGGCCCAGGTCCTCGAAGCTCTTTCTCCCGCCCCGTTCATTTCGACCGCAGCTTTCGGCGCCGTGTGCCTTATTCTTGCATCATGGCTTTTCACCAAAAAGGAGTTTTGATCATGAACCGCTCTTCTATGTTCCGAGTTGCAGTCGTCTCCCTGACCGTTCTCGCACTGGCGCTGCCGGTATTCGCGAAGGACGACGCTCTCTCCCTCGTGCCGGCCAACGCCGTCACGGTCGGCATGGTGAAGCTCGCCGACATGCGCTCCAGCCCGCTCTCGTCGCTGCTCTTCCAGCACACCGACAAGATGAGCACCGACGGTGAAGCGGCCCGCTTCCTCGCCGAAGCCGGCCTCTCGCCGGCCAAGGACGTCGACGTGCTCGTCGTCGCCACGTCGCCGCGTACGGCGCTCGGCTCCGAAGCCGACGTGCTCGTCATCGCGGAAGGGCGCTTCAACGTGGAGCGCCTCACCAATGCCCTCGTCTCGCGCGGCGCGACGAAGAAGGGCGGCTACATCCTCTTCCCGAACGAGGAGAAAAGCGATGACCACGGTCCGGGCGCGGTTGCGTTCCCGACCCCGTCGCTGGCCATCGCCGGCAGCGAGCGCGCCGTCGCGGCGGCCCTGGCCGCCCGTACGAGCGGCGGCACCGGCTTCCGCACCCGCGGCATCCTCGGCACCGACCTGCATCGCGTCGACGCCACCGCCACGGCATGGGCGCTGATCGACGTCACCCGCGCCGCACGCCTGACCAACGGCGGCAAGGTCAACACCGGCAAGGGTCAGGCCGGCGAAGCACTGCAGGCCGCGCTCAAGAGCGTCTCGACCATGGCCGTCTGGGCCAAGGACAAGGGCGATTCGCTGGAGCTCGGCGCGTTCGGTCTCTCCAGCGACACCGAGACCCTCGAGCTGCTCGAAGACACGATCCGCGGCGGACTCTCCGCGCTGCGCCTCGCGGTGAAGGACAAGTCCCCGGAGATGGTGTCGGTCCTCCGCCGCTTCGACGTCTCCCGCAAGAGCGACTCGATCCTGGTCGAAGGCTCCATCCCCGCCAGCTCGATCCGCGAGCTGATGGCCAGGAAGCGCGCCTCGAACTAATCGCAGACTGCTGGAACCCCAAACGAGCGGCGGGCGTCAGCCCGCCGCTTTTTTCGTTTCAGCACGCATTCATCCGGTCACAGAGAAACGACCGGAGGCCTCCGGCGGGCCGGCGTGGCCGGCAGCACTGGTCGCCCAAGGCTGAACGCACGCCTCTCGCACGAAGCGCCGTCCGTGCGCAAACAAGTGCCGCCGGCCACGCCGGCCCGCCGGAGGC
>Ga0190270_10000060_pt1 | contig 52464 bp, 46 predicted proteins | sample Popmic320T_FD_133748 | JGI IMG/M metagenome (GOLD analysis project Ga0190270, IMG submission 133748) | Populus adjacent soil microbial communities from riparian zone of Weber River, Utah, USA - 320 T | ecosystem: Environmental > Terrestrial > Soil > Riparian zone | place: USA: Utah | collected...
CGGCGTAAATTGATGGCATTGACCACTGCGAGTGTAAAAAACATCGTGTAACGCAGCGCTTCGCCCACTTGAATTTCGCGAATTTGGGTTTTGACACACCCTCCCGCAGTCACCGCTTTTCCTTCGGCAGCCGCAGCTGCCGCCTGGTGCGTTCGCGTATCCTGCACCAAGTCAAAGCGGTGACTGCGGTCACCGCACTCCAAACTTTTCTTCGCAGCCTCTCAGGATGACAGAGGTGTGGCCTTCGGCATGAAAGCCTGCACCACTACCGCCGCCACCACCCCCACCACACAGCCGACCACGTTCCACCAGAGCCAGGCCATGTCGGTGTAGAGCGCGCAGAGGATGACCGCCCCCTCGGCGATCAGGGCGCCCCAGAGCATGGCCGTGCCGTGCACGCGCTGGATGTAGAACGCGACCAGGAAGATGGCCAGCATCGTGCCGTAGAAGAACGAGCCGACCCGGTTCACCGCCACGATCAGGGAGCCGAGCTGGTTCGCGTAGAGGGCGAAGAGGATGCAGAAGACGCCCCAGCCGACCGTCATCCACTTTGAGATCACGACGTACTCGTGATCGGTGTGGCCGCGCGAGAGCAGGCGTTTGGCGATATCGACCACGCTGGTCGAGGCCAGGGAGTTGAGGCCCGAGGCGGTGGCGGACATCGCCGCGCAGAAGATCGAGGCGAGCAGGAGGCCGACCAGGCCCGTGGGGAGGTTCTGCATGACGAAGGTGAGGAAGACGTAGTCCGTATCGGCGGCGTCGGCCTTCGGGTCGTTCTTCCGGATGAGCGCGGACGCCGCCTTGCGATTCGAGGCATCGCGCTCCTGCAGCGACTGCAGCCTTTGCGTGATGCCCGCGGAATCCGGGTTTTCCGCGAGCTCGAGCGCGGCAGCGCGCTTGGCTTCGAAGATCTCCGCGTGTGTCTGCTCGAGTCGCGTGAACTCGGAGGCGTACTGGCTGGTGCGCACCTTCTCGCGCTGCACCGGATTGAACGAGAGCGGCGGGGCGACGAACTGGTAGAAGACGAACACCATCGCGCCGACGAAGAGGATGAAGAACTGCATCGGCACTTTCACCAGCCCGTTGAACATCAGGCCGAGGCGCGACTGGGTGATGGTCTCCCCGGTGAGGTAGCGCTGCACCTGCGACTGGTCGGTGCCGAAGTACGCGAGCGCCACCATCAGGCCGCCGAAGAGGCCGGACCAGAAGTTGTACGGCGTCGAGAGGTCGAAGGAGAAGTCGATGACGTTGATGCGCCCCATGCGGCCGGCCACGCGCACCGCGTCGACGAAGCCCACGCTCTCCGGCAGCGACCGGATGGCGATGATCATGGCGATGGCCATGCCGCTCAGCGAGATCAGGAGCTGGTGCGTCTGCGTCCAGCTCACCGCCTTCGTCCCGCCCGTGGCGGTGTAGAGGATGACCAGTGCGCCGATGACCAGCGTGGTCAGGTGGATGTTCCAGCCGAGGACGAGCGAGACGATGAGCGCGGGAGCGTAGAGCGTCATCGCGGTGCCGAGGCCGCGCTGCACGAGGAACAGCAGCGCGGTGAGCGTCCGCACCCGGACGTCGAAGCGTGTCTCCAGATACTCGTAGGCGGTGAAGACCTTCAGGCGGTGGTAGATCGGCACGGCGGTGATGGAGAGGATCACCATCGCCACCGGCAGCCCGAGGTAGAACTGCACGAAGCGCATGCCGTCGGTGTAGGCCTGGCCGGGCGTGGAGAGGAACGTGATCGCGCTGGCCTGCGTGGCCATCACCGACAGCGCGACGGTGTACCACTGCATCTGGCGGTCGGCGAGCAGGTACTGCTCGAGGCGCCTCTGCCGCCGCCCTTTCCACATCCCGTACAGCACGATCGCCGCGAGCGTCGCGGCGAGGACAGCCCAGTCGGCTGGCCTCAAGCGAACGACCTCGTGAAGAGGTAGAACAGCACGACCTCCGCCGCCAGCGCGAGCAGCACGGCGGTGTACAGGTTGCGCCAGGAACCGAGGATGGGGGGCTTGTCGTCAGTCATGCGGGTGACATCGTGCAGTGTGCATCGCGCGCCGAGGTTTCGCTCGTGTTACTTCGCGGAAACGAGATTCACAAACGCGCGGATCGCACCCGGGACGCCCGCGGGCAGTTGGCGCCACCATGCGTACGCGGTGTAGATGAACACCCCCTTGCCGTGGCGCGCGACGAGCTGGCCGCCGGGCTTTTGCGGCTCGCCGGGATCGGCGGTCGCGAGGACGGTGGTGTAGCGCGGATCCCATTCGTTCGGAAAGTAGAGGCCGCGCTCCTGCACCCAGCCGGTGAAATCGGCGGCCGTGATCCGGTTGGGCGTCGCGAGCAGGGGATGCGCCGGGTCGAGCAGCTTCACCGGCGCTTCTTCGACCGTCACGCGGTCGCGCGAGATCTTGAACGGGAACGGTCCCGGCGCGGCGACCACGAGGTCGTCCCCGCCGTTCGCGGTGTTGTACTGCACGACCACCGTCCCGCCGTTCTCGACGTACTGCATCAGCTTCTCGTGCGCTTCCCTGAGCCGGGTGCGGGTGTTGTACGCGCGGACGCCCGTCACCACCGCGTCGAACTGCGAAAAGTCACCGCGATCGAGGTCGGCGTCCGTCAGCACGGTGACGTCGTAGCCGACCTGGCGCAGCACGCTCGGGATCTCGTCGCCCGAGCCCATGATGTAGCCGATGTGATTGCCGCCGCGCTTCACGTCGACGCGCACGATGCGCGCTCCGATGTCGTTGAAGAGCCGCTGCGCCGGGATGTGGGTGTACTCGATCTCCGTCAGCGCGGAGGTGCGGCTGCCGCTCACTTCCACGTTCATCTGCGCCGTGGTCTCGTTCGCCGCCGGCGTGACGTTGAACGGGACGCGCACTTCGTCTCCCTTGCCGGTGAACTTCACCGGCATCACCGCCGGCTCCGGCTTCCAGCCTGCGGGCAGCACGAGCCGCACGTCGCCTGCGGTCGCGCCGAAGCTGCGCAGCACGACCGTGACCGGACGCGGTTTCGAATCGGGGAAGAGGTAGACGCCGGAGGCCATGTTGGCGGTGATCGCAGGGACGACCGAGACCTCGCGCACCTGTTCGCCGAGGACCGGATCGGTGCGGCGGTAGACGGCCGGCACGGTGAAGATGAGCGTGTTCATCTCGTTGTCGTCGAGCGTGACCGTGATCGGAACCGCCGGCGGGTTTTCCGGCAGGCCGATCAGCGCCTGCTCGGTGACGTTGAAGAGGCCGTGCGTCGGCTGCTTGCGCAGCCAGTACGGCTGCGAGAGCTCGTAATTCTCCGGCAGGCGCAGGGTGATGTCGGTCTTCACCGGCTTGTTGTTCTCGAGCCGGGTCCCCGGCGCCTTGCTCGGCTGTGCGTACGGCGACGCGACCATCGAGAGGCGGAACGGATGATCGGAGCGGTTCACGACCGTGACGCTGACCGGCAGCTCGCCGCCCGCCGTGACGGCCGAATCGGCGGCCGAGATGTCGATGGCCAGGCCGGCGCAGTCGCGGATCGCGTCGAGCAGGTCGAGGCGTTTCCGCTCGACCCAGGGGCGATTCAGGTCGGACCACGACGTCTTCGCGCGCAGTTGTTCGAGTGCCGCATGCGCCTGCAGGAGCATTGGCAGCGAGGCCTGGGGGTTGTCCTGCTTGAACTCGTTCGCCGCGCGCTCGAGCAGGGCGCCGACTTTCTCGCCGCCCTCGTAGCGCGACCACTTCGTCTCCACTCCTGCGAAGGGATCGGCGGCCACCGGCGTGCCGCCGCGCAGGTCGAGATAATTGACCAGGCTGCCGCGGCGTTCCGCGGAGCCGAATCCCTGGCTCTTGTGCAGGCTGCGGCTCTCGGCGGCGATCTCGGTGTAGGCGCGCCCGAGGAGCGGGTTGAACGTGCCGAGGTCGACGCTCAGCAGGTTGGCGAGCACCGGATCGTCCGGCTTCACCGGCTGCCGGAAGAAGCGGTTCCAGTAGATCCGCTTCGCTCTCCACGGCGCGACGTAGCGCAACTGCTCCGGGAACTTCGTCGCGTCGCCCGCGGCCACGAACGCCTCCTCGGCCAGCATCGCCGAAGCGGCGTGCTGCCCGTGCCCGGCCTCGGCGGTCGGCGGGAAGCGGGTCACGATCACGTCCGGCTGGAACTTGCGGATCGCCCAGACCACGTCCGCGAGCACTTCGTCGCGGCCCCAGATGCGCAACGTCTCCTCGGCCGACTTCGAGAAGCCGAAGTCGATCGCGCGCGTGAACATCTGCTCCGCTCCGTCCACGCGGCGCGCGGCGAGCAGCTCCTGGGTGCGGATGACGCCGAGGAGCGCTCCCTTTTCTTCGCCGATCAGGTTCTGGCCGCCGTCCCCGCGCGTGACGGAGAGGTAGCCGGTGCGATACAGCTTCTCGTTGGCGAGCCACGCCAGCATGGCGGTGTTCTCGTCGTCGGGATGGGCGGCGATGTAGAGCACGCCTCCGACGTTCGCGAGCTTGCGCAGCGAAAGCTGCAGCTCGGCCGCGTCGCGCGCGAAGGCGGGGAGAGACAGAGCAAGGGCAAGAAGTACGGCAGTAACCCGGGCCATCATTCACGCGGAGGATAGCAGCTACACTCCCGCGCCGTGGGTTACGACATTGCGATCATTGGGGGAGGTGCGGCTGGACTGACGGCCGCGATCTTCGCCCGTAGAACGGCTCCGGCGGCCCGGATCGTGGTCCTCGACGGCGCCCCGAAGATCGGCGCCAAGATCCTGATCTCGGGAGGCGGCCGCTGCAACGTGACGCACGACGCCGTGAGCACGGACGATTTCAACGGCAGCCGCAACGCGATCGCCAAGGTGCTGCGGACGTTCACGGTCGACCAGACGGTGGAGTGGTTCGCATCGATGGGGGTGACCCTGAAGCGCGAGGAGACAGGGAAGCTGTTTCCGGTCACCGATCGGGCGAGGACGGTCGTGGATGCGCTGCTGAGGGAGTGCGAGGGGGTGGAGGTGCGGGTGGGGGCACGGGTCAGCGGTTTGGAGTGCGGTGACCGCAGTCACCGCTTTGACTCGCCCGCAGGAAAAGCGGTGACTGCGGTCACCGCACTCCAAATCGCTGACGGCACGACCATCACCGCTCATCGCGTCATCCTCGCCACCGGCGGCCGCAGCGTCCCTAAAACCGGGAGCGACGGGGGCGGCTACGCCCTGGCGGAAGCCCTCGGGCACACCATCACCGACACCTTTCCTGCGCTGGTGCCGCTCATCCTCGCGCCGGGTCACTGGATGACGTCGCTCAGCGGGACGAGCGTCGAGGCGGAGCTTTCCGTCCGCGCCGGACGCGTCCTGGTGCGGCAGCGGGGGTCGCTCCTATTCACGCACTTCGGGCTGAGCGGGCCGGTGGTGCTCGACGTGTCACGGCACTGGATCGTCTCCAACGGGGGAGAGCTCGTGGCGAACTTCCTCCCCGGTGAGACGTTCGAATCGCTGGAAGCGGCGTTTCTCGCGGAGAAGAATCCGCACGCCACCGTCGGGAGCGTGCTGCGAGGCCGCATCCCGGAGCGACTGCTCGCCGCCATTGCCGGCGACGCGCCGCCGCTGGGCAAGCTGACGAAGGACGAGCGTCGCCGGATCGTGCGCGCGCTCGTCGAGACGGTGGTCCCGGTCGTCCGCGATCGCGGATTCGATTATGCCGAGGTGACGGCGGGAGGGGTGCCGCTCACCGAGATCGACCTCGCCACGATGGCTTCCCGGCGATGCGACGGGCTGTATCTCTGCGGTGAGATTCTCGACGTCGACGGGCGGATCGGCGGCTACAACTTTCAGTGGGCGTGGGCGAGCGGACGACTCGCCGGAATCCATGCAGCGCGCTCATTGCATACAGCAACTCCATGACGTCGCGCGGCACCGGCGATCGTGCCCTCCCCTGGTTCGTCCTCGGCGTGTTCGTCATCCTGACGATCGCCGCGACGACGTATGTCTGGAACACGACCAGGGCGGCGGACCGGGCGCGCTTCGAGAACGCCGTGCAGGCGACGAGCGACGCGATCTCGTCGCGCCTCGGGACGTACGTGAACGTCCTCACCGGCACGCGCGGCCTCGTGGTCGCGAACCCGGCCATCCCGCGCGACGCGTTGCGCGGCTACATCCGCAGCCTGAACGTCCATCGCCGCTATCCCGGGGTGCAGGGGCTCGGCGTGACGATCCGCATTCCGGCGAGCAGCATCCCGGAGCTGGAGGCGGAGATGCGCAGCGGCGGCTATCCCGAGTTCCGGGTGTGGCCCTCGGTCGATGGCCCACGGGCCGGCCGCGACGAAGTGACGGCGATCGTCCTGCTCGAGCCGCAGGACCGCCGCAACCGCGCCGCGATGGGCTACGACATGTCGACGGATCCCGCGCGGCGCGAGGCGATGGATCGCTCCCGCGACACCGGCCGCCCCGCGGCCTCGGCGCCGGTCGTGCTCGTGCAGGAGATCGACGAGCGGAAGCAGAACGGCTTCCTGATCTTCACGCCGCTGTACGCGACCGGAACCACGCCGCCGACTCTGCAGCAGCGCCGCGATGCGCTGGTCGGCTTCATCTACGCACCGTTCCGCGCCGCCGACCTGTTCACCGGCATCTTCGGCACGCAGGAGCGGCCGGAAGTGGCGTTCCGGATCACGGACGGCGACCAGCTGCTCTACGAAACCGAGGACCTTCCGGAGAACCCGCGCTTCACCCAGCTGCGGCGCGCGCAGGTGGCCGGACGGCAGTGGACCATCCGCTGGCTCTCGAGGCGCGAGGGTTACGGCGTGGCGCTGCTGTCCGCGGCCGGTACGTTCGCGGGCGGGATGATCATCGCGGCGCTGCTGTTCACGCTCGTCCGCGTGCAGATGCGCGCTCGCGACCAGGCAGAGGCGACGGCGGAGCGGTTGCGCGAATCGGAAGCCGCGCTGCAACGCGCCAACGTGGCGAAGGACGAGTTCCTCGCCACGCTCTCGCACGAGCTGCGAACGCCGATGACCGCGATCATGGGGTGGTCGCAAATGCTCGGCGAGGATGAGGAGCTCGACCGCGACACGGAGTCGATGGCCATCGAAGCGATCCGGAAGAGTGCGAGCGTGCAGGCGCAGCTCATCGACGACCTCCTCGACGTCTCCCGCATCACGGCCGGGAAGATGAAGATTGAGTGCGAGCCGGTCGAAGTCGGACCCGTCATGAGCGCCGCCGTCGCGACCATGCGTTCCGCCGCCGATGCGAAGAACATCTCGCTCAAGGAAGAGATCGCCCCCGGCGTCTCCGTCAACGGCGACGAGCGGCGGCTGCAGCAGATCGTCTGGAACCTGCTCGCGAATGCCGTGAAGTTCACGCCTGAGGGAGGGAAGGTGGCGGTGGCGCTTCGGCAGGAAGAGCGGGAGGCGGTGATCGAGGTGCGCGACAACGGACAGGGGATCGAGCCCGAGTTCATGCCGCACATCTTCGAGCGCTTCCGCCAGGCCGACAGCTCGACCACGCGCCCTCACATGGGCCTCGGCCTCGGACTGGCGATCGTGCGCCACCTCGTCGAGCTGCACGGCGGCACGATCAGCGCGGAAAGCCAGGGCTCCGGGCGCGGCTCGACGTTCCGCGTGCGCATCCCCCTGCTGCGCGAGGGCTCGACCCGCCGCGACGACGAACGTCCGCCGCTTGCCGCCGATGCCCTGCATGGGCTGCGCATCCTGGTCGTCGATGACGACGAGGAAGTGCGCAACTACGTCACTGCCGTCTTCCGCTCCAGCGGCGCCGACGTGCGCATCGCCACCTCGGCGCGCAACGCGCTGGAGGTGCTCGACGAGTGGCCGCCCGACGCCGTCCTGAGCGACCTGGCGATGCCGGGCGCGGACGGCTTCGACCTCCTGCATTGGATCCGGAACTCCAGGCAGGAGCGCGTGCGCACCCTCCCCGTCGTCGCGCTCACCGCCTTCGCGATGCCGGAAGACCGCCAGCGCGTACTGGAGGGTGGCTTCCAGGGCTTCGTGGCCAAGCCGGTGGAGCCGGGCACGCTGCGGCAGGCGATCGCGGATGCGGTGGGGCGGCGGGTAGTGTCGTCGTGAGGGGGTCGTGCCACAGGCGAAGCGCCCCCGATGAAATCCTCTGTCCGCCTCGCGAGTTACACGCGGTGCATGAAATTCGTCCAAAACATCCTCATCGCCGCTCTCGTCGCCACGCCGCTCTTCGCGCAGAACGCGCCGGAGACCTGGACCGTCGACAAGTCGCACTCCACCGCCACGTTCAAGGTCCGTCACATGATGGCCAACGTGGTCGGGCAGTTCCGCGACTTCGACGGCAACATCAGCATCGACCGCGCGAACCCCGCCAGCTCGAACGTCGAGTTCACGATCCAGAGGGCCAGCATCGACACCGGCAACGCGAAGCGCGATGACCATCTCCGCACCCCGGACTTTTTCGACGCCGCCAGGTTCCCGACCATCTCGTTCAAGAGCACGGCCGTGGCGAAGAAGTCGGAGAGCGAGTACGCCGTCACCGGCGACCTGACCATGCACGGCGTCACCAGGCGCGTCACGCTCCCGGTCTCGTTCCTCGGTTTCGGCAAGACCGCGCGCGGCGAGAAGGCCGGCTTCGAGATCGAGACGACCATCAACCGCAAGGATTTCGGCATCGTCTGGAACAAGACCCTCGACGAGGGCGGCCTGCTCCTCGGCGAGGACGTGAAGGTCACGATCAACCTCGAAGTGGACCGCAAGATCGCAGCGCCGGTCCCGGCCGCGGCGAAGTAACTACTGCACGCTGAACGACGGGCTGTGCTCGAGGCACTCGAGCACGGCCCGCACGATCTCCTCCGGATGCTTTCGGCAACCTCGACCACAAACTCTCGGCATTGCGCCATTATCTACTGTTATCGTGAGTGCATGTCGCCGCGCGTGCTGCTCACCCATTCCGATCCCGCGGTCATCGATCTGGCCTCGCGCGCGCTCGACCGGATCGGCGCATCCGTCGACGTCGCGACGCGCGGCGCGGCGGTCGAGACGATCGATTACGACGTCATGCTGATCGAGCTCGCGGCGGCGGACGACCTGCTGGAGCGGGTCAGGAGCGCCGCCGCGGTGCGGCCGATCGTGATCGTCACCGCACCCCCCGGCGCCGCGGAAAAACTCGATCCGGAAAGCGTCGGCATGGTCGTGCCGGCGCCTTACGATGCCGGGATGCTGGTGGGGGTGGTGCTGGCGTGCGTCTCTTCCGAGGCAGGACCGCGGGTTCCTCTCCCCGCGTTGCCACGGGGAGAGGAACCGCAAGCGTTTTAGTGCGTCAGTTCCACTGGCCGGCGCAGGCGGTAATCGCGCCCTTCTGTTCGCCGGTGAGCTCGTCGCCTTTCTTCAGGCCGTTGATCAGCTTCCCGACCGCGGCCATGAACTGGCCGTGATTCTTCGCCGTTGCGTGCAGCGCGACGATCTTGTCGGTGAGCGAGCAGCCGTCCTCGAACATGAGGTTCGGCGCGCCGCTGTCGCAGCCGTCGAGAATCACGGTGGGACGCGCATCGCCGGTCGCGCAGGTGTCGTTGTCGTCCGCGTAGCCGTCGCCGTCGTGGTCGGTCATCACGAACAGCACCACGCCGTCATGATCGCTGGCCGGCGCGAACGCGACCGGTGAGTCGGCATTGGCGCGAGCCCACTGGAGCTCGCGCACCCACGAATTGAGCGGCAGCGAGGTGAGCGAGTGATCGAGCACCTGCGCGACGCCTTCGTGCACGTACGAGTAGCGATCGCCCGCCGCGACGGTCAGCACCTGGTTGGTGAGATTTGCCTCGGAGGTCAGGATGCCCATCACGTCGACGTAGCCGTCGTCGAACTCGAACGCGTTGAAGTCGCCGGTGACGACGAGGCGCGCATCCGGATCGGCGCTCTGCACCGCCTGGATGTGGTCCGCGAGGTTCTCGGCCTGGGCCTCGCGCTTCGCGCGCACGCGCGCCGAGGTCTCGACGTCGATCAGCGAGCGCTGGTGCACGGCGATCACGTTGATCGCGAAGGCCGCGCCGTTGCCGATGTACGAGCCGCGGAGCAGCAGCGCCGGGCGGTCGTTCAGGAGCGCGGCGGCGTTCGTCTGCGGATCGATCCAGGTATCGCCCGCGCCGAGCTGCTCGATGGAGTCCACTGCCACCGTGTCGCGCACGAGGAAGCCGACGTCGATGCCGCCGATGTCGTTCCCTTCCTCGAGGTACGCGGCGTAGTTCAGCCCCGCCTGGTCGAAGTTCACCTTCTGCGCGAGGTCCATCAGCGTCGAGATGTTCTCGACCTCCGACACCGCGAGGACGTCCGGCGCGCCGAGGTTGACGCGGATGTGGTGCGAGATCTGGGTGAGGCGGGCCTGGTAGGCGGCGGTGGCGGTGACCGGCTCACCGAGGGCCGGGTCGTCCACGTCGTCGAAGAGGCGCAGCAGGTTCTGCCCGGCGACCGTGAGCTCGCCGGCATTGCGCGCGCGCACCGGGCGCGGGAACGCCGGATTGGTGTACTGCAGGCTCGTCGACCAGATGCTGTAGTCGCCGAAGTCGAAGGCCAGGGGCCCTTCGGCCAGCACGATGTTCGCTCCGCCGACGATCTGCTGCGCCGCTCCGCCCAGGCCGGTCGGGTCGACGTCGATGATGTCGGGATAGTTGCCGCCATTGACGCCGGCCGTGCGGAACGGACGCGAGGAGGAGGCGACGATCGTCGTCTCGCTGAACTGGTCGGTTCCGGACGTGGCGGTGCCGTTCGTCACGCGCACCAGCATCCCCTCCAGCCGCTCGAAGTTCGAGTAGCCGGCCGGGATCTGGAAGTACGACGGCAGCGGGAAGCCGTGGCCGTCGACGGTGATCGTGATGCTGCCACTGAACTCCGTGAAGTTGAAGAACTCGGCGATGTCGCCTTTCACGTCCACCTGGTCGCCGACCGCGACCGCCGCGGTGTTGCCGGTGAAGACGTAAATGCCGTTCGAGGTCGCAGCATCGTTGTCGACGCGGTAATCGGGCGTTTGGATGAAGAAGCCCTGGTTGCCGACCGCGGTGACGATGTTGTCGCGCGTCTCGACCACCTGTCCGGCGTACGCCGAGGCGGCGCCGCTGCCCTGGATCTCGTAGATCTCACGCACCGTGACCGGCGGAGGGGGCGGGATGACGATGTTGTGGAAGCCGACGTCGGTGAACGTGTTGGTCGCGAAGCCGTCCCATTGGATCGAAGGGTCGAAGACGTTGGAAGGGTTCGTGTCGCCGGTAGTGACGCTGAACTTGCGGCGGAGGGTGTTGTCGGCCGTCGACACGAGACCGGTCCCCCATTCCGAACCGGGATCGAAGCCGATCTGGCCGATGGAGTCGATGACCGCGTTGTCGGAGGCGCGGGTGAGCACGACCGCGTCGTCGCCGTTGAACCAGCCGGCGGCGTTGAAGACGTTCCCTTTCGCGAGCAGGACCGGGTCGGCCTGCGCGTGCACGACCACGTACACGCCGCCTGCCGGCACCTGCCCGGCCATGCTGACGGTGAGGCCGACGCTCGCCGAGCCGTTGAAGTACATCTTCAACTGGTAGTTGCCGATGTTCACGGGCCCGCCGCTCCCGTTGTAGATCTCGATCGCTTTGTTGTTGCTGGAGCCTTCCACGTACTCCGAGATGATCAAACCGCTCTGCGCGAAGGCTGGAACGCAAAGCACACTGAGAGTCAAAAGGACAAGCAGTCGGCGCACGGATTTCTCCTGTTGGTAAAGGGTTGCCGGGGGATGCGCGGATTCTAGCAGGAGAGAAGTGCGAGCGGTCCGTGAAAATGGCGTGAAAGAAGGCTGCGGGCGTTGGGCGATAGGCTTTAGGCATTTGGGTCTTCTCGCCGGAATCCCCAAACGCCTAACGCCTAACGCCCAACGCCGCCCCCTACTTCACCACATCCAGTGCCCGCTGCGTCGCCTGCAGCAGCGCTCCCGCCCCTACCGGGGCGCCGGTGGCGTTTTTCATCCACATGTCGGGCGGCAGGCTGCCGTAACGCGACATCCGCTCGAACTCCGCGCCCAGGTTGCCCTTGGCGTCGATGTGCTCCTCGATCTGGAACGCGATCAGGTGGCCGATCGGGTAGTTCGGGAGATAGAGGAAGTTGTTGACCATGTGCGCGTAGACGCCCAGCAGCACCACGTCGCGCTTGTTGAAGACCGGGGCGTAGTACTTGTTCCAGACGTCCTTCGAGATCTGCACCGTCGCGTTCTTCAGCTGCTCCGGCGTGGCGTCGGGATGGTCGTACATCCAGTGCCACATCGCCATCTCCACCAGCGCCGCGCCGGCGATCTCATACGTCCCCCAGAACGAGTCGAGCGTCTGCAGGGCCCGCGACTCGGCGGTCGGCGTCGAAAGCCCGAGGAGCTCGAGGTCCTTGTGCTGAAAGACGAACGCCAGCGCCTCGGTGAAGGCGGTGTTCGGCACGCCGGAGAGGATGTAGTGATCGATGTCCTTGAGCGAGAAGACCTGCTCCACGTTGTGGCCCATCTCGTGGACCGCGATGTTGAAGCCCTTGTAGTCCATCCCTTCCTTGCCGACGCGGGTGCGCAGGCGAGGGTTGTCGCCGCGGCGGCCGGAGCCGAGGGCGTGACCGGAGCCGCGGGCCGGATCGACCTCGATGTTCGCCGCGAGGTACTCCGCCCGCTCCTTCGTGAAGCCGAGCTTCACGAGCAGGTTGGCCATGTCGGCCTTGTACGCGGCCGCGGTGGGGTACCGCTTGCGCGTGATCGCGTCGAGCTCCGCTTCGCTGTACGCGCCGCGCGCCTTGAAACCGTTGTACCAGATGTCGAATGGCTCCAGCTTCCGGCCGAGGCGCTGCTCGATCAGCTTCCCGACCCGCGGGACCAGTGGTGAGGAGACGACCTCCACCAGCATCGCCTGAACGCGCGATTCGAGCATCTGCCGTCCCTCCTCGAAGGAGCGGCGGATGTGCGTCGGCGCGGTGGGTGAGTAGGGATCGACGAGCTTCGACGCGCGGAACGTCTGCAGGATCTTCGCGTAGCGCGTATCCGGCTCGCGCGCGTTGGTCACGCTCGCAGGAGCGGCGCGTCCTTCCCCTTCGTCCGCGTCGTTCACGGTCGCGGGCTTCACCGCGTTCGTGAACGGGTTCCAGTCGACGTGCGGATTGTCGACCACCGCCTCCGGGATGGACTGGTCGACGATCCGCTCGAACACGCGCTGGATGGCGCGCTGCTTCGGGAGGGCTTCGGCCGGCGGGTTGCTGTAGTTCGCCTTGATCTCGTCGCGCAGGTTCCAGTGTTCGAGGAGGCGCATCTTCGCCGGGAAGAGGCGTGTCCCCTTGTCGTCGACGAGGTGATGCATCCAGATGTTGTACGTGGCGACGTACTGCGACGCCTCGGCCGAGGCCTTGCCGACTTCGAGGTTCACCGCGGAGGGGATGCGCTTCGAGAAATACAGCCCGAGTGCCGCTTCGGCCCACTGGCGGCGCGACCAGTTCTCTCCCTGCGTCAGCCGCTCTTCCAGGGTCGTGATCGGGAAGTTTAGCAGCGCGACGAAGGCGACTTTGTCCGCGAAGAAGTCGTCGTTGATGTGGGCCGCCGGGGCGTAGCCGGCCAGGAGCTCGTCGAAGGGATAGACCGGCCCGATGTCGAGGTCGGACTGCCACTGGAGATCGCGCGCGATCTCGGTCATGTGGCCGCCGATCGATTCGAAGACGAATTGCAGGCGGTTGAAGAGGGCGTCGAGCGTCTGCTGGTCGCCGGCGAAGTGCGTCCGGATGACGTTCTCGAAGGCCGCTTCGTCCCCATCCTCGGCGCGCCAGAACTGCGCGACCTGCCGGATGCCCCGCTGGGCGCGCGCGCGCTGCACCTCCCCATGTTTTGCGACGAGCTCGTTCTCGAGCTTCTGCATCGTTTCCTGCTTCTGAGCGAATAGCGGCGCCGTGAACATGGTGGTCACGAGCGCAGCGGTGGCAATGAGTCGTGTCACGCTGCGTCCCCTTTCAGCCGCATTCTATTTTCGTTTCGTCCGGTGCGTCGCTTCCGCCGTCCAGGGGTCCTCGGGCCACGGGTGTTTGGGATAGCGGGCGCGCATCTCCTTGCGCACTTCCTGGTACGCGCCGTTCCAGAAGGAGCGGAGATCGCGCGTGACCTGTACCGGCCTTCCGGCAGGGGAGAGAAGAGCGAACGTGACCGGCGTCTGCCGCGGCCCGATGCGCGGAGTGTCGGCGAGTCCGAAGAGCTCCTGCAGCTTGACCGACGCGAGCACGCTGCCGTCTTCCTGGTACTGCAGCTTGGCGGTGCGCCCGCTCGGCAGGTCGACGCGCTCGGGCGCGAGCTGCTGCACGCGGCGCTCGTCGCCGCCCGCGAACGCGATGCGCCGCTTCAGCTCCGGGTCGACGTTGGCCGCTTTCCATGCTTCGGTCAACTGGTGCGCTTCGAGCGGATCGGGCGGGACGTTGATCTCGCGCAGCAGCAGCTGGTCGTACCAGACCCGCTTCGTTGCCCTCACCTGGCCGTTGTCCCTGATCGTGTGCACGACGTCTTCGTGCGTGGGGGTCAGCCACTCCCGCTCCACCACGCTGGCGATGCGCACCAGCGCTTCCTGCCCGCCGCTGACGTCGAGTGCGACGACGAACTCGCCGGAGTGCATCCCGCTCTCCTTCGCCAGCACCGCCCCGGTGCCACTCGACAGGAGAAGGCGCAGCGAATTCGGCTCCCGCCGCATGGCCACGCGATCGGGGAACCCGGCCAGCAACGCGCGGCGCACGTCGCCGCCTTTGGCCCCTTTCACCAGCCGCGCTAACTCGCGCGCCGCAAAGTCGAGCCGCGGCGAATCCGCGAGCGTCAGCGCGTCGCCGCTGCCGATGTTCCGCACATCCTCGGACAGCAGCGCGCAAACGCGCGCCGCCGGCTCGCCACCGTCGATGAGCACGCGCGCAAGGCGAGGGTGCAGCGGCAACCTCCGCAGCTTCTCCCCCAACGGCGTCAAGCGGGGATCGATCGCACCGAGCCTCCGCAGCAGCTCGATTGCACTGACGATCCGATGTTCCGGCGGACGCTCGTACCATCCGAACGTCAGCGGATCGCCGCCCCAGGCGATGATGTCGAGCACCGTGGAGGCGAGATCGACGCGCCGCACCTCCGGCTCGCGATGCGGCCGCAGGATCGTGCGCTCGTCCCAGAGCCGCGTTGCGCGTCCCGGCCCGGTGCGCCCCGCCCGCCCGGCGCGCTGATCGGCCGAGTCGAGCGAGATCTGCTCCGTCACCAGGTGATCGACCGCCGTCTCGACGTCGAACCGCAGCACTTTCTGCACGCCGGAGTCGATGACGTCGGTGACCCCTTCGACCGTCAGCGAGGTCTCGGCGACGTTGGTGGCGAGGATGATCCTGCGCTCGCGCGACGGCGCGAGCGCGCGCTCCTGCGCGTCGACGTCGAGGGAGCCGTGGAGCGGGAAGACGTTCGGCAGGGCCAACTCGTTCTTCGTCCGCTCGATCTCGCGCGCGCCGGGGAGGAAGCAGAGGATGTGACCTTTCGCATCGCGCGCGGCTTCCCGCACCGCTGCAGTCATCGAGAGATTCGCGCGGTAGCGGACGTCGATCGGGTAGCGCCGCGCGTCGATCTCGATCACCTTCGCGCCGAGGAACTGCGACACGGGACCGGGGTCCATGGTCGCGGACATCACCACCACCGTCAGGTCGTCCCGCGTCCCGGCCGCCTCTTTCACGAGCGCGAGCGCAAGATCGGCGTGGATGCTCCGTTCGTGGAACTCGTCGAGGATCACGAAATCGAAATCGCTCAACAGCGGGTCCGCCTGCAGCCGCGCGGTGAGGATCCCCTCGGTGGCCACGAGCAGTTGCGTGCGGTCGGTAAAGCGTCGCTCGAACCGGATCTGCCAGCCGATCTCGTTGCCGATCGTCCAGCCGCGCTCGTCAGCGATGCGCCGCGCGAGAGCGCGTGCGGCGACGCGGCGCGGCTGCAGGAGGATCGTCCGTCCGAACGCCGCGAGAGCGGGCGGGATGCGCGTGGTCTTGCCCGCGCCGGGAGGCGCCAGGATGACGGCGCGTTTTTCGGCGCGCACGAGGGCGACGATCTCGGGAAGCACGCGGTCGACCGGGAGCGGCGTTTGCACTTGAACGGCGCATTATGGCGACTCGCGACAAGGACGACGACATCGACTACACCGTGGAAGGCGCCACGCCTCCGCGCGAGAAGGACGACCCCACCAACGCCGGCTACGACGAAGCGGTGAACACCGGCGACGGCCGCTACGGCGTCCTCGAAGGAGAGGGCGGCGTCTTCGGCACCACCGGCGGCGGCACCACGGACGTAGGCTTCCACGAAGTGGAACGACCTGTGATCGAGGGAACGGAAAAAGGCGAAGACGAGGTGTAGCGCGCGCGCTTCGGCTCTGGGCGTTCGGCGGAAGGCTTTTGGGGTTTCGCGACGAGGCCCAAACGCCTAATGCCTAACGCCTATCGCCAATCCAATCACCCGATCGACTCGAGGATCTCCTCCATCGAGCTCCGCCGGCACGTGTACATCGGCGTATCGCGCACGGTGAACTTCGACGACTCGGTCTCGCGCAGCTCCTGCACGAGGTCGAGGAACTCGCCGGCCACGTCGGACTCGAACGCCACCACGAAATCCTGGTCGTCGAGGCCGAAGGAGTAGGTGGTGTTGATCTTCACGCGCGGGTATTTGTGGCCGATGGCGATGTGCTCGTTCATGATCCGCTGGCGGTCCGCCTGTGGGAGCAGGTACCAGTCGCGCGTCTTCACGAACGGATAGACGAACAGGAACGGCTTCTTGCCCGGCACGATGCGCAGGCGGCGTCCTTCCTGCCCCTCGTGCACGTGCTCGTCGACGTATTGCGAGTGCTTGGTCATCGCCAGATACGACGCCGGGACGTCCAGGTAGCGGCCGAGGATCGATTTATTGATGTCGGTGGCCATGCGCTGGAATGGATCGAGATCGAAGCCGATGCGCCAGAGCATGAAATCGATGCCCGCCTTGATCCCCACCGTCGAATAGGGGAGCACGATCATCGGACCGGAATAGCGCGCGATGATTGCGGCGAGCTCGCGCTTCGCATCCGCTTTCACGTCGTCCGGCAGCGCTCGGAACGCGCGGTCGACGCGGAAGAACATGAAGTTGACGAACTGGCGCTGCATTGCAGGTTGCTGTTCGCGCGCGGGCTTCGATTCAGGGGCGGTGGTCGTGGTCATGATGCCGGATATTAACAGTTGCAACGGGCATTAAAGCGGCTAGGATGCGGGCCGTGGCGACCCGCGCTCCTGCACCACCGACCGCGCCACCGAATGCGCGTTCCTACCAGCAGCTCCTGACGAAGCTGTTGCGCCATGGTGCGTTCCCGCAACTGCGCAAGATCATCGAGAAGACGCTTCCCGCCGACATCTCGCCGGTCCTGCCGCTGCTGCTCGAGGAAGACCGCAAGCGTATCCTCTCGCTGCTCATCGAGGCGGGGAAAGCGGCGCGCGCGCTCCTCGATCTCAACGAGACCGATCTCTACGTCATCATCGACTCGGTCGACGACGCGACGCTGGCCGCGATCTGCTCTTCCTCCGCCCCCGACGACGCGGCCGACCTGCTCGACTTCCTCGACGACGAGCGGCGCGCCGGCGTCCTCGAGCTTCTCGGCGCCACCCAGGGCGCCAAGCTGGAATCGCTGCTCGAAGGGGAAGAGGAGACGGCCGGCTCGCTGATGAACACCGAGTTCCTGGCCATCGACGAGGAGCTCACCGTCGCGCAGGCCATCGAAGCCATCCGCCAGTACCCGCGGAAAGATTCGTTCTTCTACGTCTACTGCGTCGACGCCGAGAGCCACCTGGTGGGCGTGCTGTCGCTGCGCAGCCTCATCCTCGCGAACGCGGGCGCTCAGCTGAAGAACATCATGGTGCAGAGCGTGGTGCGGACGCAGATCGACTCGAAGCCGGAGGAAGTCGCGCAGCTGGTCTCGAAGTACGACCTCCTGTCGATGCCGGTCGTCGACACGCAGAACCGCCTGGTGGGCGTGGTCACGGTCGACGACGTCCTCGACGTGATCCAGGAACAGGCCGAGGAAGACCTGATGCATCTCGCGGGCGTCGCGGCGGACGAGCGTCTCTCGACGCCGGCACGCGAGACGTGGCGCACGCGCTTCCCGTGGCTGGCGGTGAATCTCGTGACCGCGTTCATCGCCTCGTCGGTCGTTCGCCTCTTCGAGCCGACCATCCAGAAGTGGACCGCGCTGGCGGCGTTCATGCCGCTCGTGGCCGGGATGGGCGGCAACGCCGGCACGCAGACCCTGACCGTCTTCGTGCGCGCGCTCGCGCTCGGGGCGATCGACTGGCGTGCGGGCATGCGTGGCATCTGGAAAGAGCTGCTGGTCGGACTCGGCAACGGCATCGCCATCGGTGCGATCACCGGCACGATCGTCGGATTCTGGACGGGTGAATGGACTTTGGCGGCGATTCTGCTCGCGGCAATGCTCGGCAACCTCATCATCGCCGGGGTGGCCGGCGGGCTCGTCCCTCTCGTGCTCGAGCGCTTCGGTTTCGATCCCGCGGTGGCCTCTTCCATCTTCGTGACCACGTTTACCGACACGGGAGGATTTTTCCTCTTTCTCGGGATGGCCACGCTCGCGATGCGCTACGGGCTTTGACGCCGCGGTAAGGTCTTGCTGACGCTGCCGAACGTCCGCTATCGTACAGAACGCGTGTGACTTCCGTGTGAACGACGCGGTTTTCGACCGTTTCCTTCAGCAAGGGTGCTTGCAGAGCCCGGGAACCTTTGTCAAGGGGCAATTTGCGAAGTTTACGGTTGAGGCGAGTTTTAACTCAACACCAGCAAAGTCAGACACTTAGCTGTTGTCGCACATTGATGTGTGCAAACCGGTGAAAGCCTCGATTTTTTGCGGCAAGACGCGAATTTCACAGCGATTTCCGCAGCGTTTTCCACACTTTCTGTGTAAACGAATGTTCACCTTCCCGGATGAATCGCGGCTCATCGGAGGTAAGGTCCAGAATCGCCGAAGGTTCCCCTCCGCGCTCACCTCCATCGACGACGGCATCGAGGGCATCGTGCAACTCACGTGCGAGTTTCGAGGGCGCATCGACCGGCGGTTCGCCGCTCCGGTTCGCGCTGGTCGACACCAGCGGACCCGTCCGTTCGATCAGCTCCCGGAGCCAGTCGAGCGCGGGGATGCGCACCGCCAGCGTGGTATTGCCGCGCGGAAGAATGGCCGTCAGGGGAGCGGGCCAGATGGAGCCCAGCGCCGACAGCACCTCCGCCCGTGCGGAAATCCCGAGCTGCTGCAGGTGGTCCATGGAAGAAGCGAGCACGATGAACGGCTTCGTATCCTCCCGTCCCTTCATCTCCCGGATCCGCTCGACCGCTTTTTCATCCAGCGCACGGGCATGGAGCCCGTAGATCGTGTCCGTCGGCAGGAGCACGACGCTCCCGTCGCGCAGGAGCTGCGCGATCTCGTTCAACTGGAGGGTGGTGGGACGTTCCTCGATGTGCCAGCGCCGCATGGGGGCACATGATAGGGGTTGATCTGGAGTGCGGTAACTGGCGTTACCGCACTCCATAAGGTTACCTGCTTGCCGCCAGCAGCTCCCGCGCGTGGGCGACCGCCGACTCCGTCACCTTTTCCCCTCCCAGCATGCGCGCGATCTCGCCGATGCGTTCCTCGGCGGAGTCGAGCCTGCGGATGCTGGCGCGGGTGTGGCCGGCGGCGTCTTCCTTCCAGACGTAGAAATGCGTCGTTCCGAAGGAGGCGATCTGCGGGAGGTGGGTCACGCAGATCACCTGGTTGCGCGCCGCGAGCTGCTGCAGCTTGCGGCCCACTACTTCTGCCACCCGGCCGCCGATGCCGGCGTCGATCTCGTCGAAGACGAGCGTCGCGGCGGCGCTGCGATCCGAGTTGCGGAACAGCGCCGCGGCGATGGCCAGCTGGATGCGGGAGAGCTCGCCGCCGGAGGCGATGCGCTGCATCGGCTTCGGCTCCTCGCCGCGGTTCGGGGCGATCAGGATCTCGACCTTGTCGAGGCCGTCCGGCGACGGCGCGGTCTCGGAGATCGCGATCTTCACCGTCGTCCGCTCCATGGCCAGGTCGTTCAGCTCCTTCTGGATGGCCTGCTCGAACGCCCGCGCCGCCTTCTTCCGTGCCGCCGAGAGCTTGTCGGCCGACTTGCGGAACGCGGCGAGCCGCGTTGCTTCCGCCTGCTGGAGCTTCTCGACGCTCGCCTCGTAGTCGGTGAGGCGTTCGTATTCATCCTGCGCGCGGCCGAGGTGCTCGAGGACCGCCTCGATCGAGCCGCCGTATTTTTTCTTGAGGCGTTCGATGGTCACGAGGCGCTCCTCGAGCTCCTCGAGGCGCGCCGGATCGTGCCGGACGCTTTCCGACAGGTTGCCGAGCGTGCGGCCGAGGTCCTGGAGGCGGTAGAGCACGTCCTGCATCTCGGTCGAGAGCTGCTGCAGCTCGTCGATGTGTTTCGCGAGCGGCTGCAGCGCATGCAGGGCGCGGCCGAGCTGCGCGATGGCGGACGATTCGTCCTCGTCGACGAGCTGGTACGCCCCCGAGGTGGCCGCGATCATCTCCCGTGCGTGGCTGAGGATTGCTTTCTCGCCGCGCAGCGCTTCTTCCTCGGAGGGGTCGAGCCTGGCCGAGGAGATCTCGTCCACCTGGTACTGCAGCAGGTCGAGCTTCAGTGTCCGGTCGCGCTGCGCCTCGGTCATCTCCCGCAGTTGGTCGGCGGCGCGTTTCCACTCCTCGTAGGATGCCCGCGTCGTCGCGGCCAGCGCCTCGTGGCCGCCGTAGTCGTCGACCAGCTCGCGGTAGCCTTGCCCCGCGACGCGCTGATGCGACTCGTGCTGCCCGTGGATCTCCAGGACCGCGTCCATGGCCCCGCCGAGCTCGCGCACGGTGACGGGGGAGCCGTTGATGAGGACCCGCGCGCGGCCGCCCGAGGCGACCTCGCGGCGGACGATCAACTCCAGCGTCTCCGCGTCGTCGACATCGATCCCGAGGGCGTCGAGTTGCGGGCGGACGGAGCGGGGGAGGTGGAAGACGGCTTCGGCAGTCATCCGGTCGCTGCCGCTCCGGATCATCTCGCTCGATCCTCGTGCGCCGCGGAGCAGCTCCAGGGAGTCGATGAGCAGCGATTTGCCCGCGCCGGTCTCTCCCGTCAGCACGTTCAGCCCCGCCCCCGGCTCGATGGCGAGCTCTTCGACGATGGCAAGGTTCCGGACTTTCAAATAGGTGATCACGAGACCGAAAAAGTGTACCTCGGCATGATGCTTGGAAGTATCAGCCTCATGGGAAAGCAAATCTTGGCGATTGCGGCGCTTTTGATCGTCGCGGCAGGTTGTTCGAAGCAGGAAGCAAAGCAGGCACAGGAGAAGGCGGAGACCGCGGTGGCGAATGCCGCCAGCAAGGTCGAGGACGCGATCGACGTGGCGGTGCCGATCGGCGGCAAGGACGATCCGGCCGCACGCGAGCGGGAGCGCTTCAACGAGGAGTGGCGGCAGCTCGAATCGCTGCGCGAGGTCCGCGCCGCCCAGGCGCAGCAGCAGGCGGATTCGGCCCAGCAGGTGAACGTGCAGTTCGTGGCGAACGGCAAGGAGTCGTTCAAGGACCTCGACGCAAACGCGATCCTGAACGCGCCGGTGGTCGTGCCGCTGAAGGGCGACGTCTCCGGACCGTCGGTGCTGAAGACGCAGGTCTATCTGGACCGCCTCAACTTCTCCGTCGGCGCTCTCGACGGCCGCTGGGGACGCAATTCGTCGATCGCGCTGTGGTGGTTCCAGCGCTCGCGCGGTATCAACGCCACGGAGCCGGGAGCGCTCGATGAAGCGACGTTCCGCGCGCTCGCGTCGAGCAACCAGTCGGCGCCGCCGCTGGTGCAGCGCACGCTCACCGAAGACGACGTGAAGGGGCCGTTCGAGAGCATCCCGGAAGACGTCTACGACAAGGCGAAGCTCAAGTGCCTCTGCTACGAGTCGATCAAGGAAAAGCTCGCGGAGCGTTTCCACACGTCGGAGGAGTTCCTCGAGCAGCTCAATCCCGACGTGATCATGGGCGAGCTGAAAGCGGGCGACCAGATCTGGGTGCCGAACGTCCGGGAGGCGCTGACGCAGGACCGGCCGGACATCGAGCGAGTCCAGATCTCGATCCGCGGCAATACGTTCAACGCGTTCGACGCACAGGGGAACCTCGTGTTCCACTCCCCGACCACGCTGGGCAACAAATACGATCCGTCGCCGCGCGAGACGGTGGAGGTGAAGAAGATCACCTTCGATCCGCACTTCCACTACCAGCCGACGCTGTTCCACGAGGTGCCGGACAGCGATCCGGAGGCGAACCTGAGCCCCGGCCCGAACTCCCCGGTAGGCGTGGTGTGGGTGGCCCTGACCAAGCCCCACTTCGGCATCCACGGCACCTCCGACCCCGAGTCGATCGGCTACGCCTCCTCGCACGGCTGCGTGCGCCTCACGAACTGGGATGCCAACGACGTGGCGCGGCGGCTGAAGCCTGGAGTGAAGGTGGAGTTCGTCGATACGAGAGCGCCGCAGACGGCGAGCCAGTAACGGGGAGGTTCGCGCTTTCTACATCGTTATGGAGTGCGGTAACGCGAGTTACCGCTCTGACTGCTTCTGTACGCGCCGGTAGCCGAAAATCGTGCGGCTCGCTTCGTGGCACGAGCGCAGGCTGGACCTGTCGTGCGTTTCAGCACGAATAGAAGCAGTCAAAGCGGTAACTGGCGTTACCGCACTCCATATGGCCGTGCGGTGACTACATCTACGCCAGCGACGCGCGCAGCGTCTCCACCGTCACCCCTACCTTCTTCAACGATCCCAGCATCGTCAGCGAGAGGGACTCCGGGTCGACGATGGTCTGCGCGACGCGGCGGATGTCTTCCAGGGTCACGTTGTCGATGTGCTGGATGATCTCGTCGGGGGTGTACTGGCGGCCGAAGTAGTACTCCTGGCGGGCGATGCCGGACATGCGGCTGGTGGTCGACTCGAGCGACAGCAGGATCGAGCCTTTCAGGTGCAGCTTCGCCGAGGCCAGCTCGTCCTCGGTCGCGCATTCGCGCTTGATCTTGCGCATCTCCTCGAGCGTCGAATCGAGCACGCGGCGGACGTTCTTCGGGGCGCAGGCGGCGTAGACCGCCTCATAGCCGCCGTGCAGGTAGCCGTTGTGGTACGAGGCGATCGAGTAGACCAGCCCTTCCTGCTCGCGCACGCGCTGGAAGAGGCGGGACGACATCCCTCCGCCGAGGATCGTGTTGAAGAGCGCAGCGGCGTAGCGCTCGTGGTTCTGTTGCGGGAAGCCGCGCGAGCCGAGGCAGAGATGGACCTGCTCGAGCTCCTTCTTCTCCCGGATGATCACGTGCTGCGCCGGCGCGGGAGCATTCCAGTCGCGGCGGAACGGCTCCTGCGTGCCGGACGGAAAATGCTTTTCCAGGTACGGCAGGAGATCCTCCGGCTGCACGTTCCCCGAGGCGGCGAAGATCACGTTGGAAGGCTGAAACGTCTCCTGGTAATGCTCGAGGATCTTCGCGCGCTGCAGCCGCACGATGGTCTCCTCGGTGCCGAGGATGGGGCGGCCGAGCGGGTGGTCCGGCCAGAAGGCGGTGACGAAGATCTCGTGCACCAGGTCGTCCGGCGTGTCCTCGACCATCTTGATCTCTTCGAGGATGACGCCACGCTCCACCTCGACGTCGTCGTTCGTGAAACGGGGCGCGGTGACGATGTCGGTGAGGAGGTCGAGCGCGAGCAGCACCTGCTCGTCGAGCACGTGCGCGTAGAAGGAGGTGTACTCCTTGCCGGTGAACGCGTCGACGTCGCCGCCGAGGATGTCGATGATCTTCGCGATGTCGGCAGTGCTACGCCGCTCGGTGCCCTTGAAGACGAGGTGCTCGAGAAAGTGCGACGCCCCGCCGTGCTCCTCCGACTCGACCGCCGAGCCGCTGCGCAGGTAGAACCCGAGCGCGACGGAGCGCACGTACGGGAGTGTTTCGATGAGGACCGTGAGGCCGGAGGGGAGGGTCGTCTTGAAAATCGGCGTCGTCGCGCGAGTCATGCGCGCGCGATTGTAGGTCAACGTACGGCTAACGCCGCTTGCCGCGCCTGGATCTCTTTGCGCAGGTCTTCCACGGTGTAGACCCACTCGCTGTAATCCTCGGCCTCATTGAGCGCGATGAAGCTCTTGCCGCTCGCGTTCGGCCGCACCGCCACGAAGGGACCCTTGTAGTCCGGAGGCGAGAGCTCCTTGTTCAGCTTGAACGTCGCGGCCTGCTGGTTCCCGAACTGCGGAGAGCCGCCCGGGGGCGTGCTGCCCGGTGGAGTGCGGTTCCTGTTGCTGCCGGGAGGCGACAGGCCGGGCGTCACGCCGCCGGTCGGCTGCTGCTGTCCCGGGATGTTGGCGACGAGCGCCTGCGGCGGGACGAGGATCCAGTCGTCTTCGTTGCCGGTGAGCGGGCAGGGCCACTTGCCGTCGCCGCGGAGCATGCGCGGCTTGCGCGCCTCCTGCAGCTGCTCGAGGCTCACCGGGACGGTGTTGTTGTGCTTCATCTGCCACGCCAGGATGGCGCGGGCGTATTGCTTCATCAGGAAGATGGTCTGGCGGTCGCGCTCGCGCTTCATGACCAGAGACCACTGCTCGGGGACGGTGTAGGCGATCACGATCGCAATGATCGTCAGCAGGACGATCAATGCGGCGAGCGTGTAGCCCTCCTGGCCCTTAGAGATCCGTGTACGGGACATTGTCGAGCGTCGATCCCTCGGCCGTGCTCTTTACGTCGACCACGCCGGGTTGTGTCATCGCCTCCGGATCGGTCTCCGCGGGAATCGCGTCCTCCCCGCCGGCCTGCAGCGGATCGTCCATCACTTCTTCCCAGTCGACCTTCTCGGTCATCGGGTCGGGCGGGATCTTGCGGATGTAGTTCGGGACGAGCTCCTGCAGGTTGGCCGGATAGCGCTGCTTGTCGGCGTAGTAATTGTCGATCGCCTTGCGCATCTGGAAGAGGTTGTCCTTCAGCGCCCCTTCGCGCGCCTTGCGCTGCGCGAAACGGACGTTGACGATCGCCACGCCCGCGAGGATGCCGATGATCGTTACCACGACGATCAGCTCGATCAGGGAGAAGCCGGACTGTTTGTTTGGGCGTCGAACGTTCATCGTTGATTTCACCACTCGTTGTAATGCGTCTTGCCGTCGAGGGAGAGCGCGGTCGAAGTCGAATGCACCTCGAAGACGTTCTCGGCCGAGCACGACCCGCCCACGGTGCAGACGTCGCTGAACGACGATTCGGGGTCGTCGGTCGTCGACAGCACGATCCACTCTTTGCGGCCGGTCATCGGGTCGATCAGATCGCGCTCGCGGAGCAGCCGGACGGTCCTGCCGTCGGACATCTCGATGCCCTTGAGCAGCTCGTCGAGGTTTTTCGGATAACCGTCGGAGCCGAGGGCCTGCATCTGCGCCGGGCGGACCGGAGGCGGTTGTCCCGGCTGCGGCGGGAGTGCACCCATGGTCATCAGCTCGTGGTACCGGTCGACTGCATCGGTGAGCTTGCGCAGGCGGTCGCGCAGCTCGAGCTCCTTCTGGCGGCGAAGCCCGAAGCGAGCGACGGGCAACGCCACCGAGGCCAGGATGGCGATGATCGCCACCACCGTAATGAGCTCGGCGATGGTGAACCCGCCGCTCCGCCGTCTGCGCAGTTCCGCGATCATCATTGGTTACTGGACCCGTGCTCTCCCGCCCGCGATGGACGCCGTGACGCTCTGCCCGGAGGCGGTGTGGAAATCGGGGTTGTCCATGACCAGGAACGTGTCCCCGGTCAGCCCGCCGTGCACCCGCACGGTGAGCACCTGGCCGCCGCCGCTGAATGCCAGCGGCTTGCCGTTGGTCGAACGGACGGTGATGGTGCCGGCGTCATGGTCGACGCTCACCGAGGGAGGCATCGACGGGTCGAAGTGCAGCGCGGCGCCGAGACCGATCTCGCTGACGTTGAGCGCCTGCGGATTGAAGCGCACCACCAGCTTGTCGGCGGAGAGCCCTTCGAGATCCATCCCGATGATCTGCCACACCTTCGATTCACCCGGCCCGAGGGAAAGCGTCGACGGCTGCGGAGCGATGCGCGGCGCGAGGCGCAGCTCGGACGTGTCGGGATCGACCGTGGCGAGCATCGTCGCCGCGGCAGCCTGCACGGGGCGCGTGGACGTGCCCTCCAGCGACGACGACTGGTCGACGTCCGGAGGATTGTTTCCCGGCGGCGGAGGCGGCGGCGGAACCGACGGCGGCTGGCGGCGGAACGGGTCCGTCGGCATCGCCGATGGCGGCGGCACCTGTTCCTGAACGGCCGGAGCTTCGCCGCCGTCGGGAACGACGTAGTTGCCCGGCTCGCCGTCGGTCGAGAGCTGCATGTTGTTGAACTGGCGCTCCGCGGCCGGTGCGACGAACGGATCGCCGTTGCCGTTCTGCGACTCGATGCGCGGCGACACCCCGCGGAAGGTGAGGTTGTTGCCCGTACCGACCCACATCGGGGCGAGGTCCTCGTCCGTGATGTCCGGGATGCGGATGATGTGCGGCGTCATCGTGAGCACGAGGTCGGTGCGCGTCTCTTCCGTCTTTTCGTTGGTGAAGAGGCGGCCGATGAACGGCAGGTCGCCGAGGAACGGCGTCTTCGTGGCGGAGTTGCCTTTGCTGCGCTGGATCAGGCCGGCCAGGAAGTTCGTCTCACCATCCTTGAGGCGGATGGTCGATTCGATCGTGCGGGTGGTGAACGTCGGCTGCGACTGGCCGGCGAACGTGACGTCGGTGCCGCGGTTCGAGACTTCGACCGTCAGCTTGAGCGTGACCTCGCGGTTGTGGTGCACGCGCGGTTCGATCGCGACCTTGATACCGATGTCGCGGTAGTTGTACGACGTCTGGCCGACGCCGAGCTGCTGCCCCGGCGTGGTGGTGGTGGCGGTGGTGTAGCCGAGCGTCGTCACCGGGACGGGGATCTGCTGGCCGATGTGCAGCGTCGCTTTCTCCCCCTCCGAGATGCGCAACTCCGGATTCGCGAGCTGCTCGGTGCTGCCGAACGTCTTGAGCAGCGAATAGCTCGCCGTCGGGATGGCCAGGTTTACGTTGGTGCGCAGGTCGTTCATGCTGCCGACCACGCGGGCGATGTCCTTCAGCGTGCCGCCGGTGAAGTTGTTCGCGCCATCTTTGATCGTGACGGTCGAGCCGGAGACGAGCTTGTTGTCCGCGCCGGGGAAGCCGGAGATGGCGAGGCCGAGCTCGCGGAGGCGGTTCAGGTCGAGCTCGACGAGCTCCACCTGCACGACCACTTCCGCGCGTGCCTTGTCGTTCGCCTGGATGATCTTCTCGGCGATGCGCACCTTGTCCGCGGTGTCGCGGATGGTGATGGCGTTGAGCGCCTTGAGCGGGAAGACGTTGCGCGCTTCGATCATCGTGCGCACGACGTTCGTGACCTGCTCGGCGTCGCCGTTGGAGAGATAGAAGGTGCGGATCACGAGGTCTTCGTAATCGCGGCGCGCCTGCGGGTTGTCGGGGATGACGATGATGGTCTTTTCGTCGAGGACCTTGTAGAAGTGATTGCCGGCCTGCATGACGCGCTCGAGGGCGGCCTGGGCGGTGACGTCGCGCAGCTCGATGGTGATGCGGTCGTCCTTGACCGCCTGGTCGAACAGGACGTTGATGCCGAACGCGTTGCCGAGGGCGCGGTAGATGTCCTTGACCGGCGTGTCGCGCGAGAACGTCAGAGAGATCGGTTCGTTCGAGGCCGGATTGAGCTGCGGCGGCTGTGCCTTCGAGATGTTCGACTGCGCCCGCTTCTTGATGTCGTCGAGCGTGACCTGCTCGGACGCGGCGCGGTTGATCGCGTTGATCAGGTCGACGGTCTTGACCATCTCCACGGCGGCGAACTGGTTCGTCGAGTCGAGCTGCACGGTGAGCTGCAGCTCCGCCACGGCGAGCTGCGCGAGCCGGAGCTGGTCGTTGCCTTTCGCCTCGAGCGCGGCGGCCCGGAGGGTCTTTCCCTTCTCGAAGTGCAGGCGCGACGCTTCGCGCCGCGAGCGGTCGAGGGAGATCCGGTACTGGCTGTTGTCCGGGTCGATCTGCAGGGCCTTTTCGTATTCGATGACGGCCGTGTCCCAGTTCTTCGACTGTTCGGCGGTCCTGGCTTTCTGATACGCGTTGTGCCCGGCGCACGACGCGAACAGGGTGACGAGCAGCAGTGTCGCGGCTGGTACTTTGAGTCGGTTCATGTCTTCAGTCCTGAATTGCAATCCTGAGGTTGTGACGTATGAGCGGCGAAAACGTCACTGGCTGCCGAGCGGAATGCGTTGTGTCTGCGTGGGTGGGAAGTTGACGAAGCCGATCTCCGCCGACTCGATGCCGATGCGGCGGAGGATGAACTTCCCTTCGATGACGTCCCCCACGCGGGCGTTCACGATCTCACCATCGCGGGCAAAAGTGGCGATCGGGCTCTGCGGGCGGCCGAAGGTCCCGATGAATTTGTACGTGAACTGCGGCGGTGTGGGCGGTGGCGGCGGCGGCTGGACTTCCGGCGACGTCTCGCACGCGGCACCGACTCCGTCGCGGTCGATGTCGAGCTGGTCCGGGTTGGCGGTGGTGGGGCAGTTGTCCCGGAAATCGGGCACACCATCCTTGTCCTGGTCGGGAGGAGGAGGAGGAGGTTTCGGCGCGGGCGGCGGAGGCGGCGGCGGCGGCTCTTTGTACGCGAAGAGGTTGCGGTTGCTGCTGTAGCTGCCGCTCTCCGCTTCGAGCAGGTCGAGGCGCACCGGCTCGACGCCCGACGGCGGGAGGGCCGCCGCGGCGCCGCGAGGGGGCGTGCTGCGCGTCGTGCGCACCGTTTTCGCGGGCGCGGGCTGCGCCGCCGGCTGTGCGAGCTCGGTCGACGAATCGTCCGCCGCGAACGTGTAGATCGCGAAGACCGCGATCAGGATCACGGCCACGGCAGTCCAGGGTTTCCAGTTCATCCAGTCCATCACAGCCGGTTCGTCGCGACGCGCGCCTGCTGGTCGTCGCGGAAGATCGTTTTCAGGTGAAGATTGAGCGTGAGCAGCTGGTCCTGCGCGGCATTGAGGCTGATCTGGTCGATGATCACGAACTGCCGCGAGAGCTCGAGCAGGTTGATGAGCCGCCGGATCTGTTCGTACGTGCCCTGCACGGTGAACGACATCCCTACCTCGGTCGCGCCGATGTTCTTGCCGCCGCGCCGCGCCGCGCTCGTCCGGGCCTCCGCTTCGGCGCGCTCGAACGAGTAGGACTGCGGATTCAGGCTGCTCGCGATGGCCAGCCGCTTCACTTCCCCGACCATGGCCGTGAAGCGCTTCGGCTGCGTCGACCAGTGCTGGTCGAATACTTCCGCGATGTCCGCTTCGACTTTCCGGTAGCCCTGGATCTGGCGCTCGGTCGTGAGCCGCGTCTGCCGCGCCTGCGCCAGGCTCTGCTCGGCCGCTTCCAGGCGCGTATCGAGATCGTCGAGGCGGCTCTGGTACTGCACGCGGTAGGTGAAGAAGAACATCGTGTTCGCCGCGAGCAGCACGCCGAGGATGATCAGGAGGATTCGCTTCTCGCGCCAGATCATCGCACCACCTCCGCCGCCGTCAGGGCCTGTTGGGGGAGGTACTCGGACGTGAGCGTGAACTGGAACTGCCCATCCGTCTGCGACTCGGTGCTCGGGAACGGGTTCCGGAAGTGCGGATCCTCGTTCATCCGGTTGAGCGTGGCGATCATCCCCTCGGCGCTCTTCGACTGAAAGCTGAGCCCGAGCGTGATCAGCCCTTCATCGGAGAAGCTCGGCGAGATCGAAAGCAGGCGGACGTCGTCCGACAGGATCGTCTCGAGCTGATCGAGGAGCGCGCTCCAGGAGAACGCCCGCTCGTTCAGCTTCGCGTTGACGAACTGCGTCTGTGCGTCGAGGTGGGCGAGGTCGATGCTCTTCAGGCTCCGCTCCACTTTCGAGGCGTTTTCGCGCTCGCGCTGCGCTTCCGCTTCAACGCTGGCGATCTTTGCGCGCGTGTTCCGCGTCTCGTGGATGTAGCGGTAGTACGTGTCGACGTTGTTGAGCATCAGGAACGCCGTGAGGAGCGACATCACCACCACGGCGGCGTACACCGGACGGTAGTCGCGGTAAGGACGGGCTGCGAGATTCAGATGGATCGGCTTCACCCGGTGAATACTCCTGAGCAGGCGGCCAGCTCCGCGTCGAGTCCGTAGGTCTCGGCGGGGGCGTCTTCGATGTAGTCGCGCAGCTCGACCGGCCGCACCTGCGTATTGAATTCGGACGCGAGCGTCTCGTGCACCGCCGGTCCCCCTTTTCCGGCCACGTAGCACCGGGCGAAGGAGTCCACCGCGAGCGAGTCGCGGAGGTAATTCGCGGAGAGGCGGATCTCCTGCTCCACCGTCCGTTCGCTCGAAAGGTTGCGCGAACGGATGAAGAGGGGCTGCGAGCCGCGGAAGACGGCGGTCGTGAAATCGGTGTCGCGCACGTAAAGGAACAGGCGGTCGCCCGCCGACTCCTCTTCACGTACGGTGATGGCGTTCCAGATGTTGAGGCCGAGCGGCTCGATGAGGACGATGTCCAGTCCGGCCGCGCCGAGCACGCGCTCGATGGCGGTGAGCGTCGCCTCGAGCGCGCTGAGGACCATGACCTTCGCCCCCTTCCCTTCGCGCGACAGCACGCTGAACGCGACGCGGAGCTGCTCCGGGGGAATCGGCAGCGTCTTCTTGAGGCTCCAGCGCACGACGTCCATCGCGTCCGCTTCCTTCGGCGGGAGCGACGGGAGGTCGACGATGTTGATGCGGAACCAGGAGTCGGGGAGGAGGAGCGAGACCTTGTCCCACCGCCCGGTCTCGCCGCGCAGCCGGCGCAGCGTTTCGCCGAGGGACGCCTCGTTTGCGAGCTGCGGCGTCACCATCGACGGCGTGAACGTGTCGGCCGCGAGGCGGTACGCCTTCGTCTGCACGAGGCGCGGGTTCTTCTTCCCGCGGCCGAAGCGCGCATGCACGATTGCGTCGGTGTCGATGACGAGGACGTCAGGTGGAAAAGATCTGGCCATTCATTTACTCGATGCTTATTCGACGAACGTGACCTTGTTGATCTCGCGCAGCGTCGTCTGCCCTTCCATGACTTTGAACAATGCCGACTCGCGCAGGAAGGTCATCCCTTCCTCCTTGGCGGCGCGCTTGATCTCCGCTGCGGGGCGGCGGTCGAGAATCATGCCTCGAATACGGTCGGAGAGGTCGAGAAGTTCCGAGATGGCGGCGCGGCCGTGGAAGCCGGTGCCGTTGCACTCGAGGCAGCCGGCCCCTTCGTAGAACGTCTTGCCGCGGTAATCGGCCGGATCGAGGCCGGAGTCGATGAGCGCGCGCTCCGAGTAGGTCGTCTCGCGCCGGCAGTGGTCGCAGATCTTGCGCACGAGGCGCTGAGCGAGCACGCAGTTGAGCGCGGAGACGAAGTTGTAGAGATCGACCTTCATGTTCAGGAACCGGCCGAGGACGTCGACGACGTTGTTCGCGTGGACGGTGGTGAACACGAGATGGCCCGTGAGCGCGGACTGCACCGCGATCTGCGCCGTCTCCTCGTCGCGGATCTCACCGACCATGATCTTGTCGGGGTCGTGACGCAGCACCGAGCGGAGGCCGCGTGCGAACGTGAGGCCCTTCTTCTCGTTGACCGGGATCTGGGTGATGCCGCGCAGCTGGTACTCGACCGGGTCCTCGATGGTGATGATCTTGTCTTCCGGCGACTGGATCTCGGAGAGCGCGGCGTAGAGCGTGGTGGTCTTGCCCGAGCCGGTGGGGCCGGTGACCAGCACCATCCCGTACGGCTCCTTGATGAACTTCCGGAAGCGGGTCAGCATGGCCTGGTCGAAGCCGAGGATGTCGAGGCGGAGGTTCTTGAACTCCTTCGACATCGACTCCTTGTCGAGAATACGGATGACCGAGTCCTCGCCGTGCGCGGTGGGGACGATCGAGACGCGGAAGTCGATGGTGCGTCCCGTGATCCGGAGCTTGAAACGGCCGTCCTGCGGGATGCGCTTCTCGGCGATGTCGAGCTCGGACATGATCTTGATACGGGAGATGATCGTGGAGTGATGGCGCTTGTCGATCGGGTCGAGCGCTTCGTAGAGCACGCCGTCGATGCGGTACTTCACCACCACCTCGTTGTCGCGCGTCTCGATGTGAATGTCCGAGGCGCGGCGCTGGATCGCGTTGAACACGATCGAGTCGACCAGCTTGATGATCGGGGAGGAGTCCTGCTGGGTGATCGAGTCGATCGTCAGAGTCTCTTCGCCGTCCTCGGACTCGCTGACCAGCTGCATGCGGAAGCCTTCCGTGGCTTCGTCGAGCACGCGCTGCGTCGACTCGGACTTCTGCAGCTTGTCGCGGATGGCTGCCGGCGAGGCGACCTTCACCTTCAGCGGCGCGCCGAGGAGCAGCTCGAGCTCGTCGAGCTTCAGCACGTCCGTCGGGTCGCCGACCACGACCGTGATGTGCCCATCCTCGCGATGCTCCGGCAGGAACTGATAGCGGATCATCAGGTCGAGCGGGATGTCGCGGAAGAGCTGGTGATCGCCCTGGAAGTGATCCAGGTCGACGAACGGGAAGCCGTATTGCTCCGCCAGCCGGCGGGCGCGTGACGCCTCGCCGGACGGGTCTGCGTTCTTGTAGAGCGTGCGATTCGGATCAGCGACCATGTTTTTTATCGGACAGAAAAGCTACTGGCCCGCTCCCACGGTGGAGAGACGGAACAGCGGCAGGTAGAAGGCATACAGGAGCACGGCGATCACGATGCCCATGATCACGAGGATCACCGGCTCGATCGCCGTAACCAGGCGTGTCAGTCTTGCCTCGATTTCCTCGTCGTAGAACTCGCTCACGTTGGTGAGCATTTCCGTAAGTGCGCCCGTCGATTCGCCGACCTTGATCATCTCGACCGCCAGGTCGCTCATGACTCCGGTGCCGTCCAGCGAGCGCCACAGCGGCTCTCCTTCGCGCACGTTCTGCACGATGCCGGTGATCTTCGTCGACACGAGCTGGTTCGTGACCGACTGCGAGGCGATCTCGATCGAGGGGACCATCGGCGTGCCGCCCGCGAGGAGGGTGCCGAGGGACTGGGTGAACTGCATGATCGCAAAACGGTGCAGGACGCCTCCGACCAGCGGGATCTGCAGCTTGATCCGGTCCCAGATCAGCCGGCCGCTGGTCGCCGCCCACCGCCGCGCCACGAAGACGGTCACGACCGTTCCGCCGAGCACGAGCAGGACGTTCTCCCGCAGCGTCGTGGCCACGTTGATCATCAGCGTCGTGAACCACGGCAGCTCGGCACCGAACCCGGTGAAGAACTCGGCGAACTTCGGGATGACCGCGGTGAGCATGATGAAGATCATTGCGGCCGACAGCACCATCAGGATGACCGGATAGATGAGGGCGCCGACGACCCGCTTGCGCAGGGCGACGATCATCTTCTGGTAGCGGAGGAAGCGCTTGAGCACGCCTTCGAGGTCGCCGGAGCGCTCGCCCGCCCGAATGGAGGTGGAGTAGATCGCCGGGAACATGTCGCCGTAGGAAGCGAACGCGTCCGAGAGGGCGATGCCGGAGGTGATCTTCTCGCGGATCTCGGCCAGCACCTCCCGGAAGCGGACGTTCTTTTGCCGCTCGAGCATGATGTCGAAGGATTGGACGATCGGGAGGCCGGCCCGCACGAGAGCCAGGAGCTCCTGGTTGAACAGCAGGAAGCGCTCGGTAGAGATGACTTTGCTGCCGCGAGGGACGAAGTCGCGGGCGGTCATGGTGCCGCGCCTGGCTTCGAAGACGTGCATCCCCTGCCGCTGCAGCTCTTCACGCGCTGCGCGCAGGGAGGCGGCGCGTACGTGCCGCTCGACCACGTCTCCGTCGGGAGTTCCGACTCTGAGGATGAATTCGGGCATCTGAAACTTCCTTCGCAACGACTTGGACGGACAGCCCGGAAAAAAGGTTACAACGGGGCTCGACGCATAACGGCGGGGGAGGGAGGGGGATTCCTATCTCGCGGCAAACTCGACGCTTATTCTCCCTCGTAGTGCGGCGGCACCGGTCCGCTATCGTAATATCGCGTCCATGGCGCAGGGTTGTGAACCTAGCGAGCCTAGGTTGTGAACCTAGCGAGCCTGGGTTGTGAACCTAGCGAGCTTAGGTTGTGAACCTAGCGAGCTTAGGTTGTGAACCTAGCGAGGCTAGGTTGCGAACCTAGCGAGGCTAGGTTGCGAACCTGGCGAGCTTAGGTTGTGAACCTGGCGAGGCTAGGTTGTGAACCTGGCGAGGCTAGGTTGTGAACCTGGCGAGGCTAGGTTGCGAACCTGGCGAGGCTAGGTTGTGAACCTAGCGAGCTTAGGTTGTGAACCTGACGAGCCTGGGTTGCGAACCTCAGCGAGTCCTGTTCGACGAAAACATGCCGCGGAAACTTCGGCGCGATCTGCCGGAGTTCTTCGTCCGTACAGCACAGGAAGAGGGTTGGTCAGCGTTCAAGAACGGTGAACTGCTGAGGCGTGCCGGCCTCCCGGCTCAGCTGGCGCACTCGGCGCAGGTGCAGCCGCCGAGGACGAAGTTGACCTTCGTGAAGGCATAGGTCGCCTCGCCGTAGACCGCCCGCACCGCGCGCTTGTAGTTCTGGCAGTCGGAGGGCGTCACGGGACTGCCGCCATGGGTGATCCGGCCGCCGACGATCATCAGGCCGGCGCGCGAAAGTACCTGCGGGATCTTGTCGCTGTCCGGGCGCGCGCGGAGTTTTTCGAGATGACGGGCGATCAGGGCGTCCGGTGCAAGAGCCGCCATGTGTCAGATCCCGGTCGCGACGACCATCAGGCAGTCGGCATCACCGCGATGCATGCAGCGGACGTCGGTGATTTCGATCGTCTCCTGGTAGTGCTTCGCAATCCCGCGGCAGATTCCACGTGCCACGGCACAGAGCCTCCGTGGCGAGGTGTAGACGACGGTCACCTCGTGGTCGCCGGTGCGTGAGGCGTGCAGGTAAGGAGGCGCCGCGCCGCGATGATCCATCCGGACCACCGTATGAATGGTCGTCTCGGTGTGCTCGATCACGTCGAGCGTGCGCCATTCGGGCTCGATCGCTCCCCAGTACATCTCCAGCAGGTCGGGAGCGATGAACTCGCCGAAGTCTTCCAGCAGCGCCGGAGCCGGAATGCCCGTGATGGTCGATGCCGTGGTGACCAGCGCGGTCACTTCTTCATCCGGGTAAGTGCTGAAGACCTCATACGTCTTCGCCGGATCGATGCCGGCCGCGGCCTTCAGCCTGACCCACGCGCCATCGCCGAGGCGTGCACCGACGAACTTCTCGAGCTCGGCGAAAATTGTTCCGTGCATAGTCGTGCAGCGTACACGGTATCGCGGTAGGTATCCGCGTCGGTTCCAGCCGACGCGGCCTTCCGCTTCACAGCGCCGCCACCTCCACCCGGTCCCGTCCTGCTGCTTTCGCGCGGTAAAGGGCGGCGTCGGCGGCCGCGATGAGCGATGGCGGGGTGAGCTCGCTCGTTCCGCTGCTCGACGACACGCCGAGGCTGGCGGTGACGATGTGCGAGTCGGCGCCGTCGTGGCGGATCGCTGCGTTGCGGACGATGTTCCGGAACGCCTCGGCCTCCGCTTTCGCGGCGTCGAGCGTAACGCCGGGAAGGAGCCACGCGAATTCTTCGCCGCCGAAACGGGCGGCGAGGCCGCCGCGGGAGTCGGTGCGCTCGGAGAGGAGCGCGGCGACTGCACGCAAGGCTTCGTCTCCCTCCTGATGTCCTTGCGAGTCGTTCAGTTTCTTGAAATGGTCGAGGTCCAGCAGCACCAGCGAGAGCGGCTCCCCCTGCTGGCGTGCGGTGGCGCAGGCCTCCTCGAGCGCCTCATCGAAGCGACGGCGGTTTGCGACGCCGGTCAGGCCGTCGACATACGACAGGCCGCGGAGGCGTACGTTGGCGACGGCGAGCTGGCGATTCGTCTCCTCGAGCTCGGCCGCCATGCGGCGCACGTCTTCGTATGCACGCGCCACTTCCTCGTTCTTCCGCGCCCGCAATGCCGCGAGGCGGAGGCGCACGGCGCCCCAGACGGCGGCGGCGATGAGCGCGAGCGCGAGCAGGCGCGCCCACCAGGTCTCGAACCAGCGCGGAGCGACGGTGATGCCGAGTCTCGCCTCGCCGTTGCTCGGAACGCCGTCCTCGTTCGTGGCGCTCACGCGGAACGTGTAATCGCCCGGCGCGAGCTGCGTGTAATGCGCAACCCGGTTTGCCCCCGCCGCGACCCAGTCGCGGTCATAGCCCTCGAGCATGTAGCGAAACGTCACGTGCTCCGGGGCGCGCAGGCTGGGCGCCGTGTAGCGCAATTCGAGTCGCTGGATCCCGGGAGGGACGCGCAGCGGGCCGTCCGGGGCCGGACTGCCGTCGAGGAGCACCTCTTCGACATGCACCGGCGGTGGAACGCTGTTGCGCGCGTTCGCGCGTGGATCGACGACGGCAACACCGCGGGCGGTGGCGATCCAGAGACGTCCGTCGCGGCCGCGGATCGCGGCAGGGAAGGCCGCGTTGCACTCGGACGACGGCATCCCGTCGGCCGTCCCGTACACGACACCCGACAGGTCGGTCGCGGTTCCCCTCATCGCGGCGAGCACGCGGTCGCGGCTCACCCGGTACAGCCCGCGATTGCTCGTCAGCCAGAGGTCGCGCCCGCGGCCCTCGTCCACCACCTGAAACACGACGTCGTCATGCAACCCGTCGCGGCGCATCAGCGAGCGGACCGAGCCGCTTGCGAGATCGAGCCGCGCCAGTCCGCCGCCGGACGTTCCGATCCACACCCCGCCGCCGTCCGCGTCTGCCGTCAGGCTGAAGACGCGGTCGCTCTCCAGACCGCGCCCCACGCCGGCGATCCGGGTGGCGCGAGCGCCCTGTTCGCTCACGCGCCACAGTCCCGCGCCGTCGGTGCCGGCCAGGAGGCTGCCGTCCGGCAGGGCCAGGAGCGGCCGGAGCTGCCGGTCATCGAGCTCCTTCACCCGGGCCGTTTTTCCGTTGCGGACGAGTACGAGCCCGGCGGTCGTACTGATCCACAGCGTGCCGTCCGCGGTCTCGACGAGAGCGCGCACCCGGTCGTTGGGCAGACCACCGCGGCGGACGTCGATCGTGTCGGCGAATCGGCCGTCGCGCAACCGGGCCACGCCGCCGCCGTCCGTCCCGACCCACAGGCTTCCGTCGCGGCTTTCCGCGAGGGCATAGACCGTTTCGTGGGGCAGGCCATCGGTCGTGCCGAGGCACTGCACGGGTCCCGGCTGGAGCGCGCAGAGTCCTCCTGTCTCGGTACCGGCCCACACGCGGCCGTTGCGGTCCTCCAGGATGGCGCGGATTCCGTCGACGGAGAGCCCTTCTTTCCGTGTGAACGAGAGGAAGCGCGTGTCGCTCAGGCGCACCACTCCGCCGGCGGTGCCGACCCAGAGGGAGCCCTCGCGGTCCTCGACCACGGTGCGGACGATCGGGCTGGGGAGGCCTTCCGCGACGCCGAACGTCTCCATCCGCACTCCGCGCCAGCGCGCGAGGCCGCCGTCCGTGCCGATCCAGAGGCTGCCGTCGGAGTCGCGGGAGAGGGAGCGAATGAGGTTGCTCGGCAGACCGTCGTGCGTCGTCAGGACGCGCACGATCGCTCCGTCACGCCATACCGCCAGTCCGCCGCCGTCGGTGCCGATCCAGAGGGTTCCGTCCCGGTCGCGCAGCACGGCGCGCGCAAACTCGTTCGGAAGACCCTCGCGCGTCGTGATCCGCTGCAGCACGCGTGAGTCGCGCCAGCGGACGACTCCTCCGCCGTGCGTCGCGACCCACAACCCGCCGGCGCCGTCGTCCTCTATCGCCCAGATCCGGTCCGTCGGGAGCCCGTGCCGTGTCGTGAAGCGGGTTACCTGCTCGTCCTTGATCCGCAGCAGTCCACCGCCTGCCGTTGCCACGAAGAGGGCTCCGTCCGCGGTTGCGTGCATCTCGCGGATGCGGTCGGCCCCGAGGAGCTCCGGACGAAAGGATTCGATCCGCCCGCTCCGCAGTCGTGACAGGCCGCCGCCGTAGGTGCCGATCCACAGCTTCCCATCCGGAGCCTCGAAGAGGGACGAGATGAACGCGCTGCGCAATCCGGGCGCGGACTGCCGGTCGCTGAGGACGAACCGGATGCCGTCGAACCGCACCAGCCCTTCCTCGCTCCCCATCCAGAGATACCCGTCCCTGGTCTGCACGATCGCCCCGATCGTGCTCTGCGGGAGCCCCGACTCGCTGGTCCAGACCGAAAGCCGCGCCTGCGTCAACGCCCGCGCCGGATCGAGCGCAAACGCCTGCGTTCCGGCGAAGACGAGCAATAGGAGAGCGACACAGGTCGCCCGATGCGAGGTGACTGGTGAAATCCGCGCCTCCAGATGGATGCGGTGATCGTACACCGGGCGCGGGTGTTGCCTGTGGCCGTCGCCACGAGCAGGGGATGGGCGTATCATTCGCCCATCCCCATGCGTACCCCCGGCAGGTTCTGTCTCATCCTGGTGAAGCCATCGCATTACGACGACGATGGCTACGTCATTCAGTGGCTGCGCTCCGCCATCCCCTCGAATTCGCTCGCGGCCCTTTACGGGCTCGCGCGCGATTGCGCGGAGCGGCGGATTCTCGGCGAGGACGTCGAGCTCGAGATCCATACGTTCGACGAGACCAACACCCGCCTCCGCCCCGAGCGAATGGCGCGGATGATCGAGGACGCGGGCGCCGGGATGGTCATGATGGTCGGCGTCCAGTCGAACCAGTTCCCGCGGGCGCTCGATCTGGCGCGGCCGCTGCGGGCGCGCGGGCTTCAGGTTGCGATCGGCGGCTTCCATGTCTCCGGCGTGCTGAGCATGCTCAATGGGGTCGATGCGGGCCTCGCGGAAGCGAAGGCGATGGGCATCTCGGTCTTTGCCGGGGAAGCCGAGGGGCGGTTGGAGGATGTGCTGCGCGACGCGGCGGCGGGTGCGCTCGCGCCGCTGTACAACTTCATGAACGACCTGCCGGGCATCGCCGGCGCGCCGATTCCGCTCATCACTGCCTTGCGCGCATGGCGCACCGCGGGAGGGTTGACCAGTTTCGACGCGGGGCGCGGCTGTCCGTTCCAGTGCTCGTTCTGCACGATCATCAACGTGCAGGGGCGCAAGTCACGGCGCCGGTCCGCGGACGACGTCGAGCGCATCGTGCGGGAGAACGTCGCGCAGGGGCTGCACAGCTTCTTCATCACGGACGACAACTTCGCGCGCAACCAGGATTGGGAGCCGATCCTCGACCGCCTCATCCACCTGCGCGAGGTGGAAGGGATCAAGCTCACGTTCGTGATCCAGGTGGACACGCTCTGCCACAAGATCCCGAACTTCATCGACAAATGCGCGCGCGCCGGCGTGAAGCGCGTCTTCATCGGACTCGAGAACATCAACCCGACCAGTCTCGTCGGCGCGAAGAAGCGGCAGAACCGCATCACCGAATACCGGGCCATGCTCCTCGCCTGGAAGGCGCACCGGGTCATCACCTACGCCGGCTACATCCTCGGCTTTCCGAACGACACGGTCGACTCGATCGTCCACGACATCGAGATCATCAAGAAAGAGCTCCCGGTCGACCTGCTGGAGTTCTTCTTCCTCACGCCCTTGCCGGGATCCGAGGATCACCAGACGCTCATGAAGAACGGCGTGGCGGTCGACGCGGACCTCAATCGCTACGACCTCAATCACGCCTGCACCGCGCATCCGAAGATGTCGCGCGAAGAGTGGGAGCGGGCGTACCGCGTGGCGTGGGCGACGTATTACACGCCCGAGCACATGCGCACGATCCTCCGCCGCGTCGCCGCGATGCGTGGAAAGGTCAGCAACACGGTGTTCCTGATCACCTGGTTCAAGGGCTCGATCGACATCGAGCACATTCATCCGCTCGAAGGGGGCTTCCTCCGGCTGAAGTTCCGCCGCGACCGCCGTTCCGGCATGCCGCTCGAGCCGGCGTGGCGCTTCTATCCGAAGTACTACCTGGACACGGCGCGGAAGCTGATCCGCTTCTCGAAGCTCTTCCTCGACCTGCACAAGATGTATCGCGACATCCGCCGCGACAACAAAGGCCTCGGCTACATGGATCTCGCCCTCACCCCGCCGACGGCCGAGGACGTCGATACGCTGGAGCTGTTCGACAGCGCGGAAGCGCAGAAGTACGTGGCGGTGCAGAGGGGCCACAGCGCAACAGCAGCCGTTTAGTTTGGAGTGCGGCGACCGCAGTCGCCGCTTTGACTCCGAGCGCGAGAATCATTTTGTTGAAAGCTCCATCCCTCGGCGGGAACGTTCTTCCCCTGCACCAGCACCCGCAGGTCTTCGCCGATGCCGTCGGGGAGTACGAGGCGGCGGGCGTCCTCCCGGGCCTGGAGCACTTCCAGCCCTTCCTCGGCACCGGAGATCGCGATCTCGTGGACCGGCCGGAACAGCTCGTGGCCGGTGATGCCGATCGAGAGCAGGAAGCGGGCGAGACGGTCGAAGAAGAGCGTTTCCGCCCCTTCGCGTGCACCGGCGCGTTCGAGGTCGGTGAAGTTGATGTGCGCGGTCAGGTCCTGCTCGCCGGGATCGGCCAGCAGGTCACGGTGGACGCGGTGACGGGAGTACGCCGCCGCCGTCCCGAAGCGGCGCGCTCGTGAATGGAAGAGCTTGTTCTCCGGATACCCGTAATCAATGGTGACGACGAGCGCGCGGCTCACATGGCGAAGCACGTCGGCGTGAAACGCCTCCCACTCCAGCGCCACATCGGCGAACTGCCCCTCGGCCAGCTCGAGCCCGCGCACCGCGAAGTAGTCGTCATACAGCGGAGCCGCCTCGTGCTCCGTCCAGTCCAGCACCCCCTCGCGCTCGGCGACCCACAGCTCGTGAAGATGCTCGCCGCGCTGGACGAGGCGGGAGAACGGGATCGCGTCGTAAAGCTCGTTGCTGAAGATGAAGTGCGCGCCGTCGCGCGGCACCTCGTCGAACGAGTTGACGAATGTAACTCCTTCTCCGGTAACGCGGTTGAGGGAGCGATCGACGCCGTAGAAACGGACGTTTTCTTCGTCGATCTGCGCCGCCACGCTTCGGACGAGACCGCCATCGCCGCAGCCGATGTCCACAAAAGAGCACAGTACGCCCTCGCTGCGTCGCACAAACTCGCGGAAGAGCCCGGCGATGGACCACGAAAACACCGGGCTCAGCGAGGGTGCGGTGACGTAATCGCCCCCCTTTCCGACCGGGTTCTCGCTCCTCGCGTAGTACCCGAACTCAGGGTGATAGAGCGCCAGCTCCACGAAGTCGCGGAACGATAAGTCTCCGTAGTAGAGCAGGTTACGCAACTCGGTGCGAAGAGAGCGCTCGGCGGGCACGCACGCATCGTACAACGGCCGAGCCGCCATTTCGTGCCATAACTAATGTGACCATGGCAGCCCGGTTGCGATAGTCGAGGCAGAACAAAGGAGACCAGCACATGAAACAGTTCTTAGCCAGCTTGCTCATCGCCCTCATGGCCACCACCGCGTTCGCGGCCGATCCGGCTACGACGCGTGACAAGACCAAGAAAGGTGCGGTCATCGGTGGCGTTGCCGGCGCGATCGCCGGCGCCATCATCCACAACAACCGCGGCTCGGGGAACGCCAAGCGCGGAGCGGTCGTCGGCGGAGTCGTCGGTGCCGCGACCGGTGCCATCGTCGGCGCCATGATGGACAGACAGGAGCGCGAGCTCCGCCAGATCGAAGGGATCGACGTCGCCCGTACGGACGAAGACGAGCTCAAGGTCACGGTCCGCAACGAGATCCTGTTCGACTTCAACTCCTCGGCCGTCCGCTCCAGCTCGCGTGACGAGCTTCGCGACATGGCCGACGTGTTCAACAAGTATGGGGAAACCACGATCGTGGTTGCGGGCCACACCGATTCGGTCGGTTCCGAGGCCTACAACGATCGCCTGTCGGACCGCCGCGCCAGCGCGGTGGCCGGATACCTCGAAGACTACGGCGTGCGCAGCTCGCGCATCGACGCGGTCGGTCACGGTGAGTCGCGCCCCAAGGCGTCGAACTCCAGCGCCAGCGGTCGCCAGCAGAACCGCCGAGTCGAGCTCTACATCCGGGCGAACAATGCGTAAACAGAGCTCAACCGGAGTGATGCGGTATCAATGTTGAAAGAACGACGCTCGGGAACGAGCGTCGTTTCCGTTTTACCGACCTTTAGGAGGTTGTTTTGAACAGCATGCTACGTAAGAGCTTCATCCTCGTGATCATCGCCGCGTTCACGTTCGCCTGTGCCACCACGGACGGCAGCGGAACCGATCCAAACAAGAAGACCAAGCGCGGTGCCGCGATCGGTGCCGTCATCGGCGGCGTCGCAGGCGCCGTCATCGGAAACCAGTCGGGGAACAACCGCACGGGCGCCGTCATCGGCGCCGCTACCGGTGCGGCCATCGGTGCCGTCGCAGGCCGCCGCATGGACAAGCAGGAGGCGGAGCTGCGTCAGATCGAAGGCGTGGAAGTCTCGCGTCCGTCCGAAGGGGAGATCTCGGTCCGCCTGACCAACGACATCCTCTTCGACCTCAACTCGGCCGCGCTGCGCAGCGCGTCGCGCAATACGCTCGACGAGCTGGCGACGAACTTCCGGCAGTACCCGGACAACCGGATCATCGTGGAAGGGCACACCGACTCCTCGGGCGGCGACCAGTTGAACCAGCGTCTCTCCGAGCAGCGTGCGTCGAACGTGGCCGACTACCTGATCGACGGCGGCGTGTCGTCGAGTGCGATCACGGTGTACGGCTTCGGCGAGTCGCGTCCGAAGACCTCGAACGACACGGCCGAAGGGCGGCAGCAGAACCGCCGCGTCGAGATCCACATCCAGGCACCGCCGTCTGCCAGCGCACAGTAAGAACGTGCGGTAACGCAACTGTCACGGGGCCGGCGAAAGCCGGCCCCTACACTTGGCGCCGATGAAGTGCGCCGTCGTTCTGCTCCTGGCCTGCACCGTTCTCGCCTGCGCCACCGCCACTCCGCCGCCTGCCCCTGCGCCCGCGGCCGACGAGGCCACCCTCGGCGCCATCGCGCAACTCGAGGAAGCGGTCGCGCAGCAGCCGGCGAACACTCCCTGGATCTACATCCTCGCGCAGTACCACGACCGCGCGTATGACGCCGGCAACGTCGCGAAATGGCTGTCGCGCCTCGACGAGCTGGGATGGGAGCAGGGAGCGGCGGCCCACGACTTCCGCAACACGGGTGCGCTTCCGAACGTCCGCACCGCGATCGCGAAGCTCGACGCGCGCGAGCCGCGCAACAACCGTGCGCGTGCGGCATTTACGCTCGCGAACCAGCGCGACCTGATCCCCGAAGGGATCACCCACGATCCGGTCGACGACGTCTTCTACGTCACCAGCATCTATCGCCGCAAAGTGGTGCGCATCGACCGCGGCGGCCGCGTCACCGACTTCACTGCCGAGGGGCAGGACGGGATGCTCAGCGGCCTCGGCGTGCACGTCGATCCACAGCGCCGCCTCCTCTGGGTCGCCTCATCGACCGCGCCGGAGATGCGCGGCTTCTCCCCGGAGCTCGAAGGACGTTCGGTGCTGCTGGCGTACGACCTCCGCGACGGGCGTCTGGTGCGGAAGATCGAGCACGGCTCGAAAGAGACGCCGTCGTTCCTGAACGACTTCACCATCCTCCCGGACGGCTCGCTGCTCATCACCGACACCGTTCGCCACCATGTCGCGCGCCTCGGGCCCGATGCGACCGCGGTCGAAGAGTGGCTGCCCGAGCTGCGCTTCCCGAACGGCATCGTGCTCGCCGACGACCCGCGCCACGTCTACGTGGCGGACTTTCGCGGCATTACCCGCGTGACCATCGCCGACAAGACGACGCAGAAGCTCGAGTCGCCGAAGCTGCTGAACGGCATCGACGGCCTGGCGCTGCATCGCGACAAGCTGGTCGCGATCCAGAACGCGATCGGCAAAGCGCGCGTGCTGCGCATCGACGACGGCAGCGTCGAGATCCTCGAGTCGCAGAACGCGCTGTTCGAGTTGCCGACGACAGGGGTGGTGGTGGGCGACGAGCTCTGGTTCATCGCCAACCCGGGCCTGCGGTCGTTCGAGAAAGGGGTGATCTGGCCCCGGGAGAAGCTCAGCGACCCGGTGATGCTGCGCTTGCCGCTCATCTGAGCCATTCACTTAGAATCCACGCACATGCTGAAACGCACTCTTCCCCTCATCCTCATCTTCCTCGCGAGCGCCGCGCTCGCCGCCGAAAAACAGCCGCTCACGCACGAAACGATGTGGCTGATGAAGCGAGTCGGCGGGCCTTCGATCAGTCCCGACGGCAAATGGGTCGTCGTCCCGGTGACCGAGCCGGCGTACGACGAGAAGGACCAGACCGCCGACCTCTGGCTCGTGCCTGCCGACGGCAGCGCGAAACCGCGCAAGATCACGTCGATGAAAGCGGGCGAGAGCGATCCGTCGTGGTCTCCCGACAGCCGCCGCATCGCGTTCACCGCCAAGCGCGACGCCGACGAAGTCGCGCAGGTCTACCTGCTCGACATCGTGGGAGGCGGCGAGGCACAGCGTCTCACCAACCTCTCCACCGCGCTGCGCGCGCCGAAGTTCAGCCCGGACGGCAAGCGCGTGCTCTTCGCCAGCACCGTCATCCCCGACGCGGCGGACGACGAGGCGCAGAAGAAAGCGGCCAAGGAAGAGAAGGACCGCAAGTTCAAGGTCCGCGCATACGACTCCTTCCCCATCCGGGCGTGGGACAAATGGCTCGACCCGAACCGCGAGCCGCACATCTTCGTCGCGAACGTGGATGGCGGCGCCCCGAAAGACCTGCTGGCCGGCACGAAGCTCGTAGCCGAGGCGGGGTTTGCGGGGACGGGCGGCGGCAGCGGCTCCGAGACGCTGAACGGCGAATGGTCGCCCGACGGGCAGTGGATCGTCTTCGCCGCCACCACCGCGGTGAACACGGCCGCGTTCGCGGAAGTGGGCTGGGACCTGTATCGCGTCAGCGTGAATGGCGGAGATCCGGAGCGGATCGCCTCGACCGCCGGCAGCTACGGCAGCCCCACGTTCAGCCCTGACGGCAAGACGCTGTACGTCACGCGCGACCTGAACAACACGAAGTCGCACAACGCGACCCGCCTTGTCGCCTTTGACTGGCCGCCGTCAAATGGGCAACTGAAGAACGAGCGCGTGATCGCCACGACCGACCGTTCCGTCAACAACTACGTCGTCTCGCATGACGGGAAGACCATCTACTTCACCGCCGAGGACTCGGGGCAGGTCAACCTCTACTCGGTGCCGGCCGCGGGCGGCGCGGCGCAGCTGTTCATCCGGCCGGAGCGCGGTGCGTACGGCGCGCTGCGTGCGGCGGACAACGCGCCGGTGATCGTAGCGCAGTGGGGCTCGTCGGTCGACCCGAACGAGATCGTGCGCATCGACACGACCGCGAAGTCGCATCGCAACCTCTCCACGTTCAACGTCGAGCAGGCGCGCAACATCGACTGGGCGCCGCCCGAGCACTTCTGGTTTACGTCGAAGCGCGGCCGGAAGATCCACAACTTCATCGTCAAGCCGGCGAACTTCGACCCGACGAAAAAGTACCCGCTCTTCGTCCTGATCCACGGCGGCGCGCACAACATGTGGACGGACAACATCTCGCTGCGCTGGAACTACCACCTGCTCGCGAAGCCAGGCTACGTCATGCTGATGACGAACTACACCGGCTCGACCGGTTTCGGCGAGGAGTTCGCGCAGCGCATCCAGGGCGACCCGCTGCGCGGACCGGCCGAGGAGCTGATGGAAGCGGCGGATGCGGCGATTGCGAAGTATCCGTTCATCGACCCGTCGCGCCAGGTAGCGGGCGGCGCGAGCTACGGCGGGCATCTCGCGAACGCGCTCGAGGCGTGGTCGGGAACGCGGTTCAAGGCGCTGATCAGCCACGCCGGCCTCGTGAATCTCGAATCACAGTGGGCCACCTCGGACACGATCTACGGCCGCGAGCTGGTGATGGGCGGCCCGGTGTGGGAGCAGAACGAAGCGTGGCGCACGCAGAACCCGGCCCGGTTCGCGGCGCAGTTCAAGACGCCGATGCTGCTGTCCGTCGGCGAGAAGGACTACCGCGTCCCGCTCAACAATACACTCGAGATGTGGTCCATCCTGCAGCGGCTGCGCGTCCCGAGCCGCCTGCTGGTCTGGCCGGAAGAGAACCACTGGATCCTCAACGCCGAGAATTCGCGGGTCTTTTACAAAGAGGTCGCGGATTGGCTTGCGCGCTGGGTCACTCCGGGTCCAATGTAACGCCATGAAACGACTGCTTGCTGTGGCAGTGCTCGTGTGCGCCGCCTTCGCGGCGCACGCGGAGCTTCCCTTCATCGAGAACGACTACAAGAAGGCAGTGGCCCGCGCGCAGGCGAAGAACGTTCCGATCTTCGTCGAAGCGTGGGCGCCGTGGTGACACACGTGCCGCTCGATGAAGGCTTATGTCTACACGGACAAAAGCCTCGAGCGGTATGCCGGGCGGTTCGTCTGGCTCGCGATCAACACTGAAGATGCGGCGAACGCCGCGTTCCTGAAGCAGTACCCGATCCCGGCCCTGCCGACGCTGCTCGTGCTCGACGCGAAACGCGGCCAGGTCACCCTGCGCTATGTCGGCGGGGCGACCGTGCCGCAGGTGAAGAAGCTGCTCGACGAAGCGGAGCAGTCCTATCGCGCCCGCTCGCTCTCTCCGGCGGACGCCGCGCTGGCGAAAGGCGACGGTCTCGCCGCGGCAGGGAAAAGTAAGGAGGCGGTGAAGGCGTTCGACGACGCGATTGCCGCTGCGCCGAAGAACTGGCCGCGCTTCGGGCGCACCGCGGAGTCGCTCATCTACGCTCTCAGCTCCACGGCGGACTACGCCCGCTGCGCAACGCGCGCGCTCGAGCTGTATCCGCGAGTGAAAGGAACCGTCTCGGCGGCGAACGTCGCCTCCACCGGTCTCGCCTGTGCGGCGGCGGTCGAGCCGCGCAACGAAACGATGGTCGAGCAACTCGAGAACGCGACGCAGGAGGTGTTCGACGATCCGAAAATCGTCCTCTCCGACGACGACCGCTCCGGCCTCTATCTCGCGCTCATCGATTCACGCGACGCCGCGGGTGACGACGAAGGGGTGGTCGACCTGCAGACCGGGTGGTCCGCCTTCCTCGACCAGTCTGCCGCCCGCGCGAAGACGGCCGAGCAGCGCGCGGTCTACGATTCCCACCGTCTCAGCGCCTACGTCGCGCTCGGCATACCCGGGAAGGCGATCCCGATGCTCGAGCAGTCGCAGCGTGATTTCCCGAACGATTACAACCCTCCCGCACGGCTCGCTTACGCGTACAAGGAGATGAAGGAGTACGACAAGGCGCTGGCCGCGTCCGATCGGGCGCTGGAGCTCGCCACCGGTCCCCGCCGCATCGCCCTCCTCTCCACCCGCGCCGATGTTTACGTGGCAAAAGGGGACGCAAAGACGGCCAGGGAAACGCTCGAACAGGCCATCGCGGAGGCGAAGGCGCTGCCGGAAGGACAGCGGAGCGACCGCCGCATCGCGTCGCTGGAGAAACGGCTCGCGACAATCGAATGACCGCGCCTCAGCGGAACATGAAGTAGACCGCGCCGACCATGCAGAGGCTGGCCCAGACGAAGTTCATGTTCAGCGGCTGGCGCATGTAGAAGATCGCGAACGGGATGAACACGCTCAGCGTGATCACTTCCTGCACGATCTTCAACTGCGCCAGCGACAGCCGTCCGTAGCCGATCCGGTTGGCTGGCACCTGCAGGAGGTACTCGAACAGCGCGATGCCCCAACTCGCCAGCGCTGCCACGTACCACGGCTTCGTGCTGAGGTTCTTCAGGTGCGCGTACCACGCGATGGTCATGAAGACGTTCGAGAGGACGAGTAAACCGACGGTGGTCGCGATCGTTCGCACGACGCCGATTCTAGCGGTTGCTGAAGGTCATCGTCCCGCGGTGAAAATCGTCCTGATGATCCAGTACCCCGCCAGCACCACCCCCCGCAGCGTGCCGCTGATCTTCGACCTGCCGACGCGCTTCCGGTAACGCACCGGCACCTCGGTCACCCTCGCGTCGAGCTGCAGCGCGCGCACCTGCATCTCCACCGTCCAGCCGTAGCGTCGGTCCCGCATTTCGATCCGGTCCAGCAAGTCACGCCGGATCGCGCGGAAGGGACCGAGGTCGGTGTAGGCGTGGCCATAGAGGCGGGCGATGAGACGGGTGGCCAGCCAGTTGCCGAAGCGCTGTTGCGGCGTCAGTGCGCCCGGCTCGACCGTGCCGAGGGCGCGGGAGCCGATCACCAGCTCGGCGCGGCCCGTGAGGATCGGCTCGAGGAGGAGCGGAATCTCAGCCGGATCGTCAGACCCGTCCGCATCCATGAACAGCACGACGTCGACGTCGTCCCGCAGCCGCGTCAAGGCCCCGGCGCAGGCGGCACCGTAGCCGCGTTCGGCGACGTGCACCACCTCGGCGCCACCTTGCCGTGCGACCTCCGCCGTCGCATCGCGGCTGCCGTTGTCGCCGACGATCACATCGTGGACGAGATTCCGGTCGATAGCCGCGAGCAGGGGGCCGACGGCATGTTCTTCATCCAGGGCCGGGATGATCAGGGCGGTCGGCACGGGTGCGGTATTGTCGCAGTAAACAGTTCGAGCCGCGTCGCCGCGGCTCGAATGCGTAACCCCAAATGGGTCCGTTCAAGGATCGACAAAATAACGGCTAGTGGGAAGCCGTGTCAGTCATCGGGAAAATCGAGAGAGAGAGATTCGCAGGCCCCGCGACTCGTCAGATCCGCTTCGTTGGAGAGCTGCCAACCCTCAAAAGAACCCGAGCGCATGATAGTGCATTCAACGGGCCCTGTCCACACTTCCGTATTTCCAGACTCCAATTAGTTACGGTTGTGCGGCGGCGCTTACCGGCGCAGCACCAGTCGCCGCGCAAAATAACCTGCGCCGCACAGCCCGACCAGGGCCGCCACAATGACCAGTCCGCGCGATCCGCCGCCGAAAACGTCCGGGTGCCGGACCAGGTTCACGATCAGGATGCCGCTGATGATCAGGAACAGCGCGATGCGCACCGTATAGAGGATCTGGGAGGGGCGCTTCGCGCGGATCGTGTCGCTCCACATGATCCAGAGCATCACCGTCATGGCCGCGATGGCCATCGCGCTGGGATTGATCATCGAAGCGTCTCGTACTCCTCCGGCGCATAGCCGAGCACCGCCCGCCCGCTCTTGTCGAGCACCAGGGGGCGGCGCATCAGATTGGGATCCTCGAGCATGAGGTCGACGGCCTCCCCCTTCGACAGCTTGCGCGCGCCGAGGTTGCGGGCCTTGTAGGCAGGGCTGCGGGAACTGAGGACGTTCTCCAGTCCCAGCTCGTCGATCAGGCGCGAGAGGAGCTCGCGCGAAGGGCGATCGTTGGCCAGATTGTGTTTCACGAGCTCGAATCCGCGACCTTCCAGGTCTGCGACCGCCTTGCGGCAGCTCGTTCAACTCGGTTTGAGATAGACCTCGACCTGCTTCGTCATTTCTTCACCCACCATGCATTCGGATTGGCTGGCTGCGGCTTCGCGGGCGCTGCGGTCGCGTACTTCGGCGCGAGCTCGGCGATCATCTTCTGCACCTCGGGGGTGCAGCTCCCGCCGCACTCTCCGGTGGTGGCGGTCGTGCGCGAGGCCACCTGATTCAGGGTGTGAGCCCCTTCCCGGATCGCGCGCTCGATCGTCTTGTACTTGATGTTGTTGCAGCGGCAGATCGTCTTCAGGGCCCGGATCGCCGGATGCAACGACTCGTTTTCGTCCTCATCCATTCCGGCCGCCCTTAACAGAACCGCCCGGCGACGGCTTCCCGATCTGCGGCTTCGGCCGGGAGGACGAGCGCGGTATGGCCGAGGCCGGAAGGGTCAGTTTCGGAAGCGCGCGCGAGAGGGAAAACGCGCCGGTGGCCGACCTCTGCTTCCCGTAGTTCGGTTTCGGCCGCCTCATTGCGCCATCCTAACGCACTGCCGTAGAATGCGCCGCGCGCCGGCGACCGGACCCGTGGAATTTACCCACGCCCGAAGCGTTAGCGCACACCGCGTGGGGCTGTAGCTCAGTTGGGAGAGCGCCTGAATGGCATTCAGGAGGTCATCGGTTCGATCCCGTTCAGCTCCACCACTTCCCGCTTTCAACCCCTTTCGCCAACAGGTGAAAGGGCGATCTGTAGGTGGGTGAGAGCTTTCCGTCCGCCACGCGGAGTTCGATAAGCAGCGTTTTCACGATCTCACCTTTCAGCGGCGATTCGCGCGTAACCCACATGTCCGCTGCGCGTTGCAGGAGTTCGATCGGTTTGCGTGCCGCGGCGAGAAACGCCGGGGTCGGGGGCATCCGGTCGAGGGCGTCGATCTGGGCTTCGATCTCGTCCAGCTCCGTCTCCCACCGCGCGTTCAGCTTGCGCCACAGGCGTTCGTCGATCTTGCCGCTCTCGTGGTTGATGTAGGCGTCTTCTTGCAGCCGTTCCAGCCGTGCTTTTGCTGGCGGAGCCGCTGCACCTCGCCTGCGGTTTGTTCCAGCTCGCGTGCATGCAGGGCTCCCATCTGCTCATCGAGCCAGTGTGACGTTGCTGACTCCACCGTGAGCGAGCGCAGCATGTCGGCGATCGCGGTGTCGAAGAACTCTTCCCGGTAGTGTGTCCGCTTGCAGCCGTCCTTCCCGCCGCAGTGCAGATAGCGATACTTCCGCTCGGTCACTGTGCCGTCAGGCAGCTCACGGCGCTTGGTCTTCTCATCGGTCGAGAGCAGCCCGCCGCACGTCTCGCAGCGCAGCAGGCCGTTGAAGGTAAACGCGTGCCGCGCTTTCGATTTCGAGACGCCGAGCGCTCGCTGGACTTGTTGGAATAGAGAGACGGAGATCAGCGGCTCGTGCGTGCCGCTGTAGGTCTTGCCCGCCCACCGAAACGGGCCGTGGTAGACGCTGTTTCGCAGGATGCTGAGCACCGTGTTCTTCGCGATCGTGCCGCCGCGGCGGGTGCGGAGACCGTGGCTCCGAGCCCACGTCGTGAGTTCGCGGCCCGAGTACTTCCCTGTCGCGGCGCGCCGGAAGAGTTCCTGCACGAGTGGCCCGACCTCGGGATCAGGGACGATGCTGCGGTCTTTCCCCGCACAATTCGTATAGCCCGCCGGCGCAACGCTCGGCCACAGGCCGGCCTGTGCCTTCGCAGTCATGCCCTTGATGATCTCTTGCCGGAGATTGCGCAGAAAGTTTCTCGCGATGACCAAGCCGATCTCGTGCTGAAGATGTTGATTGGTCGGCGCGGTCGGCGAGATCACGAGATGCTCACGCACGAGATGCAGTTCGAGATTGCAGCGCTCGACGACTTCGGCATCCGAGAGATTCCGCGCCCACCGATCGGTTTTCTCGCAGAGCACGATGCGAACGGTGGGATGCGCCTGTACGTAGGTACACAGACGGCGGAACTCGCGCCGGTCGCCGCCGGGTTTGCCGCTTCGTGCCTCGACGAACCATTCCACGATCGTGATGCCGAGTTTGCGCGCGTACTCGGTGAGAAGGCGCTTCTGCGCAGCAATGCTATAGCCTCCGCTTTCCTGTTCCGCGGTGGACACGCGTGCATACGCGACGGCGGCGAGACTCTTCTTCATGATCGTGCGATTTTACCGCTTCGTGCAGGGCAGATGCTGGTCTCGCCGACATCAACCTCCGCCTCGGTAAACTCCTGCAAGAGCGCGAAGAATCGGAGCAAATTGTCGCGCGCAGCACTCCATGCATCCTCATCGAGGAGCGCGGGATCGAGCGCGGCGAGCTCGGCGCGAGCGGATCGCTCGCGCGCATCGCCGCCGCCCTTCTCGCTATGGGTCGATGCCGTAGCCTGCGGCTGATGCGCAGACTCGTGGACCGTGCGTTTTGAAGCGCTCTTCGGCATCCGCTGTGGCGCGCGATCCGGTCGTGCGTCCCAGTGGCCGTCGAAGATGAAGGTCGCTTGTGCCAAGCGACCTTCCATCGATCGAAGCATCAGTTGATTGGGAATAGCGGGGGCTGTTTGTCTGGCGTGTCCGGCGGAGGAAGCCCTCTTGGTCCCACCGCCCCAAAGTTCGGAAGCTCTTCGCGGATGAGCGCGAGCACGCTTTCGGGGAACGGATACGGGGCAATTGGCCCGTGGCGCTCTTGCTCATCGAGGCGCGCATGCTCGTACCGCGAGGCCGCCTGGAGGAGCGCGGTTCGCTTGCGGCGCGCATCGTTCAGTGCGCCGCTCTCCTGACGTTGTGGGCGTTGTTTCCCAATCTTGGCGAGGAGCGAATCAACGAACTCGCGCGGCGTCATGCCGCTATGCACGAGCAGGATGTGCATGACGAAACTGATGATCGCTAGCCCGCATTTCTCACCAAGGGGATAAAAAAGCCGCCGCCCCGTGCTATTAAGTTGAGTGTCAGCAACAACTTGATGGCGACGGAGGCGGCGGCGTGAGACAGACAGAGTGTAACGGGGAA